>Ga0180432_10002885_pt1 | contig 25336 bp, 21 predicted proteins | sample SS_ome_10_FD_132414 | JGI IMG/M metagenome (GOLD analysis project Ga0180432, IMG submission 132414) | Hypersaline lake sediment archaeal communities from the Salton Sea, California, USA - SS_1_MS_2 metaG | ecosystem: Environmental > Aquatic > Non-marine Saline and Alkaline > Hypersaline >... | reverse complement strand
GCTTAAGCTAAACTGACTTGGACCCGGCACTGCTCCATCCACCCCGGTAGGGGTGGCCGATTTGCCCGAGAAGATGGCCGGTTTGGAGCGAAACCGGTGTCCGATTTCACCGAAATACGCACCGGAAAAACTGGAGCTAATGCCATATATGATGCCAGTATATAAGTGGTGGTATTCAAGCCATTACGCGTTTGAGGAGGGTTCTTCGTACAATCAGGTAGCTGGTGAGGTAATAGCTCACCAAGCCGTTGATGGGTAGCTGGTCTGAGAGGACTGCCAGTCAGCAGGGGACTTAGACACGACCCTAACTACTACGGAAGGCAGCAGCAAGGAATACTGGGCAATGGGCGAAAGCGTGACCAAGTGACGCCGCGTGGGGGATGAAGGCATTCGGGCTGTAAACACCTTTTCGTGGGGAATAAACAGACAGTACCCACGTAATAAGCCCCAGCGACTGCGCCTACTACCAGAAGAATGCTCCAGTCGGCTTTGAGGGATCGAATATATATTTGACACTGGTGCGGAAAGTAATTATCGTAATAAGGCAAGGCCAATGACACATGATGATCATTTGATTTCGAGTCTAAATGGCAAATCACAGATCACAAAGCTTCATGGCTGTAATGGAGCGAGCAATCAACGGAGGAAGGAATGCTATGTTTGAGACAAGGGTCACCGAGCTTTTAGGCATAGAATATCCGATTATTCAGGGCGGCATGATGTGGATATCGCAACCTCAGCTGGCCGCTGCTGTGTCCAATGCTGGAGGCCTAGGCATAATTACTGCATTGAGCAGCCAAACCCCTGCTGACTTAACTGCCAAGATTAAGGAAACCAAGAAATTAACCAACAAAAGTTTCGGGGTAAATGTTACCTTGCTACCTACTCTAAAACCATTAGACATCGACGGTTATTTTGATGTGATTGTTAATGAGGATATCAAGATCGTAGAGACTGCCGGAAGAAACCCTGAGGCTTACATAGCTAAACTCAAGGCTGCTGGCATAAAGGTAATACACAAGTGCACAGCGGTTCGCTTCGCTCGCACTGCACAGAAAATTGGTTGCGATGTGGTAAGCATCGACGGCTTCGAATGTGCTGGTCATCCAGGCGAGGACGATGTTACTTCCCTGATTTTGGTACCCTTAGTCGCTGATGCTGTAGACGTGCCGTTAATCGCTTCTGGTGGCTTTGGTGATGGTCGTGGCTTCGTTGCTGCTCTGGTTCTAGGAGCAGAGGGAGTCAACATGGGTACCAGATTCATGGCAACACAAGAGTCTCCGGCCCATCCCAAGGTAAAAGAATGGTTAATACAAGCGTCCGAACGTGATACCATACTGATAAACCGTTCGCTGCGCAATACAATGAGAGCACTAAAAAATCCTATCTCGGAAAAAGTCGCTGAGATGGAGAAACGTGGTACCACGATAGAGGAACTGGCGCCATTCATCAGTGGGCACAAAGGTAAGAAACTATTGGACACGGGCGTCTTAGATGCCGGAATAATCACAGCAGGCCAGATAGTAGGATTGGTACGAGATATTCCAACGGCAAAGGATGTCATAGATAGGATTATTCAAGAGGCCGTGGAGGTAGTGTCTCGTATAAATACCAAGGGGGTATTCCAACCATTCAAGAGCAAATAATAATTAATAAAAAAAGACCTGCTGATGTGCTCAGAATTAAGATGCGAAAGGTAAGAGAACCGTTACTATTGAGTGATGGACATTCGCCGTGCTCATATGCCTAAAGTTCTTGGGAGATACCATTCAAGAGGCTTCCTATTCCTACGACGGCCTAGGTGATCGGATACACGCTTATGGCAGCGATTTAACTGAAATGATCAAAGGGGGAAAAAATATAAGTTCTGTGTATGGCTCGGCGGATATTTCCAAAGCCTTTTTGCTGCCTGAGACTGGGTTCGGGAGGGAGTTCAAGAACTTGCTAATACAAGCAATAAATGGTTACAACGCATACATAGCGGCTATCCGGAAGAAGACTGCTGAAGTGATTACTGGTTTTTATAATAACCTGATGCAACACTATTAAAAAGCGACAAGGATGACCGATGGCTTTGTATTTGGTAAAGCGTATATTACAAGCGGTGATCGTCTTGTTGATCGTCAGTGCAATTGTCTTTTTATTAGCCAGGCTGACAGGTGATCCATTATCACTGATTCTTCCTCAAGACGCGAAGCCAGAGGATTTTGAGAATGCGAGGCACGAGTTAGGGCTGGACAAACCACTATATACGCAATATGGGATTTTTATCTTTAACGCGATCACGGGCGATTTTGGCCAATCAATAAGAACACAGACAAGTGTAGGGGAACTAATTGCACAGCGTGCTCCAAATTCTCTGAGTTTGTCTGCTGTCTCGATCTTCTTTGCGTTGTTAATTGGGCTTCCACTTGGCGTTTTGGCAGCAGTACGCCGTGGCTCATTTCTAGATGGTCTGGCGCGAGTAGTCGCCTTACTAGGCCAGGTAATGCCCTCATTTTTTTTGGGTATTGTTCTGATGCTCATTTTCTCGGTAAGACTTGGCATACTTCCCACCTCTGGTACTGGTTCTTGGCAGCACTATATTCTACCGGGTTTGACTATGGGATGGCTTATTAGCGCCGGTGTTGTGCGCCTTCTGCGTTCATCCATGCTCGAAGTTCTCGATTCTGAATATATACGGTTAGCTCGCGCTAAAGGGATGAAGGAGCGCACGGTTATATGGAAACATGCCTTTAGGAATGCGTTTATCCCAGTCTTGACCTTCGTTGGTTTAATGTTTGCAATGATCATCGCAGCAGCTGTTGTAGTAGAGACTGTCTTCAATTGGCCTGGTTTGGGCAGGCTGGCCTATGAAGCTGTCATGTGGCGTGATTTTCCAGTTATTCAAGCTTCTGTACTCATTTGGGCTCTAATAACTGTGGTCACAAGCTTAGTAGTAGACATCCTGTATGTCCTTTTTGACCCGCGTATGCGCGTATAGTATAAGTAGGCAGATGTATAGAGGTATGATTAATTTTAAAAAATCTATTAATAGTAAAGCAGTTTATAGATGGTTGAGTATTGCCCTAAGGCGAGGGCCACGTTTCTCCATGCTCATAATCTTGGTTCTTATAATCTGTACCCTTGTACCAAATTTACTGGCACCCCATTCGCCATCCACTACATCACTCTACGATCAATATCAGCCACCTGTTGGATTCGGAGGCACTTGGACTCATCCATTGGGAACAGATGCTCTTGGAAGAGACCTCTTAAGTCGTGCAATATTTGGAGTAAGGGTGGCACTAATCGTAGCTGCTGCCACAGTTTTTATTGGAGGTGGGATAGGAACCTTATTAGGTCTAATTGCTGGCTATCGAGGCGGGTTTGTTGACGCAATTGTTATGCGGGCCGTGGATTCTACGATATCCATTCCCATTATACTCCTTGCACTGTTATTTGCAGTGGTGTTCGGACCGGGAATTTGGAATATTGTCGTCGTACTGTCTCTCCTTATTTGGGCGCGTTATGCCAGACTAGTGAGAGGTGAAGTGCTTTCTATAAAGAACCGAGATTTCGTGACTCTTGCAAAAGTGGCCGGTGCTTCGCCGGTAACAATAGTATTGCGTCATATCTTCCCTAATACCATAAATGCCATTGTAGTATACAGCACACTTGAGATAGGCTGGGTAATTCTTACTGAAGCTGCCCTTAGCTTTCTAGGTGCGGGAGTTCCGCCTCCGACACCGGCATGGGGAAGTATGGTCGCCGAGGGTAGAGATGTTATAGGTACGGCGTGGTGGGTTTCGATTGTACCCGGAATGGCTATTCTTGTTACGGTACTCGCCCTCAATTTGTTCGGAGACTGGCTGAGAGATTATATGGATCCTCGGCTGCGGCATGTTTGATTATGTGTGGCAGAGGCGAGCATATTAAGGGGACGCTCGAAGGAGAAACACCGTGGGGGACCAAAATCAAAACAAGACTGAATAACCACACAACAAGCAGGCTGCCCATTAATCGCTGTACATATTTATAAACAGGTGCCCGCGTGTGAAGTTACAAAGCAGTTTGCACCGGATGATTTACGATAAAAATAAAGAGGCACGGTAGGTATTTCTGTGAAGGGTAAAAAAGTATTGGTTACCGGCGCTTCTGGCTTCTTAGGTTTGGAAGTAGCCTTACAGCTTTGCAAAGACGGTAACGAGGTTTATGGTCTAGCTAGATTCCGCGACTCTGCGGCAAGAGAACAACTGGAATCTGCGGGAGCCCGTATTATTCAAAAGGATGTGCATACCGAGAAGATAAATGACCTGCCGACCGATTTCGATTATGTATTCTCGGAATTGGCCATGGTCAGAAATTGCGACACAAATCTAGAAGAAGTTTACGACGTTAATAGCTACTTCGTAGGAAGGCTTATGGAACATTGCCACAGTGCGTCAGGAATTGTTCTTGCCTCAACCGGAGGGGTGTATATGCCAGGGTGTCGTGCTTGGGATGAAAGTGGGACGATAAGCCCTGTGGGTACATATGCAGTGTCGAAATTCGCAGGCGATGTTTTAGGATGTTTCTTGTGTGATCTCTGGCAAATACCGACCTGCATCTTGAGGTACTTTTATCCATACGGACCTACCGGGCCTACCCAAGGATTCATCCACACCTACGCCAGACAGATTGCAAAGGGTCAAGAAATACCTGTAAACCGAAACTATACACCCCGCTATAATCCCATATATATATTTGATTGTGTAAAGCACACCATAAATTCAGCCGCTCTTTGTACAACTCCTGCGATTGTCATCAATATTGGTGGGGCAGAGGTGATAAGTCAGTTGGAGATGATTGCAATCATGAGCCAGGCATTAGGAATAGACCCTAAATTTCATGAGATTGAAGAGGCACCGTTGTTTTGGTTGGGTGATATAAGCCTAATGAAGCGTCTTCTGGGAGAGCCCACTGTCTCATTAAGAGATGGGATAAAGAAGGTTGTGGAAACTGTGTCCCGGGGGTGTATGTAACCAACGAAATTAGAACGGTTTGGTCTCGAGAATCAATATACACCTAAATACCTTTTCCTTGCATTCTGGCTACTTTGTAATACAGTACGAGCGCTGAAAGAGGAGACTTTCAAAAATCCCCCCTATCAGGTGAAAAATTTTAATATTCCCCTGCTCTAATCGCCAATATTGAAGCAAGATCCAAATTGCATAAATGGCGTCTCTGCAAAAAGATCCTGGTGGAGATCAGCTTGATACTGTCCCACAATGTTTGAAAACAGAATAGGTCGGCTGCCGGGTTAACATTATCGCTAAAACGAACACCAACAAAGCGAAAACAGATAAAAAGATGGCGATAACAGGGTTGATTTCCATCAAGTATGCCCAAACCCTCCCAAAATTGATGCCAATCGCCATCAGGATGATACTATTTCGAATCTTTGCCAGCCCTCGAGTCCTCAATTTCCCGTTGGGCATTTTGTGCTTGAATTGACTGATCGTTCCTTCAATCACCGCTCTTAAGCAGCATTTGATACGGTAATCTTCCTGGCTCAACCGCCGGCGCCTTCGGGCCAGCAAAGCTTGACGATTGTAAAAAATGAGGCTGTAGAAGCGCTTTCGACACTTGGCAGGACATTCATTTACCCTGGGGCAAGCACGGCATATGTCTCTGGCAAAGCGAACAACATGACGGCCGGATCTGGTTTGGCCTTGCTCTATCGGACAATGGCCCTCGGGACAAGAGATGAGTGTCTCCCCGTCGAAATGGAATTCGCTAAGTGAAAGCCTATCGCCTCGTTCCTTGTGCCCTCTCACCTCGGTGGGGATAATAATAACGTTCTCTCTCTGGCATACCTCCTCTGAAGCCTCTCCAGTATAATTGGCATCAACGACCATTTCCCCAACGCCGGTCCGCTCCTTGATCGCCGGTAGGCGTTCCGCCAGTAGGCCATCATCGGCGGCCACATTCTGGGCAACGCAGACGTCGGTCAATAACTGTACCTCGTTTCCCGGCGCGCAGGTTTCCGCCACGTTGAAAATGCCCCCTTTATAAGTCCGCCCATCCTTAGTCCGACAGGTGGCGGTGTCATCAGCAGGGTTCTGCAAAGACCGGGCGCTGATTTCACGGGACGGTTTTACTTCTACCTGAATTTCTTTCCCCCATGCCACTATGTTGAACTGCTCCAAAAGCACCCGTCCAATGTGCTCGTAGCTCTTGAGGGTGTTGACCCGTTCATCGCCGGCATAGGTTTGATGAAGCTCAAACAGCAACGTCCCCACCTTTTGCAAATAATCGCCAACCTCAGCCGACTTCAGATAATAGGCACTACGCCCGGCTTCCGTGTCCACATACTCTTTTACCATGGGATTCCACCGGGCCTGCTCCTTCCCATCCAGATCACGATAGAAGTTCTGCAGTACCTTGACAATCAACTCCAGGCGTGACATCTGCTTGATAAACGAACCCACGAAGCTGGAGTCCATTCGCTGTGTTTTGGCATTTAAGCCCAATTCCTCCAGAGCATCTGCAGCCATAGCCTGAAATTCTTCCTCCAGCAGATTGCGTCCTGTTTGGGCTTCGTATTCCAATAATCGCTTCCGGTTGTAGTAGAGCGTTCGTTCCGACAGGGTAAGCTCCCCCAGATTCTCCAGACCCAAGGCATACGCCGTCAGCAAATTGAAATGGAACTGTTCCAGGAGTTCCGCGTCAGTGTAGTCGAACTTCCACTTGATGACCTCCAGAGCAACCCAGACGTTCACCGGGAAGTTCGGGCGGCTATCTATGTCGCTGTATAATGCCGCATATCGCCGCTCATCAATCTTCTTGAAGACCAAGTCGCGAAAACCGGGTGCCCAACTCCTGGCCATCATTTTCTTCACTCCGCACGGAAGCTGGCTTACCGTGTTAAAGAAATTCCCCTGTTCATACCTGTGATTCTCTCTGAACATCAGCCTACCTCGAGTCGAATAGTCTCCAACTCAAGTTTATAGCATAGCTAACTCAACTTCAATACGAATGCCCCTGACCTTTTTGCAGTAACACCATAATATTCTTTGCTTTATTTCCGGATTATTGCCCGACCTACCGCAGATACAATGAAACCACCTACAAAGAAACCAACAGATGCAGACCAACCCCAACATATCCAAATGAAGAAACGAATGAATACCATCAAAGCGCCTATAAAGCGAAACATGCTACTGAATGTCCATTGGAGAACCCTCTCAATAAAATCCATATACCCTCCATCTCAAATCGTGTATGAGAATATATAGCAAGCTAATGGAGCTTATCAACTGAAATAGAGGAGAACCTAGGAATCAGTCAACGTGTATCCTGATTGATTAGCAGTATTTAAATCGTTTGGGCTGCGCCTTTCCTATCACTATCTGTACCAATTTAATCTAGCTCTCTGTGTCCATTTATCCCACCGAATTGACTCATAATAAAAGTTACCGAACGTGATATAATTGCCTCATAAAAAGCGTTACCGACGGAGTTGGCATGACAAGAGGCAGTATATTAGAGCACAAAGAGGCGGTGCGAGAACGTTACTATAAAGCGAGGAAAAGAGAGAAAGGGAAAATACTGGACGAGTTTGTAGAGGTAACTAGCTATCACCATAAAGCAGCGATCCGTTTGCTCAGCCGTGATATTCAAATGAGGCGATGGAAGTGACCGAGACGACAGCGACGGTATGGAGTTGAAGAGGTGAATGCGTTACGGAAGGTCCGAGAGGCCAGTGACAGGTTGTGCTCCAAGCGGCTCAAACCGTTTATTGGTGAGATAGTGATGGTAATGAGGCGGCATGGAGAGTTGGACATCAGCGCTAAACTGGAAGCTAATCTCTGCAGGGTGAGTCCCTCGACCATTGTTCGTATATTGCAGCCATGGCGGCGTTTGGTAGAACGGCGTCCGTTAAGCAACACCAGACAAAGTAATCCACTAAAGAGTTCCATCCCATTACGCACCTTTGCCGACTGGACGGAGGATGGTCCTGGATTTATTGAAGTCGACCTGGTAGCCCATTGCGGAGAGAGCACGGAAGGGTTTTATCTAAATACTGTGTGCGCGGTAGATGTTGCCAGTGGCTGGTCGAAGTGCATGGGGGCATGGGGAAAAGGACAGCAGCGTGTGGGGAATGCTATTCACCGAATAAGGCATCGCTTGCCTTTTACCTTGTTGGGGCTGGACTCGGGTAATGGTAGCGAATTTATCAATCACCATCTCTATGACTACTGTTACAAGCAAGGGATTACCTTTACCCGATACCGCTCCTACAAGAAGAACGACAGCTGTCATGTAGAACAAAAGAATGGGTCTGTGTTGCGTCGCTTGATAGGCTACAATCGTTACAACTCCCATGCTGCGCTTAATGGTTTAAACTGTCTATACGATGTCCTTCGACTGGACATCAATTTCTTTCAGCCGACGATGAAGCTTGTAGCCAAGACAAGGCAAGGGGCAAGAGTTCATAAAATGTATGACACAGCCAGGACACCGTACGAGAGGTTACTCGATTCTGGAGTTCTCACACCGGCAAAGCAATCCGAGCTGGCAGCAATATATCACGGACTCAACCCGGTGCTGCTGCTCGACCAGATCAACGACCATCTGGAACACTTGTTGAAACTTGCTTAGCGCCCCGTATCAACAGCTAAGGTTAAAGAATGCATTTCGGTAACAGATACTTTTGAAGCAATGACCCATATTCGGTAACAGTTTTATTTGACGCAATACGAGAACTTGACAACAAGTGATAATATCTCTAGTATTTATGCAAGTTTACTTAAAAGCGACTGAACTTCACAAGGATTAGTCGGATGCACAATAAAAGTTATGGTAAAGCTTTATTGAGAAAAATACTACTCTTTAATAAAAAGGCATAAATATTATTTAAGGAGGATGTCAAATGATTAAAAAATCACACCTAAAGAACGGAACTATATTCCTTGCTATTCTTCTGATAATGACAGTACCTTTCTTTGCAAGCTGTGCTGAAGAAGAAGCTACACCTACACCGACTGAGACACCCATTAGCACACCGAGTCAGATACCTACTGGGCCTACTGGTAAACTAACGGTGGCTATTGCTACAGCCCAACTGGAGGACGTGCTGCCTCATATGATCACAGGGGCATCCTTAAGCTATTGCGGTCACATGTACGATTCTTTGGTTGGGGCGAGCCCCGATGGCTCCCTTTCTAAGGAGACCGGAATCGCGAGCGACTGGGAATCACCAGATGGCGGGAAGACGTGGAATTTCACAATAAAAAGCGGCATTACGTTTCACAACGGAGAAGCGCTTACAGCGGAGGACGTTAAGTTCTCGATAGAATTGCACCAACTCCCTGAGGCCAAGTCATCAAATGCCCCAATATTCCGGGAGAAAATTGCCGATATTATTGTACAAAGTCCAACTAAACTTACAGTCGTTTTAAGCGAGGTAGATGTTCAATTCCCTATAATGTTATGCTGTTTGGCAGGGGCCGAAGGTGTCGTGGTGCCGAAAGACTACTATAATGCGGTTGGTACAGACGGCTTCAGGGATGCACCGATTGGAAGCGGTCCCTTCAAATTTGTAAGCAGACAGATAGGAGTGGGCATCAATTTTACCGCTAACGAGGAATACTGGCGTGGTGCGCCCGGCTTCAAGGATTTAGAGATTCTCCTGGTTGCCGAGGACAGCACACGAATAGCGATGCTGAGGACTGGCGAAGCCGATATAATAAATCTCACAAAACCTTTGATAGCAGAGGTTGAGAGTGCTGGTCTCGAAGTTAAGTCCGTTCCTTATACTGTGAATATAGGAATTCAGTTTTACCGTAGTCAAGACGCCGAGATGATCTACCACAGTAAAGCAGTGCGCGAGGCTCTGGCGCTCGCGATAGACAAGGAAGCAATACTCGATACACTGTTTGATGGAAGAGGCGATGTAGCGTCTAGCTATCTTTTCACCCCAGTTATGGAGGGATATGATCCCTCTCTTGACCCTTATCCGTACGATCCTGAGAGAGCAATACAAATCCTTGAGGATGCTGGAATCTCAAAGGTCGAGCTCAAGTTTTGGTCCTTCACTATACCCGGTGCCCCAGATCTCCCGAAATTGGCATTGGCAGTAGCCGGATATTGGAATAATATTGGGGTGGATGTGGAAGTTATTCCCGTCGACTTTGCCAGTTTCAGACCAAAATACAGAGCCAATCCCCAAGATGTCGATCCGCCGGGAGAAGTTAGTCTATACACGGCACTTACGATGCCCTCGAGCTTTCCAAATGTGCGGTGGTATGCTCTATCGCATGAAGCTGGTGGTCTCATGGAGCAAGGTGGCTCGTTCAGCCAGCAAATAGATGAACTTTATACTCAAGCTTCAACTGAAATAGACGCTGTTGAACGAAATGAGCTGTTAATGCAATTAGACCGAATCATGTACGATGAGTATTTGTCTATACCCTTGGTTGTTTGCGGCACGGAATATGGTGTGGGGCCAGAGGTGGCGTCATGGTCACCTACTCCTGGCTCGCTCTATTATCTTGTCTTGGAAAGTGCAATACCAAATGAATGAACACGTTTAGTCTCATTGAAACCTAATTGACAAGAGACTTTGCGGCTTTAAAAAGATGTTTTTTAAGAGAAAGGATGTAGTGTCAGTATAATTATTTTATAAAGCATCGCCGTGACGATGTGAGATAAGCCCTCTGAGGATCTGGAACGAAACGTGACCAACACAGGCACGGATGGATCTAAAGCTAAGGGCTCCATTAATGAGGAAGCGGAGAGTATTATTCTCTGGTTATTCAACGGTATGGTCACAATGGCTGGTCGGAAGGCAGTGTTTTTGCTCGAATAAAAATCCATCTTCTGTTAAGTCAAGACGACGGTTTACAACACTGAGAATAGTTGGTGGCTTTATTAATGCGATACTACAAATATTAAGCCGCATGATATATAGGTTTCATTGCTTTCTTTTGACCGCCTATATGGGGAGTTCCTCAATACGATCACCAGTATAGTTATCATCCTCGATGCCTTAGACCTCAGCTCCATCGATGTTATTTATGTTGTCTATGCGGGTAACTCAATATGCTAGAAGCCACCTTCTGAGGGCACGAAGTACCGCCCATCTACTAAGTTACGATGCCCCATTCTTAAGCAGTGGCACAATTTTCGATCTCCAAACATCTTATACTGGTTTAGACTCAGCGCTGCTTAACCCACTCCCGGCATTGTCGGACGATTTCGCAGAAATCCGCCGAATAGTGTGTAATTTCGTTACATTAGAATAACCGCTTGCATGTTATAATGTGAGTAAAAAGAGTTGAGCAGTTCGACTGATCGTCAGAATATCTCTGTACTGGGCAAAAGGTGGCTCTATTATAATAATTTGTTGTCGACGGCGGTCTCACGGCTAAACCCATGGTGCAAGAAGGCACTACTGCCCGAACACTAAGTAAGTGACTTGAGCTATAAGACGGCTGTGTAGGGAGGAGCACAAAGATTAAGATAGAAGAAGGAGCAGAGCCCTATTTCCCGCCCGCCTTCTACGTTTTGAGGGATAACTTGATTAAGTGGGGTAACCCCTTGGGCATGGGTAGTGAGGAGTGTGCAGCTTGGGCGAAGGGACTACAAATACCTTCACATAGCAATTCCATACTTTATAGTGGTTGCGAATACCAGATGGCTGCGTATGTAGAATCTCTTGTTGAAATACTTAAGAAGAGCAAGTTTCTAGATTCCACCTATTTAGTTTTTAGAACTCTTGCTGGTGTCGCTCGAAGAACAGGGTTAAACCCACTGACGGCCTGGGGACGAGTAGTTAGCAATAAAAGCAGAAACCATAACCAGTTAATCAGGAAAGCCGCGCTGACCCTAAGAACGCTGGGCGTCGATTTCGCATCCATCTACCCCGAACTATACAGCGGTGCATTAATCTACGAACTTGGTTTCGTTGAAGAATTTAAGAAACATGCAGAAAAGCTAACGGCCCGGCTCACAGAAACAGGCGCTAGGAGAATAATAACCCTCTCCCCTCATTCAGCAGAGATCTTGCTGCAAGTATATCCTCGTATGATTGATTCCTTTGATTTTGAAGTGAAACCTTATGTAGCTATCGTGGCAGAAGCTTTGGAGAGGACAAACATAAAGCTCGAATTGCCAGTGGCCTTGAGCGCTACCATCCATGACCCATGCCTTCAGGTAAGAGCTCTGAAAATGGTAGAGGAGCCTCGGGTGGTACTCCAATCCGTGAAGAACCTTAATATTGTTGAGGCTTCTTATAGCAAGGAAATGACCTATTGCTGCGGCGCTCCTATTGAGACAACCTTCCCTGAACTTGCTGAACTCATAGCCTGTAACCGCATCGAACAGCTCGGCTCGACGGGTGCTGAAGTAGTTGTTACGATGTGCCCATTCTGCTACTCGAGCCTCAAGAAGGCTGCGGCCTTGACTAAAACAAAGATGCAGATAGTTGACTTCATTGAGATTATATATGCAGGATTGGGGGAAGCCAATGCCTGATGCGAAACAGTGGTTCAAGGAGTACTACCTAAAGCTTCTCCAATCGACCAATGATCCCATGTTGTCCGCGCAGTTTCCGCGGAGCTCAGAAGCGTATGCTGCGGCGGCCGCCAGAGCCATGGCAAAGTCACCGCGAGTCGTGGAATTGGCCAAGGTAGTGAGAGGCATCAAGGAAGACTCTATAGCTCGATTGGACGATCTCGTTAATACCGCTACCGCCAGCCTTGAGCACAATAGGGCACAGGTCTACCACGCGCGAACAGCAGAGGACTCACTTAGTATCATAGGCGGCATTGTGGGCAACGGGAAATTGATTGTATCAGGCAAGACTATGACCGGTGAGGAGGTTGGTCTCAGGAATTACCTTGAAAGCCTAGAGAACGAGTTCTGGGAGACTGACGTAGGAGCTTTTCTGCAGCAAATTCGCCGCGAACGGCCTATACACCCTGTCATCCCGGCTGCCCATGTGACTCGCGAGGAGTCCGCCAGACAACTGAGTAAGTTTCTGGGCAAAGAAATAGATACCGACCCAATTGATCAGGTTATAGCAATTAGGGAATTTCTCAGGCAGAAATTTTTCCACGCGGACGTTGGTATAACCGGTTGCAATGTACTGGCAGCGCAGGAGGGCAATATCGTTCTCCTTGAGAACGAGGGGAATATCCGTATGACCAGCACAGTGCCCCCAATTCATATTGTGTTGGTGGGTATTGAGAAGTTAGTGCCGACCATCTATGATGCGCTGCAGGTAGCTAATGTAACGTGGACTTACGCCGGATTTAGTTGGCTGACCTACCTGAGTATGATCGGTGGCCCGAGTAACACTGCTGACATCGAAATGAGTCGAGTTTTTGGTGCAGCAGGCCCAGAGGAGTTGCATGTAATACTCTTGGACAACGGACGAAGCTCATTAGCTAAAGACCCTATCCTGAAAGAAGCCCTTTACTGCTTGCGTTGCGGTGCTTGCCATTTTGAATGTCCTGTATACAGATTGGCTGCCGGCAATTATGGATATAATTACCTGGGTGGCATCGGTGCAGTTGGAACGGCTTACATTAGTGGTGGTCTTGAGAAAGCAGCGCCAATAGCTTACACGTGTCTTAGGTGCGGACGTTGCAAACAAGTTTGCCCGCTGGCTATAGATGTGCCAGTGCTTAATCTGGAACTGCGAAAGCGCCTTGTTGGTTTAGTCGCCAGATAAAGGGACAGATTAGGCATCAAAAGCTGAGGTGAGAAGTAAAAAAAGCAACATGAATTCCTTACTAGCTTGGCTGGTGCAGTTACTTTTTTCCCAGATATCTGCGAGAGGGCTTGTCTGACTTTCGCGATGCTGGTGATACCTAAACACTTATAAAGGTTATGATTTATGTTTTAGTTTCAGCTATCGAAATATTCCTAATATACTTGTAAGTTACTTCTGGGACACGATAAGCTTAATAATTCCCCAGATGTTTGGTACTATACTTTTTGCTGAGCTGTTGGAATATGTTCCTTTGGCCTTACCAATTCGAATGTCATTGCTCCAGTCGGACATGTAATAACACACACACCGCAACCCATGCATTTTTCAGGATCAACAAATGCCTTAGATTTGTCCGCAACCTTCTGCATTTTTATAGCTCCAAAAGGGCACCGACGCTGGCAAGTTTTACAGCCATCGCAAATTTCTTGATTTACGCGGGCTTCATACCTACTTTTAGCATAGACTTTAGTTGGAGGAACTTTATATTTAAGTGTCGTGTTCAGTACAAGGCAGCAATCGTTACAACAGTTGCACATTAGGGGCACAGGTATAGCGTCCGAATTATATCCTAGATGTATCAAGCCATCATCTTCTATTTCATCCAACAAATCTATGGCTTCATCTACAGTAAGTGTAACCCCTGTGCCCCGCGTAACTGCATATTCAGCACCACGATTGAACTGAATACAGGTTATACCGCTGTGGGACTTCTTACATGGTTTGCCTACAGAGGCTTTCCGCTTCTTGCATGTACATGAACATACCGCTCTAAGAGAAGCAGCTTTCACAAACTCCCTAGCGTCTTCACAAGGAAGGATTTCAGGGCTATTAAGGATGGCTTTATATGATGGGACGATACGATATGACGGTACTTCATGACTATTCAAATCTTTAGCAAGGTCTTTACCCCACTCTGCCTCTAAAAACTCCTGCCATAGTTGCCCCAAAGTTGGGTATTTTACAGGGTCCAGCCTTAAAGAGGCTAATGTAGAATCATGTAAATGATTTACACTACGGGTGAACCTAGGATTTTCCATCGTCTCCCAGTTTTTAGGAATGACTACTCCCTTGCGAAATAGTTTGTCCACATTCTTAGTTACCTCTTCTTGAGCTATACCAAGTTTTTTCGATAGCTCCTCTAGGGTGCTTGGTAAATTAACACAGATATCCGCCTGCTCCGGTGTCATCAGATACTCCAATATACGCTTCAGATACTCGGAATTTTTGTAACCCAGTCTGTCGGTTAAAATTGCATAAGCCTCACTCATAGTATCTACCCCTTTCTTAGCTGGTTACCTCTAAAATAGTATAGAATACGTTCCTGCTCGATGCAAGTGTTAATCATCAGCGTTGATAGGATACTTTTGAGAAAAAGGTTATTGGCCACCTTGGGCTTGCTACTGTTGCTCGGAGCAAATAGGGTATCGTTTGAATAAAGGGGCAAACCATGGTTTAGGACATTTAATATAGCGTCCAGCAGACTGAAGCCAAGGCTGAAGATATCAAAAGATCCGCCCGATAGATTGAACTCATTACCCCCCACAAGTTCGCTGCTAGAGAAAAGGATCCGTATCGTTCTCAAGAGATTCCTCCGAGACATATCCATTGAGACCTTTGCCGTACGGAAGGCACCCATCTCAGAGCACCTATTATGCCCCGACGCAGTTGGTAGCCGAGCTATCCTTGCAGCTGCGTGTTAAAAAATTGCCGTGCCGGATATGGTAGAAGAGAGAGGTAAGCTTCCAGTGAGTACTTTGTACGAGAAGGAAATTGCGACCTCGGTCAAAGGGAGTTCCCCTATGCCCAAAAAAAGGTGCTCAGGGTAGATGAATAAAAGAAGTGTCTGGTGCAGACGAAGGCCTCACCAGAGCTTTCTACGCTTCAAATCGCCCCTTGGGGCACCGACTTCAACGGGATGTATGCGTCTGAGAGCACAGTATTTCGTATCCTTAAGCGCGAGGGGTTGATAAAACCGGCCAAAGTAGTGAGTTCCAAGGCAGGCAGAGATTATCACCGGAGGACTAAAAGTTCTAACGATCTCTGGCCATGCACCGCATTCACGCTAAGATTATAGGCTGGGGCTGGTATTATCTTGTTACAGTGATGGACGACTGTAGCTGTTTCATACGGCCTTGGTCGTTAAAGAGTAGAATTCCAGTAAGTGCCATAATTAATGTCATTCAGCAGGCAGTAGACTTGACTGAGATGACTGATGTAAAAATGGAAAACCGGCTCATACTCCCATCGTATCATCTGCTTGGTAATATTTTCTGGCAATTAAACGAAGTCTTGTTTATTGTGGGAATCAGACATATCCTAGTTTCCCTTAAATCCCCAGACTAATTGTAAGATAGCAAGATGCCATTGCATCATTAAAAGGGGAGAGTAACTTAGCACCTTACCAGATGCCGGTTGATCTGCAGAAAGCGAGCACGGTGTTCATCAGATACTATAACCAAAGGGATTATCAAGATGGGCTCAGCGTGTAGGTAATAAGGAAAAATAAGAAGGCAAAGATGATGGTGGCCGTTATTGGGGGTCTGGGTAGGATGTCTATCCAGTTTCTTATGATTGCCATTAATTTCAACGTGGGGAGAATGGTTAAGCTCCTGTTTAAGCAGGATTACTTCGACAGATCATTACCCTGGAATCCTATACAGGGGAACATTGTGCTTTTTTAACCTAATAAAGGATGAAGGTACGGCCATATAACAAAATGACAGCTAAGATGGGATAGCCTGAGGTAATATATTGCTTCAATATTGGCGATTAGGGCAGGGGAATTGCAAAGTTTGTCGCCTGATAGTGTGGGGTTTTTTGAAAGTTGTCTTTTTCTGTTCTATTATTATATTATATAGTGTTAGTTCTCATCGAACTCCTTGGATGGAGGGACGAAAATGTTCATTGCATCACTCATTTTGAAAACAGAGGGTAACAATGATAAACGCACTTAACTCAACCCGCGTAGATACCAAACATTCAGAAGTTACGGCAACGGATAATGTAATAAAATGGGTAAATCCTCTAAGCCTTAAAGAACATCCTTTTTCCTTAACTATATACGGCTCTGATAGGCATGACGATTTAGTAGAGAGTATTAGAGAATATTCCGTGCTGACGCCATTAGTAATATGCGGCGATCAAGTCATAAGCGGACATAGACGGCTAAGGGCAGCGCTGGAGCTAGGAATCGATCTGGTACCATGTGTGGAGAAAAAACTCTCATCAATACTTGAGGAAAAAGAAGTTATTCTGGAATATAACCGATATCGTATTAAGAATGCTTCTCAACTCTACAGAGAGGGAAAAGCGATAGAGCAAATCATACGGGAGAAAACACACCAAATGCAAGTTCGGGGGGGGGTAAAGAAGGTTCGGCAAAATTTTGCCGTACCTAAAGATAAACTAAGAACACGTGCTCGTATAGCTCAAGCTATTGGTATCGGTTCTGGAGAACAATGGCGAAAGCTCGAATTCATTGGTAAGCACAGCCCCGACATTTTAGACCGAATTAAATCCACTGACCTTAGTATTCATAAGGCATATTCTTTGAGCAAAGAACGAGTAAGTGATGAGAGTTCAAAGCACGTAGCGACAATTAGATCATTTAAATCAGCGACCATAAAGTTTGGCTCCTTTACCCAAGCCTTCGGAGATATTCCAGATAATTCGGTAGACTTAGTCATTACGAATTTGCACCCAGACCCAGAAGTATGGGAACCATTCTCTCTGTCATCATCACGTGTGGTTGTCGCAGGCGGATTTGTTATTGTATTTCTATTGGATAAACAGAGCGTTCCAGACGCTCTATCAGCAATTACGCAACATCTCAGGTATTTCTGGATAATGTCTTTTATACTCAATGGTCCACAAAGTAGGTTAACGCAGCCACAGAATGTACTCTCGAATTGGGTACCAATTATTATACTAAGTAACGGCAAACCGCGATTCAAGCCGACCAAAATGTGGAGTGACTCTCAGATAGAGAGATGGCAAGGTCAATGTCATAGATGGCTGTATTTACCCGCTGCAAGATACCTCATAAGACTTTTCTCTCCTCCTCGATCTACAATTCTTGACCCTTTCGCCTTGGGTGGTGAGTTCCTTTTTGCGGCTTCACTTGAAGGCAGATTTGCACGTGGCTATGAAAGTAATACATATTACTACCAGCGTGCTATAAGATTGCTCTCACAGACCGAAGATGAAACCTTGGCACAATGCCCGCGCAAGTGCGGTGGGCGCCTGTTTCGGGAAGACAATGAGGTCTACTGTTTACAGTGTGGATATCGGGCAGACTATGTAGGGCCTGATATTGTAAATCACGAGCATAAATGAGACAGTTAAAGGAACCAGATTAACGGACATTTTGGGCTATTGCTCCGGCTCTTTGAGGCAGGGAAAGTAGCGAGCATCGGTGTTGTCAATCAGCGAAATGGGACACTTTTTGAACCGAACACTTTGGTGTAATCAGGCGGCATTAACAAGCTCCCTGAGGCCCTGGTTGTAATCTCTGCGATGATTAATTGTCTGTAGTCGCACCTCCTTTCTGCGTCGTAGGATCTGCTTTCTCCTTCAATAAAGGACATCCACAGGTGTCACGTCTCCGAGTGCCTTATGGTAACGGCGGTGGTTGTAATAGTCTACAAAGTCGGCAATTGCCCGTTCCAGCTGGCTGGGAAGCTCATAGGGTAGCTGGTTTACCTCTCGCTTTAGTGACTGCTGATAGCGTTCCACCTTGCCGTCAGTCTGGGGGTGGTATGGTGCCGCCAGGATATGCCTGATCCCCACCAAGTGGAGATAATCCCGGAATGCCCTGGAGACGTAGCCAGCGCCGTTATCAGAGAAGAGTCTGGTGCGGTCATCGACAGGCACATTGGTCATGCCGGTAGCGTCCACCGCTTCCTGGACCACCTCGATCAGGGAGTTAGCCGACATGTCTTTTTGCAGCTTCCAGTCCAGAATGAAGCGGGAATAGTCGTCCATCACGGTCACCAGGTAATAGTAGCCCCAGCCAACCACCCGGAAGTAGGAAGCGTCGGTAGCCCACATCTGGTGCGGCCGCATCGTCTTGGTATGGTATTCCTTAGCGGCCATGAGTTGCGTCTCCTGACGTTTCACCAGCCCTTCCCTTTTTAGAATGCGGTACACTGTCGACTCGGATACGGCAAAGCCTTTAGTATCGGTGATCCAGGCTGATAGTTGCCGGCTGCTGAGATTGGGAAACTCCCGGGCTACCGCCAGTACCTTATCCTCTTCTTCGGGAGTGATCCGGTTCCATGGTCTTCTCCGGTTTCCCGAATCAGGTTGCCCCCGGCGCCACCGATAGTAGCTGCTTTTCGGTATCCCCAATGTCATGAGCGCCTGCCGTTTGCCCCTGGGCTGTTTTTCCACCTGGGCCACGATAATAGCTTTCTCCCAGGCACTCATACGCCGTCGCCGTTGAGGACCAATGGGGGAATAGCCGTTTTTTTAAGACGGTATACATCCAGCGAAAGGTCAGCCACTAACTGCTTTAGCTCGGCGTTCTCCCGCTTTAGGTTATCGATCTCTTGACGCGTGGCGTCCCTGACGGTGTCCCGTGTTAGCCGCTCCTTCCCAGCCTCCATGAAGTCCTTGGTCCAGGCATAGTACGCTCCCGGCTTGACACCTTCCCGGCGACATAGTTCATTGACTGCAATTTCCCGACGGAAACCTTCCAGCACGATACGGACTTTCTCCTCCGGAGTGTACTTCCGCCTGGACGCTACTCTAACCTGCTGCATAAAGCCCCTGGTTTGATGAGTTCTGGCCTCGGCAGCATCAGCTTTATCCTTGTTTTCCTGGGAACGACTCGCGCCTTTCACTGCTTAGTCAGTCTACTACCTCCAAGGAGCTTCTACCACCCGTCCAGAGTGTACGGTTTTAGTGGCCCTATTTGTGTCCCATTATCGCTGACGGTCTACACCGACAGGTGAAGCGCATCACGAGCCGCAACTGAATTCCAGGGAGCTGGCACTGCGGATCAACGACTCTGCGGGTCTGTATGTTTCTGAATCGACAGTGTATCGTATTCTAAAGAGAGAAGGGTTGATCAAGGCAGCGGGATTCAAGGCAGGTAAGGAGTATCACTGGAAGATGAAAAGGACCTATGAGCTCTGGGGCAAACAGCCTGCCTCAATATTACCAATTATCACTTCATGGGTCGATTTCGGCAACAGACCCTACTGACTCCATACAAGTATTGACAGCGTCATACTAAATACACTAACCTATATAATTGTTGTGCAGATATAGATAACCGCTAGTGGAACCCGGGTAATCTTGCCCCTTTAGATTACTGGGAAGCTAAATTTGGCTTACGTGTTATCAACCGTATTAGTTAGAATTCTAACCAAGTATTGGCCTTGAGCCATGGAAGAGAATTAGTGTGGATAATCACAGCTAAATACGTGAAATCCGATAAGAAGAGGTGGCATACATGGATTTTATTCTGACAGAGGCCCAGGAGAACTTGCGGAAGGAAATCCACGATTTCTTCTTAAACGAGATCCCGATAGACTTCGACGGAGAAATCCCCCCTATTGCTGAACAAATCCAGTCTTTCCAGCTTGCACTTCAGAAGAAGGCCGCTGATAAAGGCTGGCTTACTGCCAGTTGGCCAGAGGATTATGGAGGACTGGGAATGAGCGGGATTGAACAAGCAATAATAAATGAAGAGGCGGGATATTGGGGATTATATTTCTGGCCGAATCTTATCGGTCTGACCATAGCCGGTCCTGGGCTGCTTCTATTTGGGACAGAGGAACAGAAGGCTAGGTTCTTGCCTCCGATTGCGAAGGGCGATGGTGTCTGGCTTGAGTGCCTGACTGAGCCAAATGCCGGTACGGACTTGGCGAATGTCCAACTTAGAGCAGTCCTAGACGGAGATGACTACGTATTCAACGGGCAGAAAGTCTTCATCACTGGAGCCTTTAAGGCAGACTACCTTTTCACATTGGCCAAGACAGAGGTTACCATCCCTAAGTATAAGGGGCTAACCTTGTTCCTCATCCCGGCAGACACCCTGGGTATTTCTCGCCGCCCTCTACGATGCATGGGCGGTATTCAGACTAATGAGATTTTCTTCGATGACGCGAGGGTGCCAAAAGACTGTATGCTTGGTCAATTGAATCGAGGATTCTATCATTGCATGGCTACTTTCGATTATGAAAGGTCGAACACAGGCGCCTCGGCCCATGCAATGAGAAACTTGGAAGAGTTCGTTGACTACTGCAAAAATACGGAACGAGATGGGAAACCTCTGTTTGAACATCCTCAAGTTCAAGACGCATTAGCTCAGATGGCGATTGAAGTAGAAGTATGGAGATTGGCTTCATGGCGCACGGCTTGGAGATTTACTCAACGGGAGACTCTCGGCCCGCTGGACTTCGATCTCGATGGTTACTGGTGGAAGACTTTTGCGGTGCGGCATTGTGAGAAAATGATGGAGATTGTCGGTCTTTACGGGCTGCTGCGCAAGGGTTCAAAACACTGTCATCTGGATGGACGCCTTGAGCGTCGCTGGCAGGAAACGAGGAGTCTGCATGGCGGTGGAACGCTGGAAATGCTGAAGATTGTCCTTGCAGAAAGAGTGCTGGGGCTGCCTCGAAAACGTTAGTACCACACTCAAGAACACAGTTCCAAGAAAGAAGGTCTTAGAAAAATGCATTTTGGTTTTGACGAACAACAGGAAATGCTCAGAAGTACCGCGATCAGTTTTCTTAATAAGGAGTGCACTGAGTCCCTGGTGCGAGAAATGGAACTTAGCAGCACAGGTCATTCATTAGAACTCTGGGGCAAGATGGCAGAACTTGGCTGGCTAGGTATTCCTTTCCCCGAAAAATACGGTGGTGGGGAGGGGAGCATGCTAGATCTCGTTGTCCTATTTGAGGAAATGGGCAGGTTCATGTGTCCGGTGCCTTATTTGTCTACTGTTGTTTTGTGCGGATTAGCTATACTAAGAGCTGGTAATGAGCGCCAGAAGTCTGAATTCCTCAAGAAAATTTCCGAGGGTAACCTCATATTAGCATTAGCCTTAACCGAGCGTGACGTAACTATAGATCCTAGCGGGATTGAAGTTAGGGCTACTCAGGATAAGGATGAATTCATAATCGATGGCACCAAAATATTTGTGCATGATGCCTGTGTTGCTGACTACATTCTATGTGTTGTCAGGACGACAGCTGCAACTTCGTTTTCCGACGGAATAAGCCTGTTTTTAGTGGAAAGAAGCAGCCCAGGATTGCGATGCGAACAACTTCGGACAGTGTCAGGAGATAAACAGTGTGAAATAACTTTCGATAAAGTTAGTGTCCCGAAAGAGAATCTGGTTGGAGAATTGCACGGAGGTTGGCCCGCGATCGCAAAGGTCATACAAATCGGCGCTGTTTTACTCTGCGGTCAAATGATAGGAGCGGGGCAGAGGATGCTTGAGATGTCTGTCGAGCACGCCAAGACGAGGGTTCAATTTGACCAGTATATTGGAGTGAACCAGCATGTGCAAGAGCACTGTATAGATATTTTCACCAGGGTAAATGGTTCAAGAAACGTTACGTACAAGGCTGCTTGGAAACTTAACGAGGGGCTTCCATGCGATGTGGAGGTTGCTATAGCTAAGGCATGGACGAGTGACGCGCATGAGTTAGTATGTCGTAGCGCACACAGTATTTTTGGTGGTTCTGGCTACACATATGATAGCACTCTGCCCCTCATATCTAGACGAGGTAAAGTAGCACAGTTGTACCTCGGAGATTCTGCCTATTATCGCAAGAAAATAGCAGAATCAATGAGAACATGGACTCTTGAGATGCCGAAAGGGCAACCCCTGGGAATATGGGATAACAATTTGATAGAATTGGTTTAGCCAGGCATTACCATAAGGTACACATAAGTAGCCGGCACCCCTATAAGTCAGAACTTCCGGCATCGTTAAGCGTTGCAGCTTGCACTGAATCGAATTGTGATTCGATATGTACAATAATTAGTCTGAACCCCGGCGCCTCCTTTCTTTTGTTAAAAGTTTACCCGATAGTTATTTTACTCATGGGCTTTGGCTTAGTTGAGTATTTTATACTTTACTAAAAGTGCTTTCTATTATTGCATAACGAACGAGGCAGGAGACGGTGAAATCACCCTGCAGTAGTTCATCAGAATCATACACATATCAGTTCTTTTGGCAAAGGTAAAAAAGGAATCGAGGACATTTAGAAATGCAAGCTATGAAAATTATCACGAAAGCTCTAGATATAAGGCAAACAGCTTTAAGCGAATATGACTCAGAACTATTTTGCTCAAGTTTAGGCATCCCAGTTTGTCGTGAAGCTGTTGCTTACGATGCAGATTCAGCTGTAACTGAGGCTGTTAAGATTGGATTCCCCATAGTCTTGAAAGGTTCCGGGAAAAGTTTATTTCACAAAACAGATGTTGGAGCTATCGTCTTCAACTTAACCACGGAAGAAGAAGTGAGGAAGGAAAGCTGTCGTTTACTGAAGATTCAAGGTGCTGAAGCTATACTAGTTCAGGAAACGGTGAAGGGTTGCCGGGAACTCGTTTGCGGCTTGATTAGAGATGCTCATTTTGGCCCCTGTGTAATGTTTGGTCTCGGTGGCATTTTAACCAATGTACTTCAAGACGTGGTGTTCCGCGTTGCCCCTCTCACCAGCCGTGACGCTCAAGAAATGGCAGAGGAAATTCAACACAAAAAGGTTATGGGACTCTTCCGAGGAGAAGCCGCTGTTGACATGGACGCGCTATCTCAAATCCTAGTAAGGCTAGGTGAGATTGGACTTAAGTACAAAGACATACATGCAATTGACATTAACCCGCTAAAAATTCGTCCCGATGGCAAGCCAGTGGTGGTAGATGCTCTTATTACCCTTAGTGGGGCCAAAGAGCAGTACTTTCCGACTCAGCTAAAGGAATTGAGTAAAAAAAACAAAAACCTAAACCAGTTTTTTAAACCTGAAAGCGTGGCTATAATTGGGGCTTCGAACACCCCGGGCAAGGCCGGGTATGTAGTCATCCAGAATATCTTGGCCAATGGGTATGCTGGTGAAATCTATCCGGTCAATCCTAAAGGTGGCGAGATTTTGGGGATGGAGGTTTATCCTTCAATTGCCAGTCTGCCTGAAGGAATTGACTTAGCAATCCTTGTCATACCAGCAAAAGACACCGTCAAGGCAGTCAGAGAATGTGCAACTAAAGGTATCACAGCAATCGTTATCTCCGCTGGGGGCTTTTCTGAAGTAGATAACAAGGGTTTAAAGCTGGAGGAAGAGCTTGCCCAAGCCATCGCTGAAACCGGTTCTCGAGTCGTCGGCCCTAATACCTCCGGACACATTTCCACGCCACACAAATTCAGTTCTAGCCTTTTTCCTCTTGGCAAGATACCAAGAGGGAATATTTCGTACATTGCTCAGACAGGTAACTTTGCCACCCATACTATGCGTTACATTATTACCAACGAAAACTTTGGGGTGGCTAGGGTAATTGGACTCGGCAACGAAATAAACATAGATGAGTGCGATGCGCTGCACTACTATGTCAACGACTCTGAAACGTTAGCAATATTCATGTACTTGGAGAGTATCAAGAGACCTAGATATTTTCTCCAGGTTGCCAGCAAAGCAACCCGCACGAAGCCGCTTATCCTCCTTAAGGGTGGCAATACAAAAGAAGGTTTTCAGGCTGCAGTTACACATACTGCGGCATTGGCCTTAGACGAAAGAGTTATTGATGGTGCCCTTAAACAAGCGGGAATTACCCGGATATACAAATATTCTCACCTGATCCTTGCTGCCAAAGCTCTAGCCTGCATGCCCATTCCAAAAGGAAATCGGGTTGGCTTCTTGGCCCCTTCAGGTGCCATGTTGGTAGTTCTATCTGACCTGTGTTATCAGCGCTGGGGACTAGATATTCCTGAACTTTGTGAATCAACTCGGCAACGCCTGCAGGAAATCAGTCCGTCTTATATCCGAATGCGTAATCCGGTAGATATCTGGCCCTCCGCTTCAGTACATGGGATCGAGTTTAGTTATAGAGAGGCAATAGAAATACTTATGAGAGATACAAATATTGACGCTATTGTAGCGATTTTAATGCTTACCGATGAGTTCGGGGTTCCCCCATCCCTTGATTTTATCGTTAAACTAGCAAAAAAATATCCAGAAAAGCCACTCTATGTGACTTTCAGCGGAGAGAGAAAGCATATGGAAGAAAGCAAGTCATTCCTGGAACCCAGAGGTGTGCCGACCTTTCCCCTTATTGAGGAACCATTTGAAGTCATATCTATCTTGAACCGTTGTCGTAAGGCTATGGAACAACCCTAGAATTGATATATGGAAATTGTTATTCGCTGTTTACAGTACTGGGTGATGGTGCCTAGACCCTAACGCTAACTCAGCCCGTATTCTTAGGGAAGCCTATCGACTGGGTCGAGGCGGAAACCGAGCTAGTTGCGTATTTCGGTGAAATCGGACACCGGTTTCGCTCCAAACCGGCCATCTTCTCGGGCAAATCGGCCACCCCTACCGGGGTGGATGGAGCAGTGCCGGGTCCAAGTCAGTTTAGCTTAAG
>Ga0180432_10002884_pt1 | contig 25337 bp, 25 predicted proteins | sample SS_ome_10_FD_132414 | JGI IMG/M metagenome (GOLD analysis project Ga0180432, IMG submission 132414) | Hypersaline lake sediment archaeal communities from the Salton Sea, California, USA - SS_1_MS_2 metaG | ecosystem: Environmental > Aquatic > Non-marine Saline and Alkaline > Hypersaline >... | reverse complement strand
GAGGATCCGGGGACGATCACCCATGTGCGAGACCCGTCCTCAGAACTCGGTGTCGATCCAGTCCATCATCCCGCGGAGCTTCTTGCCGGTCACCTCGATGGGGTGGGTGGCCTGCTCCTCGGCGATCGCGGTGAACTTCGGAAGGCCCGCCTTGTATTCGGCGATCCACTCCTTGGCGAACTGGCCGCTCTGGATCTCGGACAGGATCCGGCGCATCTCGGCGCGGGTATCGTCGGTGATGATGCGCTTGCCGCGCGTCAGGTCGCCGTACTCGGCGGTGTTCGAGATGGAGTACCGCATGCCCGCGATGCCCTTCTCGTACATGAGGTCGACGATGAGCTTGACCTCGTGGAGGCACTCGAAGTACGCGAGCTCCGGCGGGTAGCCCGCCTCGGTGAGGGTGTCGAAGCCGGCGCGCACGAGCTCGGTGAGGCCGCCGCAGAGCACCACCTGCTCACCGAACAGGTCGCTCTCGCACTCGTCGCGGAACGTGGTGGGGATGACGCCCGCGCGCGTGCAGCCGATTCCCTTGCAGTAGGCACGGGTGAGCGCCTCGGCGTTGCCGGTGGCGTCGACCTCCACGGCCATCAGGCCCGGGACGCCCTTGCCCTCGGTGTACTGGCGGCGCACCAGGTGGCCCGGCCCCTTCGGCGCGGCCATGGCCACGTCCACGCCCTCGGGCGGGGTGACGGTGCCGAAGTGGATGGCGAAGCCGTGGGCGAAAAGCAGCATGTTGCCGGGCTCGAGGCTGTCGGCGATCTCCTGCGCGTAGACATCGCCCATGATCTCGTCGGGCACGAGGATCATGACGAGGTCGCCCTTCTTCGCGGCCTCCGACGGGCTGAGCACCTCGAGGCCATCGGCCGCGGCCTTGGCCGCCGACTGCGAGTCGGGGCGAAGCCCCACGACCACGTCGACCCCCGACTCCTTCAGGTTGAGGGCGTGGGCGTGGCCCTGGCTGCCGTACCCGATGATGGCAACCGTCTTGCCGTCGAGCAGGGACAGGTCGGCGTCCGCGTCGTAGATCATCTTCAGCTCGTCGCTCATGGGGCCTTTCTTCGCCTAGGTCGTCTTGCCGCCGCGGCCCAGCGCCACCACGCCGGTGCGCACCATCTCCACCAGGCCGTTGCCCCGCAGGAGTTCCTCGAGGTTCTCGAGCTCCGCGGTGGTGCCCGTGGCCTGGATGATCATCGACTCGCTGGTGACGTCGACGATCTCGCCCTTGAAGATGTCCACGAGCGCCAGCACCTCAGCCCGCGGCGCCGCCGTGGTGGATACCTTGAACAGCCCCAGCTCGGCCGCGACCATGTTCCCGGGGTCCAGATCGCGCACCTTGATGACGTTCACCAGCTTGTCGAGCTGCTTGGTGATCTGCTCCACGGGGAAGCGGGAGGCATCCACCGTGATGGTCATGCGCGAGCGGTGCTCGTCCTCGGTGGGGCTCACCGCGAGCGAGTCGATGTTGTAGCCGCGTCGGGTGAACATGCCGGCGACGCGCGAGAGCACGCCCGGCTTGTTCTCGACGAGGACGGAGAGGGTGTGCTGGGTCACGGCGCGGGAGCATACCCCACCGCGGGGGCCGCGCCCGGGGCGGCGCGATCGGGTGGCGGGCGCTTTCCTCGGCCGCCAGGGCAGCGCGTGCCGCCGGGGCTCCGCCCGGGCGACAGGGCGGCACTGGTCTTCCCTCCGGGAACGCCCGCCACCCGGTCGCGCTGCGCCGGGGGGGTCAGGTGGTGGCGACGGCCTCCCGCACCAATGCCTGCACGGCCTGCGGGTCGGCGCGGCCGCCCGTGCGCTTCATCGCCTGGCCCACGAAGAAGCCGATGACCTTGTCCTTGCCGTCGCGCAACTGCTGGGCCTGGTCGGGGTTGGCGGCGACCAACTCGGCCACGATGGCCGCGAGCTCCGAGGCGTCCATCGCGCCAAGGCCCTTCGACTCCACGACCTCCGCGGGCCGGGTGCCGCTGGCGATCATCTCGGCCAGCACCTCCTTGGCGGCAGGGACGGTAACCGTGCCGGCCTCGAGCAGGCCCACCAGTTCCGCCACGTGCCCCGGGGTCACCTGCGAGTCCCAGGGCTCCACGCCGGCGTCGCGCAACTGCGCGCGCAGCTCGCCCCGGATCCAGTTTGCGCACGCCTTGGGGTCGGCGTGCTCCGCCGCCTCCATGAAGTACGCCACCAGCTCAGGGGCCTCGGTGAGCACCTCGGCGTCCTCGGCGCTGAGCCCCATGTCGGACACCATCCTGCGCCGGAGCGCTCCCGGCAACTCGGGCAGGCCCGCGCGGAGCTCGTCCACCCATGCGGGGTCAGGCGCCACGGGCACCAGGTCGGGCTCCGGGAAGTACCGGTAGTCGTGCGACTCCTCCTTGGAGCGCAGCGACGTGATGTGCCCGGTCTCGGGCTCGTAGTGCACGGTCTCCTGGCTCACCCGCCCGCCTCCGGCCAGGATCTGCTGCTGCCGCGCGATCTCCGCCTCGATCCCCCGCTCCAGGAAGCGGAAGGAGTTCATGTTCTTGAGCTCGGTCTTGGTACCGAACTCGTGGGAGCCCGCCGGGCGGATGGACACGTTGGCGTCGGCGCGCATGGAGCCCTCCTCCATGGAGCAGTCGCTCACGCCGAGGAACAACAGGGTCTGGCGCAGCTGGCGCAGGAAGGTGGCCGCATCCGAGGCCGAGCGCAGGTCGGGCTCGGTGACGATCTCCACCAGGGGGGTCCCGCCGCGGTTGAAGTCGACCACCGACTGCTCGGCGCCGGCGCGTCGTCCCCCCGCGTGGGTGAGCTTGGCGGCGTCCTCCTCGAGGTGCGCCCGCGTGATGCCCACGCGCAGCTCGGATCCATCCTCCCGCAGCGCCAGGAACTCCCCGCGACCGCACACGGGGATATCGAACTGGCTCACCTGGTACGCCTTGGGCAGGTCCGGGTAGAAGTAGTTCTTGCGATGGAAGATCGACTCCGGGGCGATCTCGCAGCCGAGCGCGAGGCCGATGAGGATCGCCCGGCGGACGGCCTCCTCGTTCACCACGGGGAGAACCCCCGGGTGGGCCAGGCACACCGGGCACGTATGCGTGTTGGGCGGGTCGCCGAACGACAGCTCGCATCCGCAGAACATCTTCGTGCGGGTGGACAGCTGCACATGGATCTCCACGCCGATCACCGGTTCGTAGGCGCTCACGTGGCCAGCCCCGGGGGTCGCGTGTCGAACTCGAGGACGCCCTCGAGGGCATGGGCGGCGGCGAGCAGCCGGTTCTCGGCGAACGCGGGGGCCGCCAGCTGGAGCCCCACGGGAAGGCCATCGGAGAGGCCGCACGGGATCGAGATGGCGGGCAGGCCCGCGAGGCTCACCGGGATGGTGCAGACATCCGCGAGGTACATGGCGTAGGGGTCGGCGGTCCGATCGCCAAGGGGGAAGGCCACCGTGGGCGACGTGGGCGACGCCAGCAGGTCGACCTCCGCGAAGGCCTCCGCGAACTCCCGCACGATCAGGGTGCGCACCCGCTGGGCGCGGCCGTAGTACTGGTCGTAGTAGCCGCTGGCCAGGGCGAAGGTGCCCAGCATGATCCGCCGCTTCACCTCGGGGCCGAACAGGTCGCCGCGGGTGACCTCGTACTGGTCGAGCAGGTTGTCGGCCGGCAGGGGGTGGCCGTAGCGGATGCCGTCGAACCGGGCCAGGTTGCTCGAGCACTCCGCCGGCGCAAGGACGTAGTACGTGGCCAATCCGCTGAGCGTGCTGGGCAGGCTGACCGGCACGATGGTGGCGCCGAGGCCCTCGGCGACCCGCAGGGCGGACTCCACCGCCAACCGCACGCCGGGCTCCACCCCCTCCCCCATCAGTTCCTCCACCACGCCCACCCGCATGCCCTGGAGGTCGGTGGCGGAGGGCACGTCGATGTCGCCCGGCCAGTCGAGCGAGGTGCTGTCCATGGGGTCGCGTCCCACCATGTGCCTGAGCAGCAGCGCGGCGTCGGCAACCGTGCGCGCGAGGGGACCCACCTGATCGAGCGACGACGCGAACGCGATGAGCCCGTAGCGCGAGATCGCGCCGTACGTGGGCTTCATGCCGACGATCCCGCAGAGGGCCGCGGGCTGTCGGATCGATCCACCGGTGTCCGACCCCAGCGACCAGGGCACCTGCCGCTGGGCCACCGAGGCAGCCGACCCGCCGCTCGACCCGCCGGGGACGCGATCGAGGTCCCAGGGGTTCAGGGTGTTGCCATAGGCCGAGTTCTCGGTGCTCGAACCCATGGCGAACTCGTCCATGTTGGTCTTCCCCAGCACGATCGCCCCGGCGTCCTCGAGCCGCTGCACGCAGGTGGCCGTGTACACGGGGCGATAGCCCTCGAGCATGCGGGAGCCCGACGTGGTGACGATGTCCCGGGTGGACAGGGCGTCCTTGATGCCGATTGGCACCCCGGCCAGCGGGGGGCGCTCGGGGAGCGCGTCGATGGCCCGGGCCCGGGCCCGGGCCCCATCGGCGTCAATGGCCAGGAAGGCGTGCACGTCGTCGGCCTCGACCGCCGACAGATGCGCCTCGACCAATTCGAGTGATGAGGTCTCGCCCGCCGCGAGGGCGGCCACCTGCTCCGTGGCGGTGAGGTCGCGCAGCCCCACTAGTCCATCCTCGGCACGCCGAAGCAATCGTCCACGACATTGGCGGCCTCGCGCAGGGCCTCGTCGCGCGGCAGGCTCTGGCGCGGCACGTCGGCGCGCAGCACGTTCCGCAGGTCCACCACGTGGGTGGTCGGCGGAATGCCATCGAGGTCGAGGGCGAGGATCGCATCGATGTGGCCGAGGATGCCCGAGAGCTCCTGCTGCATCACCTGCTCCTCGCCGGGATCAAGGCGGAGGCGCGCGAGCCGGGCCACGTGGTGAACGGTCGATTCGTCGATCATCGGCGGAGGACTGTAGCCGAGCGGCATGGTGGCGGCTGGTACCGTCGGGCCATGGACGGCGAGCTCGAGGTGATCCGCCGCATCGCCGCCCGGGTGGGCACGCGCGGTGGGGTGGCCACCGGCATCGGGGACGACGCCGCGGTGCTCGACGACGGGACGGTGCTGGCCCTCGACATGGTGGTCGACGGCGTGCACGTGCGCCGTGCCACCCACTCGCCCGGCGACATCGGGCACACGGCGCTCGCCGTGAACGTGTCGGACATCGCGGCCATGGGAGCGACCCCGGTGGCGGCACTGGTGGGCCTCGGCGTGCCCCCGGACCTCACCGCGGACGACGTGGACGGCATGTACGCGGCCATGGAGGAGCTCGCCGCCCGGCACGACATGTCGGTGGTGGGCGGAGATGTCTCGGCGTCGCCCGCGCTCACCCTCTCCGTGGCGATCGTGGGGCGCATGCCCGCAGGGGTGCCCCCGGTGCTGCGCTCCGGAGGCAGGGCGGGCGACCTGCTCGTGGTGTCCGGCCCCCTGGGCGCATCCGCGGCGGGCCTGCTGCTGCTGCAGGACCCCCTGCGCGGCGAGGGAACGGCCGAGGCCGACGCGCTTGTCCGCGCTCACCGGCGCCCGACGCCACGGGTGGACGACGGCCTGCACCTCGCCGAGGCCGGCGCCACCGCGATGCTCGACATCTCGGACGGCCTGCTGCTCGATGCCGACCGGCTGGCGCGGGCATCCGGCCTCCGGGCGGTGGTGCAACTGGACGACCTTCCCGTGGCAGCGGGCGTCCATCGCGTGGCGGCAGCGGCCGGCGTCGACCCCCTGTTGCTGGCGGCCACCGGCGGCGAGGACTACCACCTGCTCGCGGCCATGCCGCCGGGCACGGGGCTCGAGCCGCACCTGGCCGTCGTGGGCCGGCTGGAGCCCGGGCCGCCGGGGGTGGCGGCCATGCGGGCCGATGTCGATGTGACCCCGGCCCGCCTGGGCTGGGAACACGGCGCGCCCTAGGTACGCCCCCGCGCGCGCTTCCAGAGGGCCGACGGCCACCAGGTGCGATCGCCGATGTCGAGGACGATGGCCGGCACCAGGAACGACCGCACCACCAGGGCGTCGAGCAGCACGCCGAAGGCCACGAGGAAGCCGATCTGCGTGATGCTGACCAGCGGCAGCACGGCGAGCACGGCGAAGGTACCCGCCAGCACGATTCCGGCCGAGGTGATGACGCCGCCGGTCACCGCCAGCCCCCGCAGCATGCCCTCCCGCGTGCCGTGCTCGACGGTCTCCTCGCGCACGCGCGCCATGAGGAAGATGTTGTAGTCCACCCCAAGGGCCACGAGGAAGATGAACCCGAAGAGCGGCAGGGCGGGACTCTCCCCGGCGAACCCGGCCAGGTCGAACACCAGGCTGGCGATTCCGAGGCTGGCCAGGAACGACAGGATGACGGTGAGGATGAGGATCACGGGGGCCGCGACGGCGCGGAGCAGCAGCGCGAGGATCCCGAGCACCACCACGAGCACGATCGGCACGAGCAGGCGCAGGTCGCGAGACGACGCCGCGTCGAGGTCGGCCTCGGTGGCGGTGGGGCCACCCACCAGCACGCCGTCGCCGCCGGCGGCCTTGCCCCGCTCGCGGAGCGCGTCGATCACCGCGTACGCGGTGCTGCTGAAGGGCGGATCCTCGAGCGTGACGTCGTACAGGGCGCCGGGCTCGCCCCGGCTCACCTGCCGCACGGCGCTGACACCAGGGGTCCCGCGCACGGCGGCCAGCACGGCTGCCTCGTCGGCCCCGGGCGGGATGATCACGTTCGTCGGCGCCGAGGATCCCGCCGGGAAGGCCCGGTTGATCAGTTGCTGCCCCTCGATCGACTGCACGTCGGAACGGAAGTCGTCGGCCGACGTGAGGGTGGCGTTGTACGAGAGCAGCCCGAGGCACGCGATCGCGAGGACCCCGGTGGTGGTGATCCAGGTCGCCCGCGGGCGGCGGGCCACCCTCTCGCCCAGTCGGCGCCACCACCCCTGGGTCTCGTTGCTGCCCTCCGTCCCATAGCGCGGGATGAACGGCCAGAAGGCCACCCGGCCCCCGAGCAGCAGCAGGGCCGGCAGGGCCGTGAGCATCACCAGCATGGCCACGAACACGCCCATCGCGGCGATGGGACCGAGGCCGGCCGTGCCGTTGACCTCGGCCAGCATCAGGCACAGGAGCGCCGCGATCACGGTGCCTGCCGACGCGAGGATTGCCGGGCCCGCGCGCAGGATGGCGATGCGCATGGCCTCGTGCTTGTCCTCGTTCCGGCGAAGTTCCTCGCGGTAGCGCGCCGTGAGCAGGAGCGCGTAGTCGGTGCCCGCCCCGAACACCAGCACCAGCAGGATCCCCGCCGACTGGCCGTTGACGATCACCCCCGCATCGGCGATGAGGTACCCGAGGCCGCGAACCGTGATCTCGGCGAAGGCGAGTGCCACGAACGGCAGGAACCAGAAGATGGGGCTGCGATAGATGATGAGCAGCAGCACGAACACCAGGGTCGCCGCCGCGAGCAGGAGGTTGGTGTTGATGCCCCCGAACACCTCGATGGCGTCGGCCGAGATGCCCGCAGGGCCCGTCACCTTGGCCTGCAGGCCGGGCGGCGCGGCGGCGGCCAGGTCGTCGCGCAGCTTGGTGACGTTGTCCAGCAGCAGCTCGGAGTCGCCGTCCACCGTGAGGTTGGCGATCAGCAACTGGGCCGTGCCATCGGGCGAGACGGGCCCGGCGACGAGCCCCGGGGGCTCGATGCCATCGGGCAGGTCGCGGTTGAAGTCCGCGACCACCGCGGCCACTGCCGACCGGTCGGCGGCCGTCAGCCCGCCCTCGCGCAGCGTCACCGCAACCGCGGGCGTCACGTCGCCCCCGGGGAACTTCTCCTGCAGATCGAGCACCAGCACCGACTCGGCGCTGCCGGGAAGGAAGCTCGAGGGCTCATTTGACTGGGCCGACTCGAACTTGGACGCCAGCGGGAACATGAGCACGAGGATCAACACCCAGGCGGCGAGGACGATCCACTTTCCCGCCCGGCTCGCGGGGAAGGCGGCGATGGCGCGCACGGCGTCCCTCATGGAGCGATCCTCGGCATCGGCGGCGACCCTACCGCTGCCCGCAGCCGGCGACGGCGAGAACGGTCGATTCCCCGTGATCGCGTTAGCGTGCGGGCATGGACGCCGCGCTCGACCCCATGGACGCCTTCGAGGCCCTCGTGGAGGACGCCGTCGCCGACATCCCGCCGCCCTTCGCCGGCGCCCTCGACGAGGTGGCGCTCATCGTGGAGCCGCGGGCCGCAGGCCGCGCGCTCTACGGCCTGTACGAGGGCCACCCGCTCACCACGGGCACCATTCCCTCAGGCGCCATCCCGCCGCGCATCACCATCTACATGCACCCGATGGTCGATCACTTCCCGGACCCCGCCGAACTGCGCCATCAGGTGCGCGTGACGGTGCTCCATGAACTGGGCCACCACCTGGGGCTGGACGAGGACCGGCTGGACGAGCTCGGCTACGCCTGATCCGAGCCCGCCCCGCCGCCCTCGCGCGGCCGCGTGCCGCTAGCGCGCCGGGGCGTTCTCGAGCCCCGTCACGTTGATGGAGGCCTCACCGCCGTACCTCTTGTTGAGGTTGATGATGATGGCGGTCATGCCCTCGATGATGATGGCGTTGGCCAGCGGACCGGCGTCAAGGCCGCGGCAGCCCGCGATCGACTTGGTGAGCTCGATGACCGTCTCGCGGGCCTCCTTGCTCTTGCCGCACACCAGCACGTCGCCGTCGATGGGGTGGCGCTCCTGCAGCGCGGCGGCCGGCAGGTTGTTGTACGCCACCACCACCTTGGCCTCGGGGGCCAGGTCCTGGATCTGGTGGGCGCACGACTGCGCCGGCAGGTCGAGCACGGCCATGGCGCCGCTCTTGCCGAACTTCAGCGCGTTGACCACCGACACCAGCACCTTGCCCGCGAGGGGCTCGGCGAGCGCCGGCATCGTTGCCTCGATGCCCTCGTACGGGATGGAGAGCACGGCGAGCTCGCCGGCGGCTGCAGCGGCGGCGTTCTCCATGGGCACGAAGTTGCCCTCGGGATAGGCCTCGCGCAGGCCCTCCGCCGCCTGGTCTGCCCGCTCCTGGCTGCGCGAGCCCACGATGATCTCGTGGCCCGCAGCGGCAAAGGTGATGGCGAGACCGCGACCCAGGTCGCCGGTGCCGCCGAAGATGGCGATCTTCACGTGATGATTCCCCTCGTCGGTTCGTCCCCCATGCGGCGCTCGGCCGACTGGAGGGTGTTGGCCAATAGGAAAGCGATCGTCATGGGTCCCACGCCCCCGGGAACGGGAGTGATGGCGCCGGCGACCTCGGCGACCTCGTCGTACAGCACGTCGCCGCACAGGCGGTCGTCCAGGCGGTTCATGCCCACGTCGATCACCGTTGCGCCCGGCTTGACCCAGTCGCCGCGCACCATCTCGGGCACGCCGACGGCCGCCACGATGACGTCCGCCTGCCGGCATACCGCGGCCAGGTCGCGCGTGCGCGAGTGCGTGATGGTGACCGTGGCGTTGCGCTCGAGCAGCATCAGCGCCTGGGGCTTGCCGACGATGACCGACCGGCCGATCACCACCGCATTCGCGCCCTCCAGGTTGACCCCGGCGTCGTCCAGCAGCCACATGACGCCGCTCGGCGTGCACGGGCGAAGGCATGGCTCACCGCGCACCAGGCGCCCGATGTTCACCGGCGAGAAGCCATCCACGTCCTTGTCGGGCGCGATGCGCGCGGCGATGGCCGGCTCCGTGAGCGGCTCCGGCACCGGCAGCTGCACCAACATGCCGTCCACGGCGTCGTCCGCGGCAAGCCGGTCGAGCAGCGCGTCCATCTCGGCCTGGGTGGTGCCCTCGGGCAGCTTGATGCGCTCCACGGCCATCCCGGCCTCCTCGGCCTGCTGCGCCTTGTTGCGCTGGTAGATCTCGCTGGCGGGGTCATCGCCCACCTGGATCCCCACGAGCCCGGGCTTCCGCCCGTGGCGGGCCATGAATGCGCCGCAGCCCTCTGCCACGCGCTCCCGCACCCGGCGGGCGGCGTCGCGCCCGTCGATCGCCCGGGCGCTCATCCGGCCACCTTCCTCATCGGCGCCATGTCCGCCATCAGCACACGCTCCTTGTCGTCGAATCGCACCTGGATGAGGCGCCCCTTCTGCTGCACGCCCGTGATCACGCCCTCCCCGAACGACTCGTGCACCACCGCATCGCCCACGCCGTACGGTGCCACCGCGATGGTGGCCCCGCCGCCCCCGGCCCGGGCCGGCGAGGGCTCCGGGTCGCGCCCCAGGGCCTCCTCGGGGATCTCGTCGATGAACCGCGACGGGATGGCATACATGCGGTTGCCGCGCAGGGCACGGCTGGCGGCATGCGAGAGCACGAGGCGCTCGCGTGCCCGGGTGAGCGCCACGTAGCAGAGGCGACGCTCCTCCTCGAGGCCGTCCGGGTCGTCGATGGACCGCGAGTGCGGGAACAGGCCCTCCTCCATGCCGGTCACCAGCACCACGTCGTATTCCAGCCCCTTCGCGTTGTGCACGGTCATCAGGGTGACGCGACCGGAGTCGTCCCGGGCCTCGTCGACGGCCGACACCAGGGCGACCTCCTCGAGGAAGCCCGCGAGCGAGGGCTCGTCCGCCCGCGCCGAGTACTCGGCCGCCACGCCCACGAGCTCCTGCAGGTTGTCCAGCCGGCCCAGCCCGGCCTCGGCCGGGCCGTCCGCCAGCAGCGCCTCGCGCAGCCCGGAGTCCTCGATGGCCCGTTCCATCACGCGGTCCGGCGGCGAGCCGGAGGCATCCATCTCGCGCAGGCGCTCCACCAGGCCGCCCAGCTCCCGCAGGGCGTGACGCTGCGCCCCGGTGAGCCCGGGCACGGCGTCGGGGTCGCGCGCCACGGCGTCCATGGGCATCCCCGCCGCCTCGGCATGCCCGGCCACCCGCGCGAGCGCCGCAGGGCCCACCCCGCGCTTGGGGCTGCCCGCCGCGCGCGAGAACGCCTCGCGATCGGCGGGGTTCGCCACCACGCGCAGGTACGCCATGAGGTCCTTCACCTCGGCGCGCTCGTAGAAGCGGGGGCCGCCGAGAACCTGGTAGGCGATGCCCGTGCGCACCAGCTGGTCCTCGATGACCCGGCTCTGGGCGTGGGTGCGGTAGAAGACGGCAAGGTGGTCGAGCGACCGGCCCTCGGCTACTGCGCGCGTGATCTCGCGCACAACCATGCGGGCCTCGTCGTGCTCGTCGGCGCAGTCGATCACCGCGACCGGCTCACCGCCCGAGCGATCGGTGAACAGCCTCTTGGGGTGCCGCCCGCGGTTGTTGCGCACCACGGAGTTGGCGGCCTCGAGGATGGTCGAGGTGGACCGGTAGTTCTGCTCGAGGGGGATGACGACCGCGTCGGGGTAGTCGGCGCGGAACTCGAGGATGTTGCGGATGTCGGCGCCGCGCCACGAGTAGATGCCCTGGTCGTCGTCGCCCACCACCATCACGTTGCGCTCGGGCTCGGCCAGGATGCGCACGAGCCAGTACTGCGCGTGGTTGGTGTCCTGGTACTCGTCCACCAGCACGTGCCGGAATCGTCGCTGCCAGCGCTCGCGCACCACGGCGTCGCGGCGCAGCATCTCGACGGTGACCATGAGCAGATCGTCGAAGTCCATGGCCTGGTTGGCCAGCAGGCGGTCCTGGTAGCGCTGGTACAACCGCGCCATTCCCTGCTCGGCATCGTCGCGGGCCTGCTCCGCGAGGTCGCGCGGATGCAGCAACTCGTTCTTGGCGGCGGAGATGCGCCCCAGCACGGCGCGCGGCGTGAGCCGCTTGGGGTCGATGCCCTCATCCTTGAGGATGTCGCGCATGATGCGCTGCTGGTCGGCGTCGTCGAAGATGGAGAACGCCCGGTCGTACCCCGCGGCCTGGTGCTCGATGCGCAGCAGTCGCGCGCATGCGGAGTGGAACGTGGATGCCCAGAGGCCGGAGGCCCCGGGCCCGACGAGCTGGCCGATGCGCTCGCGCATCTCGCCCGCGGCCTTGTTGGTGAAGGTGATGGCCAGGATCTCGCGCACCGGCACCCCGCGCTGCTGCACCAGGTGGGCGATGCGATGCGTGATGACCCGCGTCTTCCCGCTGCCCGCCCCCGCGAGCACCAGCAGGGGACCGTCGCCGTGCAGCACGGCCTGCTGCTGGGGTGGGTTGAGGCTGCCCAGGAGGTCGGTGCTCACCGGGCAAAGGTAGCGCCGCAGGCGGACGCCCGCGGGTGTACCGGGCGGCCCCTAGGCGGCGTCGGCGGCGGCCCGACGGGCCTCGCGGATGCCCGCCTTCACCTTGTCGCGGCAGTCCGCCTCGTCCGCCCGCGGCGGCGGATCCACCCCGGCCCGCAGGGCGGCGATCTCGCCCTCGAGTTCCTCGACGCGCTTGATGAGGCAGTCGAGGGCGTCCGCCACCGGGTCCGGCAGGACCGTGTGGTCGAGGTCCGGGTGATGGATCTTCTCCGGGTCCACCCTCTGGCCGTCCCGCACCACGGGCTTGCCGGGGTTGCCCACCACCGTGGAGTTGGCGGGGACGTCCTTCACCACGATGGAGCCGGCGCCGATCTTGGCCCCCTCGCCGATCTCCAGCGGACCCAGCACCGATGCCCCCGCGCCCACGATGACCCCGTCGCGCAGGGTTGGGTGGCGCTTGCCGGCGTGCTTGCCCGTGCCGCCGAGGGTGACCCCCTGGTACACGGTGACATCCTCGCCGATCTCGGTGGTCTCGCCGATGACCACGCCCATGCCGTGGTCGATGAAGAACCCCGGGCCGATGGTGGCACCCGGGTGGATCTCGATCCCGGTGACGAAGCGCGACACCTGGCTGACCATGCGCGCGGGCAGGTGCCAGCCGCGGCGGTTCATGCCGTGCGCGGCGCGGTGCATCCACACCGCGTGCAGCCCGGGGTAGGTGAGAACCAGTTCCGTGGTGGAGCGCGCGGCCGGGTCGCGCTCGCGCGCGGCGTCGAGGTCGCGGCGGACGGAGCGGGCAATGCGCGAGAGAGGTCCGGAAGCCATGCGGCGAGTATATTCGCGCTCCCGTCGATGGAAGGCATCCGGTGGCGAGCATCCGCGTGAGACTGACATTCCCGGAGGACCTGGTGCGCGAGCCCATCGTCCACCGGTTGTCCACGGAGCACGACGTGGTGTGCAACATCCGGCGCGCGGACGTGCGCGATCGCACCGGCTGGGTGATCCTGGAGATCAGCGGGGACGCCGACCACCTCGTGGACGTGCGGCAGTGGCTCGAGGACACCGGCGTGCGCGTCGACGACCTGGAGCCCTACCTTCTCTAGCGTCACCACAGACGGGGCGAGTTGCCAGGTGGGCCCGTCGCCCACCGCGCGGGCCACGCGGCTGGACAACGTGTCCGCCCGCGATGCCGCGGCGCTCGCCGCGCTGCTCGAGGCCGTCCCCACTCCGCCGCCGTTCGACATGGCCCTGGCGCCGGCAGATCCCATGGCCCAGGTGGCCCGCGACGCCGGGTTCGAGCCCTACGCCCGCACCGTCACGTTCACCCGCGCCATCGAGGGGTTCGATGAGGGCGCACCGGCGGATGGCGTGCGCCTGCTCACCTACGACAACGCCATGGCCGATCGGTACGACGACGCCGAGTTCGATGCCCTCGACGGCCTGGCCATCTACCGCGCCATGGGCCGGCCCACGGGGTACGCGCAGGGCGCGGGCTACGGGGACTTCACCGTGGCGCTTCGGGGCGATGCGATCATCGGGTTCTGCTTCACGCAGGTCCCCGAGGGCATCGTGTGGTGGCTGGGCGTGGTCCCGGCCGAGCGACGCAAGGGCGTGGCGCGCATGCTGATTGCCTCGGCGATGCGGGCCACGCGCACGGCGGGCGGCACCCACATGCTGGCCGAGGTCGAGGACACCCCGGATGCCCGCGCGTTCCTCGCCGCGCTCGGGTTCCGTGAACGCGGCACCCGGGAACTGCTGATCCGGCGCTAGGCCTCGGCGAAGAGCGCCGTCGACAGGTAGCGCTCGCCGGTGTCGCAGATGATCGTGACGATCACCTTGCCCGCGTTCTCCGGGCGCGCGGCCACCTGCATGGCGGCCCACACGTTGGCGCCCGCCGAGATGCCCGTGAGGATGCCCACCTCGCGCGCCAGGCGGCGGGACACCGCGAAGGCGTCGTCGGCGCTGGCCTGGATGACCTCGTCGTACACGCCGGTGTCGAGCACGGGCGGCACGAAGCCGGCGCCGATGCCCTGGATGCGGTGCGGGGAGGGATCGCCGCCGCTCAGCACGGGCGAGTCGACGGGCTCGACGGCAACCACCTGCACGCCCGGCTTGCGCTCCTTCAGCACGTGGCCCACCCCGGTGACGCTGCCGCCCGTGCCCACGCCCGCGACGAACACGTCCACGCCCCCGTCGGTGTCGGCCCAGATCTCCTCGGCCGTGGTACGCGCGTGCACCGCGGGGTTGGCGGGGTTCTCGAATTGCTGCGGGACGAACGCGCCCGGGGTCTCCGCGGCGATCTCGTGCGCGCGGGCGATGGCCCCGCGCATGCCCTCGGTGGCGGGCGTGAGCACCAGCTCCGCGCCGTAGGCCTTGAGCAGCGCGCGTCGCTCCATGCTCATGCTCTCGGGCATCGTGAGGATGCACCGGTAGCCCTTGGCGGCGGCCACGAATGCCAGGGCGATGCCCGTGTTCCCCGACGTGGGCTCGACGATCACGCTCTGGCCGGGGGTGATGAGGCCATCCGCCTCGGCCGCCTCGATCATCGCCAGCCCGATGCGGTCCTTCACGCTGCCGGCGGGGTTGGCGGCCTCGAGCTTGCCGAGGATCGTGGCCCCGGTCTCGTCCGAGAACGCGGACAGTCGCACGAGGGGGGTCCCCCCCACCAGATCGGTCATGGATTCGATGATGGGCATGGGATGAGGCTACCAGCGGGCCGTCGGGCACCCGGTGTCCGCGCGATGCGCCACAATCACCGCATGCTCTTCCGACAGGTGATCAACGAGGACCTCGGGTGCGCGTCGTACCTGGTGGGCGACCTCGAAAGCGGGCAGGCGGTGGTGGTTGACCCCCAGTGGGACATCGCCCCCTACCTCGAGGCCGCCGCCGGCCGGGGCGTGCGCATCACGCACATCATCGAGACCCACACCCACGCCGATCACGTGTCCGGCCGTGGCCGGCTCCACGAGGCGACCGGCGCCACCATGCACGTGAGTCCCCTCGCCGGCGCGGAGTTCCCCCACGAGCCGCTGCCCGACGGCGCGGTGGTGAGCCTGGGCGACGTGCGCCTGCAGGCGCTCCACCTGCCGGGCCACCGGCCCGAGCACACGGGCCTGCTCATCATCGACGCGTCCCGGGGATCCGAGCCCTGGGCCGTGCTCACCGGCGACTCGCTGTTCGTGGGGGACGTGGGGCGTCCCGACCTCGCCGTGGACGCCCTCGAGGGCGCGCACGACCAGTACCGGAGCATCCGGCGCCTGATGGACCTCCCCGACTGGGTCGAGGTGTACCCCGGCCACATCGGCGGCTCGTTGTGCGGGAGCTCCGAGATCAGCGCGAAGACGTCGTCCACCATCGGCTACGAGCGCGCCCACTCGCCGCTGCTCACCGCCATCCACGAGGACGACTTCGCCGGCGAGCTCATCGCGCGCCTGGCCGTCAAGCCGCCCGACCTCGACCGGGTGGTCAACATGAACTCGGGGCCCCTCATCACCCCCGGGGCCCCGCCGCCCGCGCTCGACGGCGACGAGTTCCTGCGCCGCGCCCAAGCCGGTGGCGTGGTGATCGACGGCAGGTCCTCGGCGGCCTTCGCCGCCGCGCACGTTCCGGGATCGCTCTCGGTGCCCACCGCGGGATCGGGGTTCGCCACGCGCGCCGCGCTGGTGGCCGGCCGCGACGACCCGCTTCTCCTGGTGGGGTCGGACGAGCCCCAGGCCCGCGACATGGCCGAGCGCCTGGCCGCCGTGGGTCGCCGCGAGATCATCGGCGTGCTCGCCGGCGGCTTCTCGGCGTACCTGGACGAAGGCCTGCCCACGGCCTCCATCGAGCGGGTGCGCGCGGTGGACCTGCCCGGGCGGCTCTCGGCCGACCCGGAGATCCTCGTGGTCGACGTGCGCGATCACTCGGAGTTCGCCGAGGGGCACCTGCCCGGCTCGATGAACCGCCCGTACTGGGCGTTCCGCGATGGTCCCGGCGATGTCCCCCGCGACCGCGTGCTTGCCGTCATCTGCGCCGCCGGAAAGCGCGCGGGCCTTGCCGCGAGCGCGCTCGCACGCGAGGGGCGCGGTCCCATCATCCACGTGGACAACGGCGGGGTGCAGACCCTCGAGGGGCTGGGCATGCAGATGGAGCGGGGCTAGGCGTTGCGGGCGGCGTCCACCAGCGCGGCGATGACCGGGCTGGTGGGGTCGGCCTCCGGATGCCACTGCACGCCCAGGGCGAAGCGCGATCCGGGGGCCTCGATGGCCTCGGCCACGCCATCGCCGCTCGAGCGCCCGGTGAGATCCAGCCCATCGCCCACCCGATCCACGGCCTGGTGGTGGTGCGAGGGCACCGAATGCACCAGCTCGCCCGCGGCCTGCGCGGCCAGCGACCCCGGCGCGAGGTCCACCAGATGGTCGTTGCCGTCGAACGTGCCGGCGCGCCGCCGGTGATCGGTGGTGCCGAGTGACTCCGGCAGGTGCTGGGTCAGGGTGCCCCCGTGCGCCACGTTCATCACCTGCATGCCGCGGCAGATGCCCAGGAACGGCACGTCACGCTCCAGGGCGCGCAGCACCAGCGCGCACTCCCAGGAATCGCGCGCGGGGTCCGGCGGCTCGGACTCCGCGTGGGGGGGCGCGCCGTAGAGGGCCGACTGCAGGTCGTTTCCCCCGGTGAGGATGAGCCCATCCAGCACGTCCAGCACGGGATCTGTTCCGGTGAGCTGCGGGGGCACCACCAGCGCGACTCCGCCGGCAGCCTGCACCTGGGCCACGTAGTCGGCCGCGACGACGGCCGCGGGCTGGTCCCACGGACCCCACTGCGCGCGCAGCACGGCGCACGCGATGCCGATGACGGGATGAGGCCGCGGCACGGTGACCTAGATGTGGAACATCGGCGCCTCGGCGCGACGCGCCTCGCGCTCCACGACGTCGGCGATGCTGACCGCGCCGAAGACCTCGCCCAGGCGCGCGGCCCCCTCGCCCCAGAGCTGCGCGACCGCGCAATCGGCCTCGGAGGCACCGGCGGCGATGGGCCCGTCAACGGCCTCCACGACGTCCAGCACCGTGATGTCGGAAGGGGGGCGACCCAGCGTGTAGCCGCCCTTCACGCCCCTCTGGCTGTGCAGGATGCCGGCGCGGCGCAGCGCCGCGAAGACCTGCTCCACCTGGTGGGCCGGCACCCCGCGGCACTCGGACACCTCGAGGATGGGCACCGGGGCGTTCCCACCGCGCGATGCAAGCTCCACGAGGGACAGCACCGCCACCCTGCTGCGGTCGCTCACGTTGATCACCTAAACCCCCCGAAAGGTAAATGCCTTTAAGGAGTTTAGCGCGTCAATCGGGGTTGATGCTGCGAAGGCTCTCTACGGTCTCGATCAGGCCGTTGTCCATGCCCGTGCGGCGGAACTCGGGCATGCCGCTCCCCGGCGATTCCTGGCTTCGCCGGTAGAACACCAGCTGCAGGATGTCGAACCAGCCGTCGAGGTCGGTGGGCAGGAAGATGTACCGCACGTCGCCGGTGTCGATGAACAGCCGCGGGCGCTTGGCTCCGCGGGGCATCTCGCCCGGCGACAGCGGCCAGCGCTCCACCGCGCGGATGTCATCGAGCAAGATCTCGCGGCGCTTGGCGCCCAGCGCGTGGTCGAGCGGTGTGGGCACGAACACCATGCGCGTGGGCGTGAGGTACAGCTTGCCGTGGCGACCCAGCCAGCCGTTGTTCAAGTCGGTCTGGCTGTGCTTGAGGATCTTCTCGTCGGAGCCGGGCTTCTGCGCGTGCGAGACGCGCGGGAGCCTGGTGGGGGGCGCAGGTGCCGTTTCCATGCGCACCAGAGTAACAGCGCACCCGGCGCGGTCCCGAATCGGGGAGCCGCGTCGCGGGGGCCCGGTCGCCCGGGCCCCCGCTCGGCGGTTGCTAGACCAGGAAGGGGATGAGCAGGAGCGCCACGATGTTGGCGATCTTGATCATCGGGTTGATGGCCGGACCGGCGGTGTCCTTGTAGGGGTCACCCACCGTGTCACCGGTCACCGCGGCCTTGTGGGCCTCGGATCCCTTGCCACCGTGCTCACCGTCCTCGATGAGCTTCTTGGCGTTGTCCCACGCGCCACCTCCGGAGGTCATCGAGATCGCCACGAAGATGCCGGTGACGATGACGCCCAGCAGGAGGCCGCCGAGCATCACGCGCCCGTTGTCGATGCCGAAGATGAAGGCAACGATGATGGGGACGATGATCGGGATGAGCCCCGGGATGAGCATCTGCTTCTGCGCCGAGGCCGTGACGATGCGCACGCTGCGCGCGTAGTCGGGCTTCTCGGTGCCCTGCATGATCCCGGGCTTCTCCTTGAACTGCTGGCGCACCTCCTCCACGACCTGCGCGCCGGCCTTCCCCACTGCCTCCATGGAGAGCGCGGCGAAGATGAACGGCATGAGGCCGCCGATGAAGAGGCCCACCACCACGAACGGGTCGGACAGGTCGAACGAGATGTCGATGGCTGCCTGCCCCGCCTTGCCGAGCGCGATCTTGAGTTCCTCGACGTACGCGACGAAGAGGACCACGGCGGCAAGGCCGGCCGAGCCAATGGCGTAGCCCTTGGTGACGGCCTTGGTGGTGTTGCCCACTGCGTCGAGCGGGTCGGTGACCGCGCGCACCGACTCGGGGAGCTCCGCCATCTCGGCGATGCCGCCCGCATTGTCGGTGATGGGTCCGTAGGCGTCGAGTGCCACGACGATCCCCGCCATGGACAACATGGCCATGACGGCCACGCCGATGCCGTAGTACCCCGCCAGTTCGTACGAGGCCACGATGCCCGCCACGATCACGATCACCGGCAGGGCCGTGGACTTCAGGCTCACCGCGAGGCCGGCGATGATGTTGGTGGCGTGCCCGGTCTCGGACGCCTTGGCGATGCTCCTGACCGGCGGCCAGATGGTGCCGGTGTAGTACTCGGTGATGGCCACGAGCAGGATGGTGACGCCCAGGCCGATGAGGGCCGCCCAGTAGTAGTTGGCCCATCCGGCCGGGATGACCCCGTTCGCGCCCGTGGGCACGACGCCCTCCATCATCCACTTGGTGAGCGGGATGAAGAGCAGGGCCGCGAGCACGGCCGACACGCCGAGCCCGGTGTAGAGGGCCGCGGTCACCGATCCGTTCTTGCCCACGCGCACGAACCAGGTACCAACGATCGATGCCACGATCGCGGCGGCGCCCAGCAGCAGCGGGAACAGGATGGCCTCCGTGGCACCGCCGACGAAGAACAGCGATCCCAGGAACATCACGGCCACGGTGGTGACCGCGTAGGTCTCGAACAGGTCGGCGGCCATGCCGGCGCAGTCGCCGACGTTGTCGCCGACGTTGTCCGCGATGACGGCCGGGTTGCGGGGGTCATCCTCGGGGATGCCCGCCTCGACCTTGCCCACGAGGTCGGCCCCGACGTCGGCGCCCTTGGTGAAGATGCCGCCGCCCAGTCGGGCGAACACGCTGATGAGCGAGCCGCCGAAGGCCAGGCCGATGAGCGGCGCGACGGCCTCGGAGTCGCCGCCGAGGATCAGGAAGTACCCGGCCACGGACAGCAGGCCCAGGCCCACCACGAGCAGGCCGGTGACCGACCCGCCCTTGAACGCGATGCCGAGGGCGGGCTTGAGCCCTCCCTTGGCCGCCTCGGCCGTCCGCACGTTGGTGCGCACCGAGACGTTCATGCCGATGAAGCCGGCCGCAGCCGAGGCCACGGCTCCGATGAGGAATCCGATCGCGGCCTTCCAGCCGAGCAGCGGCGAGGTCACGGCGCTGCCGAGGAAGCCGATCAGAAGGAAGAGGACCACGGCGACTGCGCCGATGATCGCGTACTGACGATTGAGGTACGCCTTGGCGCCCTCCTGGATCGCTCCGGCGATCTCCCGCATCCTCTCGTTGCCCGCGGGCTGCTTGAGGATGTACGCGGCGAGACCGAGGCCGTAAGCGATCGCGATGAGTCCGGCCACGAGGGCCACCCATGCGCTGTAGTCCGACAACCAGCCGGCCAAGAACTGCCTCCAGGTCTAGGGATACGGAGCCGGCGCGGATGGCCGGGCATGCGCGGGCAAGGGCTCGGGGCCCCTGCAGGCGACGCGGCTTTCTACCAGACCCCCCGACGGAATGGCCCGTTTGAGCGGGCATTATGCTGGCGGGCATGATCCGACTGTCCACCATCATCGCCGCCGCCGCAGGGGGTGCGGCGGCCGCACTGGCGGCGGGGGTGCGCCAGCCCGGACCACCCCTGCCGGGCGACCGGCTGGTGAAGGCACCAGTGCTCACGCGCACCATGCGCGCCCGCATGCCTGCCGCGCCGCCGGCCGTCTGGCCGTGGCTGGCCCAGATGGGCGCCGGGCGCGCCGGGTGGTACGCGATCGACCTCATCGACAACGGCGGCGAGCCCAGCGCACGCAGCATCGACCCCGCCCTGCAGCGGGTGGCGCCGGGCGACCACCTCGAGGCCTCCACGTTCGGGGGGCCCCCGTTCGTGGTGACCCACGTGGATGAGCCCCGCGACCTGGTGATGGTGCTCCGTGCACGCGCGGGCTGGCTGCGCACCTCGTACGGGTACCACCTGCGGCCCGACGGCCCGGACGGCACGGAGCTCATCGCACGGCTGCGCATGACCGGCCGCCCACGGCTGCTGGCGCTCGCGCTGGCCCCGCTGCTCCTCGCGGGCCACGAGGTGGGACAGCGCGTGCAGTTCCTGCGGCTTCGCCGCAGGGTCAGTGGCCGCTGATCACCGCTCCGTCGAGCGCGCCGCCGCACGAATCCTGCTGGGCGGGTATGCGGGGGATCACCGAGAACAGCAGGTCGCGAAGCCGCTCGTTGTTCTGCGCGAAGACCTCGAACACCTCCGCGAGTGACACGGGGCTGACGCCCGGCATGCCCTCGAGCCCCACGTCGTAGTCCGTGATCAGCGAGATGTTCGCGTAACACATCTCGAGTTCGCGGGCGAGGAGGCACTCGGGATACGCCGTCATGTTGATGGCGTGCCAGCCCATCTGGTTGAACCAGCGGCTCTCGGCGCGCGTGCTGAACCGCGGCCCCTGGATCACCACCACCGTGCCGCCGTCGTGCACGGGGATGCCCAGCTCGCGGCAGCCATCCACCAGCAGCCGGCCGAGCGTCGGGCAGTAGGGATCGGCCGCGCTCACGTGCGTGGCCTGGGGGCCGTCGTAGAAGGTGTCCTTGCGGGCGCTGGTGCGGTCCACGTACTGGTCGCACACCACGAACTCACCGAGGCCGATGTCGGCCTGCAGGCTGCCCGACGCACAGGGGCCCAGCACGTGCGTGACCCCGAGCTCCTTCATGGCCCAGACGTTGGCGCGGTAGGGGATCATGTGCGGGGGCAGGGTGTGATCGTGCCCGTGCCGGGGCAGGAACGCCACTGAGCGCCCCCCGACGTCCCCGATCACGATGGGGCCGCTGGGATCGCCGTATGGCGTGGTCATCGTGACCTGCTCGGTGTGCTGGAGGAACGAGTAGAACCCCGACCCGCCGAACACCCCGATCTCGGCGCGCTGCCCGGCCATGCGCGTCAGCCGTCGCCCGGGGTCCACAGCTTGCCGCCGCCCTCCGCGCCCCCCGGGGTCCACAGGTCGCCGCCCTGGCCGCCCTGGGACGGGCGCGGTGCCGACGGGCCAGGGCGCGGCTCGCCGTCGTCCCCGTCGCCGCCCTCACCATCCTCCTTGGCCTTCTTGGCCTGCTCCACCAACTCGGCGAAGCCCATCTGCAGCTGGGCCAGCGGCTCGGCGAATGGCTTGGCGGCCTCCTCGCCCATGATCGCATTGGTCACGGCGAGGAGTGCGCGAAGCGACTCGATGGCCAGCCCCGCCTGCGGCAGGTCGAAGTCCTCATCGCCCCGGGGGCCGAGGCCCATGCGGATGGCGGCCATGTCCGTGAAGGTGGCCATGGTCTGGAAGACCACGTCCTGGACGGGGGTTGTCATGAGGCGCCGCAGCATCTCGGCCGCGACCATCTCCTCCTGGGTGAGCTCGCGCTCCTCGCCGCCGCCCTCGGGTGGGGTGGGCTGGTCAGTGCTCATGTGGTGCTCACCGTTCCGATCATGTCGAGTGCTTCCTCCGCCGAGCGACGCGTGCGCTCGGCGGCCTGTGCGTGCATTTCCACCAGGTCCTGCCCGGCGGCCACGGACCGCGACTGGCGCTGGGCGCCATTGCCGTGCTCGAGCATCCGCGGAACCACGGCGAGGAATGGCGACAGGCCCAGGTGGTCGTGCACCGGGGCCGTGTACTCAAGCAGGGCGCGCAGGGCATCTGGCGTGGTGCGCTCCTCGCCGCTGGCGAAGTCGATCATCCTGCCGTCCAGTCCGTGGCGCTGCGCGCGCCACAGGTTCTCCTCGATCAGCCGCCCCGGGTGCGCGGGCAGCGGCAGCCCGGTGTCGTAGTCGTCGGCGAAGCGCGCCACCAGCGCCAGCGACAGGGCGAGGATGCCCAGGGCCTCCACCATGTCGGTCTGGCCGTCGGCGATGCGCACCTCGATCGTGCCGAAGTCGTGGTGCGGACGGATGCTCCACCAGATCTGCGTGCTCTCGACGATCGACCCCGTGCGCTCGAGCAGCCGCACGAAGTCCGCGTACTCGCCGAAGTCCATCAACGGGTCGGGGATGCCGCACCGCGGGAACGACCGCGTGAACAGCGACGTGCGGGTGGAGTGCAGGCGCGTGAGGCGCCCCAGGTACACCGCGCTGTTGGCCGAGAGCGCCAGGATCTCGGGCAGCACGCTGCGCATGGCGGTGCAGATGCGTATGGCGCGGTCCGCATCGCGCAGGCCCACGTGCAGGTGCTGCGACCACGTGTTGTTGATCCACGCGATGTAGCCGAGCTCGCCCTCCACCCGCTCGTAGTGGGGCGTGTCGATAATGCGCTGGTCCTGCCATGGGCTGAACGGGTGGCATCCCGTGGTGGCAGTGGCGATGCCCAGCGACTCCGCGTGGCGGACCACCGCCAGGCGGCCTTCGGCCAGCTCACGCGCGGCTCCCGCGAACTCCAGGTGGGGCGCGGTCTTGTACTCGATCTCGCTGGTGATGAGCTCGCCGGCGAGGTGCGACTTCAGATCGGGGGGCGCGGTGTCGAACACGTCCTCGAAGCGCTGCACCAGGCCCATCGTTGCCGGATCGAGCAGCTGGTACTCCTCCTCCAGCCCCACGGTGAAGTCCGTTGACGCGGCAAACCGCTCGCGCACGCCATCGAGTATCGAGGGAGCCTCCGGCACGGCGCCTGAGGCTACCAGCGGCGATGCGCGCCACGTGCGCCCAGCTGGGCAGCGGGCGACCCGCCGGGAGGGCACGGCTGCTGCTGCTGATACCGTGCGTAGCGAGCGAGGCGCAATACGGCGTCTGGCCGTGAGGAAGCACCCCCTACGGACACTCCGTTGTTCCCGGTGGATGGTTCCTCGTCCACCGCGGCGCGCGCCGCAAGGAGAACAACCGAATGAGTGATGTCACGTTCGCCGAGCTCGGCGTGAGCGAGGCCGTGTGCGAGGTACTCGACGGCAAGGGCTTCACCGCGCCCTTCCCCGTGCAGGAGATGGTGATCCCCGAGGCCCTGGAGGGACGCGACCTCACCGTGCGCGCCCCCACCGGCTCGGGCAAGACCCTGGCGTTCGCGCTGCCCACCGTGGAGTTCCTGCATGAGCCCCATGGGTTCCCCGGCGCGCTGGTGCTGGCCCCCACCCGTGAGCTCGCTGTGCAGATCACCGAGGAGGTCACCCCCCTCGCCGCAGCGCTGGGCCTGAAGACCGCCGTGGCCTACGGGGGCGTGCCGCTGGACCGCCAGGCCAGGAAGGCCGCCGTCGCGGACTTCGTGGTGGCCACCCCCGGACGCCTGCTCGACCTCATGCGCCAGCGGCTGGTGGACATGTCCAAGCTCGAGGTGCTCATCCTCGACGAGGCCGACCGCATGCTCGACATGGGGTTCATCCCCCAGGTCGAGGCCATCCTCAAGTTCATCCCCGACGAGCGGCAGACCATGCTGTTCTCGGCCACGCTCGACGGCGAGATCGCCCGCCTGGCCAACAAGATGACCAAGAGCCCCGGCCTCATCGAGACCGAGGACGACCCCGGCACCGACATCGCGCTGTCCGAACGCCTGGAGCAGACCTTCGTGCTGGTGGAGCCGTCGGAGCGCACCGAGACCCTCCTCGACATCGTCAAGGGCGAGGAGGACCTGGTGCTGGTGTTCTGCCGCACAAAGCGCGGGGCCGCCAAGCTGACGGAGCGCATCAACAAGATGGGCCTGCCGGCCAAGGAGCTCCACGGCGACCTGAGCCAGGCAGTGCGCGAGAAGACCCTCAAGAGCTTCGCGGATGGCAGGACCCGCGTGCTGATTGCCACCGACGTGGCCAGCCGGGGCATCGACCTCGACGACATCGGGCTGGTGGTCAACTTCGACCCGCCCGACGAGCACGACACCTACACGCACCGGGTGGGGCGCACCGCCCGTGCCGGCCGCACGGGGCGTGCCATCACCATGGTGCTGCCCGACCAGGTGGACGAGGTGGGTCGCATGGCCAAGCGCCTTGGCCAGTACGACGCCTGGAAGGCCGCCGGCCTGCGCGACGCCCTGCCCAAGGTGATGTACGCCTCGCGTGGCAGCCGCGCGTTTGGCAAGCCCACGGCCAAGCGCGAGAGCGCGCCCGCCGCCGCCAGCCCGCGCGAGGGCAGCCGGGTGAAGCGGGGGACGCGCACGGGCTAGGCGCCTCCCACTCCGGCGCGCCGCTGGTCTACACTCCCGCCCGCGTCACGGCGCCGACCCGCCGAGTTAGCTCAGTTGGTAGAGCACTTCCATGGTAAGGAAGGGGTCATCGGTTCGAGTCCGATACTCGGCTTCCCATTCCCACGGGCGAAACGACCTTCCCCGACCGCCTGCGGCAGATGAGCAGGCAATGAATGGGTAACACCGCGCGCCCGGGCCGCCCGGATCTCCTCTCCAGGGACGACCTTGGGAGCGTTCGCGCATTCCCTGGTGACGTGCAGGGCTGAGAATCCCCCCGAAGGCCAGCACCACCGGCTGCCGGTCGAGCCGGGGGCGCGCCCGGGGTACGTAGTCGCCGCTTGGATCGCCAGCAGGCTGGGGTGGGGTGGGGTGGGCCTGCGTGGGCACCGCCCTCGTGGGCACGGCCCGCTCCGGCCATCAGCGCCAGCGATCCCACGACGTCAGTAGCGTCTCCGGGCGTGTGTTGACATCCCGTGACACAGTG
>Ga0180432_10002883_pt1 | contig 25350 bp, 21 predicted proteins | sample SS_ome_10_FD_132414 | JGI IMG/M metagenome (GOLD analysis project Ga0180432, IMG submission 132414) | Hypersaline lake sediment archaeal communities from the Salton Sea, California, USA - SS_1_MS_2 metaG | ecosystem: Environmental > Aquatic > Non-marine Saline and Alkaline > Hypersaline >... | reverse complement strand
GGCCCCGCGGGGCAGGCTACGGGCCTTCTAGCGCGCTTCAGGACCGGCCTAGCGGGCTTTGTGGGGCGGTTTGGTAGATTCGGTGCTTTCCTGAATTCGGGGGGCGCTGCAATCATGAAGGGCGGGCTTATGGCGAAGGCGGGGGCCGCTGGCTTGGTGGGTGCCGCGGGGGCTGCCGGCTTCGCGCTTGGCACCTTCATAGATAAGACCTTCGGCCTATCCGACAAGATCAGCACCTTCGCGTTTAACCTGCTGAAGAAAGAGAGCGAAGCCGATAAGAAGAAGCGGCTAGCCGCTAACGTGCAATCGGCTGCTACGCATAACGCGAAGCGGATGGCAGAGCAATTCAAGGCGCTATCGCAGAAGGGGCTAGGCTCTCTTGGTGGCATCGATCCGAAGGGGCGGCGCACGGTGCTAAACCGGGCGATCGCTGAAGAGCGGCTGCGCAAATTCTTGGTTAAACAATTCGGCAAAGACCAGCAGAAGATCAACGCGGAGATCGCGAAGCTCGCACCGATCCTTGATCAGATCAAAGATCAGAGCCGCACCGTTAAGGTAGTGGTAGACGGCAAAGAGGTAGCGCGCGCGGTGGCAAACAACACGAGCAATCAAAACGCACGCGGCGCCGGCAAGAATCCGCCGAAGGCGCGGGGGCGGGCGAAGCGTTTGGGTAAATAGGAAAGTCGTAAACTTTACGACTAACCGAAGGGGCAACGATGGCAAAGAAGAAGCAACCCAAATTCCCGGTTAACTGGCGGATCAAGAATCTGGACAGTGGCGAGATCATCGAGCCCCAATACCCGATCGATGAGCAGCAGGGCATGGCTGTAACCTTCGGTAGCCAGCTAGCGCAGCAGGGGCGCTTCGGCTTCGAGGATCCGATCATCCAATTCATTCAGGGGAAGACGAAGACCTACACCTTTGAAACGGTGCTTTATAACGAATTCAGCTTGCAGGATACGGCGCTGATGTTTGGCGATATCCAAGGCGGCGAAGCCTTCCCGGTAACTGCTGGCGGCGCGAAGTTTGCCGGCGATAGCAAAGCCGTGCAAAACGCCAACGAAGCGCGGCGCGCTTTTAAGAAGCGGCTTGATCAATTCGAGACGATCAGCAAGAAGGATCCGAAGCTAGGGCGCCCCCCGATCTGTCAATTGCTCTACGGCGCACGCGAAAGCTACAGCGCTACTGTGCTCGTGCAAGACGGCGATCAGCAAGTTGTCAGCCTTCAGAATGATGGCACCCCGCGCGAAGTGCGGATCAGTTTGGTGCTCGTGCGCTACGTGCCCTTCAGCCAATCGCAGATCGATCCATCGAAGCCGGCAAAAGAAAGCTTCTACTTGATCGCGAGCGCGGCAGAGCAGAGCTACGAAGCTATCGCGCGGCGCTTCTATGGGCAGCCGTTGCTAGGTGACCGCTTGCGCAAGCGGCACGCTGGTAGCCCGCTAGCCCCGCAAGTGGGGGATAGGGTCAAGATCCCGGATCGCTCGATCGTGCTGCAAGAGATCGTTGATCCCGAAGCGCACATGCTTTCTCTCGAAGACGAAGACGCGGTAAAAAACTTCGAGCGCATCTTAGAGGATCGCAACGCTCGTAAGCTAACGGTGGTGATCTAAGTGGCAAAGCTGGCAAGAGAGCGCTTCACCGCGGTAGGGGATGATCTGATCCCAGGATTCGATCTCACTATCAGCGGCAGAGATGCGAGCAGCGCAACGCAGCTTTTCAGCGCGATCAGACCGTTGATCGCTTCCGTCACGTTTGAAGATGATGAAGAAGTAAGTAGCCAGATCGAGATCAAGGTGATCAATCAAGCGGAGACTGCCCCGCGGCTGCCGATGAATTGGCGCGCGGTTATCGACTCCAAAGCCTTCACCGAAGGCAACGATATCGATCTCTTCATGGGCTACGGCGGCGAGCGCGTTTTTATGGACCGCTGCAAGATCGTTAAGTGGCTGCCCAACTTCGAGCCCGATGGACCTACGGAATTCACGATCCGTGCCCACGATGGGCGCCACGCGATGCAGACGGGTAACCAGAAGAAGAGCAAGAGCAAGAAGAAGCGCAAGACCTTCTACAGCAAACAGAGCGACGATCAGATCGTCAAGAAGATCGCGAAGAAATACGGCTACGGCGCAGATACCGATACCCCGAAGGTAAAGAAGAAGGCGGTAAAGGGCGCGGGCGGCAAGGTGCAGCACGTCTTCCCTACGCGCGTGCAAGGCTCCGATCAAACCGATTGGGATTTCTTGCAGAAGCTTGCAGACATCAACCGCTTTGATCTTTGGGTGAGCTACGATCAGAAGAAGAAGCAACACGTAGTCAACTTCAAAGAGCGGCGCGATATCGGGCAGCCGGAATACAAGTTTGTCTACAACGGCGAAGACGGTAGCTTGATCAGCGCGCAGCCGGATTTCTCGATTCAAGAGCAGCCTACTGATGTGGAAGTGCTGCACTACGATCGGAAGACGCGGAAGATCGAGCGCACCATAGTTTCAGAGCAAAACAAAAGCGAGAAAGTTACGCTAGCCGATGCGCGCGTAGGCCCCGGACAACTGCAAGCAAAGAAGACCTTGATCCAAGGTGCTGCGGTGCGCTTCCGCGCTGGCGATCAAGTGCTCGAAGCTTTCAGCAACAAACCGTTTCGCAGCAAGAAAGAAGCGCAGCAGTTTGTAGAAGCGTGGCTGCGAGAGCGAGAGCGCGAAGTAGTAGTGATGCAGGGAAGTGTGATCGGGATCCCCACGTTGCGCGCTAGGCAGGTGCACCAAATCGAGGGGCTAGGCGCGCGGCTCGATGGCTTCTACCGCTTCACCAATACGAAACACAAAATGGAGCCGGGCGGGCAAATCTACACGGTTGATTTTGTCGCGCACAAGATCCTAAGCGAAGAGATCACACGGCGCGGCAAAACCGTTACGGCTTTGGTGTAGCGATGCAATACACGTTGACGCAAGGGAAGGTGAACGCAGTAGACGATCCGGCAAAGGCGGGGCGGCTGAAGATCGAGCTTCAAGAAGTAGACGGGCAAGTTTTCCCCGATTGGATCGATCCTATCTTCCCGCCCGGTTGGATCTGGCTACCAGAGCCGGGCGATACCGTGGGCGTGCTGCTGCCTACCGGCGATGATCTGATCGAGTTTCCCGAACAAACGCGATGGATCGGGCAGGTATTCGATCAAGATAACCCGCACCCAAAAGACTTCGAGCCCAACTATCCGCAGATGCGCGGCTTCAAAACCAAAGCCGGGCATGTGCTGATCGTTGATGATAAAGACAAGGTGATCAGCGTAACCACCCCGGCGAAGCATCAGATTCTACTTGACGAAAAGCAAGACAAGGTAAGCCTTCGCTACAAAGATACCGATGTGATCACGATCAACGCATCTGGGATCTTCTTGGGCACTGAGAGCGCAAGCGAGCCCTTCGTTTTGGGCACGCAATGGAAAACGCTGATGGTAAGCTTTCTAACCGCGTTTCTAACGCATATTCACCCCACGGGCGTAGGCCCTAGCGGGCAGCCGGGCGGCTCTGCGCAGAGCCCTAACCCAACCGCGGCGGCTGCATCGGAAGCGGATCTAGTTGCAGTAAATGCGTTGACGCATCTAAGCGACTTCATCAAAGGGCAGAAGGTGAAGCCGTAATGCCGCTAGACTCCAACGCGCTAAATACGCTCTCTTCAAATCTGGCAACGCTCTTTGCGAGCTTCCCGGCAACAGAAGAGATCTTCGCTACGCAATTCGCGGCGCATTACAAAACGTATGCAATGAACGCGCAAAGCTGCGCAGCGCTGGCGCCTACGATCGTGTTTGACACGAAGTTGAAAAACGGGATCAAGGCAGCGCTTGAAGCGGGCGGATCCTACGCGGATGTAGCAGACGCTTGGAAAGACGCCTTTGATGATTTCTGGACGGGCGCAGCCTTCGGCGCTACTGGCTCGGTTACCTTGATCGGAGGTAGCAGCGCGTTGAAGAGCGGGCTTGAATCGCTTTGGCAAGCGCAAGCGGCAACGCTGGCGCTCTTCCCGGTATCCGCGCAAGCGCATGCGGTGTTGATGGATACCTACACGAAAACGGTTTCAGTCAAGGATACGGCAGTGCCGGCACCTTCCGGCTGCGGCCCGGCCCCGATCACATGAGGTAGCGAAATGGCAACAGGGATCAAATTACCTACTACGGTGAAAAACGGGCGGCTCGAATTGCTTGGGGGCGATGATTACATCCGGCAGCTTGTAGAAACGGCGCTAGGCGAGAGCGATAGTGAAAACCCCTTCCAAGATATCGGGCTTGGGGAATTCATGATTTTCGACATCAACGATCCGCTTTCAGAGGGCGAGATCCGCGATCGGGTTACGAAGGCGTTTGCTTCATTGGAAACCGATCAGCTTGCTAGGTTATCATCCATTGAATTCGACCGCGTAGGACACGAAGCACGGATGTATATCGAGTATGAAGATCTTGAAACTGGCAAGCGGCCTGAAATCGAAGTGCCACTAGGCGGATAGAGGTTAAGCGATGGCAACGCAAGTTATAGATGTGCCGGGCGGCATTCCCTTCGCGGGGTTTTACTACCCCGAGATTCTGCGCGAGCTTCTATCATTCTTGCGCCAAAATCGCGATCGGATCGGCCTAACGGATGAAAATGAATTTGAAGTGCATGTGCAGTTGCTTCGAGCCTTCGCGCTTGTGGGGCACCTTAACAACGTGCGCTTGGATGTGGTGGCTACTGAGCTTCTGATCGATTCTGCCGGCTTGCTGGAAAGCGTGAAGCGGCTTCTACGGCTGATCGGCGTAGAGCTTGCGAGTGCTAGCCCCGCTGCGGCGGATATCGTTTGCAAGCTCTCGGAAGTTACCACGGTGGATCAAACCGACTTCATACCCGAGCTATCAGAATTCAGCACCGATGCAGTGCCCCCGATCACGTATGAAGCTTTGACGGCGCACGATCTCGATCGCACCGATCAAGTCAAATACGTTTACGGGTTGGAAGAAACCGATAGCTACACGATCAGCAGCGACACGCTAGCGATGAGCCTAGCTAATCCAGATGTGATCGCGCGCAGCGCTGGATCGTGGCCCGTTGATGCAGTGGGGCAGCGGCTCTTCATCAACATCAGCCCGAATCAGCACACGCACCACATAGGAGAGTTTCGGGTAACCGAGCGCATCAACGCGCTGAATATCCGCGTTGTGCAGATGCCGGGCAGCAACACACCGGGCTTTCAGACCGATAGCGGGATCAACGATTGGAGCTTGAAGAAGTACACCACTAACTACGCTTCGAGCGCTAACACGAATTCTGCACCCTTCAATCCCTGGATCAGCCCGGCAGTGGGCGATCTGCTCTTCGTTGGGCACCCACATATTTTGTGGGATCAGATCGATATGGTGTTTACCACCTTCGCGGCGGGCATCACGGGCGTTTGGGAATACTTCGATAATGAGCGCTCGCGGCTCAACCCGATCACGGGCGGCGTGGTAGACAACGGCAGCACGCTAACGATCGATTGCACCACGCTGCTAGGTAGCACGAATCGCAGCGGCGCCTTAGTCAAGGTGATCTTTCTGAAGACGGGTGTAGAAGAGATCGTAAAGTCTGTTTGGGCTGGCGGCAAAAACAAGATCACGACTTCCGGCTTGCTTGGGCAGGTTATCCCTAGCACCGATGAAGATGATTACCACATCACAGCGGATTGGATCCCGTTTGATGAGCAAGAAGACAACACGATCAGCGGCGGCTCTGCGATGGCAACCGATGATCTTATCCGGTGGGCGTTGCCGGAAACTTCCGCGCGTAGTTGGCTGAAGACCGATGTAAATGTGATCGATGCCTATTGGTGCCGCTTCCGCATCGTGACGGCGAGCGGCGTAACCAATCCAGACATTGATCGGATCAAGATCGCGGAAGGCGATCAATACGTCAAGCAAGTTGTAACCCAAGGCGAGACGATCGGCCCGCAAGTGATCGGCAGCAGCACCGGGCAGAGTAACCAAGAATTCTTCTTGCCCGAAACCCCCTTTATTGACAACACCGAGACGATCGAAGTTGATGAAGGCGGCGCCGGCACTTGGGTAACCTATACCCGCGTTTCATCGTTTCTCAGCAGCCTAGCCACAAGCCGGCATTACGTGCGCGAAAGCGATGCAACGGATCGGGCAACGATCCGCTTCGGTGATTCAATCAACGGCAAGATCCCGCCCGCTGGAATTTCAAACGTGCGCGCAACCTACCGCGTGGGCGGGGCGGAAAATGGATCGGTGGGTGTTGATCAGATCACCACAAATGCAGACGGTGTTAGCGGCATCAGTGCGGTAACCAACCCGCGGCCCGCTACGGGCTGGCGCATGAAAGACGGCGGCGATGATGCAGATCTAGAGCGCATCAAACGCGAAGCCCCGGCGCAGCTACGCACGCGAGACACCGCGAGCACAACCGATGATATCGAGCGGCTAGCGATCAATAACTTCACCGATAGCAGCGGGATCAAGCCCGTGGCGCGGGCCTTCGCGGTAGAAGAAGGCTTCGGGGCAAAAACGATCAAGCTCTTGGTGGTGGGCGCTGGCGGTGCGGTTTTAACTACCTCGCAGCTAGAAGAGCTAGACGAATATTTCAACGGTGATGATACGGTAGTGCCCCCTACTTCGGGCGTGCTGCTCACGAATCACAAGGTTACATCTGTCAACTTCGAGCCTACGCTAGTAAGCGTTGATGCTACCGTGGTTTGGCCCGGTGGTAGCGCGGAGCGCGTGCGCAATCAATTGCTTGCGTACCTAACCCCGCTCGCGGTTGAAGATGATGGCTTTACCTACGTTTGGAATTTCTCGGCGAAGGTGAGCTTTTCGCGGGTGAATCAGTTGATCCACGATGTAGACCCCGCGATCAGCGATGTGCCTACGCTTCAGCTAAACAGCGTTGCGGGTAGTGTTTCGCTAGGTGAAAACGAGCTGCCGATCAGCATCGCAGCCAACATCAACATTTCGATTCAGGAGAGTTAAGAGATGCAAACGCAAGAGAGCAGAGAGCGCGATCTGTTGGCGGCTTCTGCGGCAGCAGGCGCAAAGGGTACTTTCATCATCATGAAGCACGATGTTAGCGGCATGAAAGGCAGCGGGCCTAACGGGCGCGTAGAAGCCGCAGACCTGCTAACGCGATGCCCCCGCACCGGGCGCACGATCGCGAAGGATCCCGATCGGGTAGTCAACCGGCATGAGATCGTTTCAAAGAATAAGATCACGCTGCGCGGGCTGAATCAGTGGTTTTGGCGGCAGCTTTCCCCGCTCCGAAACTACAGCCTTTCGGATATCACCTACGGCACCCCCGGATCGCCCGATAACCTTAACCCGTGGGTTGCCGTCTTTCTCGCGGCAGATAAGGCGGGCGACACCCCCGCGGTTGCCGATCTGCGCCCGACATTCACCGAGAGCAACGCGCAATACGATACGAAGATCCCGAACACAAGCACAACCGCGGGCATTGGTGTGCGCGCGATCAGCAAGGATGATACTTCCGCCCCCGGCTTGCGCAGAGTGGCGCGGCAGTATCCGACTAGCGCCCCCTATCGGGAGCTTGAATATACGTTTTTCGATAACGCCAATACGCCAACCTACGCGACGGGTGCGATCGGCTCGATCCCGGTGGCGTCTTCGATCAACGATGGTGATACCTTCGTGCTAGATGATGGAGTCAATCCGGCGCTTACCTTCGAGATGGAAAAGACGGGCGGCGTTAGCGGCTCCAACATCCCGGTAGATATCAGCGGAGCAACTACCGCTGATGATGTGCGAGACGCGATGGTGGGCGCTATCAACGCGCAGAGCGAAAACCTACTGCTCGATGCTACGGGCGTGATCGCTGCGCAGGTTTCGCTTGCGCATCGCACGGGCGGAAGGATCGGAAACGTCACGACTTGGGCTAGCGACTTCGGAAGCGTTACGCAGCCAACGGGCGGCGGCGGTGCACTAGAAGGCAACGGGGGGCCGCACGAAGTTGATAACCTTCCGATCAAGGCGATCGGTTTTGCTTCCGGCGTTGCTTGCGGCAACGGCGAAACCAATAATCAGATCGCGTGTAGATCGGTTATTGGGCTGCCCCCTACGATGAAGGGGAAAGCCGATCGCATCTACCGGCACGAAGGATCAAACCTTTCGCGTTACAGCGGATCGCAGAAGCTTAGCGACTTGGGCACTGATGGCTACATCCAACAGCAGCCCGGCCCGGATGATGATAACCACGAAGAGCAAGTGCTTGCTTCGATTCCGAGCGATTCGGGCGATAGCCTAAGCGCAACGGGTAACACGATCTACATGAAGTTTGGAACCTTCACGCAAGCTGATGTAGGGCGCACGGCGCGGATCGCTGGTAGCTCTTCAAACAACGGCGACAAAACGATCACCGTCGTTATTGACAAGCGCAAGATCCAAGTATCGCAGACGCTAACAGGCGAAGGCGGCGGCTTCACTTGCGATGTAGTGGAGCTTAACAACGGCGATGCGGCCTTTGATGGCGATATCGAGAGCTACATTGATACCGGCTTGGTAGATGTGGGCTTCAAGTTTCGCAGCAAGGATACCAGCGGCCCGCACGAGATGGGGCGTATTTGGCAATCGCAGCAGTCGATCCGCGGCGTGCGCATCACACACCCCGCGGCGACTCCAAAGATCTTCACGCTTGATAAGTTCAAGCTGCGCTACCTTGATCCGACGAAGGCACCGGGCGGCAACCCAAACAACTTGGAGCCGGCAAACGATCTTCATTGGACCGATGTAGCGGGGCATAGCTACTTAGCCGGCAGCGAAGATGATAACATTTTCAACGCTGGCGTGAATGGGTATGAATACCTTTTCACTACGGCGATCAACTGCTACGGGGTGAAGATCTCGCAGGCTACCGCATCTGATCCGGTGCGCTCGATCGAGATCGCAGAGTTTTACGCCTTCAGCGATCCGCCCGCTTTCGATATGACAGCGGGCAGCAACGATGTGCTGCGGCTCGCTACTAACGGCGTGCCTTCTGGCGGCTCTCCCGGCCCCGTGGGCAGCTTCCGTAGCTATGAGCTAGGCGACCTTTCGATCGATGCGGATGCTTCGCTAGAAGGCGTGCAAGACATCGCAGACGCGATCAATAAGCAGGTGCGCGGCTATGAGATCGAAGCGGTGCGCACACCGCACGGCTACCTGATGTTGCGCTCTACGGTTGCGGGCTACAACTCGCAGCTTGATCTTTCGGCAGAGCCGACTAACGGAGCGCATGCCTTGCTTGGGCTAGGCGCGGTGCAGGTGCAGAAGATCGGAGAAACGCAGGTTGTGCGCAAGCTTCCACTTGAAGCGCTAACCATCATTTACCGAATGGAGATCAGCGGCGATCTGCCGGTAGCCGCGTAAGGAGAGAAAGACAATGATCGGAGTATGCAACCTTTCGCTGCGCGATGCCGGGCACCTTCCAAAAGATCCCGCTTGGTGGGCGAAGCGACCGAACAAAGAGCAACTGAAGCTAGCCCTTGCTTGCGAAGAGCGGCAAAAAGCCAGCATGAAAAATCTGGTTTTCGATAACTTCGCGCCTTCCGTTTTTTGGGGCGCGGTGGGATCGGGCCTTGCGGCTGAATACCCCTATTCGCAAGACGGCTCTAACGGGTGTTTCTTCGCCTTCGTTTGTCTGCTGACTTCCGACTATGAGCCTACCTATCAAGAGGTTTATAGCAACAGCACTTGGCCTTCTAACACAACGGAAACCGCTAACAACAATGCTGACAACGGCGCGGCGAAGCTGATCAATCAAACGATCGAAACACCGCTTTACCGCTCGCTGCCGGCTGTAGACGGGCGCGAAGGGATCCATTTGCGCATGCGGTGGCTCTGGCTTCCGTACCAGGGGATCAGCAGTAACATCCGCTCGGTTGGTATGCACTACCGGCGCTATTCCACTTGGCCTATGAGCCAGCAGGGCGAGCAAGCGAGATCTTCCCGCGTGCTGATCAAGGATTCTGGCGGCACCCCGCTGATTATCAATAAGACTAGCAGCCAAGTGCTGTTAGTAGAGTGGAATTTCTACCTTCTGAATGTGTGAGGTGATCAGATGCCTTGGTATTACGATATAACTAGAGACGGGGTGGCGAATCGCGTAGGCCCGTGGCCAACAGAAGCCGAAGCCGAAGCGGCAAAGGCTGAAGGCTTCACCGAAGAAGGCGATACGGTGAGCGCTGTTTACGAGAGCACCGAAGAGCCGCGCGTGATCTTCGCGACTAGCACCACCGAAGCGGGCGAAGTTGCGAGCTACACCGATGGTACAACCGAGCCCCTAGACTAAGCGAGGCAAGGCGCGATGGCTGCCCCTATTCTGCAAAACCAAAACCCGCCCGCGGGCACCGATGATTACAACGATCTCGCTCCGCTCGAATTCGAGATCGTAGACGCGGATAGTGATCTAGTCGCTGCATCTGTAGTGATCAAAATCGGCGGGCGCTACGCTTGGTTTGATGATGCAGAAAAGGGCGGCTTCAAGGTCACGAAGAGCGCGGTAACCAACGGCTTCAAATACTCGATCGATCAATCTGCGCTAGCAGAGCGGCTACCGCCCGGAAGCACGCTGATCGAAGTCTACGCGGAAGATGCTTTATCCGCGGTGCTCGATACGTCTTACAGTCTGATCTTTTGGCGTGGCGAGTATTACGACGATCACGAAGACGGATCGCTTTCATCGCAGATCAACATATTGAGCGGCAATGGCTACGTTAGCGAGAGCGGCGGCGCGCTGCGCGTTGGATCTGCTGGCGGCGTTAATCTTGATTGGTACACATTCGGGCGCAATGGCAAGCTGCCGCAAGTTGCGATCAACGCAAACACCGCGATCCATCGGCGCACGATCATCGAGACGGTAGAAGAGAGCTACACCGGAAGCGGTAACGAGCATGAAATGTGGGGCGCGTGGCTCGATGATCAAAACCACTACTGGCTATATTCTGAAGACGGATCGCCCGGCACGCTCTCTTCTTACCGCGTTGAAAACAATTCTTGGACCTACCTAGCGGGGCACGGCACCCCGGCTTACCCGCGGCGCAAGCGGCTGATCCTTGATTGGGAAAACGATCAAGTGATCTATGAGCTATGGAGCGGATCGGCTTGGACGCAACTAAACACCGAAACGCTAAACGGGCGCGTGCCTACGCATATGTTTTGGTATCACAAGGATTGGCAAAACGGCGTAGTAGAGTCTGCCTATTCAGAAAGCCAGATCAAGCACGAGTTTTACGGCAGCGATGAAGTAAAGATCGGTGAAGATGAAGGCAACACGCGCGACTTGCGCGCGCAAAACTACGAAGATTTCAGCTTCGCCCCGATGCGCGGCCCGGTGGATCACCTTACCGGCTTCACCGGCGCGATGCGCGCGCCCGGCCCGAAAGACGCGCAAGTAGATCGCGATCACCAAGTAGGCCCGTGGCCTACTGGCACGATGCAAGATGAGTACGAAGTAGCGGTAGATTCAAACGCCTTTCTGAATTACGAGCAAGTGATCCCTACTGGGATGCCGCAAGATGCCTTCGATCATCTGCTAAGCGTTGATGCGCAATTCAGCCCGCATGTGCCTACGCTCGATCCGAATGCTAACCAACATCTGATCACCGATACCGTGATAGCGGCCTTCTACTACGATCGCACCGGCGAGATTTGGAGCAACCCCACTACCCCCGGCTTCAACGGCTTCGCAGCAGACGGCACGAAATACACAAACGGCGTGCAAGATGCCGGCCCCGTCTTCGCGCCTTGGAGCACAGAGCCGCTAGGGGTGGACCGCGGCACGCGCGATGATTGGCCCGTCAAATCGCTGATCGTGTTGAGCGAGCTAGAGCTAACGGTTTTCGATCTGGATCTGTTTGACAGCGGCGGCTTGCTCTCGGTGTTTTGGCGCACGCGGATCGGCAATAGCGGCAGCGCTACGTTTTCGCTATTCGGTCGCGTAGCTAACTCTCTGCGCGGCGTGGCGATGCAAGACGGTGTGCTAGTCGTATGCAGCAAGCACAACGGCACGGAAAACGGCGGGCTCTTCTTCGTAGACTTCAAGCGTGATGGGCTCGATCAAGATTGGGCGCAGCTTATCCGCTCTGATGGGCATTGGAAGGTAGGCGCTGGCGTAGACTCCACTGATCGCAACACCGGCGTTTATCAGGTGAGTGGCGTTAGCTCTCTGCGGCTCCGTAGCGAGCATCTTTACAGCATCGCGATCCACACCGATCCCAACGATTGGAAAAAGAAGTGGGTGGCGCTCGGTGGTGAAGACAGCTTCGAGGTAATCGAGATCGGCGATGAAGACAACGTGCCAACCGCAGACTATCACCCTACCCCTGATGATGGGCCTACAGCGCTAGGCTTCATTCGCTCGGTTGATTTTGATCAAAATGGGCTGCTCTGGCTAAGCGAAGAGCGGCACGTTTGGTGCGCCCGCTTGGACTATCAGCGGGGCGCGCTTGGCAAGCCGAAGAGCGCCGATAGCAACGCGGCGATCCGGCAACTCTACCCGCTCTGCAAGGTGCCCACGGCGGGCTACCTTGGGCCTATGCGAGCCGGCACGCGCTACGTATACGCGATCGGCCCTGAAGGCGTTTGGCAAATCGAAAAGAATCAGCACCCGCGGAAGATGAGAGCAACGCTAGCCTACACGCGCGAAGGTGGCAACGGCGGCGGGCGCTTGGATAATCCGCCCGATGGTGAGCTACTGCCAGGTGAATCAGTAGCAGACCAGAGCCCCGATCCTAATTGGGCGCAAGACTTCCAAAGAAACGGGCTTTGGATTTTGAGGGGAAGCAAAACCGATTTCATCTTTTTGTGGGATTATCGGCAGGGCACCGGCAACGGTGTGCGGGTGATCCGCACGCATGACGGCGAGATCATGATCGAGAAATTCCCGCCCGACTTGCAGGGCACGCGCCCGCTTATGCTAGTCGGTTACCCTGTATAGGTGAGAGCAGATGGCACCCCCGCAAATAACGACAGTAAGCCCGCAGCCATTCGCAACTGATGTTGAGCTAGGCGCGGATATTGTGATCGAGGTTATCGATCCAGATGGTAACCTAGATGCGGATCTAGTTACGATCCATGTTAGGGGCGTGCTCGTTTGGGCGAGCGATGCGGCTACCGTAGCTTCTGCCTACGCGGTTACACAATCCGCGATCACAAATGGCTACCGCTACACGATCAACCCCGCTTCTGATCACGACTTCCAACCGCTAGAGCGGGTTACGGTTGAAGTGATCGCCGAAGATTTGGCGGCAGAGCAAGCTAGCCTAAGCTACTACTTCACGGCGCGGCGCGGCCCCTACAACCCCGCAGAGAAGCCCCGCGCGGCGGTGCAGGATGGTTACGATCTAACCGGGCTGAATGGCCCCCCAAACTATCAGACGGGGCTACCTGAAGCGCAGCAGATGCCGGGCGGCGTGGATCAAGATTCTTCTTACACGTCGCGACCCGAGCGGCTAAACCCCGCGGGCGCGGTTAGTGATGAATGGAATTTTGATCGCGAGCAAGACGGCAATCTGCAAGTGGGCGTGCACTACCTGCCTTCGATTGTTTCTGATGATGGGCTCTCTACGCACACTTCGCAGAGCGGCGATGTTTCCGACGAAAACAACCGGCCCGCGGAAGGCTTCGCGCAAGAAAGCTGGCACGTAGAGCCAAGCGAGCCGCAGCAGGGGCAGCAGATCCTTACCGCTGCAATGCTCCGCATGATCAATAGCGAAGGCGGCAATGATGAAGTAGGTAGGGTGCGGCCCGCTACTTCCGCGCTGCTCGAAGATTGGCTAGTAGAGATCGCAACGTCTACCTTCATGGATGGGCAGGTAGACGGCGACGGAAACGAGCCCCTAAACGGATCCGATGTGCGGCACGTTTTCCTTTACGATGCAACACAAGATCCGTGGCACAACCCCGGCACCGGCTTTCACGGCATCGCGCGCAACGGTGTGATGCAGCACGATGGAAGCCCTACGGGCTTGCCAGGTACAAACAACTTCGGCACCATCGCGGGCGGCATCCGCAAAGAATCGTGGATCGATGATAACGATCCGATGGGCACGCTAGTTGATGATACCTACGCGCAGCTTTCGTTGATCGCAGACGATACGATCCGAATCTCGCACGTTTCTACCGATCCTAGTAATTGGGTTAGCAAGTCTATGCTTTCGGCGTCTCGCTGGTTTCTCACCGGCGATTTTGATGTGCGCGTAGACTTCGCAAACCTAAGCGGCACCGGCGCAACAGACGGCGGCGCGATGCTCTATGTAGTTGCTGATTACGATAACTACGCCTACGTGCGCATGCGGCCCGTGCAAAACAACTACGATAAAGACGTGCGCAATAACGGATCGTGGGGCAACTACGCGAGCGTGGGCAGCGTAGACACGAGCGGCACGCTGCGGTTAACGCGCACCGGCGATCAACTAGCTATGTACTTTTGGAATGGCAGCGGGTGGACGCAGATCGGCAGCAACACCACGTTTAGCTACGGCGCTGATCGGCCTGTCTTCATCGGGGTGCAGATGCAGCGCGGCCCGAATGCTACCGCCTACTCTTGCGACTTTTCCAACTTCCAAGTAGTAAGCGGCACGGTGATCAACACTGCCGGATGGTATCGCGAGCCATCGAGCACAACCCGCGGCACGCGGCAAGACTTCCCCACGCTGGCGCTGATCATGGTGCACGAAAACGGGATCGATATCGTAGACGCGGATACCCAAAAGCTTTGGATGCACTTTAGCCGCGGAAGCGGTAACGCGATCCGCAGTAACATTTCATCTAGCAGACCGCAGCGCGTGGTGATGCGCGACGGTGTTTTGATCGTAGCTTACGGCGCAGATGATGAAGCCACTTCTACAGATGGCGGCGTGCTGATCGATTTTACACTAGATGAGATTAGGCACCTTCGCGCGCTTGGCTCTACGGCAACGGGTGCCTTGCAGCGCACTAGAAACTTTGCTGCGCTCAATTCGCCCGCTGGCGCTAGTGCGCTCGAAGTCTCCCCGCACGGGCAAATCTACGGGCGCAACTTTGGGCTAGACATCAACGGCGATTACGATGATTGGAAGACAGGGGCTAGCTCTAGCCTACTTAACTGCGATCTATATGAAGGCGTGGGGCAGCTTTACCACGCGATCGCGGAAGTTAACACGCTGCGGATCATCCGCTGGCGGCGCTGGTATCTCAATACCGATCCCGTTGCAGGCGAAGACAGGAATAACCCGATCGGCGCTGAAGCTTCCGAAAGCGGCCCTTTCGTTTGGGTGCGCTTTCAGCAGAGCAACGGGCGGCTTTTCTACGCGAATAAATCGAACGTCTACGATGTTGGTAGATCGGCGATCGATTTTGCGCTTTCGGATGATGCGGCGGTAGGCACCAATTGGGTAACAGCGAATACGGTAGCCCTTCCCGCTGGCGTCAACACGAAGGCACTACAAAGAGAGCTTGTGCTATACGATACGCTGCCTAACATCTTCATCGGTGCAGCCGATGGGATCTACCGCAGCGCGTGGCCTAGCGCTTTCACGCATTTCTACGGCGCCACCGGCAGCGGTGCAACGCATGAGATCTTGCCGGCTGACTTCGTGCGGGTGCTCTGCATCGGCAGCGGAAAAGACGGGGTTACACCGCTTCTGCTATTCGCGATCGAGCTATCGGGAGCGCGGCAGCAGCTAGGCGCGATCAACCTAAGCACTAACCAGCTATACGGCGTCTTCATCCCGGCGAAGCTGAAAGATCATGTTACATTGACAGGAGCCCCGTAAAATGGCGATCAAGATCTTTACCGGCTTCGGTTGGGGTGTAGATGAGCAAACGCTACCTAGCGGCAACGGGCTAGGCAGCGGGCCGCAAGTTTCCAACGCATCGGGCGTTGATGCCGCGGTTACGGTCAACTTCAATCAAACGATGGACCTTAGCGCCGGCTCGCCTACGGTCAACCCCGATAACTACCAGATCACCGCAGACGTGAATAACCGCCGCATCTGGATCTATGCGGTGCAAGTCATAAGCTCTACGCAAGTGCGCTTGCTTGTGGGCGAGCACTTCCCCTACGCGCTTGCTAACTACACGCTGCGCGTGGTGCGCGTGCGTAACGAATTCGGGCAAACGATCAGCGGCGGCGAGCAGTCGATCGCCTTCACCGGGCAGAATAGCTCGCTATCAGATATTACGAAGGTGCATGCTTTCTTCGGGCTCGATCACGGCATGCAGTCTGATGTTGCTAGCGGCACTTCGCCAGATATCACGGTGCCGCAAGTTGTTAACCAAGATCCCGCGCCGTTGGAATCGAACGTAAACCCAACTTCAAACATCCTCCTAGAAGTGATCGATCCGGGCTCTGGCGTTGATGAAGGCACGGTAGAGATCCTAGTTAACGGCACCACGTACTACAAAACCAGCACGGGGCAAAACGGCGCAAGCTACACCCGCACCCCGATCGGCGACGGCTACCAATACGAGCTTGATCTACCTTCTAATCTGCCAGAAAACACGGTAGCAACCGTGCGGGTGAAGGCGAACGATCTAGCTCCGCTGCCTAACGAGCTTGATACAAGCTACACCTTCAACGTAGGCGTGATCGATTTCGATCCCCCGGTGCTGCGCAATCTCAACCCCGCGGCGGGCGGAAGCGGCGCGGCTACCACGCAGCCGATCTTCATCGAAGTGAATGATGAAAAGAGCGGCGTATCAGCTAGCAGCGTTTTGATCATCATCAACGGTGTAACCGCGTGGCAGACGGATAGCGAGCAAAACGGATTCACGGTTGATAAAAACAGCGTGCCCCCCTTCGGCTTCGGCTCTGGATCGGGCGGCTTCACCTATCTGATCACACCCCCCGCGCCTTTCTTGCCTAGCACGCAAGTAGTGGTGCAGGTGCAGGCTTCAGATCTGGCGGCGCCACCGAATCACCTTAACACGCAATACACCTTCGATACCGTAACCGATGTTTTGGCCCCCGAAGTTGTAGACCGCGATCCTGATAGCAGCGAAGAAGACGTGCAAGTTACGCGCGGCGTTTGCTTCAGCTTGATCGATGATTTCTACGTGGTGGAAGACTCGATCCAGATCTGGATCAATGATGTGCTGGCGTGGGATGGCAACGCGGGCGGCGCGCAAGAAGGCTTCGGCACGAGCATAAAGCAGGCGAATACGCGCAACGGTTTCGACTTCTGCATAATCCCGCAGCCGGAATACCGCTGGCAGCCGAATGAAGTAGTTGAAGTGCGCGTGCGCTGTCAAGACACGGTGCCAAATACTACTGATGTAACTTGGACCTTCACCGGCACGCTCGCAGAATACAACCCCTTCAGCATGTATCGCATGCTGCTGCGCGCTATTCAGCAGATGGATGAGCGCAGCCCCGGCACGCTGCAAAAGATGCTGCAAGGCTTTGAAGGCGAAAATAACGGCATGGATCAGATTTGGGAAGATCTGATCCTTTCGCCGCAGCAGAAACTCTCTACGCTCTTTGATCCGTCTTCGGTTGACAGCAAGTGGCTGCCGTGGCTGAAGACGATCGTAGGCTTCACGCGCGATCTGAATTTCACACCGAGCGAGCTAGAGCTACGGCGCGTGATAGAAAACGCGGTGCTCTATTGGAATGCAAAGCCAAGCACCGGCGCGATCGAGCGCGCGCTACGCATGACAACGGGCAACCGCTACCGGCTGCGCGATTACTTCAAGCTGCGCATGCAAGCGGATCAGACTTCGGTAACAGAAGAGCTAGCAGACTTCGATCCGAACGTGCTCGACTTCGGGCAGGCGATCCCGGTTGGTAGTGCCGGGCTCTTTGGCTATAACAACGAAGTAGATCATTTCTGGATCAACGATCTTCCGGGCGATCTGGCGCTCTACGGTTTCACAAGCCCCGATCAGTTTCTCTTCTTGCAGGTGCTCGAAGGGCCGAATATTGGAACCTACGTTATCCGCGAGCTATCGCAGGGATCCTACCTTGGAAAGATCGACACCACGCTAGGCCCGGCTTTCCCGGTGCCTTCGGATTGGTACACCCCGCGGGCATGGCGGCTAGTGGGCGAAGCGGCAGAGTATACGCAAGAGCTTCGCGTAGTAGACGAAGGCCAAGGCGAGATCGATCTAAACCAGATCAGCACCATGCCTAGCCCCGGCGATATTCTGATCGGCGGCGAGAGCGGAGCAAAGGCGCTTGTGCATACGGTTACCGCTGGATCGCTTGGAGCTTCAAACACGGCGACCGTAGCGATCAGAAACTTGCTAGGGCGCTTTCTCTCGCAGGAAAACGTCTACGTCAACACCGGGCCTACAGTTGCAGCGCGCACGGCTTCCAAGGTGCGCGATGTGCTAAACACTGATCTGCTTACTTTCCTGCTAGAGCAGATCCGGCCCGTGGGCGAGCGGATCGATGTGGTGCTAATTGACTTCATCGATCAGTTTTTCAACACCGGCGATCTAGAGCAATGGATGCTAACGCACCTAAGCGGCGGCACTTCAGACGCGAAGGTAGATGAAGGCACCGGCTACGTAGAAGTATCAGGCGATAGTGGGATCGTGAGCGGCACGGCGATCGGAGACTTCCAAGATGATTGGAGGGATCAGACAACCGCTTGGCTTGTGCAAGCCGGCACTAGCGGCGCGGTTATTCGCGGCTACTTCTTCGTGCAAAACGTCACGCTTGAAGACTGCTACCTTTGGGAGCTTGACTACACGGCGCAAGAGCTACGGCTATTCAAGAGCGTTGGAGGCACCGAAACGCAGCTAGGCTCTACGGTGTTTCTGCCTTTCCTTTTCTCTGATCAAGAAGACACGGTGCGCGTTGATCTCATGCTATCGGGTGCAAACACGATCATCCGCGTGCGTGTAGACGGCGAGCTTTTTATAGAGGTAACAGATAATCAGTGGGCAGACGGGCGCATAGCTTTCGCTGCCCTTGCAGGGATTGGTAGACTGTTGCTCGCAGAAGTGAATACGATACCTACGCGCGTGCTTCGCGTAGGCCCGAGGTGAAAAAATGCCAACAGGTGACAAGGTAATAAACGTCTTCATCAAAAAGCTGCTTAGCAAAACCGATCTGAAGGATCGGCTTGTGCAATTCATGCAGGATCGAAACGATGAAGTGATCGCGGCGCTCTTCAGCGGGCGCAGCGGTGTGCTTGATCAAGATGAGATCACGCTAAGCAACGGTAGCTCTGGCGTGGGCTACGTGAAGGCGACTACCACGAATGCGCGCAAGCTGGTAACCGGCGATGGGCACATAGTCACGCTGCCGGCTTCGCCCACGGTGCCGCTTACGGATGATGTGCCGTTTGAAAATACGGGATCGATCCCCTACTACTTCGCGGTGCGCTACGCGCAACCCGTGGCGCAAGAAGTAGAGATAAACGAGCGCACCGGGCAGCCAGAATACCCGGCGCTTGAAGAGAGCTACGGCGAGCTAGGCACCCCGGCGAGCGTAGCCGATACCCCCGGTGTGCAGATCTCGATCAACATAGACAACCTGCTAGAAGCTGGCGTAGACCACGGCGGGCGCGCGGTTACTGTCTATCTCGTGAATCCGGTTAGTGGGCTCGCTGCTACTGCATTCTTCAACGGGCAGGTTACCTACGGCGGCGGAAACAACACCGTAGTTATCAGCTACAGCGGCGCGAATGGCCCGCTTGGGCAGGATACAAGCGTAAACCCGCCAAGCACAACCGCGGCGGATTACGTGGTGCATGTGCGCGGCCTTTCTTGGAAGCGCAACAGCGATCTGCGGCTTGATTCTGATTACGCTTTCTTGGGCGTGGTTACGGGCGGCGCACCGCCAACCTTCGATCACACCGATCAGCTTTCGATCTTCATCAACGATCTAGACTTCGCCTATGATGGGCTAAGCGGCAGCGGATCGGGCTCGCGTATCAACGCGGATTCCGGCGCGGTGCATGTGCGCAGCGCGGATAGCAATGATGGGCGCAACGAAGCAAGCGGCAATCCTACGGGCTACCGCACAACGATGCTGCTCGATCGCAGCAACTCAACCGAAGCGCAGAGCGTGGGGCACACAACCGTAGCCGATGAAGGCGACGGCGCAAACGTGCTTCATCTAGTGCCGCTGGTAGAAACGAGCGGCCCGCAGTTGCAGCTTTTGGAGCCTTGCACCACTAACGCGGGCGTGGGCAGCTTGACGTTTACCCGCGCAACACCACCGCGGGCGCCGGCTACTGCTGGCGCGGGCGCGTATGATCTGGCGCTGCTAACAGGCTTCACGGGCGGTGCTGCCGTGCTAAACGGCTTGCACATGATCAACGCGATCGGTGATACAACCGTTAGCATCATCGAGATCGAGACGGGCGCGGCAATGTCTAGCGGTTGGCCCGGCGCTGGCAGCACCGGGCAGATCACGATCCTACGCGCGCGCTTCAAGGTGGGTAATACACGGTGGGGCTTAGTGCCGGGGACGAATGCGCGCTTTGGCCCGGTGGGTGTGATTCAGGGCGGCAACCTTGCTAGCGATGAGCCGGTTTTTGGAATCGTACCAAACGCGCATAGCAAGGGGCTTGCCCTTTTCAACGATAACACCCTACCCGATGCACCGCTTTACAGTAACCACCGCGGCGGCTTGGTGGGCGCACCTTTCGGTGCAATGGAAGCCACGCAAAGCAACGCAAGCGAAACTTTCAACTCGCCTACTCTGATCGAGAAAGCAGATAACGGCGATTGGATGCAGTTTTGCCAAACGGTGATCGGCGGCGATGTTAGCGCGATCCCCTTCGCTGCGTTTCAGATCTTGCGCGGCACGGGGCTATCACAGAGCTTCACTTGTGATCAGACCGGCACCCAAGGGATCACGATCACAACGGGCGGCACAAACCTGCTAACCGCGGGCTTGGACTTTCAAGACTTCGCAAAGCTCGGTGCAATCCTTTGGCTGCGCACCGGCACGGATAAGGGTTTCTATGTAATCAAGGATACCCCGATCACCGGCACAACTTTCGAGGTTATGCCGCTTGGCAGCAGCACCGCGCCCGGTGTTTGGAGCACAGAAACGGGGCTATCTGGCAGCATCTTGATCCCGCGTTTCATGCACGCAAATAGTTACCTTCACCAAGCGGGGTTTAGCGGGCTCTCTGGTTTGGTGCACATCGCGCGCGAAGGGCAGGGGGTAGTAAAGCCATTCCGCATCTATCCCATGAAAGCCGGTAGCTCTGATCGTATTGCTGAGATCTACCGCGAAGGTGGGATCGATGATGATGCGCTAGCGCTTTCGATGGATGCAGAAGGCGTGATGCAGCTAGGTAGGGTATCGAGCAATCCCGGCACGATCCCAGATGTGCAAGCGGGGCTTTTCATCCGCCCGCGCGCAAAGGGCGGCGCCGATAAGTGGGCGCTGAATGTCAAGCATGCAGTGTGCCGGCTGTTAGAAGACACGCTGCCTTCGCATCGCGCGATCGGGCTCTTCGGCTCGCAAGCTGATAGCGAGGTTTCACGGTGGGCGGCTGCCGGATATTGGGCAGAGTCAAACCGCTTTATCGAGCGCTTCCACTTCGTTGATCAGGGCGCGATCACGGCGAGCGGCTACCACGGCGGCGATCGCTGGTATCTTAGCTCTACCCCGCCCGCTGGCCCGGCTGCGATTCGCTGGAATGGATCGTTTATCGGAGATAACTACGCTGGCTTGGTAAAGATCACAACGGATGCTAGCCAGAGCAACAGCGGCGCGCTGATGCGCGGCCCCGGCATTTTCTATCCGCGCACATCGCTTGATAAGTATCGCGCGATCAATGTGCGCGGCGCCTTCCGCATCAAAAGCCCTATGACCAATATGAAGTTTTATATTGGCTGCGGCGTGGGCGGCATTCTTAATCAGCGCAGCTTCGGCGTGCGCTACGTAACGGGCGGAAGCGTGGGCACGGTAGAGCCTTACGTAGCAGACGGCACTACCACGATCGTTTCTTTCGGCTACACTCCAACCGCTGCAAGTGGCGATCCCGGCGATGCTGGCGATGGTATCGTGAAGTTTTGGTGCCGGATCAATCTGCAAGGTAACAATATGGCAAGCTGGCTTAGCTTTGCCAGCAGCATCAACAATTCCAACATCCCGAGCAACACGGCTACGCTCTGGCGCGGGGTGCTCTACCCCTTTATACAGCTAGAAAACACCACTACACAATCGATCGAAGTAGAGGTATTTCACCTAGAGTGCTGGGATGAAGACATAGACACCCTTAACGGGCCGAAGCAATAGGAGCGAAAGCGATGGCAACAGCATTTGAGAGAAACGCTTGGGTAAAAGATTCAGGCGCAACAAAGATCGGGATCATCGTGATGCCCTTCGATTTCGCTAGCGGCGCAGAGTACGAAGTGCAATGGCAAGACACGAAGACAGAAGAGCGCGTAGCAGAAGCCGATCTGATCGCGTGCCCGGTTGAAGATCAGCCGGAAATCCCGGCGCTAGTGCAGTGCGAGCACGAAGGCTGCTCTACGATGCGCTACCCCGGTGATTACTGCAACCGCGAAGACTGCCCGCACAAGCCAGCGTAGGAGCGAAAACGATGATCACATACGATGAAAGAGTTTTGGAAACCGAGCGCGGCAACGTCAAGCGCATCACGGCGCCGGCAGCGTGGCCAGCATCGCCCACGATGAAGATCAAGGGGCTAGAAGTGATCACCCCCGAAGGCTACACAAAATCGGGCGATGAAATCACCTTCAACACCGCGGTTTACTATGAGCTAGAGATCGAGGTTTACGATGGTGCGGCGCTCGTTTGGAAGTGGTCAGCCCTACAAGGTGACATCGTAGGTAGCTAGCTGCTATTATCCGGGCATTGTGAAACCAAAAATGGAGGCAAGAAAAATGAAACCGATCCTGATAGCAGTTTGTCTAGCGCTGATGTTTGTTTGCGCGGCACCCGCGGGCTTTGCTGCACCCGATGCCGGCACGGCTACCGCGCCGGCTTCGGCCCCGGCTACTAAGGCCCCCGCAAAGGCCCCTACGGCGCCCGTAGCGGCCCCGAAAGCCCCCGCGGCACCCGATGCACCCAAGGCAACGGAAAAGCCGGCAGAGAGCGATACAGGGGGCGAGAAACAAGCATGGTGGCAAGCCGTGGTTGTGTTTCTGATCGAGGCATCGAAGGCGCTACTTGTGCCGATCTTGATCGTGCTCGGTGTGATCGCAAATAAGAAGTGGAAGCTTGGGCTAGAGACTTCAACGATCGAGTGGATCGTTTCCAAGTCTGTAGGCTTCGGAGAGCAGAAAGCGAAGGGCGCTCTACGCGATGGTAAGCCGATGGAAGGCCCGGCGATCCTGAAGGCTGCGCTAGAGCACGGCGAAGCGCTGCTGATCAAGAAGGGCATGATCGGCAAGTGGGGCGATAAGCTCGCAGACTTGATCGAAGCCAAGCTAGGCGAGCAAGAAGCCGCGAAGGCTGAAGCCGTGCCGAAGACGGCAGAGAATCAGCCCAAAGCCGAAGGCTAAATCATGCCTTGGTGGGGATGGCTGATCATCATTGCGGTGTGCGTGATAGCTACCGCGATCGTGGTCTACGTATCGCTGCGGAAGAGCAGCGGCGCAGCGCAAGCCCTAGCCGATGCGGCTGAAGCAAAGGCGAAGGCAGCGAGGGAGCAAGCCGAGCAAGAGAAGAAGACACGGATCGAAGTAGAGCAAGAGCGCAACGATCTAGCCGCAAAGCTGAAGGCGATCAATGCGTGGTATACTAGCGCGCAAAAGAAGATTTCACGGGAGGCAAAAAGTGAATACGAAATGCTCGCTGGTAATCCTGCTGCTCTCGATGCTGAGCTTGATCGGCTACTCGGCGCAAGCGCAACCGCAACCGAAGACCGCGAAGATCCAACCGAGCCCGGTTAAGCACCGGCTAGCAAAAGGCGACCGCGCACCCTTCGCGGGCGTGCTGCTCACCGATGCGGCGCTAGCCAAAATCATCACCGATCTAAAGGCACGCGCGAAGCTCGCTGAAGCGCGCGCGGAGAAAGCCGAGCGCGAAGCGAAGGCGAAGCTTGCGAGCGCGAAGAAGACTTGCGAGATCGAGATCGCGGGCGAGCGCAAGAAGACCGCGATCGCAGAAGCGGGCTGCGCTCGACAAACCAAAATCTTAGGCGACGGCTTGAAGGCGTGCGAGCAACGCAAGAGCAGCGTATTTAGATCGCCTTATTTCAACTTCATCGCGGGCAACGTGGTAGCGGGTGGCATCTGCGCACTAGCGACTTTTGGCGCGCGGCAGTAGGGGCGTGATACGATCGAATAATGGAATTGGAGCACTGTAGAAATGGGCAGCGCTGTACTAAAAGGCTTACTAGAAAGCGGGGCACCTTGGGGGCTCCTATGCGCCGCTCTTGCTGTAGCTGTAGCCGTGCTTTGGAAGCGGCTGATCAAGCTAACAGACGAAGTGATCCAGCTAGCGAAAGCGCAGGTAGAAGTTAACGCGGAAACTCGCGCGGCATTGCGTGAGACGAAGCGTGATATAGAAAGAGATCTTGACGACATCAGCAGGAGGATCCCGCTGTCATGAAATTCTTTCGCAAGAAGAAGCAAGAGCCAAAGCCGGAAGAAGACCCTACATCGCTAGGCTTCATTTTGATCAAAATGGGCGCATGCGATTTGGAGCAAGTAAAGCGCGCGATAGAAGAGCAAGCCGCGGCTTCCGAAGACAGGCGGATCGGAATATTTCTGATCGCTGCTGGCGTGCTAACGCAAGAAGCGTTAGAAGCTGCGCTGCTGTATCAAGAGAGCTTGCGATCTGGATCGAAGCACAAGCAAGCGATCGCCGAATCGCAGATCGCGCGGCATGGGGCAAACGGTGTGATCGATTTTGCCCACGCAACGCGCGCAGCGGTAGGCGCGAAGGTCGCGCACATCAAACGCCAAACATCCGGCAAAGGCCACCCCGCGATAACTGAAAACATGCTAACGGCGAAAGCCGCGGAAGACTGATCTGATCTCATATGGAAGAGCTAAAGCAACTAATTGAATCACTCGGCTTGCAGCTATCAGAGCAAACTGATCAGCTTGCGGCGCAAGCGGAAGAAATGCGGAAGATGCGAGCGGAGCTTAACGGCGTGCTCGCGGCGCAGCGGCAATGTAATCATATGCTCGCTGCGATTCAACAGGCGTGGGCCGATCTGCACTCGGAAGGCAGAATCAGGCGATCGCCTAGCGATATGCTGCGAGCCGTAACAGACGAAGGCGGCTAAAATGGTTACCTCACCAAGCGGCGAAGTGAAGAAGTTACAGAAGCGCACCAAGATCATAGCGCTGATCGTGAGCCTTGCGACGGCAGCGACCCCCGGCGTTTACTCCGCTTGGCAGAGCGCAAAGAATGCCTACCAGCAGCAGATCGAGCAGAAGACGCGAGACACCCAAGAAACCGATCTGCAAAAAAATGT
>Ga0180432_10002882_pt1 | contig 25358 bp, 28 predicted proteins | sample SS_ome_10_FD_132414 | JGI IMG/M metagenome (GOLD analysis project Ga0180432, IMG submission 132414) | Hypersaline lake sediment archaeal communities from the Salton Sea, California, USA - SS_1_MS_2 metaG | ecosystem: Environmental > Aquatic > Non-marine Saline and Alkaline > Hypersaline >... | reverse complement strand
TGGAATGGTGATTTCTGAGAATCAGGAAAATGCCATCCATTCTGGAATGGTGATTTCTGAGAATCAGGAAAATGCCATCCATTCTGGAATGGTGATTTCTGAGAATCAGGAAAATGCCATCCACCCTGTAAATGGAGATGGTTTGAATCTGAAATACTTGCCGCTTTAGCATCGCTTGGAATGCGTACATTGACTGTCGAAACACCTCTGGAGACGGGGCCAATGTCACCATTGTACTTACAAAGAGCACATGCATAGTTGACAATCTGAGCATGGCACTGAGACCCCGACCCACGGCATGCCGTCATGACGTCATTGATGTGGCGAGGAATAGATTCAGTCATTTATTGTCACTTTGATATTTCCATCTTAGTCGCTATGGCAACTGATCCATCACTAAGCACACCTTCAAGAACCCATCCTGACCCAAGATCTCTCAATGTTCGAGATGAGTTTCAGACTGCAGAGCTTGAGGCCATTCGAAAGGCCCATGCGGAGCGATCCTTCAATGTTGAGGTTGCATGCATCAACGCAAAGTCGGATGCCAACCTTGGCATGATTGTTCGCCTTTGTGGTTCTCTCGGAGTTCCCACCGTTCACGTGGTTGGTCGGCGAAAGTACAACCGAAAGCCTGCTTTGGGCATGTACCACTATATTGATGTCCAAAAGCATGCAGGGTTTACGTGGACATATGCCGAGAGTCTCGATTCACCCATGGTCATTGAGGCCTTGGCAAAGATTTCAGAGGGACGCACTCTTGTGTTTTGCGAACAAGCTGAGGGGTCTGACACCCTTCCTGGTTTTCGCTCTCGCCATCCATGTTTTGACGTCGCTCCTCCCCTCTTTGTGTTTGGCAACGAAGGGGTGGGAATTCCTCCAGAGGTGATGGCGGCTTTTCCTTCAGCTCTGATTCTTGAGATTCCTCAAGCAGGGATTGGTCGCTCCTACAACATTGTTACAGCGGCAACCATGATTTTGTGGGAGTACCTTCGCACCGAATTTTAATTTCAAATTCCATCTCACACATTTAACATGTCTTATCCTCTCCACGATTTTGTTCATATCGAAACTCTAAGCGAGGATGACTTGAAGAGGTTTGACAAGATTGTTGAAGACTACAAAAAGGAAGGAGACATCCCAAGAGACATTCGTTGTCGTCACCCCTTTCCACATGAAGCGGCTCATCAAGGTAACCACATTTTGGTGCAACGATGGTTGAAGGCCTTTCCACACTTAGTCCATTCTTCAAGGTACACGGATACCTATGGCCTCTCAGTGATGGAACGCATCGTTATCAACATCTATAAAGACCGCGAAACGATCTTAACCAAGTTTTACCCAGAGTACGAACACATTTGGAGACCCTATCACGATGCCGGCGTTTCAACCGTTGAAGAAATTACGACTCCTTTTTCTTTCTATTCCATTAAGCCATATGTTGGTCATCTTGTAGCCCTTTCATAAGAACACAAATAAACGTTAAATAGAGACCCACTCAAATCACACTACATCACAAATGTGTGGAATTTTTGGAGTGGGTGGTGCGTCCTTAAGTCTTGAGTTTTATCGAGCCTACTTTGATCGCTTAGACCATCGAGGCCCTGACGACTCAGTCCTTCGCTATGTTCCAAAGCATGGACCTGACAACCTAATTTTTGGTTTTAAGCGTCTCATGATTAACGGCCTTGATGAAGACTCGAATGAACCCCTGTGCGATGGAGACCTCACCCTCATTTGCAACGGTGAAATCTTCAACTGGAAAACCTTATATGAGTCTCACCCCACTTGGGTTCGAAAGACCTCCAACGATTGTGAGGTGATTCTTCACCTTTTTAAGACCTATGGACCGGAAGGCCTGTGTAGCCACCTTGACGGTGAATACGCCTTTGCCCTCTTTGATGGATCCACCTCGAAGCTCTACATGGGACGTGATCACCTCGGGATTCGACCCCTCTACTGGTATAAGGATAAGTCCGAAGTATGGTTTGCTTCTGAACCTCGATGCCTTCTTGGAGTTCCAAAGACGTCAAAGGTGGCCCCCTTTCCACCCAACACCTTTGTGACCTTTGACTTAGGTGGACCCTATCCAATCCTCACTGATTCTCAGACCATTCATTATTTTTTGCTTGATAAGCCATCCTACCCTCACACCGATCGAAACGAAGTGATTTCAAACCTTCGCACCCTTTTGATTGGCGCCGTGAGGAAACGAGTGTCTAACTCCGATGTTGAAGTGGGTGCTCTCCTTTCTGGGGGCCTCGACTCCTCTCTTGTTGTGTCTCTCGCCGTCAACTTTTGCGGCATTGATCCATCGACTTTTCAAACCTTTGCCATTGGCATGGAGGGATCACCTGATTTAGAAAATGCTCAAAAGGTAGCCGACTTCCTTGGCACCCAACACCATTCAATTGTGGTGACCGAGAAGGAGTGTTTGGATGCCATTCCCTCCGTCATTGCGGCAATTGGGTCTTATGACTGCACGACTGTCCGTGCATCCGTTCCTCATTGGTTGATTGCTCGTTATGTACGAAAGAACACAAAGGTTCGAGTCCTCTTAACAGGAGAAGTCGCTGATGAAGCCTCTGGGTCCTATGCCTATTTTGAGATGGCGCCCTCTGTTGAGGAGTTTGGTTTCGAAACCTTTCGCCTTTTAAATGCCATCCACCGATTCGATGGCTTAAGGGCCGATCGATGCATCGCCAACGCCTCTCTTGAGGCACGGGTCCCTTTTTCGGATGTGAAGCTTCTCGAGTATTTTATGGGGGTTCATCCGTCTTTGAAGACTTTTAACGGATCAACTCGCATTGAAAAAGCCTTATGGCGTGAGGCCTTTGGCGATGTCCTTCCTCCCGAGGTGAGGGACCGGCGAAAAAATGGCTTTTCGGATGGGTGTTCATCCCAAAAGGCGTCCTTCCACACAATCATCCAAGCCTATGTGGAAACCTTCATTCCTGATGAAGAATTTGAGGATGCAAAGGGTCGCATTCTTCACAACCCTCCGCGCACAAAGGAGACTTATTGGTATCGTAAACTCTTTTGGTGGGCCTACCCACGGATGGACGCCTTAATTCCCTACGAGTGGATGCCTCGAGAGGATTGGTGTGGGAAGGTGGGAGACCCATCGGCCCGTGAGCTTTCGCATTATGGAGGTGATTAGAGGTTATGTATTAAGTGATGCATGGATGGCCATCTGAAGGAGGGGATCATCTTCGTGGATTGGAGGTGCCAAAGGAGGAACAAATGGAGGTAGTAAAGGATCAGGATGGAATGAATATGGATCTAAAAGAGTTTCAGTTTTTGTCTCGTCAGCTTTTCGCACAAGACCATATTTTTCTTGGATTCTTGGTGTCTTGTAGAAATCGAGTGATCCTTCTATGAATTTCATCAAGGGAAAATCAAAATCAACTTGATGGCCTTCCAACATGAGGTTTGCCTCTTCAAGTGAATCTGTCTTGGATGCAATCTCCGCATGAAGCCTTTCATGTCTCCACGTGTCATTCTCTTCTTTTCGCTTCGTCGCTTTGTCTTCCTCTTTCTTTTGGTTTTTCATTTTGACTTCATCTTCTTTTGCTTTGATTTCATCTTTGATTCGAGTTTCTTCAAGCCACTTCTTGGATTGCTCCTCACGGAGTTTTCGAAGTTCCGACATTTTTGATGTGTGATAATAAATGTTAAAGAATTCTTTGGCCACTCCGCCAGATCTTTCCAAATGTCAACCCTGTGGGCAGAATGCACTGTGTTGTCCGGTGAAAGAAGGAACGGCAACTTCTCAAGCTGCATGTTGTGACGACTCGTGCATCTACTCCTACCAGTGTGGCGCAGATGGAATTCCCACTCTTGTGAAGGGTGCCGCAAACAATCAAACCACTTGGTCATCTTCAGACCAAACCCTTTGCTACTCTTGTAAGGATGGAACCTGCACGGCCGTGGACGCTGGGTCAAGGGGAACCTACCACGACTCGGCTTGTGGATCAAAGTGTGTGACCTACTACACCTGTGCCAGTGACGGCTCAGGCACGGTGGTGAAATCCCCAGGCAATGCCCCCACGGCTTACACCGATAAGACAAAAGTCCCCTGCTATAAGTGCGGGTCCAATGGAACTTGTGTGCCCGTGACTTCGGGGCTTGGTGATTTCCTTCCAGGTCAGTGCCTCTGCTACGATTGCAATGAGCAAACAAACGGCTTCTGTCAGCCCGTTACGGCAGGATCAAAGGGAACGGCATCTTCTTCGTCCTCTTGCACAGGATGTAAGCCATCCCTCTACTCTTGCAATGCAGATGGGTCCCTGAAGCCTGACCCTACAGGAGTTGCCCAACCCAACTGTTGGTCATGCATTGGTGGAAAGTGTCTCCCTGCAGGCGAAGGCATCCATGGTCAGTACCCTTCTCAAGATGAGTGCCAGTGTTTCACTTGTTCGCCAAATGGGTGCTGTGACACTGTGGCGAACTATGGAAAGGGAACACTTACCAATTGTGACACTTGTAAGCCTAAATTTTGGGCCTGTGATCCAACCACAAAGTCGGTCCAGCCCTCTTGCACGTCTGGCTTAACCACTCAGCCCAACTGCTTTAAGTGTGCCCCCAATGGCACTTGTGTGTTTACATCGGATGGGACAGGCACCTCGCCCACCTCTTCCTGTGGGCAAGGATGTTGGACCTGTCTCCCCAATTCAGTGACGCCGACCTCAAAGGCCTTTGCAGTGGGGGCTCCTTTGAAAGACGTGAAGCCGTGTGAAATGTCGGCCGAAGGCCAGTGTTGTCCCAACGGTTACGTGTGTGCGGGGAAATCTTGTTGTCAAGAGGGAACCTGTGTCGACCGCAATGGAAAGTCCACCCCCGACTGTTGCCGCTCGGGCTACGACTGTCATGACGGAAAGTGTGTGAAGAAAAAGTCCTTCCCTGGATGGGTCATTGCCGTGATTGTGGTGTGCATCTTTGTGGCCATTGCCGTTGGCGTTGGGGTGTGGATTCATAAGCGCTTAAAGAAGGCAAAGTTCCAACCGACACAGGCGCGTGTCGTGTCGGCAGATGGGGTCACAACTTTTGAAACTTAAAAAAAGGATCACAATATCATTTTTTTGAGAATGGAGCATGTAAAACCGGATAGAGATTGGCTTGATAAGAGTTGGAAGGTTCAAGATCGTGGCAACTTCAAGGGCGTTTTGTTTTTCGAAGACTTGAAAAGGGTGACACGGGAAATGTTCTTGTATGGATAGGTCATGGCATTAGCGAAACGTGTGTGCGGTTTGCTTTGGTCAATGAAGAAGATTAAAAACTTAAATTCAAAAAAATTACAACTATAAAATCATGGAAGACTTTCTTCATCTCATGTTAACAAGAGACACCAAAGAATTGTTCGAGTCTCTCTACTTTGCAGATAAGGATATTGATGAGCGAAATTTTATTCAAGGAAAACTTGAGCCCTATGTAGAGGACACATCTACCTTTAAGGAGGCACGAGAAGGGCTGGATTTTTTATTGGTAAAGGCAAAGACCATTAATGATGACACCATGATTTCAAAGGAAAACTGGCCCTTTGTGTGGTCAGATCTTAAGTCTCGTTTAACTCGCCGTGGGTGTCACCCGTCGATTCTCCACCGTCTCGAAGAAAAGGGGAGAGAGTTTGCCGAATTGGGAACTGTGGCCTCGGCCTATCTATTTAGTCTTGGGTGTGACATGGACCGAGAGGTTCAAAAAAAGGATGAAGAAAAACGCCTACAAGAAGTGAGAGCCATGGAAAGGGAAGAAGTCTTGGCAAAGGCATTAAAAATGGAAGAATCAAAACCAAGCGATAAGGAACACCGACGCCTTCTCATGGCCCTCGCGGCAGAAAAACGTATGAGAATTATGCAGCAGAAGGAATAACAACCCTGTAGTAAAGAGAAGGTCGATGAATCTCGACCACTAATCCTACCGAGAGGCCATAGTACCTCGCTTGAGGGTCTGAGTCTTCCATCTTTGGGAGGCAGAAAATGTCCGTGAGGTCGTAGGTCTTCAAGTGGTCTTCCACCTCCTTAGGGGAAAGCACTCGATAGGTGGGTGAGATTTCGTGGGAGGCGAGGGGCACGTAGAGCTCATTGTAAGCAAAAATCTCAACGTCAATCCCATGCTCCGCCTTTGCGTTTGCAATTTCCTTTGTCGCATGAGAGGTGTAGGACTGGGCTAAGGGAATAATGACTCGAGAGACGCCATTGTCTAAGGCTTCTTTGATAATGTCAAGAACGATATTTTTCCCAAGGTTGGATTGGTCATTTGTAAAATAAACTCTCAATGTTGATCCTTCTTCAAGATGACGAATAAATGAAGCCCGGTCAGGGTTTTCAGGGACTCGGGCCTCCATCATGCAAGACATTTTGGGAGTTGCGTAAAGGGTAAACCGTGAGAGGTAATCATCAATGTCTTCAGGTGCGAGGGTCTTTCCCTTCTTACACGAGGAAAAGGATGAACCATCGACACATCCAACCAAATCATACCCTCGATCAAGAAGCATTGTTGAAAGGGTTTTCAAAACTTTTGCACGTGGATTGGAACGAATCATAAGTTGGGGAATGAGGAATGTTTATTGAGGGGGTTTGGGAAGTAAAGTAATTTTAAATCGAAAACTCTAAGCTTCGACCTCCTTGGACTTTCCAGTCTTCAGGAGAGACATGGGCTCATTGGAACCAATGAGCTGTTCGATAGGAACATCAGACTTTTGGTAGTGAGACTGGGCGAGGCCGAGAGGGTGTGTCTCTTCCCATGCCGCACGAAGGTGGGAAGAACGACCAATGTAGATTCGCTCCTCACCATTGGGGGGATCCACAAGGTAGGTCGAAGAAATCACACGACCCTTCTTCTCCTTTCCTGGGTTCTTAGGGTCAGGGACCATTTCGTAGACGGGATCCGAAGTGCCCTCAGAGATGATTCCACGGGGTTGGAAGCCGAAACGCTTTGCCGCATGGTACAACTCAGCCGCTGCGCGAACGCGGACATCGGCATCTTCAGGAACACCGTGCTTATCAATGTGCTTTGCGGTGATCAAGCCGTCCTTACCCTTTGCTCCGGGAGGGAAGCCAAAGACGGAAAGCCACTTCTTATGGAGGTTGGAAAGAGTGTCCTTTGTTGCCTTTTCATCAAGGAAGTTTCGGTACTTAGCGAGGGTGTCAGAATCCAGAGTCACCTTGGCAGGGCGCTTTCGGCGAGCTGCCTCGGCACGACGCTCACGTCCAATCCACTTTTGCAACTGCTTATCAGTTGCATCGGCAAGGTTCTGGAAAAAGAGACGCATGGCCTCAAGATTCTCAGCAGAGTCGTCATAACGGTTGGGGGGAGCGTAGTAAACCTTACGCCGACGTCCACCAGTCTTTGAGCGTTTCTCACCCGCATCCTCCTTCGGGGCCTTAGGCTTACGGGCCTTCTTTGGTTTCGCGGGAGCATCGTCAGATGCCTGAGCACGTTTCTTAGAAGTCTTGGCCTTTGCTGACTTAGCCTTGGGGGCTGCTTTAGCCTTACCCTTGGTGGATTTAGTCGCCTTTTCCCTTGGCTTCGAAGCCTTCTTGGGGGGAGGAGGGGTAGGTGCACGCTCGTCGTCACTTGGCTCGGGACTTGAGGGGGCAGGGCTGGAGGGAGGGGTGGTATCGAAGCTTGACTCGGTATCAGACATGATGAAGGTTTTTGATATGTGAGGAAGATCGAGTTTCGCAAAATGAACAAATTAAAAGTTGAAATTTCCGGGTTGAATCTGTATATTTGGCCTCAAGAGTATTCTTGATAGTATTTCTGAACTCAAATCGCATTGTCTTTACGAGGAAGGAGGAAAACAAAAAGATTGCAAAAAAAGCCTTATAAAAATAATCACCCTCTTGAATAAATGCCACCCAAGTCTCGTCCGGTGCGTTCATCAAGGACGTCTAAATCAGGACCATATCAATCGGGAAGGGAAAACATTAACATTACCTTGAACGTTGACGACACTAAGGGAGGTCCATCATCATCTAACCAAGGAAAGTCATCAACATCACTACCTCAACCCCCCCAACCTCCATCTCAACCCACACAAGCACCACCACAAGCCCCAAAACTCTTTCAAGCTCCTGTGGACCCATCCGTGAATGTCAATGCTGAAAAACTTCAGACCGATCAACCCATCTCCCAAGGCACCCTATCTCTTTTGACCTCCACCTCTTCAGAGGTTCCTGCCTCCACCACAACCACCGTCACGACGGGGTCGTCTCTTCCAGACCTCTCTCTTCAGAATGTTTGGACAAAGGATAAGAAGAAAACAACATGGATTATTGTGGGGTGTTGCCTTGGCGCAGCCGTGATTATTGCCATTGTGGTGACGGTGGTGGTGATTAAGAAGAAAAAGAAGAAAAAGGATCAAGAGAAAAAGAATTCGACTTAATTTGTTCAATATATCAAAGTCAATCTAACCATATGAAAGAAAGAATGTCATCTCCATCGTCCACCCAAGTTGTTTTATCAGAGGCTGAAGTACAAGAACGTGAAGAAAATATCCAACGTGTAATGAATGGCTTAGCCGGTGTGGCTGATGAATTGAAGGATGAGTGTGAGCGGATTAATGAGTGCGAGGATGAGAGTACTGGAGTTCCTGAGACTAAGTCTGACCCTGTTGAAAGTTCTGAAGATCTACCGGAAGAGGAACCCACCTACCCCCATGAGGAAGAAATGCTCAACATTTTGATGAAGACCGTTTCCTACTTGGATCATCACCACCTCTTAAATCACCCCATTTTTGTCAACCTCGTTGCCGAAGCCGTCTTACGAAAGAATGGCTTTGATCCCACCATTCGGGTTGGTTATCTGCGGAAGCCTGATGCCCCTACTTGGGTTCACCCCTATGTGTGGGTGGAGACCTTTCTTGACGGCCATCAGGACATTACTGACTTGGTGTCCTTCCCCGATCGTTCAAAGTACATCTACCTTTTGGGAAAGTCGATTGGCTTTGGGCCTGAGTCCCTAAAGTGCACCTACCACCGGTCTCCTCCTGAAAACACAAAGGTACTCACCGAAGGAGTTCCTCCCATTGCCCAGATTCGAAAGGCCGTTGCAAACATTGACGAATTTTTGCATCGGTCAGGTGAAACTGTGCGAAAGGTTTATCAAGAAATTCTTGACAATGCTCAACTTTCAAAAAAATAATTATTCATATCCCCATTTCACCTTTGTCAGTGCATATCGATAGACAAAGTAGAGGGCTGTGGTGACACCCAAGTTGATCAGGGCAATTGTCCACACCTTTGCCGGATCGCCAGGGAAGCCAATGAGGAGGACGACTAAGGTGATGAAAAAGGTAATGACCTTCCAAAGGAGGTATCGAGTCCGAACCCTGCACTTTGTTTCTTGTCTTTGTTTTGGTGGTTGTTGGATCTCAAGAGACTTTTGATTTGGTGTCACATTCAACTTGACTTCTTGCAGGGTTGATCCATCCATCATAATGATTGAAAATAAAATGTTATATGAATCACAAAAAATGGTTTACCATAGTTTTCCAGAATGGGATCTGTGACAAGGTTTTCCACCGAGATCCCCTATGAAATTCGTTTTAAATCGGATGATTTCCTTCTTCACTTCATTCATTGGGCCAGAGACACAAATTTTATCTATAAAATTTGCAAGGGAAATGATGTTATTCTTGAAGAAACCTTTCCAAAAGAAATTTACAGCCTTACTAAAGATGATATTCTAAACCTTCGCGAGGTGATTGGTCAAGCAACTGGCCTTTCAATGCAAAAGTCATATTTCGAGATTGTGGTGGCAAATGCTCTGAAGAATAAGGACGATCCAAAATACGGCAATGGTGCGTGGAACTTACTCTCTTCCTATTGTTGTGATGCCATTCGCCAAGGGGACCCTCGTCCACTGAATCATCTTTTGGAAGCACGGGGAGTTGATTTGGCAGTGGTGGTTGATTCTCCGGATTTTGTTCGCTTCATGCGTGGCGACACCTCTTCCTTTCCAATAGGAAACATCTTACTTTGGACATCCATTGTTTGGGGTCACTACGACATTTTTCAAATCTTTTTTCAAATGCGCGAAGAAATATCCATTGATCTTCTTCTACCCCTGACAAAGGGAAGAGTTCCGGCATCTATTTTGTTTGCTTGGTTATACCTCGATCGATGTCGCCACGAGGGTCGATGGGGCATCGTTCGGTCTCTTCTTCAACTGACTCCCCATAAAACCTTTCCCATGCCAACCATGATTATGGATTTTTTTAGCGGTGTTTTGTCCTTCACCTCTGATTTTTCTAATATTCAAATTATAGCCGAGTATCTTCCAGAAACCTTTCCAGAAGCTCTTGAATTTCCTGTCGATCCGTCCGTCCTTTTGCCCCTCTCTCGAAAACACCCGCCACTTTTCTTTTGGTGCTGTGAGCATCTCCCGAAAACAAAAGAGATTGTTTTCTCAAAGAAACCCTTACAACCTGGATCCGTGTTTGATTGGTTTTATGAAAGGGCATTCCGGGGTGAATTTGACATGCTTCGCTTTCTTCTCGATTTTTTCAATCCATCCTTAGAAGACATGATTGAGGTGAAATGTGGATGGTGTGGACTTGGCTACGGAGATGATTCAAAAACGATATCTTTGGGAGAACTCATTGCGATTGGAGCAACTGAATCACAAAAAGATGAGGCCTCGGAGCTGATTGACCTCTTACGATCAAAGTCTTCTCTGCCCATCTCAGGAGTTCCCTTTACGCCAAGTGGTAATACACCTTTTCAAGTTATTTCGGTTCAAACGGAGTAGCACGAGAGTTTGATTTAAAATTTTACATGATTTTTGTCGTGGAGGGTCGACCCATCCATCATGTTTGTAAATACAGTGTGTTATTTCCTAATTCCGCAGTTTAATTATAAGCTTAATCTCGGATAATGTTTGATCGCGACCAACGTCAACATAAAGGCGATATTCACTTGTTTTCTTGATCGTATTGGGTTTTCCGGTCGTGTCTTCAACAACTCGATAGGCCGCCGGTCCGAAGGTTAAGTGAGCAGTGCTGCCTTTTTGAATACTTCTTGTATCAATATCCACAGTTTGCAAAGTGTCGTCAGAAGGATCAACGCATCTCAATTCAAAGGTTATGTAATTATCGGTTCCGGACTGCCCCGCAGAAGCATCACAGTGTGCATAAAATTCGGCAAAACCGGTATCCGTAATTGTTTGGTTCGCGAATGTGAACGTTGCTGTCGTGCCTGTCCCGTTTGTGAATTGGACAAGTCCGGAGGCCGTCGTTGTTGAAAAATTATATTCAACAACAGATTCGGAGCCTCCGGATAGGGTCAGGTTGTTCATAAGCAGTAAAGCATTCAGCGTGGTTCCAGATGGGCCCTGCTCTCCAGCAGATCCGCGACGTCCTCTTTTTCCCCGTTCTCCTCTTTTTCCCCGTTCTCCTCTTTGGCCCCGTTCCCCCTTTGGCCCTCGCTTTGTACACCGGCAGGCCTTTGTGCAAGAAGTATATGGTCCCCCTTTCTTATATTGGCAAGACATTTATTATTCAATGGCTAATTTCTATGTCGTAAACTTTCATATGGCCTTAGGGTCAGACGACATACATGTAATTTTTATTCAACAGGTGCTTCGCGCTTCCGCTTTGACTTTTCATCCACCGTGCCGTCAGCACGGATAAAGGTGGGACGGTTCATTCGTTCGTCCTCCTTTTGAATCTTTCGGGCCTCTTCCATGGATCCCTTTAAGATGACCTCTTCGCGCTTCTTAAACTCCTCTTGCTCCCTCACCGTCTTTTCCAACTCTTCGCCCTCAAGCTCCCCCTTTCGCATCGCAGGAATCATGCCCGTGCCTCCCTCCTTTGTAATGTCAATGATGGGGACCTTCTTATCCACCGAGTCACAGAGGTCGGCAAACTTAATGGCCTCCGCAATGTCCTTCTCTTGACGCTTCATCACAAGATCCTGCTCGGCGTCGTACCAGTTGTTCTTAATGCGAGGGTTGTCCACGTCGTCAAGGTAGAGCCACTCGTACATGGGAGCAGGAAGGGTATCGGCGTCAAGGTACTTATTCCACACCACATTCTCCGCAATTTGGTCAATCTCTTCGGGGGTTCTAGCCGAAGTGTGGGTAATAAACATGGGCTCAAACCCGGCAGCTTCGGCGTCTTCCCATGCATGAGGACCTTCCTCCACCGTCACCGTTTCGTCCTGCACCACCGTTGCCGCAATCCAGTTTTGACCACGTTGCTCAAGTTCCTTTGGATAGGCGGGAGGACCACGTTCGGGGTTGAATGCCTTCTTTCCCTCTGCCTTTTCGGCCTCATTCTTCTCAGCCATGAATTTCAAAAACTCTTGCAGTTGAGCCTCGCGTGCCTTTTGAACCTCTTCGGGGACGGGCACCTTTTCACGCAACTGATTCTGCTTCTTCTTCACCTCACGCTTATGCCGCGAAGACGCACCCACCTCTCCGTGGTGGTGATGGGTCTTATTGTCCTCAAATTTCTTCATGCGCTCCTCCGCCCACCCGTAGTGAGCGTCAAAAAAGTGGGGCTTCTTCCGGTCAATGACCTCCTTATCGCGGGCTCTCTCGGGGGTGATGCCGCAAAGGACGAGGTGCTTTGTGCGGAAGGCAAAGGACAGAATGCCGAGGCCACCAATGTCTGCATGTTCGCCCTCCTCCTTAATGTGGGCCTCGGCTTCCTCTTGAGAGTGAAAGAGACCCGTCCAACGCACGGCAGGGCGAGGACACGAAGGTCCTTGGTGAAGGTTGGCAAGGTTGCAGGTGAACCACGAAAAGTTTTCCACCTGAATGTTGGTGGCCTGGCGAGGCTTTGCATGGTCCCGTCTCTGCACCATGCCTCCCACACTCCCCGAAGTGACGTCACTCCATCCTGCCACATCATCCCCTTCGGCCTTTTGACCCGATGGAAGACTCATCATCATGTCAGGGCCTCCTGACCGAGCTCCCGCACCCAGTTCACCACCTTGAGCCATCACCGAGCGCGAGGTTGGGTTGGCAGAAAAAGCATCAAAGGAGTCCGTTGTCGCCGCACCACCGCGTCGACGTCCTGCAGCGACTTGGCGTCGCCTCTCTTGCTCCTGAAGCGCACGTCCCCAGGTGTTGGTCGACCGGCGTCGATCTGAAGGGTCCACCCTCAAAGAAATGTCCTTATCGTCAGCGTCAAGTGCGGATTTTCGATCCATTTATAGGCATGCATACAATTTTCATTCAGATAGATGGACGAATGTTATTCTTACAATTAAAATGTTTTCGGTTCGATCCCGCCGCAGCTACGCGAACCAACGTCATCCACCCACTTATGATTGATTTTTTTAATGACACAACAATCTGTTGCAGCCTTATCACTTACGTGGATCCCCTTGGGAATGATGGATTTGATTGGTGCGTCTATCGATGAGTCAATTGCAACACTGACTTCAATGAAGGCACAATTCCAGATTTTTCGGTCAATGTATCATGAATTTAAAACCGACACCCTACCCTATGATGCTGCTAAGGCTGACAAATGGGAATCCACAACAAAAAAGCATTGGGACGCATTGTTTTTTACAGGATGGGACGCTGACGAGATTTATTTTCAAGTTGACTTCATTGCCCTGAAATCGTATAGGAAATGGTGTGCTGTTTGGTCTTTGCAATCTGCTTAGAGAAAGCGCATCTTAAGACATGCTCGCCAAACTATTGAAGATTTTCTCATTACTTACGTCATTTATGCCCCAGGGGGTGTTACGGAAAGAAAAGCTAAGCGCAACAATTTCAATCATTCTCTCAATCCCTTCTAAACTACCGCGTCTTCGGTATTTGTGACTATTGTGGATCGCGAAAATGCCAGGGTGGCCAACACAACAAAAATGAAACCAAGAATTTTTAAGAGTGTAAAGTCTTCTCCAAAAAAAATGATTCCACTAATCACCGGAATAATAATGTAAAATCCAAACAACTGCACGAGCACACTGGCGTCGTGTTCACTGCACAAGTGCACGTACGCCAGCCAGCCAAATGGAAGTGTCGCATTTACCCCTAGAACAAACCCCCAGTCACCGTTGATAATAAAACTAGTCCCCGAGGTGGTAGAGCCCAGTACAGTTGCGCCCAAAAAGGAAACAACGAGGAGGTACCCCACTGCGTTACACAGTATAATCTGGCCCCACGTCATGGTTGTTTCTCGGCGAACTGTGCTCGAAATGGTGTCTGATGCTCCCCACGAAATAAAAACCGTAAAAAACAACAACACTTGGATCCACACAGAGTCTTGATTTTCTACAACATGTTTTTCAGAAGACACACCAAGGCACACGAGGGCCGCAATACTGAACAGTGTCCCAATGACTTTCAAGTGCTTCCAGCGCTGCCGAGCTCGAATAGAGTGAAACACAATTGGAATGGCGGAGTAGAGTGAAATTATGGGGGCTATAATGGAGAGGTCGGACTTGGAGGCGAGCCGTCCAAAGGCGTACCACCCAACGTTGCCAATTACTGGCAACAACGTGATTGCAAAAGCGGGAAAACCCAACTCCATTGTTTGTCGGCCGTTGCGGTGGAGCATAAACACTGCTAAGGAAAGGGTGGCCACCATACGCCCACAGTCAACCCAAAATAACAAAGCCCACAAGGAATGATCTGTATCAGCTTGGGATTTAGCTGCACTTCCATTTGCAGCAGCTATTGCGCCATAAATGGCAATAGCAAGAAAGAATTCCAACCATGCGAGTGCATGCATCAGTTGGAATTATGTGATATATTTTTAGGTATGAGGGGTTCTAATTAAGTAAACGTTTCAACAAATTGACAAGACAAGACGTGCATTTGTCCAAGACGAAAACCGTCATGATGTGGAAAAAAAGAGAGAAACATTTTAAAGTAAAAGAAATCATCACTTTAAAAAATGAGGTATTCTATCGTCGGAGCTCTCCTTGGCCTCACCTCTCTTCTTGGAGTAACCGTCTATCTGAGGTCAAGGAGCCGTAAAAAGTCTAAGAAGGAACGAATCACTTATGAAGACGTTGGGGTTTCCATTGAGAGGGGAGATAAAGCAGTGTCTTTGCTGAAGAAATCCATCTTGAAAACCTATAACACAAAGGTCCTTCATGGAGAATTTGCCGGTATTTATCAAATTTCGGAAGACCAAGCCTTAGCTTTATCCATTGATGGAGTCGGCACAAAGACAAAGTTTTTGTTGGATCACTTGGAGAGAAAGCAGGCCCTCACCATTATGGGCCATGACATTGTCAACCACTGTGTCAACGACATCTTAGTCCACAACGCCCGACCCATTGCCTTTATGGATTACATTGCAGCACATCGCATTGAACCCGAAGAAGTGTCCACCCTTGTATCTGCAATGTCTCAAGCATGTTTAGCAGTTGGATGTGCCCTCATTGGTGGAGAGACGGCTGAAATGCCCATCATCTACCCAAAGGGCTCCCTTGACATTGCCGGATCCATCACGGGAATCATTCGCCTCGACCGTTTTATTGATGGTGTAAAGTCCGTGAAGGAAGGCGACGTCGTAGTGGGCCTTGAATCCTCCGGCCCTCATACCAACGGCTACACTCTTTTGAACCTTCTCTATCGGAATGTGGATTTTGAGGAGGAGAAGAATCGTTTTCTTTACGGCTTAACCAATCCCCATAAGTGTTACCTTGACGAGGTGACCCGTCTCGAGTGTTCCACCTCGGGACCCATCCATGCCTTAGCCCACATCACGGGTGGAGGGTGGAAGGGAAACATTCGCCGAGTCCTTCCTGAAGGACTGAGGGTGGCCTTTGAGCCCTTTCAGATGCCTCCTCTTTTTCAGGATATCCAGAATCGCTCAGGCATGACGGGTCAGGAAATGTTTGAAACCTTCAACTGTGGCGTTGGTATGATGGCCATCCTTGATGAAGAAGACTTAGGGATTGCAACTTTTCAAGGATGGAAGTATTTGGGAAAGGTTGTCGATGCTTCAAAGCCAGTGAGTGGATATGAAATGAATATTTATTGAATGGATCATCCGACCTGTCACTCAGGACATTTTCAATTTAGGAATACGAAAAATAATGTACTGTTGATCCATAAACACAAAAAGTTTAACGCACACGAATGGAGGAATCAAAAATCCAAGAGGTTTATGCTCGAGTGTGTCACAAGAGTAAACCAGTTTTTCCTCATCCAACAGATTCTCTAACAACATCTACGCTTACGCTCCCCATAAAATGATTGTCTTTGTGGTAAGACGAGGGGTTGGTCATTGACCCTTACCCAAGATTCCAAAAGGGACGAAAAGGTTGGATGGAGAAGGGGAAGAATTTTCCTTTGAATGTCTTCCGCCGTGTCATTCTTTGCCGACACGGTTGTCCAAGGGAAACGAGAGAGGATGGAGTGGGAAAGGTCAGCCGTCACGGGGAGATCGTCCTTACACCCGACAATGATGAGGTTGGAGAGGGAAGGGTGAATTCGTTCGGCTTCTTCAATCCATGACCCAAGGTTCTCAAGAGAGTCTTCTTCATTGGCGTCAAAGCACACAATGATTGCATCAGCCGATCGAATGTAAGCAGTTGCTAAAGACCGAAAGCGTTCCTGGCCTGCCGTGTCCCAAAAGCGAAGGGTTAGGGGCTCGGTCCTAAGTGGCATCTTATAGGTCAACCATCGAAAGTCCACACCGATCGTGGGTTGGCCGGAAAAGGAAAATTCGTCTCCAGTCATCTTGAGAAGGGTTGACGTTTTCCCCACTCCCGAGTCTCCAATAAACATAATTTTGAAAAACTTGATTCCTTTTGTTTCATTTGATCCTTGAGATGCTAAATCGCTCATTTTTTGTAGGCTTTGATTTCCTCGTTTGGGATCTTCAACGCCTATTCCACCCTGACATAAAATGGATGGAAGAGATCCTTACCTCTCCATTTTGAGATCTACAAGGGGTCAAATTAAAAATGTCGTTTTTTCAGCAGGTGGCTTGAAGGGCTTTTGTTACATTGGTGCCCTTCGGGAGTTGTGTGAAGGGTCAGAGGAGGTGTGGTCAGACTTTGTGGAAGGCCTCGAACATGTGGCCGGAACATCGATTGGGTCAGTCGCGGCAGTCATCACCACCCTTGGATGCCCCATCAAAAAGGTGGAGGACTTTCTCCTTTCTTATGACTTGGAAAACCTCGTCAATAAGCCATCCACGGCCATTCTTTTCCCCCGCATTTGGTCGTGGGTCTCCAAACCCTCTGAAGGTCACTCCTTCAACCTTCCACTGGATTCTCAGTACTACCTTGCCGATGGAAAGGGACTGGAGCGCTTCTATAAGGATTTGTTGGAGCATTTAACGGGTGACCCTCACATCACCCTGAGGGAGTTGAAGCAACGCACGGGTCGATCCACCCACCTCTTTGCTTGCTCTTACAGACGGCGACGCGCCGTTGACCTTTGTGCAGAGACCTACCCCCACCTTCCCCTGTGGAAGGCCATGCGGGCTTCCTCCGCCATCCCCGTCCTCTTTGCCCCGGTGGACATTGCCGGTGAAATGTTTGTGGATGGTGGCATGCTGATGTACACTCCCCACTATGATTTTGATTTTTCTCATACCCTGACCTTGAAGATTCAAGTGCCTGCGCTGAAAGAGACTTCCTTTCTCGAGTTTGTCTATTGCCAATGGGAATGTTTATTTGAGGGTCAAGCCGCGACCTTAATGAAGCGTTATCCCCAGATTTGGTCTCATCTGATTGTTATTTCGTCTTCGTCTTTTTCTTTGAAAAACCTCTTTGACAATGAGATTCCAAAGGAAACCATCTACAAAGCCTTTCTTGAAGGCCAGGTTGCCGTAAAGATGTTTGCCCTTCGTACCCTCTTCGTCCTCGCCTTGGCACTATCGATTTCAAAGCGGAGATTAAAGGCTTCAACTCATCCACCCTTAGCGTTTTCTTAGCTGTATCTCACATGAGCCAAGCTTTTTCATTTGGGGGTCATGAGATATAATAATAGATGTTTTGTTTTTTACAATGTCCTTTATGATTGTAAAGGCCGCATCGCGGGTTTTTTCGTCAAGGTTAGCCGTCGGTTCGTCAAATATTACAATCGAACACCTTGGGGTTTTTGACCGGAGGAGGGCACGCAAAAGGAAAATGATTTGGCGTTGGCCGCCGCTAAGGCGTGAGCCGCCCTTCCCCAGGGTTTCATGGATCTTCACAAAAGTCACCCCGTAGGCCTTCATGAGGTCTTCAACCTCTGCGACGGACACGTCCGGCATATTGTAGGCAATGTTTTCGTAGGTGCTCCTATTAAAGAGGCGTGGCGTTTGGGGGATGGAAACGATTGCACTTGCTAAATCACTTGCACACACTTCACTCACCGGCTGCCCATCAATTTGGACGGTGCCCTCCTGGGGCGTGAGGCGACCCATAATAAGAGAAATAAGAGTGGTTTTCCCTGTCCCAATTTCACCCGTGAGAATGACAACGGACTTTGCTTTAATTGAAATGTTAAAATCCTCAAATATGGGCTTTGGGTCTGAATGGCCACCAGTTGTGTGCCTAAACGTCATGCCCCGAACCTCAATGGCCCCCTGTGGGAAAACAGCTTTTCCCTGTGGGTCTGTCACGGTCATGGTGGCCTGCTTTGACAGGTAGTTGTCCACTTTTTTCAGGATGGCCATGTTTGTCAGTAAGGGGTCAATTTCATCAGACAAACTATTGATGGTGCTTATGGCGTAGCCGACGACCATGATTGTGGTCGTGACGCTGCCAATGGAGATGCGCCTTTTTGAAAAAAGCCATATAGACAACCCAACCATAGAAATGTAAAGGAAGCACGAAAAGGCGTTCAAAGCAATGCGCATCTGGGCGGTCTTATGCATGGACGCTTTAAGTTTTTTGTTGAGGGTTTTGTGGTGACTGTGGAGCCGTGCAAATTCCATGTTTGTTGCGTTGGCTTCAAAGACATTTTGGAGATTCTCAAGGTAGTCAGCCATTTCTTCGTGCAAAAAGTCATGGCATTCTTCCTCTTTCATGTAGGATTGGACGCACTGGTAGCCCATCCCAAAGAGAATGCCCACAAAAATACCAATCCCCGAAATAAAAAGAACACCAAGGGTCCAATCAACCATAAAAAAGTACACAATACCGCCAAGAAATGTGTAAATAGCAGGTAAAACCTGCATGCGCACTTGTAAGGTAATGTCAACAAGTGCGTGCGGCGTCTGTATAATCTTTGTAATAAAATCTCCGACATGAACGTCTTGAAAGTGGCGAAGGTTGCGGAGGGTGACTTTTTCCATAATTTTTTGACGGACAAACGCCTGGAGTCCAGGAATGAAAGACGCGTCAAGGTAATCATTAAAGGTGTTCCCAATTTGGGCGGAGACGGCTAACAAAACAATGGCAACGATTTCAGTCTTTACGGGTTTGAGTGACTTTTCAGTTTTTATGGCGGGAAGCTTCTCAATTAAACGCCCCATGTAATAGGGTTCGAGGACGAGTTGAATGGGCGAATTGAGAGTCATGAGGAAGTACGCACTCACCGCGCCTGCATGCTTTTTCATGTACTCTCGTGTGTATTGAAAGATGTACGAGGAGGTTCCCATGTTGACGTTTTTATATAGTTTATAGTTTTGATGCCATCATCTCCCAGAGGACCTAATAAAACTTTACATAATAAAATTTACTTTTTTTAGTTCAATGAAGTCGAAAGAAGAATTCCTTAAATACCTTGAGAAAACCTATTCTGTCTATGCCTTTCCTTGGGGAGAGGCGTTATACGATGCTGGATTTGACCCAGCCTACCTTTTATCATTGGGAATATGGGCAACCTCGGACAATGATATTTTGTCTTCCCTATTGGGTGATTAACCGGGTGATTGAGGGGAGCTTTCTTTCTACTCCCAGGTTCTACGTGAAAGAAACTCACCAGATTTCTTCTCTCCTTTCGTCCTTGTCATACAAAGACTTTTTATTGGAAATGGGGCTTCGAGAGGACGTGCTAGAGGGTTACATAAGACCTAGCATTCAACCTGAGTACTACCTCTTTGTGTTTATGTATGACCTCTTGACTAAACTTGGGTGTAGATGAAGAGCTTCTCAGGTGGGGAATTGATTACCTTGGAGACTATGTCAATTCCATTCGATCCTACCTCTTGGATGAAACAGCCATCAAAGAGTTTTTGGAGACGGAACCTTCTAGAGAAGCTACTCTCGCGTTTTTCGAATCCCTGGAGCCTCTTTACAGTCGCACATGCGTAGTTAGATATTCCCTCGTCATCCTTCGCGAAACCCGAGACGATTACCTTCCACGTCCACTTTGTGATTTGTTCGACAAAAGACCGTCAATGACTTGGATGGAGAAACTTCAAACATGCTGGGATTATTTAAAATAAATTCATCTTTCGATTAGAATGTCTTATTCCTGCATTCATCCAGTATCGACAAAAAATTCTTTCTTGGGGTGGCACCCCCACCTACATCTCCATGGCGGCGGGGTTTGCGTCTCCCCTTTCACGAACTGTGGATCCAATTGTGATTATTTATTTTGAGTAGACAATTCACAATTCTTCTGGTTCCTCCGTGCAACCATCCTTCCAAGCCCTCCATCCATCCTTCCAAGCCCTCCATCCATCCTTCCAAGCCCTCCATCCATCCTTCCAAGCCCTCCATCCATTCTTCCAAGCAGCAATGAGCAAGCGCGCCTTGGATGCTACGGCATCCACCTTCTTCCCTAGCGCCACCCCTAGCACCACCCCTAGCACCACCATCGTATCCACCGTCACTGTTGACTATATGTCCAATGGCTGGGGTTGGGGTTCCATTGTGCACCTCCCACTCACTGGAGGCTTTGCCACCGGACATGGCTGGCCTGGACCCTTTCTCATCCACGTGTGGACCACCGAGGGCGTCCTGGAAGCCACACTCGAGGGACACACCGGCACTGTCTATGCACTGGCAGCGCGAGGGTGTGGCGGCCTTGTGTCAGTGTCCTACGACCGCACAGTCCGCGTGTGGTCTTGGGATAATGAAAGAACAGCTTGTGTGGCTGTCCTGGAGGGCCATACGAAAGTCGTGTTTACAGTGGCGGTGCACCCGTCCAACGACAACATTGTCGTCACCGGCTCCGCGGACCACACGGCTCGGGTGTGGGACGTTGCGTCAGCGACGTGCACGGCGGTGTTGGAGGGCCACACGGACTGGGTTCGTGCGGTTGCCTTTCTGTCTGACGGCAGCATCGTGTCCGGGTCATACGACAATACAGTGCGGGTGTGGTCCCTTGACGGCGCCTGCAAGTCCGTCCTGCAGCACCCATACCTCGTTGTCTGCCTGACGGTCCTCCCCGACGACACCTTCATCGTTGGTGGCGATGGCTTTGTGCGGAAGTGGGCAGGGGACGTGGAGCAGTGGAGTACACCCACTTCTGACGATGTGAGGTCCGTCACACCCGAGGCGTACCTGATGTTCTCCGGCCAGGTTGTGTTCTTTGACGCTGTGGACGGCCGTGAAACTGGGACGTTCGAGCCTGCATCCAGAATGGCGGGCATGCCAGGCGGCAAAGTCATGGTGTACGACGGTGACAAGCAAGTGTCTGTTGTGAGGGTGCACCGGGTGCGTGGTGTTTGAGCTTGAGTCGCCTGTGTTTGTGTAATTGACAGTGTGTGTGCGCAGGCAAGTCACATTGAAGCCATCCGGGTGATGAAGGCGGCATGGGGTGCACACGGTGGAGTCCCCCCTCCACCCAAAGTCCACCACGACGACTCTGAGACCACCCCACTGGCTGCACTGACACGCGCCTTGTGCCTGCGTCGTTTGTGTCGCATCCGAGGGCTGGACGCGGAAGACATGGAGAGTGAAGTGGTGGAGCCGTTTGCACGTGACATTGTGCGGTTTTTGTGAATGGCACTGATGGTGGCATTGTGGGGAGCGACACATGTTGAAAAGGCCGACAATACAACCACTAAAGGATTGCGACAAAAGTAAAAGCAGAATGTGTGATTAACTTTAAATGGACCAGGCCACAAACGAGGGCAAAATGTGCCGCCGCGGTGATGTGGCCATTGTGCGCTTGAGGCAGTAGGCACATGCAAGACATGAATGTATTATTTCAAAAAAAATCCGTACACTTCCGGACAAAGGCCTTTTTTGGATACATACTGCTTATTTCATTTAAACCGACTACGCCTCTTTTGACGACGCTTCCTTTAAGGCTGACACCGACCCGTACTTACAAATGATTTCGTGCTGAGAGGCTTCTGGTGAAATGCCAGCCTTTGCCATTTCTTGGATGGTCTTATCAAGCATGGACAATCCCAAATAATCTTCCCATGCCCGAAACGTCCTCGCGGTTCCCACAGGATGAGACGGCACCTTTCCCTCGATGAGCTCAAAGATTCGCTTCACGGCCTTTTCCTTCAAGTCGGTCCTCTCTCGTTGTTCGCCCTCGGACCGTGAGTAGAGTTCCCAAAAGGTGTGGCGATAAGACCGATCATATAAGGTGCGAAGAGGAACCCGGGTGGGCATCACCATGTCCCAGCCGTAGGTAAAGTAGAGGCCTCCCATCACATACTCCTCCCCAAAGAAAAGAAAGGGGACCTTTGAAAGGTAGGGGGCCTCCATGCGTTGGGATAAGGAAAAGGCAAAGCACCCTGCAAAGCCCATCTGGAGGTAGGGTCGAGAGGGTTGGATGGCCGACGGCCTAGAAGCAAAGGTGGGGAGTTCAGTGGCCTTATCAAAGGCGTCGGGGAAGAGGAAGGAGGGGTGGGCGGGCACGTCTTTTGTAAATACGTCAAGAGGGGATCGTGAGTAGGGGGCCGGGTAGGCCGTGAGGATAATTTTTGTGTGGCCCATGAGTCGGCAAGCTTCGGTCCATTCTTCAATCAGGATTCGATCCCATCCCTTTTCAAACTTTGTGTGTGAATCAACTTGAAGATAAAAAGACTCGCCCCCAAAACACTTTTCTTCAATGGCCGCACGGGCCTTACATGGGCCCTCAGCGTCTTCGGCAGGCCACCTCAAAATCCGAATCGAGTCAAAGTAACGACGGTCAAGTCCGTGGTTTTCACAGAGGGCAGAATAGCCCTCAATGGCGTCAAGATCACCGGCTTCGTTCTGTTGGCACAGGCCAACCGTGACCCTTGCTGGATCATCTGCTTGGTGAAATAAGGTGAGGAGGGTCGAACACACTTCGGGATCTCGATAAGAAGCAATCGAAACAAAAATTTTATAAGCCTGAGATTCTTGGTGAGTCGAAGATGGATCTGTGGATTGGTGTGGCGATTGATGAGGAGTATGAGACGAAGTCGGAATGTGAGATGGACGAGACGAAGTCGGAGTATGAGACGAAGTCGGAATGTGAGACAAAGTCGGAGTATGAGATGGAATGGGTGATGAATCAGGAGGGCTATCAAAAAGTCGAGGACTTTGACGCCTCTTCTTCTTCACAACCGACCACACAATAATGCCAATCAACACACAAATCAGGCCAACCATTAGGGCAATTTCCCATGGAGATAATCCCCGTTTACGCTCATCAGTATCTAAGTGTTTGGATGGTCGAAAGGCCCGATGGGTCCTATAGGCATTCGGCATGTAGGCCGCTTGTCTGACATTCATTTATTCATTGGGATAAATGTGTTGTTTCGATCGTCTCTTGGATAACTTTGGCAAATCAACGCCTAAGAATAAATGGAACCCTCATCTTCTTTCCCCCTTTCGTATCCCCTTACCTACAAGGGGAAATCCTTTGATCTTCAGACCTACTTAAAGGGGTGGGCGGCTGCCCAAGTAAAGGCGAGAAATCTCACAGTCAAACCTTATACTGATTCTAAAAATGAATCGAAAGAAGAAACTCTAAAAGAGGTGATAGGCCAATGTGCCGTCTGGTGTGCTCTTTGGAAACCCGTGTTGTACCCTTTATTTGGAAAGGCTTGGGAGGATTGTCCGTGGCCTCGATCAGAGTTGGGGAACCCAATCTATAAGGAGGGAATGGCCATCCTCAATCGACTAACCTCTGACCCCTTCACTCCTTGGAACCGTCGGGCCATTCTGTGTCAGGCCATGTGGGAAGCCAAAAAGGTCGGCCTCACTCCTTTTGCCTTTCCCCTCACCTCACTCTCTACTTCTCTTCAGAGGGAAGAACGACCGATCCGCATCCTAAAGTCTTCAGCTCTTCCAACCCAAAGTGTGAGAGAATGGTTGGAAGGCCTTGGGGATGACATGGATGAATGGGAGGGCGCCCTTGAAACCCTAAAGACTTTTTGTGATCACCTTTCAGGTTTGGCAAAGGCCCAATGGTCAAAATGTGATCGCCTCTTCGATTGTTGGGTGATGTCCAATGGTTTCCCTTGTGTGGGTCCCTATAAGGGTGATGTCAAGTGGGATCTTGGACTTTTCAAGTGTAAAGGTTTAGAAGATGAATTAAGTTTAAAAGAGAAGCTTATTCAAGAAGTCAAAGAAGACTTTCCTTGGTTAAGATTTGAGAAGGATTGAATACAGCTACCAAAGCACTTTATTTCTTCCAACGACACATCATGGGCACCTCGACTTCCAAGCACTACACATCTCCCAAGGGTGTCACTGACATTTCCCAAGCCCATCTTGACCTCATCCACCAAGCAAACCACTCAGTCCTTGGAACCACTCCCACCTCTGCCATCATTAACATTCCACCCAACGTTATGGTCATTGACCCTGCAGGTGTCGGCCATGTAAAGGCAAAGAATGCACAGAGTGGATGTAAGGGAGTCTCTGCCATTCTCTACAAGACTTTCGGCCTCACCTCATTTTCCGGCGAGGCAAAGGCGACTCTGAACCACACGGGAGATGGCATCACACAGACCTACGGAGTCAACGAAGTTGGACACGTTGTGTCTCCTTCCTTTGCTTGGTATAAGGGTGGGGACTGGACCCAGTTTAAGTCCAACCCGACCCTTCACGTGGTGAACCGTTTGACATCTGCCTACTCTCAAGCCATTCGCCTTTTCCTCGCTTCCGATCGCATCGAAGCATGGTGTCCTCCCTTTGCTTGGGGAGTCAATGCCGGATGGTGGTCTTCCCAACTTCCCACCTTGACCCTTCATGCCTTGTCGATGGCCATTGATGAACTCACTCATGACCAACGAGAGGCCCTTCGCACCACAAAAACCTTTAAGATTTGCCTCTTCAAGGCGGAGGAACAAGAGGCCATGAAGGATGCCCTTGTAAAGACGGGGATGCACTTCTACCGACCTTCTATTCATTAAATCAAATATTTATTTTTCAGTGTCCTTACGTCGTAAATCTCTGGATCCCAAAGACCGAATCCGCTTCTGGCGTTGAGTGTCGTAAGCAATCTGAGTGTTGTGGCGAAAGTTGTCCGAAGACATGAGAACTTGGGAAAATGCCTTTTGCCAAGTGGGGTTCACAGGTCCATGGCGAAAGTAATAGCCGGGAATGTCTTTCAGGGTAATG
>Ga0180432_10002881_pt1 | contig 25358 bp, 17 predicted proteins | sample SS_ome_10_FD_132414 | JGI IMG/M metagenome (GOLD analysis project Ga0180432, IMG submission 132414) | Hypersaline lake sediment archaeal communities from the Salton Sea, California, USA - SS_1_MS_2 metaG | ecosystem: Environmental > Aquatic > Non-marine Saline and Alkaline > Hypersaline >... | reverse complement strand
TCGTCGCATGCGCCTTCCTCCGAAACGGGGTCGGAACCATCACCAACCCTCGTACCGGACTCGGAAAGCACATTGCAAGGGTTTTTCAGACAGAGCCTACCCCGTTGCCGTCGGCTGGCCCCCAAAGAACCACCGATTCGACCTGGTGTCCGAAGACCTCCGGCACGTGGGGGAATACAAGAATTACTCGTGGACCAAGTCAGGCAACGTCCCGAGCGCTAAGATGGTCTTCGTGTACCGAGCCGTGTTCTGCCTATCCTTCCTTCCCGAGAGTATCCACCGCTTCGTGGTCTTGCGGAAGGACGTTCACCCCCGCCGGCACGAATCCCTTGCTGAGTACTACTTCCGCACTTACCGTCACCTGCTGGGCTCCGTTCTCACAATGGAGCGCGACCCGGTCGAAGCCGGGCGTGCTGACCCAGTTGCAGCCGTATGCGCCCATGTGCATCCCGGCGTCGTCGGCCAGGCAGAGCAATATGTTCGGCCGTTCCACTTCCCTCTCCTCCCTGTTCGCGCGTTGCAGTGCCCGGGGGCCGGGGCCGGGTTGCCGGCGGCGCTCCTGAGCGTTGCACGATGATACCGGACCGGCACGGGCGGTCAAGCGCGCGCCGCCCCGACCTGCGCTCCCGGTGCTCTCCCCCGCCTTCGCCTGCATGTGCTTTCACAGATGGAACTTAGGTCTTGAATGCCCGGCGGGGACCGTTACAATAAGCTTTCGTGTCGCGTTGGGGTTTATCGGACGACTCCTGGGTCGTATCCCAAGGGCGTGCCATGGTGCGCGATCGGGTTCCAGGTTATTGTCGGCGCATCTCACACGGCCAGAGCGGGCGCCACGCGCTGGCCGTCACGCTCATGGTGTGTCTGCCCGCCCTGCTGGGCCTTGCTGGCAATTCTGCCACAGCCGCAACCATCTACGGCTCGGACGACAGCAATCCGGCCATTCTCTATGCCATAGATACGTCCACGGGCGCGACGAGCGCCGTCGGGCTGTTGGGCTTCCGCACGTCTGCCATTGCCCAGAGCCCCAGGGACTTCGGCGTCTATCACGTCGACAAGACGAAGAACGGTTGGCTCACCCGATGGGACCCGGTGACCAAGACGAACACGAATATCGGTCATACGGGCGCCTTGGTCCCCCGCCTTATCAAGCTTGCATTCGACAGCACGGGCACGCTCTACGGAATGGGAGGGGACTACGACCGGCGCCTGTACCGGCTCGACACGACGACGGGCGTGGCCACCTTGGTCGGGACGGTGACTGGGATCGAGGGATCCTGGGGGGACATCGCCTTCGGGCCGGGCGACACGCTGTACCTGATTGACTACAGCTACGCCAGGCTTTACACCGTCAACATGGGGACGCTTGCCGCCACCTTTGTCGGGTGGCTGGGCTTCTACGAGCAAGCGGGGCTCGTCTATTCCGGCGGATACCTGTACAGCGCCGGGGACGAACTGGTGCGGGTGAACCCCGCAACGGGCGCGGGCATGCGGGTGGCATACCTCGGTCCGTCCATCACGGACCTGACGACTGCCAATCCCGTCTTCACCAGCGTGAACGTGAGCAAAGCGGCCGACCCGTCGGACGTCACGTCCGGCGATGTGGTCACGTACACCATAACGGTGACGAACACGGGCGCGGCCCAGGGCTACATCAGCCGTATCACCGACGTGCTGCCCGCCGGGTTCACCTACGTTATCGGCAGCACGACCGGCATCAGCACCGGTGATCCCTCCGTCAACGGGCAGATCCTGGAATGGAACGGGAGCTGGCTCGTGCCCATTGGCAGCGCCGTCGAGCTTACCTTCCAGGCGACCGCTGGGGGCGCCAGCGGGACGTACTACAACAACGTCACCGTGTGCGGGGACAACTTCAACGCCTTCTCCACCGGCGACACCGCGCCCGTCACCGTGGGCGCCCCGCTGATTGACCTTGCGAAAGAAGTGGACAAGTCCGAGGCCGTCCCGGGCGAGGAACTCATCTACTCCGTCCTTTACCGCAACCTCGGCGACAGCACGGCACACACCCTCTTCATAGTGGACACCATCCCCGCGCACACGTCGTACGTGCCTGGCAGCCTCAGGATAGGCGGCGCGGGATCCACGTACGCCACGGCCCAGGTTCTGACGGACGGACCGGGCGATGACGAGGGCGAGGCCAGCGGCAGCACCGTCACGTTCCGCATCGACCTGGTGTTGGCCGACGACGGTGTCCCCGATTCCGGAGACGACGAGGGGAAAGTGTACTTCAAGGTCGTAGTCCAGTGATGAAAGGAGTCCTGACATGAGAAGAAGCAGGCGAGTCGGCCCCGTGCCGGGTAGTCCTCTGGTCTTTGCTTTCCTGGTGCTGTGGCCTTCGTTGACCGTAATGGCGCAGCAGCCCGGAGAATCGTTCTCTCTACAGATGACGGTGGAGAAGCAAGTCACGGTGAACGAGGGCGGGAGCCCGGTCGTCAAGCGGGCGCCGCTGGCGGAGGCCCGCGTCGGCGACGTGCTTGTCTACACGGTCGCCTATGCGAACGAGGGGAGCGCCGAAGTGTCCGGCGCTTACGTGACGGTCCCCGTGCCCCCGGGCACGGCGTGCATGCCCGATAGCGCGGCGGGCGAAGGCTGCGAGGTGACATTCAGCACGGACGGCGGCGAAGCGTTCCAGAAGCCACCCGTGAAGTGCTCTACCACCCGTCCCGACGGGACCGTCGAAGAGCGGCCCGCCTCGCCGGAGGACCTCACGCACATACGGTGGCGCGCGCGCGGAGCGGTCGCCCCCGGTCAATCCCGGGACGTCACGTTTACGGTGCGCGTGCTCGAACAGAGGGACAAGCAGAAGATCGCCCTGGGAATGACGGCGGAGAAGGAAACCAGGCAACAGGTGGACGGAAAGTGGGTCGTGGTGAGGGCGCCGCTGGAGAAGGCCGGCCGGGGCGACACGATCTGCTACACGGTCGCGTACTCAAATGAAGGACTTGAGCCGGTCAAGGAGGTCACCGTCGTTGACCCTGTGCCTGCCGGCACGGTCTACGTACCGGCAAGCGCAATCGGCGAGGGGACGGAGATCACGTATAGCGTGGACGGAGGGCACCTGTACCAGTTGCCCCCTGTGATGCAGGTTGCGAGGGGACCCGATGGAACCCGAACGGAGAAGGAGGCGACGGCAGACCAGTACACGCACGTGAAGTGGGTGGTCCAGACGCCGGTGCTCCCCGGCGAATCAGGTCGGGTGAGCTTCAAGGTCAAGGTTCAGTGAGCGCCACGGCGGGCGCATGAAGGGATTGCGTTTCAGATGATTGTGGTGTGAGACTCTGGGGAGGGTCTGAAGATGTCGAGATGGATTGCAGTTGGTTTGCTGGTTCTCGCACTGGCCCTGGTCACGGCTCCCGTGGCCATGGCGGTGGGCACTGCTGCGGGCGAGGAGATCTCCAACATCGCCTACGGCGACTACGCGGACGCCAACGGCAACGCGTTGCCCAGGGTTTACTCGAACGAGGTCACGACGGAAGTCAGTCAGGTGGCCGGCGTGGACGTCACTCCGACCCCGCGCACCAAGACCGGAGTGCAGGGGACCAGCGTCGCCTACGGCGTCACGGTCACCAATACGGGGAACGGCGACGACACGTTCGACCTGACCACCGTCAACCCCGACGGCTGGCCCGTCACCATCTACCTGGACGACGACGGCGACGGCATGTGGGACGTCGTCGACGTCAACGGCGACGGCATACCGGACACGGGGGAGTTGACCGTCGTTTCGGACACGGGCGAACTCGGCGCCGACGAAGAGTTCTATGTCATCGTCGTGGTGGCCATCCCCGCCCTTACGCCGAACGATACGGAATCCCTCACGACTCTGACGGCAACGTCGCGGTTCGACGACGGGGTGACCGCCGACGGGGAGTACACCACCCGCTGTGAGGATGCGGTGCTGACAACGACGAAGTCGGTTGATCCGGCCACGGGCAACCAACCGGGCGACGTCGTCACTTTTGCCATAGAAGGCCACAATACGGGCAGTGCGGATGCACAGAACGTGGTCGTGACCGATGAGATGCCGGCCAACACGACCTACGTCCTGGGCAGCATTCGCGTCGGGCCGGTCGGCGGCACGTACGCCACGGCGACGCCCAAGACGGACGCCGACGACGGCGACGAGGGCGGCGGGCAGGAGTTCATCTACAACAGCGTCACCGACACGATCACCGCCATATGGGGCACAGCCCAGCCGGAGCCGGACGCGAGCGGCTCGGGCGTCATATACTTCCAGGTGGAGATCGACGCCGGTGTTTCCGCCGGCACAGTCATAACGAACACCGCAGCGGTCAACTACGACGTCGCCGGTGCGCCACAGCCGGAGACCGACTCCACGCCGGCTCACTTCAAAGTGGACAACCTGCCGGCGATACTTCTGGACCCGGACAGGGCCAGCAATGCCGACCCGGGCGACCAGGTCGTCTATGCCTTCACCGTCTACAACCAGGGGAACGATGAAGACACCATTGACCTGGATTACACGTCATCGGCAGGCTGGACCTGGACTTTCTGGGCGGACGTTGACGAAAACGGAGTGCCGAACACGGACGGCGATTACGAACTGGAGGATACGGACGGAGACGGAAAGATCGACACCGACGATCTGGACGAGGGCGAGAGCCTGCCGGTGCTGACCGTCGCGACCGTCCCTGCCGGAACCGCCGACGGCACGATCGACAGCACGACCGTTACCGGTTACTCCAGCGTCGATCCGACAGTGACCGACCCGGAGAACCTGACGACCACGGTCACCGCTCCGGTCCTATCCCTGGCCAAGGAGGTGGACCCGGTCGGCAACCAGCTGCCGGGCACGGAGCTGACCTACACCATCACAGTCACGAACACCGGCACCGGTGTCGCGACGAATATCGTGATCACGGACGCTATACCGGACTACACGACGTACGTGGACGAGTCCATCGAGACCGGCAGCGACCTGCTCAGCCTCGTGAGCCGGTCGGACTCGAACAACGGCGACGGCGCCCGCTATGACGCCGGTTCGGACGCGGTCATAGTGCCCGACGGTGGCACGCTGAGCCTGGGACCGAACGGGGAGCTGATCATACGCTTCAAGGTCACCATCGACTGACAGAACGCCTCAGTTTGGGACACTGCGCGAGATGAAACGACGCGTGGTGCCGGCGCTGAGGGGATTGATGTTCTGTCTGTCAATGGGCTTGCTGACGTGTTCAGCGGCCTTGGGACTGAGCCCCCCGCCCGGCACCGTAATCACAAATCGGGCCGAAGCCGAATACGCTGACGCCGTGGGCAATCCGATGCCCACTGCCAGCGGACAGGTGGAGACCGTGCTTGCCGAGGCCCCCGTGCTCAGGGTCCAGAAGCTCGCCAGTTCGGACCCTGTGGCGATGGGTGACCTTCTCACCTACACCATCGAGTATGAGAACACGGGCAACGCGGCTGCTGCGGACGTGACCGTCCGCGACGTGCTGCCAAGGCACGTCGAGTTCCAGAGCGCGTCTGCCGGTGGCATTCATACTCCTGACCCTCCCCAGGGTGGGACGGTCACGTGGGGCGTCGGCACGCTCGCATCCGATCAGGGCGGCTCGGTTACTGTGCTGGTCCGGGTCAGGACTCCCGACGACTATCCTCCGGGCGATCCTGACGCAATCCAGTCGGGCACTGTCCTGGAGAACACCGTGACGGCGACGTCGATCGGGGCCTCTGCAGAGGACTCGATCTCCACAACCGTGGGCGAATCGCCGGGCTTGAGAGTCTCCAAGTCCGGCACGCCCCACACCGTGCCGCCCGGCGGCACGGTGACGTATGTGATCGATTACGGCAATGTCGGCAACCGGGCGGCAAGCGACGTGCGCGTCCGCGACGAACTGCCGACCGGCACGGCTTACGTGCCCGGCTCCGCTACCGGCGACGCCATGCTCGAAGGCAGGACCGTCGTGTGGCATCTGGGGGACGTGCCCGTTGGCGCCGCAGGGCAGCTCAGCTTCCAGGTGACGGTCTCCCCCCTGGCCGGCGACGGTGAGATCGTCTCGAACCGCGCCACCATACTCAGCAGGGAGCAGGGACCGTTGCCCTCGAACCAGGTGGTGACGTACGTCACCACGGCATCGCTTCTGTCCATTGCCAAGGCGGACGAGCCGGACCCCGTTCGGGTCGGCGACGAGATCACCTATGCGCTGTCGCTCAGGAACGACGGTGCGATTCCTCTCACCAACGTCGTCGTGACCGACGCACTGCCGACGGGCACGGCCTTCGTCAGCGCCGACGCCGGGGGCGTCCTGGTCGGGGGCGAAGTGGAATGGCATCTCGGCGCTCTGGCCCCCGGCGAGGAGGCCGTCCTTCAGCTTGTGGTGCAGGTCCTGCCGCCGGCTCAGCCGGGCCAGGTGATCCTGAACACCTTCGTCGTCTCCAGCACGGAGTCCGCACCACGTTCCGTGTCGGCGGCCACCGAGGTCACATGCCGCACGCCCGGCCAGGTTGCGTTTATGGATGATTCGTGGAATCCCACCGGCGCCTATGGCATCGGTGACACTATCTGCGTTCAGGTGGCCGACGAGGACCGGAACCTGGACGACGGGACGGTCGAGACGGTGGAGGTGATTCTCGAATCGGAAGCCGGGGATACGGAGACGCTGCTCCTTGCAGAGACGGGCCCCGACACGGGAATCTTCCGCGGCTGCCTGCCGAGCACGGGCGGCATCTCGGCTGACGGCGACGGCGTGCTGCGTGTCGGGCAGGACACGGGCATCTCGGCAACGTACACCGACCCACTCGACAGCTTCTGCTTCCCCCCCCTGCCGCCTGTGACGGCCTTGATCGATCCCTTCGGCATCGTCTTTGATTCGGTCACGGGGGCGCCCATAGGCGGAGCAGTGGTGACGCTGATAGATGCTGCCACGGGTCTGCCTGCGGCCACCGGGCCTGATCCGAACCCTGTCACGACGGGCGCGGACGGGAAGTTCGCATTCCCCAGCGTGGCTGCCGGCAGCTATTACCTCGACGTGGCTGCCGGCGCCGACTATGCGTATCCGTCCGTCGTGCCGGACGGCGAGCTGCCCGCAGGCTACGTGATCGGGCTCGGGTCAAGGGGCGAGACATTCGCCCTGGTGCCCGGCATGCTGCCTCTCAACGTGGATGTGCCGGTTGATCCGCCTGCCGGCGAGTTCAGGGTGACGAAGGACGCGAACGTGGACGGAGCCGCCGTGGGAGACCTGGTGCGCTACACGGTCACCGTCAAGAACGCGGGCCCGTCGCCGGTTACCAGCGTCAGCGTCGTTGACACCATGCCTCACGGGGTGCAGTACGTCGAGGACTCGACACGGCTCGCCGGCAAGAAGTGGCCCGACCCCGCCCTCTCGGGCAAAAGGCCACTTGTCTGGCAGATCCCGGACGTGGACGGGGGGGAGTCGGTGGAGCTAGTCTATGACGCAATCGTCGGACCGGACAGCCAGAGGGGCGACGGCAAGAACACGGTCTTCGCGACCGGAAGGAGCGTGGGCAGGACGATCACGTCGAACACGGCGCGCTTCAGGCTGCGGGTGAACGGGGGCGTGTTCACCGAAAGAGGCACGATCATCGGCAAGGTCTTCATTGACCTGGACGGGGACGGGCTGCAGGGCACGGGCGAAGCGGGTGTGGCGGGAGTTGCGCTGTACCTGGAAGACGGCACGCGGGTCGTCACGGACATCGAGGGCAAGTTCTCCATCCCGGCGGTGAGGCCGGGCACGCACGTCCTGGAACTCGACAGGACCACCCTCCCCCTGGGGCTGGCGCCTGCACCGGTTTCCAACCGGTTCATGGGGGACGACGCCTCGCAGTTCGTGGACCTGGTGCGCGGCGGGCTGCTGAAGGCCAACTTCGCCGTTCTGAAGACAGAGCGGCCCGTCCACCTGGAAGATTCGGCCGGCGGCGCCGACAGTGCCGCAGCCGCAACGCCGCAGCCGGAAGCGGACGCTGAATCGACGCAGCAGGAAAGGCCGTCACAGCCGCTGGAGAAACGCATCAAGGAACTCAGCCCGGAGTTGGACTTCCTCAGCCCGCAGGACGGCGCGGTGGCGAGCCGCGGCCATGTGAACGTGCTGGTGAAGGCGCCGCTGGGCGACCGCGTGACCCTCCACGTCAATGATGAAGAGGTGCCCGGGGACAAGGTGGGACGCACGGTGACCAGCCAGCCCAACCGCGTGGCCGTGTACGAGTTCATCAGCGTGGAGCTTCCGCCCGGCCGGGAGAGCATCCTCCGGGCTGTCATGCACGACCAGTGGGGCAACGCGCGCGGCGAGAGAGAGGTGAAGGTGCGCGTCGAAGGTCCGCCGGCGCAGCTGCAGATAGAACCGACCTCGCGCGAGGTACCGGCCGACGGTTCCTCAACGACCACGGTAACGGTGCGCGTTCTGGACCGGAACGGCTTCCCTGCCACTGCGGTCGGGTCCGTCACGGTGGACGTGTCCGCCGGGAAAGTGCTCGATGAAGACATAGACCCGTTCGCCACGGGCCTTCAGCTTGCCTGCGAGGACGGAGTCGCCGGGTTCACGCTGCAGGCGCCCTGGCAGATGGAGAACGCGAGGATAACGGCGATCTGCGACGCAGTCGAGGCGGAGGAAGAGGTCTTCTTTGCGCCGCACCTGCGGCCCATGTTTGTCGTCGGCGCGGGCGAGGTCACGATAGGCAGCGGCCACACGAGCGGCGACTTCGGCCCGCTGGAAGACGAGGAATGGTTCGACGAAGGGACCTACGGCGAGGCCAGGGGGGCGTTCTTCCTGAAGGGCAAGGTGGGCGAGGATGTCCTCGTGACCGCTGCATATGATTCCGAGAAAGAGAAAGAAGACGAACTGTTCCGTGCCCGAGATACCGACACCGACTCCGAGGAGCGTTACCCCGTCTACGGCGACGAGAGCGAGGTGGGCTACGAGGCGATGTCGCGGGACGGGCTCTACGTCAGGGTGGACAAGGGCAAGTCCCACCTGCTCTACGGCGACTACTACACGAAACTGGATGACACGCGACTGGCGGCCTACAACCGAGCCTTCACGGGGGTTAAGACGGAGGTCGAAGGGGACAAGTTCCGCCTCGACGCGTTCGCAACTTACACCGACAGGGTGCAGGCCGTGGACAGCATCCGCGGCAAGGGCATCTCGGGTTACTACTTCCTGAGCGAGTCCCACGTGGTCGAGGGGAGCGAGATGGTGGTCATCGAGACCCGGGACCGCTGGCGGCCGGAACGCGTGCTGAGCCGGGAGAGCATGGCCAGGGAGACGGACTACGATATCGATTACGACACGGGAGGAATCCTGTTTAAGTCCGCCGTTCCCTCCCGCGACGAGGACCTGAATCCGGTCTTCATCGTCGTCAGCTATGAGACCGAAGACAGCGCCGAGAACCATTACACGTACGGCGGGCGCGCGGCCTACCGGCCGGCCGACTGGCTGGAGGTCGGCTGCACTCACGTGACGAAGGAGCAGGAGGCGGACGACTACCGGCTTCTGGGTGCGGACGCGAAGCTCGACCTTCCCGGCGCCACGACCGTGCGGGCGGAATGGGTCGAGAGCGAGGCCCTGTTCGAGATCGACAGCGTCCTGCAAGGGGTCAGAGACAACGGCTGGGCGGTGACCCTGACCAGCAACCCGTTCGACGGCTGCCAGTTCGAGGGCTACTACCAGAACATCGGGGACTCCTTCTGGAACCCCTCCGCCTTCGACGTCATGCGCGGCACGGAGAAGCACGGCGTCGCGTTCCAGTATGAACTGGCCCCGCAGCTCCAACTCACGGGCGATTACTTCGACGAAGCAGACACTCTGAACGAAAGCGAGTATCGCCACGCCAGCCTCGGCGTCGAGAGAACCTGGGGCGGGACCAAGGTGGCGTTCGAACTGGCCCGCGAGGCCTCTGATGACCAGTTTATACCTCCGGGCGGCCCGACGACGAGGTGGCCGTTCGACATCAGCGAGCAGACGCCGCACAGGGCGACCACCGTGGGCGTGTCCGTGGAGACGGAGCTTACTCCGAAGCTCTCCGTCAACGCGGGCCACAAACAGGACGTTCAGGGCGGCCGGCACAATCTGAGCAGCCTCGGCCTGGACTACCGGTTCGACGACCTCACGAAGCTCTACCTGCGCGAGGAGTACGCGCGATACGAAGAGAGATCGGAAAGCCGAACGGCCCTCGGCGTCGAGTCCCGCGTCGCGAAGAACACCGTCGTGTTCGACGAGTACAGGTTGCTGGGCAGCGTGAGCGGCTCGGCGACCCAGCAGGCCATCGGGCTGCGCAACAAGTTCATGTGGACGGAGGATGTCACGGGTAACGTCTCCCTCGAAAAAGTGAGCACGTTCCGCGGCGACGAAGACCAGGACGAACCGGACGGCCTCGCCGTGACGGCGGCGCTGGAATACCTCCCGTCGGATGACGTCAAACTCACGACGCACGGCGAGTACCTCCACAGCACCCTTGAGAGCATCCACTTGGCCGAGGCCGGCCTGACCTGCAAGCTGACCCCCGACTACTCCCTGCTGCTCAGGGAGCGGTTCTTTAACAACGACTTCGATGGCGGCGGGAGACATACCATCTCCCGCTCGCTGCTCGGGCTGGCCTACCGGCCCGTCGATCAGGACCGGTTCAACGCCCTGGCCAAGCTCGAGTTCAAGCACGAGAAGGACACCAGCGCCGAGCCGACCCTCTCCACGAACGCGTACATCGGTTCCGTCGAGGGCGTCTACCAGGCCGACCGGCGCCTGCAACTGATCGGCAAGTACGCAGGCAAGCTGGTCGTCGACGGCGATTCCGACAACTACACGGACCTGGTCTCCGGCAGGATCATCTATGACCTGAGCGACCGATTCGACGTGGGTGTCGAGTATCGGATGCTGACCAGCCACGGCGTCAACAGCCGCGCTCACGGAGGCTCCGCGGAGGTGGGTTATCGCCTGGCCCGGGACTTCTGGCTGTCCCTCGGCTACCGGTTCGACAAGTTCGACGCGGACCTGACGCAGGACGACTACTGGGGCAAAGGCCCATTCCTGCGACTCAGGATGAAGTTCTGACGTCCCTTCCCACCCGTGGCATACGGTGGCCTGGGCGGTGCGAAGTCACCCGTGCCGGCCCGACGGGGAGGAAAGCTAGTGGGCGGCCTGTTCCGCACCAACCTGCACTTCGTCGGTCAGCGATAGAGACGGCCGCGATCTGAGCGCGTCGGCGACGTCCAGAAGAGTGGGATCGGCGTAGACGTTCATCGTGAGGTCGAGGGACCAATGGCGCATTGCTGCTTGGGCCGTCCGCGGCGCCACCCCGTTCTTACTCAGGTGGGTGCCGAAGGTGTGCCGTAGCACGTGCAAGTCCACCGTCCGCCCGCGCTCGTCGCCCATGTCCTCATCCCACCCGACGTCAGAGCCGTCGGGGGCCAGCCCGGAGTAGTAGGCCCCGCCGACGAGGAACTGATGGAGGTGATAGTCCTCCCAGCCCATAGCCGCCTGGATGACGTGGTGGAGGCTCTCCAAGGAGAACGTGGCCGGCACCCGCACGCGGCGCCAGATGGGCGGCCGGGCACCTCGCAGCGTGATCTTGAGCTGGAAGATGGCCTTCTGGAGGTCGGCGGGCTCAGGTCCCTTCTCGGGGGCGGCTTTCTTGCGGGCGCTCACTGGTTGGCTCGCTCCTGTGAAACAGGTGACGTGAAGCAGTCTATCGCCAAAGCAACTGCGGCGCTGGGGGAGGGCGTTGCCCCCTCAGCGCCGCATGTAAACCTTGGCTACGACGCAGGACTTGGCGGGCTCGATCCGCCGACGGGTGCCCTGCCTCCCAAGGGAGGCCGATCACGCGTCCTACGCCGCGAGGTCTTCTTTTATAGTGGTAGCGGGGGCAGGATTCGAACCTGCGACCTTCAGGTTATGAGCCTGACGAGCTTCCTGACTGCTCCACCCCGCGTTCGCGATATTCCACTATAGCAGCGCCCAGGCCCACTGTCAAGCAAATGGGCGGCCCGGTGCCCCCTCCCGGCCAGCCGACAGCCGGCAGCGTGCCCCGCGTGGCCGTCCCCAGCCGGCCCAAGAACCTTGATTTTCCGGAACAGTCCCCTATGATAGTGCGTTGATCGTCGCGGGGTCGCCTGACGGGTCCCCGCGCCGCCATCCCGGCTGCGCCGGGCAGCGCGCAAGCCAGCAACGTGGAGAGACGCGGATGAGGATCGGCGTGGCCTACTACCCGGATTACTGGCCCGAGGAGCGCTGGCCCGAGGACGCCAGGCTGATGCGGGAGACCGGGATAGACCTGGTGCGCGTGGGGGAGTTCGCCTGGTCGCGGCTGGAGCCGCGGCGCGGCGAGTACGACATGGGCTGGCTGGACCGCGCTATCGGCGTCCTGGCAGGGGAGGGGCTGCAGGTGATCCTCTGCACGCCGACCGCTGCGCCGCCGACGTGGCTGTTCAACCGGCACCCGACGATGATGCCGGAGGACCAGGAGGGCAAGAAGTGGTTCACGGGCAGCCGGCGCCATGCGTGCGTCAACAACCGTCCCTACCGGCGGTATGTGCGGCGGATCGTCCGGGAGATGGCGAGGGTCTTCGGCAACAGGCCGCAAGTCTTTGGCTGGCAAATAGATAACGAGCTGGGCTGTCACGGCAGCGGGCGCTGCTATTGCGGGGATTGCGAGCAGTCCTTCCGGGAGTGGCTGAAGCGGCGCTACGGGACGATCGCGCGGCTGAACAAGCTGTGGGGGACCGCGTTCTGGAGCCAGGAGTTCGGGGACTGGCATCTGATCCCGGCGCCGCGCCGCACGCCCGCCGGCGCGCATCCGTCGCTGGCGCTGGACTACGAGCGTTTCACCTCGGCGTCCTACCGCGACTTCTTCGTCGAGCAGCGCGAACTGATCGAGGAGTACTCGGGCACGCAGAAGCCGATCACGACGAACTGCATGGGGATCGGCACGACGCAGATAAACCAGTTCGAGCTGGGCTCGGTGGTCGAGGTCGCCGCCTATGACAACTATCCGATCGCGGCGGAGAGGCTGAACGACACGGCGCTGCAGCTGGACCTGACCAGGTCGGCGAAGGGCCGGCCCTTCTGGGTGCTGGAGCAGCAGGCGGGCACGACGCTGATCCGCACGAACCACGGGCAGCCGCGGCCGGGACAGCTCAGGCTCTGGTCCTACCAGGCGGCGGCGCGCGGGGCGGAGCTGGTGAGCTACTTCCGCTGGCGCACGTGCCCGGCCGGCCAGGAGATGCACTGGTACGGTATGCTCGACGCCGACGGTTCGCTGAAGCGACGTTACGAGGAGCTGAAGCAGACCGTGGAGGAGTTGAAGGAACGGGCGCATCACTGGGAGGGAGCGCTGCCGGATGCCAAGGTCGGTCTGCTGCTGGACTACGATTGCCTGTGGGGGCTCGGGGCGGAGTCGATGGGCACGGACCTGGATTACCTGGGGCAGTTCTGCGCGTTTTACGGGCTGTTGAGGCGGCGCGGGCTGGCGGTTGACGTGCTCATGCCCAACCGGGAGACGGAGGGGTACCAACTGATCATCGCGCCGATGCAGGTGGTCGGCCGCCCTCGTCTGGCGCAGCGATGGGAGGAGTTCGTCGCCGGGGGAGGGACGCTGCTCGTGACGGCGCCGGCGGGCTACCGAACCGAACATAACACGTGGCTGGCGAAGTCGCCGCCGGGCCCGTATGCCGACGTGCTGGGCGTGGAGATGGAGGAGCACGACACGTTCATCGGAGACGGCGGAAGCCGGGTGGTCATGGGGGACGAGGAGTTCCCCGTGGAGGGTTACTGCGCAATCGTGGAGACGAAGGACGCGGAAGTGCTGGCGAAGTACGGCGCGAAGTTCGGCCAGCACTTCTACAGCGCGACGCCGGCCATCACGCGACGCGCCTGCGAGCAGGGGGCGGCGTACTTCCTGGCCGCGGTGTCCACGACCGAGCTGTACGACCGCGTAGTGGCGATGGCGCTGGCGAACGCGGGACTGGAGAGGCACCGCTGGAGTTCCGAGAGCGTTGAGGTCATTCCGCTGCGCGCGCCCGGCCGGCGCTCGCCGCTGACCTTCGTACTGAACCACGCCGAAGAGCCGCGCGCACTGGCCATACCGAACGGCGTGACGTACCGGGACGTGCTCACCAAGCGCGACTACTCCGGGACGCTGCCCCTGGACGAGTTCGGCGTCGTGCTGCTGGAGGGATGACGGGCCGCGCTTCATCCCGTTCCCGACCGCAGCCGGTCATGACGAACCACATCCCCTCTCAAACGGGCATTCAACGTGGCTGCGGGAGAGAGATTCGAGCGGCTGGTCGAGATCATGCGCGCGCTCCGGCGCGGCTGCCCCTGGGACCGCAGCCAGAGCCGCGAGACGCTGAGGGCCTTCCTGCTGGAAGAGACCTACGAGGTGCTGGCCGCCCTGGACGAGGGGCGCCACGACGAACTGCGCGAGGAGCTGGGCGACCTGCTGCTCCAGATCGTCTTCCACGCGGAGCTCGCGCAGGAGGAGGGCCTCTTCGACATCGAGGACGTGCTGGAGGGCATCAACGAGAAGCTGGTGCGGCGTCACCCACACGTTTTCGCCGACGCGCAGGCGGATACGCCGGGGGAAGTCGTCCGGCGCTGGGAGAACATCAAGACGCGCGTCGAGAACAAGGGGTCTTTCCTCAACGGCGTGCCTGCGGCGCTGCCGGCGTTGCTGCGCGCGGTACGCGTGCTGACAAAAGTGCGGCAGACGGGCGTGGACCCGCTGCCACCCGAGGAGGCGGGGGCCGAAGCGCAGGGATGGCTCGCGCGGCTGGCCGAACCCGCCGACGGAGACGGGGAGGGTGCCGAGACGGCGGCCGGGATGCTCTGCCTGGCGGCGGCCGCGCTCGCGATGGAGCAGGGGGCGAACCCCGAGGACGGCCTGCGCCGCGTGCTGGGCAGACTCACGCAGGCTTTCCAGCGGCAAGAGGCGGCGCTCGAGGAGCAAGGGCGCTCGTTCGACGACCTTTCGGACGAGGAGTTGCGCCGCATCGCAGCCCGCCTGATGAAGGCGTGCAGAGGAGAGCGCGAGTGAACGCCATCCTGCTGGCCGCGGGTTACGGGACGCGGCTGTATCCGCTGACGCGCGACCGGGCGAAGCCGCTGTTGCCGGTGGGAGGTCGGCCGATCATCGATCACCTCATCGACCGACTGGGGGCGGCGCCCGAGATCAGCCGCCTCATACTGGTCACCAATGACCGGTTCGCGAGCGACTTCGAGCGCTGGGCGGCGAGCGGCTCTTTCCCGGCGCCGATGTTGATCCTCAACGACGGCTCGACGTGCAACGAAGACCGGCGCGGGGCGGTTGCCGACATTCAGTTCGCCCTTGAGGAGATCGGGGGCAAGCATGAACCGGCATACGTGCTGGCGACGGACAACCTGCCGCGCTTCGAGCTGCGGGACATCATCGAGCTGTCACGGAACAGGGACGCCAGCGCGGTCTTCGCGTGTCCCGAGGACCCCGAACGCCTGCGGCGGAGCGGTGTGGCGCAACTCGGAGCGTACGGACGTATAGTCGCCTTCGAGGAGAAACCGGAACGGCAGACAGGGCGCCATCGAATCCCGCCTTTCTACGCTTACACGGCGCCGGACGTAGCTTCGGTGGGGCGGTACCTGGCCGAGGGCGGCAACCCGGATGCGCCCGGCCACTACCTGGCCTGGCTGGTCGGGCACAGGGAGGTTTACGCGCTGCCGCGGCCGGAGGGGACTTACGACATCGGCACGCTGGAGAGCTATCGGGCCGTCTGCCGCCAGTTCGAGCCGGAATAGCCGGATGCGCTTGACGCACTACGGGCGAGGGGGTATCGTGAAGGGCTGTTAATCCTTCCTTGTTGTTTCCATTTTTGCTCTGTTTTTGGCGCGGGACGTGAGGAGGAATCGATGCTGCGGACGAGCCGTGAACTGAGAGCCGTGATGGAGGCGTTCTATCCGTTCGACGGGGACGGCGCGCTGTTGCCGGTGGAGCAGCGGCGCACGCTGCTGGCGTCAAATGCGAACTTCGACCTGGAAGTCCAGTTCAGGGGCTTCGCGCAGGCATCCGCCGTGGACGCGGGCAGCCCGCAGATCATCCAGGTCAGCTACACGGCGGCGGACCAGACGGGCACGAACCCGAAGAAGCTCCCCCCGATCGAGGGCGTGGAGCGCAACGCGGAGACGCGGCCGGCCGCCGTCGGCGCCGAGCGGGCGGCCATCATGCTCGAATGGTGCGTCGAGGACTATCAGGCCGACCTGCTCTGGATGAGCCTGGACCATTTCACCTCGCCGAAGTTCTCGGTGGAGGCCTACAGCAGCCCTCACGGGCACGGCGGCATCTATGAGCCGGTCGTCCGCGCGCTGCTGGAGGACGCGATAGAGGCGATGGGGATCGAGGTCGGCAACGACGAACTGCAGGCCTACGTGAACTACCTGACGAGCAACGCGTTCGGCGAGTACGCCCGCGACTTCCTGGGGGCGGTGAACCTGAGCGGCGCCGCCTGGGTCATGGTCGATACGGGGGACACGCCGCAGGCCGTCAACCTGGCCAGCACCAAGTGGCTCATCGACTCAGTGCGCACAGGGCTCGACTTGCCCGAGGTGATCGTCGAGGCCGAGTTCAGCGCGACGGGCAGCAGCGGCGAGGAGGAGGCCTACGCTTACTGGCCGGACCCGGACAACCCGCAGGACGCCCCGACGATGACGGACCAGGAGCAGCAGGCCTTCCTGAAGCGCATTACCACGTTCGTCCAGAAGACCGACGCGGACGCCATCGCCTATGAAGTGGGCAGCAAGCACGCGGCCAAGGCCGGCGAGAAGTTCGCCATCGACATAGGCAAACTGAAGGCCACGCAGGTGGCGCTCCGGGAGACGATGGGGCGCAGGATAGCTTACGCCGGGCACGGCGGAACCGGTTTCGAGTGGACGGACAACCTGATCGGCCCGGTCTTCAAGCGCAACATCAACACGCAGCATCTCTACGCGGGCACGATGTCGCAGTTGGAGTGGGTGGACGAGCACCGCGAAGGCATCCAGAACCGCGAGAAGAACGCCGTGGGGCGCGGCCGCAAGATCGCCGAGGTCAACGCCGCCGCCGAGAGCGCAGTTGAGTTGCTCAAGGCCTGCCGCACCTGGCAGACCGGCCCCGAGTTCCGGGAGGTGCTCGAGCAGGTCGAGGCCAGGGAGGTCGAGTTCAGGGACTCCGCGGCCAAGGAGTAACGCAGGCACAGCAGACCCGAGGGGGCGCCGGACGGCGCCCCCTTTCTTTTTCGGGCCCGCTTGAAACGGGGTCGCCGCGGCCCCTACACTATGCGGGAGGCTGAAATCCAGGAGGTCCCGAGAGAAGGTCCACCGGGGTAGCCCCCGGCGTCTCGCCGGGGGGCCGACGAGAGCGCACCCGCCGGGCGAGACGCCCGGCCTACCCAGCGATCGAGAGGCCGACCGTTGGGTGTCCAACGGACCAGGTCCGGGGAGGTCCGAAGCATGTCGCGCTTGCGGGGACGGCGGGGGGGAGGGCGGTCTCTGCTCCCTCTTGTGTGCGTCCTCGCCATCGGGGCAGGGGGGTGCTGCCTGTTCGGGCCGGGGCTGCCGTCGCTCGCCAGGGGAGAGCGGGGCAAGGTTCAGATGGACTGCTCCAGCCGGCGGCGACTCGAGTTGATCGATCACACCTGCCGCCGGGACGCCCGCAACCACATGGTCGTCTCTCTGCGCTTCCGCAATCCATCGGACAAGCCCTACCACGCTAGGGCCCAGGTGGTCTTCTGCAACGCGCCGGGGGCGCTGGAGCCGCACGCCGACGTTGTGGACGAGCATCGGTTCCCGCCGGGCGAGAGCCGGCTGGAATGGACTTCCTACCGAGCCGACGCGGCCAGCTACCTCGTCCGCCTGGAGAGCGCGCGGGCGTTCCAGTGGTAGGGGGACCTGCAACGTCGAGATTGCGCGATCGGGATCAGGCGCAACTCGTCCTCTTCCTCGGAGCCCTGCTTATCCCGGGAAGGACGAGAACGAGGACGAGTGAATCCCGCTTCTGGCTCGTGAAAGCCCCGCATAGGCTCAGAATTCCATCCGCGCGAAGGCGCGCGCGCCGGCCAGCATCGGTATGAATAGCGCCGCCGCCGAGACGCCGGTGGCAAACAGCAGGCCCCCCGCCAGGCCCAGCGCCGTCGCCCGGGCGGGCAGCGTGGAGATGACGTGCAGGTGGAGCGGCACTGCGACGGAGCCCACGACCAGCGCGATGAAACAGATGCTGCATATGAGGCTCAGTGTGCCGCCGAAGCTGCTGACGATCTTGGCCGGGTTGTCCGTCCGCAGGCGCGGGTAGCGGGCGCCGAGGCCGATGGCGAGTCCGTTCAGCCCGCAGCACACGCAGAACGAGACCCACATGTGCGTCGCCCTGACCCATCCCGGCAGGTCCAGCACCGCGTCACTGAGCGCGATGAGCCCGCCGCTCACGGCGAACGTGCCCAACGTGGCAAAGGTCCACTTGGCCCAGAGAACCGCCTCCCGTCGCACCGGCAGCAGCCCGAGGAGCCATATCCTCCGGCCCTCCAGGCTCATCTGCGGGAAGACGAAGCGGGTGGTCAAGGTGGCCAGGGTCAGGCACGTCGCCGCCAGGTTCAGCAGCGAGACGAGGCTATGCCAGTAAGGCCCCATCTGCATCACCCGGAACCGCGGCAAGTTGAGGATGTACAGCCCCAGCAGCCCGAAGAACAGCAGGAACTGGGACCACTGGGACGGGTCCCGTAGAAAGGTCTTGAAGTCCTTCAGCATGAGTTGTCGCAATCGAGAGGGCAGGAAGAGAACGGCGCCCTGAAACGGGCGCGCCAACAGGTTGCTTAGGCGGCCCCGTCGGCCCCTGCCGAGGTCCCGTGACGACCCCCAACTGCGTCGGTAAACGTAGAAGGCCAGCCGGTGCGCCACGACGCCGAGGAAGAGCGCGTTCGAGAGCAGCAGGCAGAGCAGGAACAGCGCCTCGCCGGCGTTGCCGTTCGCAGCGGCCAGCATCCCCCGGCTCACCCATCGGCTGGGCAGGGCCCAGTGCTGGCAGAAGGCGATGCGGTCCATGATCGCACGGACGGCCCCCTCGCTGAGGGCCTCGTCCTCCAGGCGGTGCCACAGCGGGAGGAACCAGGCCGCGCTCAGCCCGAGCCCCACCCCGCACAGGGCCGCCAGCACGCTCCTGCGCCTGCGAGGCAGCAGGAAACCCACCAACACGGCCAGGAAGGCGCCGATCTCAGTCGCCAGCAGGACGAACAGCAGCGACAACGCCAGCGCAAAGACATAGAAGTGCCATGCCGCCGGGAACACCAGGCCGTACGCCAGGACCATCGGGACAACCATCGTGCCGATTGCCCAGAGGCTGAAAACGGCGGAGTCTCCGCTGCGGTACGCGAAGATGTCCGCGGCACCCACGGGCAAGGAGAACAGGTAGTTGGTCTCCTCGCTCCGATACAGGGAGGTGTAGGCTATGATCGCGTCGCTCACGGTCATCATCACGAGGAGCGACAGGAAGAGGAACGAGAAGAGATAGTCCACGATCAGGCCGCTGATGGGCTCGAAGTGCTTGTGCAGGAAGGCGAAAGTCTCCCAGAATATGGCGAGCATCAGGAGCCAGAACAGGGCGATAAGGCCAGTGACCACCACCACGCGCAGCCGGGAACTGGCCAGGAAGGCCCGCCCCGAGAACCGGACGGTCCTGAATCGCGTGCCGATGAGAAGTGACAGGTGGCGCATGGGTCGAGGCGGCGTCAGGCTTCCTCCGTGAGGCGCAGGAACGCGTCCTCCAGCCGCTGATCGGTACGGGCGGCGCGGTAGATCTCGTCCAGTGTTCCCACCGTCACCAGGGCGCCCTTGCGGATGATCCCGACCCGGTCGGCCACGTCCTCCGCCACGCCCAGGGTATGCGTGGACATGAACACGGCGACACCCCGGTCGGTCTGCTCCCGCAGGACGGCCTTCAGGGTCTTCGCCCCCTTGGGGTCCAGCCCGACCACCGGCTCGTCAATGACGATGACCCTCGCGTCATGGAGCAGGGCGGCGCTGATGACGACGCGCTGTTTCATCCCGTGCGAGTAAGTCTCGCCGGGTCCGTCGAGGAACCCGGTCATCTCGAACATCTCGGCGAGTTCGCCGATCCTGCGCCGGATCGTGTCCCGCTCGACGCCGTACATGTTCCCGACGAACTCAAGGAACTCCCGGCCGGTGAGCTTCTCATAGAGGAACGGCTGGTCCGGCACGTAGCTGAGCAGGGACTTCGCGGCCATGTAGTCGGACTGAACGTCGTGTCCGCAGAGCGTTACCCGCCCCTCGGTGGGGCGCAGCAGGCCGGCGATCAGCTTGATCGTGGTCGTCTTGCCGGCGCCGTTCGGGCCGAGGAAGACGAAAAGCTCGCCGCCGGCCACCTCCAGGTTCAGGTGATCCACGGCCGCGACGTCACCGAAGCGCTTGGTCAGGTTCACCAGTTCGATCATGGCGTCGCCGCCCCCGAAACGGTCTCCATCGCGCCGCGGCAGGCGTCCAGAACGGCCTCGGCGCTGATCTCGTCCATGCAGCGGTGGTCCCGGGGGCATTCCTTGAGCTGGCACGGGCCGCACTCGACGTCGAGCCGCACGACCACGTCGTTCGGCAGGGCGCTGGTCGAATAGTCCGGGTGCGTCGGCCCCATCACGCAGACGGTCGGCACGCCGAGAGCCACGCCGTAGTGCCGCGGCCCGGAGTCCGTGGTGACCAGGAGCGAGCTGCGCGCGACGACGCACTTGAGCAGGTGCAGGTCGATGCCGCAGTTCGTCAAGTCGGCTATCTGAACGCGAGAGGCCGCGCGGATGGCAGCGGCGTTCGATGCCTCGACGGGTCCCGCGACGAGCGCCATCTGGGCGCCATATTCCTCATGCAGCAGCTCGGCCAGCCGGGCGAAGCGCTCGTTCGGCCAGCGCTTCGACGGCCCGTATCCGGCGCCGGGGTGCAACAGGAAAAGCGGCCCGCCGGGCACGATGCCCGCCCGTGTCAGTATGCCTTCCGCTCTCTCCGCGTCCGCGTCCGTGAAGGGCAGCTCCATGGCGCGCCCGGCGGGCGGGATGCCGGCCCGTTCGCAGAGCACCAGGTAGTAATCCACCATGTACGTGGGCTTGAACCGGCCGTCCTCCGACGGGCGCTCGATCGCGTCCGTCAGGAGCAAGGAGCGGCAGTCCCGCCTGTAGCCGACCCGCCGCCGCACGCGCGCCAGCCGGAACATCAGGGCGGAGCTGAAGGAGTTCGGCAGCAACAGGCCCAGGTCGTGTTCCCCCGCCCGCAGCGCGCCCACGCAGCGGAAGAACTCCCGCGGCGCCCAGCGGCCGTCCGGATCGTAGACGATCGTCTCGTCGAACCACGGCGCCCCGCGCACGATAGGCTCAACCCCGCGCCGGATGACCAGCGTGATGCGGGCCTGCGGCAGCCCCTCGCGCACTGCGCGGAACGCCGGCGTCGCCATCACGACGTCGCCGACCCAGTTCGGCGCGCGTATGCACACGGCGTCAGCCATCTTCACTCCCCGGACTCGCACTCACAAAGTTGCGCTCGGCAGTCAGATGACATATTATAGCCCTCAGTCGGCACTCGATGCACATGGGCACGCAGCCCGCCACACGGAGAGAGCAACCATGAAGATCGCCGTCAACGGGGCGGCCGGCACGATGGGCCGGCGCCTCATCGGCGCCATTATCCAGGCCGACGACTGCGAACTCGTCGCCGCGCTGGAGTGCGCCGGACATCCCCGCCTCGGCCAGGACGCAGGCAAGCTGGCCGGCGTGGGGAAGCTCGGCGTCGCCATGTCGTCCGAGTTGGACGGCGGGCCGGACGTCCTGATAGATTTCAGCCTCCCCGAAGGGACGATGCTCCGCGCGCGGGAGTGCGCCGAGAGGCGCGTCGCCATGGTCATCGGCACGACCGGTCTCTCCGAGGAACAACGCGCGTCAATCGAGGCGGACACGGCGACAAGGGTGCCCGTGCTGGTCGCTCCAAACATGTCCGTGGGGGTGAACCTGCTGTTCTGCCTCGCCGAGTTGGCGGCGGGAGCGTTGCCCGCCGGATACGACGTGGAGATCGTCGAGTCGCACCACCGGCGCAAGGTGGACGCGCCCAGCGGGACAGCCCTGGAGCTGGCCCGGCGGCTCTGCGGGGCGCTCGGCCGGAGTGAGGACGTCCTCCTGCACGGCCGGCAGGGGAGGGTAGGGCGGCGGACCGCCGAGGAGATCGCCATCCACGCCGTGCGCGCGGGCGACATCGTGGGCGAGCACACCGTGCTCTTCGCCACCGAGGGGGAACGGATCGAGCTGACGCACCGCGCGAGCAGCCGCGACGTATTCGCGCGCGGCGCACTCGAAGCGGCCAGGTTCCTGCTCGGCAAGCCGCCCCGCCTCTACTCCATGGCCGACGTGCTCGCCTGAGCCCGGCCCGCCTCCCGGCATCCGTCAATCAGGGAAAAAGCAGACACATGGAAAAGACGATGCGTTCCGCACAACTGGTGGAGCCAAACAGGATCGAGGTCCGGGAAGCGCCCGTGCCCGCGCCGGGACCCGGCGAGGTGCTGGTCCGCGTGAAGGCCGTGGGCGTCTGCGGGTCGGACGTGTCCATCTTCCGCGGCAACTTCCAGTCGGAGACGCGGGTGCCCTGCGTGCTCGGGCATGAGTTCGCCGGGGAAGTGGCCGCCCTCGGCCCGGGCGTGCACGGCGCCGCCGTCGGCGACCGCGTCGCCTGCGCGCCGGACAGGCCGTGCGGCGAGTGCGAATGGTGCCGCAAAGGCGAGACAAATGTATGCCCCAACGTGCAGTTCGCCGCCAGCCACGGCGTCGAGGGTTGCCTGTCCGACTACTTCGTCGTCCACGCCAGCCAGTTGCACGCCATGCCGGACGCGCTCGACTTCCCCGAGGCGTCCCTCTGCGAGCCGACCGCCATCGGGCTGCACATAATCGAGAACCTGGTCCGGCCGGCAGGCGGCGAAACCTATGCAATTATGGGGGCCGGCCCGGACGGCCTGACCATCATGTGCGCCGCCCGCGCGAACCGCGCGTCCAGGATCTATGTCAGCGACCTCATACCCGAACGCATCGAAGCCGCCCGAAGAATGGGCGCGGACGATGTCTGCAACGTCGGCGAGGCGGACTTCCTGGATTTCATCAGGGACAGAACCGACGGCAGGGGGGTTGACGTCGCCGTCGAGGCCGCCGGCGCGGTGCCCGCCATCCAGCAGGTCTTCCTGGTCACGGCGATCCACGGCAAGGGCGTCATACTCGGCATCCCGCCGACCGACACAATCGAGCTCAACGTAACCGCCGCGCGGCGCAAGGAGCTCACCGTCGTCTCGGCCCGCCGAACCGTCGGCAAGTACGACCGCGCACTGGAGTTCCTCGAACAGGGCAAGGTGAACCCCGGCATCCTCATCACGCATCGCTTCCCGCTGGAGCGGACGCAGGACGCGTTCGAGTACGCGCGCGACAGGAAGGACGGCGTGCTCAAGCCGCTCATCGTGCTGTGAGCGGCGGGCCTCGACGCACTCGGCCGCCCCGTCGCAGCGCCGCCCTTTTATGAGCACTCGACTCAACATTCCTTCCCGGTTTTTCAGCGCGTCAACCTGCTACGCCAGGGGGGATAGGAGGTAAGTGTCCCCGATCATTCCGCGAAACCAGCGGATTCCCGGCTGGGAAGCCCGCCGGTTCTCCAAAACCACCGGATTCAGCGCGACGAACCCAGCCTCCACGGCGAAAAGCGGCATATTGTCATATCGCCTTTATACGTAGATGCTTACGCCATTCTCACCCGCCGCACACGCCTTTCCCATCCTGAACCAGCCATACAAGGCCCAGTTTCCATCCTCAACCCCGCCTTCTCCGTCCAGAAAGCGGCCGATTCTGTCCGGCGTCGCATCCTCCATACAGACCACTACCGTGCTCCCTCATCCCATGATCCCGCGCACACACTCAGCCGCCCGCCCGTGCTACCCGCCCCGGCTCCGTGCAGCTCCCGACCCCGTCATCCCGAGTCCGCCGCGCCCCGGACCAGGCATCTCCACCATCCCGGAAAGGCTCCGCTCCGGCAGAACCCAGACTCCCGCAGTACCGCCGGCACGCTTTCTTCCCCGTGCGTCCAACCCCCAATGCCAGTCTCACCCCACACATCGCTATCCTGACCTCTTGGCACACGCATTCCCCGAAGTCCAGGGAGCGGCGCCGCCGCCAGCTCGATTGCCGTCTCGAAGCGAAGAACGACCTCCGCGCTCAACACCTGAGGGGGAGCGTTGAGAATGAGAAAGACGCGGCGCGTTGGAAGGTGGTAGAGGGGCGGGGGTTACGCCAAAAAGGGCGGAAAAGAATCGTGAGAATGTTGAGCAAGGGTTGGTAGGAATGTGCGAAACGCCTGAGGGTGCCTTGAAGGGGCGTGAAACGGCCCTTTGACGGCCGTTGAAACGGCAGGGCAAAGCGTGTGGTGTGACCGGCGAGGTCACTCCCGCCGAGCAGTGTTAGGCCGAAAACGATTGCCATACAAGGTGCGAAAAATGGGGGTGACAGATGTGGTAGGGGGGCGGACCTGGCCGGCGGGGCGATCCGGGGCGGGGAGGGGAGCCGAAAAGCAAGAGGGCCGGAGGCGCTCACTCCCCGGCCCTCTGCCGACTGTGCGAAGCAGTGCTGTGCGTCGCCGCGCTCAGCCTGGCAACTGAACTGCCCCTTATCCTACCAAAAACGAGAGCCCCTGCCAAGCCTGAGAGACGGCTACAGCCGGTTGGAGGCCGGTTGAGACGGGGCTACCATCGCAACGTCGGTCTTACCACTCCAGGATAGAGCCGCAGTGCGGGCAGACGGCTACGGCCTCCGGTATTCTCTCGTTGCACTCGCCGCAGTAGTAGGCGGTTCGTGTGACCACCTTCGCGTTAGGGAGCCGCCGGGAGGAAAAAACCTCGACGCCCTCCGCCGTGTGCATCAGCGCGTCGTCACTGAACACCGGGCGCAGGTCCTTACCGACGCGTCTGTAAGGCTCCTCTCCTTCAAGGAGCCACCGGGCGCGGACACCAAACTGCTCCTCGAAGTCGCGGGCGACTTTTTCAGTCAACGGGCGACGGCCGTTCTTGATCGCTGAGAGGTGCCCTTCTGAGAGACGTAGGCGCTCGGCAATCTGCCTTTGCGTAAGGGGAATCTGCCTGAGAGCCTCCGTTAGACGGAGGGCCACTTCATCGTTGCAATTTGAACGTTTCACCAGGCCCGAGAACACCTTGGACTTAAGGCAGCTACCTGTGCTAAGATTTCTGAGGCTGACAGGAGATGCACATGGTAGGGCAAGACAACGCGATACGCAAGGGCGCGGTGCCCTGGCTCGTCCCCAGTTTTTCGGGGGTTGGTGGGGATTTTCTGGAAAAGGTAAGTTCTGGGGTTATGGGGAGTT
>Ga0180432_10002880_pt1 | contig 25361 bp, 22 predicted proteins | sample SS_ome_10_FD_132414 | JGI IMG/M metagenome (GOLD analysis project Ga0180432, IMG submission 132414) | Hypersaline lake sediment archaeal communities from the Salton Sea, California, USA - SS_1_MS_2 metaG | ecosystem: Environmental > Aquatic > Non-marine Saline and Alkaline > Hypersaline >... | reverse complement strand
TGGGGGCAGGTTTTGCTGGCAGTGTTTCCAGGTCGAGCCTCTCTTTGGAGGCCTGGTGGTCTGCTGGTTTTTGTCCGTCTCCCCGCAATTCCTTTTTTTTGTGAAACCAAGTTAACAGTGTTACTACATCTGGCAACCCAATTCTGATACCGTCTCAACCGACACTATCAGAAGATCGTGAGAGCCGAATGGTGCATTCGATTCATTCTGGCCTCTTCAAACCGAAGAGGGCTACTCCGATTCTGAAACCTTGGACATCCTGGAGGTCTCAACGGCCTTGTACAGTCTTCTGCGAACCATCAGGGACCATACCACAAAGCTCGAGACGAACAGCGTTCCCGCGGTGGCCAGCCACTCGATCACGAAGATCCACAACATCGCCCTGTTCTTCTCCTCAATGGCTATCTCCTCGGCCCTGTTCAGGTACTCAAACCCCTCCTGCAGCAGTTCATGAGCGGCATCGAAATCCGATTCCAGATACGCGTCCGATGCACGCTCCCAGTACTCCTGAACGGTGTCGGCCCCCTCCTGGACCCTTCCAACGTTGGCCCCGAGCCTGTCCACGAAGTTCATCACCGATATGAGGTAGGAGAGCTTCCCCCTCACTCCCCGGAAGTCCGCCTTCAGCGCGTGGAACAGGTCAACGTCGGTGATCAGATCCCTCCTCATGGTGTAAAGCATCATGTTGACGACGATATCGGGGCTGTAGGGATTGTCCCTGCCAAGCCAGGTGACATAGGCGATCATCGACCCACAGGTCATCGTCCTGCCCTCCTCGTAGTCCCATACGACGAGGTACGGGACATCGCTATAGCTGGGGTGGTTCCCCTCCTGGTATGCGAGGATACCTGCGCCCTGTCTGGCGATGACGAATCTTCCTGTGTATCCCACCACGTCCTCCACGTCATACGGCTCGAAAATCGTCATGACCGGGTCTGGAAAGTCCATGTTGATCCTGACGGTGTGGGCCTCTATCAGGGATTCGCCGCCGCCGTGTTTTGCGACCACCGCGGGGGCGTCGTTCGGGAAAGCCCTCTGGGCCATCGAGTTCGCCCACGCGTTGTGTATCTGGGCGATCTGGCTGAAGACGCTGGCATCGTTCATCCCCCCGGCCCCCTCCACTATCCTGTCGTATATCCACCTGTCCTGCTCGTCGGTCAGAACGTAGTACTCGGGCGAGTTGAGGTAGATGTAGTCGTATTTCTGCATCGCCTCGTAGTTCCGGGGGAAGTACGTACGGACCATCCTCTTCATCGTTTCCCAGTCTGCGCCACGTATGTAGACCGGCGTGTAGTCGATCAGCGGTTCATCCTCGAAGATTATCCTCGAGTAAGCTGTGCACATGCCTATGAGCAAGGTGTTGATCTGTTCCCCCGCGCTGACCGCCGCGGATGTGAAGACTAGGAGTATGAGCGTGAGGCAGATGAGGGGAAAGAGCCCGTGAACCGATATCTGCGTCATGACCGTCGAATCGGGATCAGCCCGTAAAAATATTCCGTTCTCAGTCGGTTCCGATTCTTCCCTTTCTCTTCAAGTCCGTGGACGATACTTCTTGCATTCTCAATTCGGAGCATGGGGATCTGAGCGACCTGCCCCAGTACCGTGTGGAATTATCTGAATCTGGAAGATAGGGGGAGGCCTCCCGTAAACACATTAACGTGAAGCCGATCTGGTGCCTCCATGATCTATGGAAAGGTCGAGCTTCACAACATCGCCGAGGTTCGAGAGTCAGACGGGATAGACGGCGTCCGTCTGCAGAGGGTTCCGGAGAGTGTCAGGTCGTGTCTAAGTCCGGGTGGACAGAGAATGATGTTGGTTCCGGCCTGCTCAGAGATACGCTTCATTTGCGATGGACCTGCCGATGTGACGCTCGCCTCCGAGGAGACCGCCCAGGTTCAGGTCTTCTACGGGAGCTTTCAGAGCACGGAGAGGTATGAGATCGGACGCGAACCGGTGACCATCGGCGTGGAGGTCCCCGAGAGGCTGAGGTCACTGCCGGGGAGATACCTGAAGTCGATGCCCTTCTCCCCGAGGGTTTGCAGATTGGTGATCGGTGGACCCCGCAGGGGGCCTGTCATATTCCAGGGTGCGGAGGGAGAGAACGTCCGGCCTCCGAGCCGTGGCGATCTCCCGGCGAAGCGCTACCTGGCCTACGGCACCTCTATAACCCAGGGCGCCCACGCCACCTGGGCGCACCTCTCCTATGCGGGACAAACCGCAATCAGGCTGGGCGTGGACCTGATCAACCTGGGCTCGGGCGGCTCCGCCTTCTGCGAATTCGAGATGGCCGATTTCATCGCCGGACGGGATGACTGGGACTTCGCGACCCTGGCCATGTCGGTCAATATGATCGGGGGAGGCTTCTCACCGCAGGAGTTCCGGGAGAGGACGGCGTACATGATCGATGCGGTTGCCGGGGCGAGGCCCGAGAGGCCGGTGGTATGCATCACCATATTCCCGCATGTGCGTGATTTTATATCCGGCTCTCCGACGGGTGCGGAGAAGGGCACGTCGGAGGAGTTCAGAAAACAGCTCCGCGAGGCCGTGGCCGAGTGCGGCCGGCCAAACGTACATCTGATCGAGGGGCCCGATCTACTCGAGGGGATTCTGGGGCTAACCCCCGACCTGGTGCACCCCGGGGACCATGGCATGACCGTGATAGCCGAGAACCTCGCGGAACGTCTCAGGGGGATAGTGGGGCTCTAGTCCCGGCGGTGCAAAGGGTACCGCTGGGGTCGTTCTACACCCTTCTGAGCCTCGTTGCCCGTACTTCCCTGTGCATCTTCCTCTTTATCATCAGGCTCCAGACAGTGAGGCCGGAGATTATGGCAGTGGCCGTGACCACCAGCCACTCGGAGGTGTAGACCCAGAAGAGAGCCCTGTCCTTCAGCTCGACCGCCTTCTGGGAGATCCGCTTGACCTCCTTGGTCATCGATTCCAGAAAGCCTATGGCGGGTTCGTAGTCCTGGGCGGCGTAGTCATCCACGGCCTTGTCCATCTCGACCTCCAGGTCGAGAAGCTCGTCCGAGAGGGGGAGGCTGTTGGCTCCGAAGTTGTCGGCCCACTCTATCATGGATAGGATGAGTGATTTCTGGGTCTGCAGGTTACGGAACATCCGCCTCGCCTCACGCCTCGCTGGGATGTCCGCTATGAGGTCCATCTCGAGGGAGTAGAGTATCATGTTGGTCGCCACATCGAGGGCGTAGGGGTTCTTCTGCTCCGACCACCAGTCGTCGAATATGTGCGAGACCACCCACTGGATCCCCGGGTTGCCGCCGCCTGGCCTCCAGGAGACCAGCCAGGGAAGGTCATAGGGCCTGATGTCCCCCCAGATCGTGGCTCCCTGCTTGACCTTCATCTCCGTGTACTGCTCGCCCACGGCATTCTCCACGCCGTAGGTGATGAACGGGATGAATACCTCGTCGAGGTTCGTTCGGAACTCGACCTTGTAGCTCCTGAAATGGGGGCTCACGCTGCCGTGTTCGGATATGGGCACCACATCCCTGAGTATGGTCGGTTCCCAGGCATAATCCCAGCCGAGACAGAGGCCGCAGAACGCCGCCATCTCGGCCTCCCTGAATGCATAGTCGAGGTCGTGGAGCTGGCGGGTCGTCAGGTGCTGGATACGCGCGTCGTGGAAGACCATGAGGTCATAGCTATCCGTCAACACATCCTTGGTCCTGGGGTAGTAGACCCTGTCGAGCTTCCGCTTGTCATCGTCCGAAAGGTCCGGTGGAAGGGGATATATGTCGTAGGCGAAGATCGGGTCCCTTCTGAACAGTATCCTGAACGGGTTGTGCCACATGTAGCCGGAGTGCCCTATCACGAATCCCGTTATCCGCTCGCTCCGGGCGAATGCCCCCGGGTGCAGGGAGGCAAGGAAGAGGGAGATCACCAGGAGGTATAGGACGATGGGCGCTGACGCCCCTGAACCGAACGGGAAGTTCCGCTTTCCCGGAGATATTGGTGGGGTGATAGACTTTCGACTCCGATTGGAGGACTTCCCAATTCCTATAAATACTTATAGTGAATTCACATCCCATTTGGGGGCCATGCGTCGGGTGTCAGTTGACAGTATGAGACTTCACGCCGTGGGAATCTGCCTCATTACGATTGCTGCCTGCCTCTTGGTCGGCCCACCGCAGGCTGCGGCGGCTGACGATGGGCGGGTAGGGATTCTGTACGTGGGATGCATAGTCCGCTCGGCACCCTTTCGGGAGATGATGTCGGATCCGCTCTTTTCCTTGACCTTCGTGTCAGCGTCATTGAGGGGATTCGGCGGGTGGGAAATCGACGACGTTCAACGCGCGGTGAGGATGTACATGCCCCGCACCTACTCCAACCTCGAGGAGTTCGACGTGATCGTACTATCCAATGCGAACAGGTTTGCGGTCGGGAATGCCAACATAGAGATGCTCTCCCGGGGGGTTGACGAGGGCGGCCTCTCGCTACTGATGTCCGGCGGGTGGGAGAGCTTCGGAGGGGTGTTCGGGAGACCATCCTGGACCGGTACCTCGATATCGGATCTTCTTCCGACCGAGGACGTGATAGATACCTGGATACAGTACCCCCGCGGGTATCTGTTCCTGGTCATCGATCGGCTGGACCACGAACTGATGGGCAGCGTCAACTGGCGGGGCGGATCGGAGGGGGTACAGAACATGTGGAACGACTTCCACCACAACCTGGTCAGGGTCAAGCTCGGGGCTGAGTCTTTAGCTCACGTTAGAAGCTCGGGCTTCGACAACCACCCGGCGATGGTGGAATGGGAGCTCGAAAACGGGGCAAGGTCGTTCTCCCTGACGGGGGAGGTCCATACCTTCTCCAGGCCCGGTATCTGGGATTACAGCCTCGATTTCGGGAGCAATTTGGCGATATACCTCGACCGGAGGCCGGTTCCCCAGGACCTGGAGCTGGTTCACAGCCTCAGGCAGAAGATGGTCGAGGTCAGGACGAGGAAATCACTGCTGATGGGTCTTCTCGAGTTCTGCGAATCGGCGGGGGCGAACACCGGGACGATGATGGGCAGGATAGACGGCGTTGATGAAGCGGTATCGGAGGCGATGCCCGACTACCTTTCCCTCAGATTCGAGGAGGTTCTGGAGGCCTATTCCCAAATCGAGGAGAAGCTGGACGAGATGGAGGAGGACGCGATAGAGCTCAAGAACAGGGCACTGCTCTGGGTATACCTCATAGAATGGCTGGCCGTCACGGCTACCGCCATGATCAGCGGGTTCGTGCTGTGGTCGATCATGATTCGCCGCAGGTTGTACAGGGAGGTCGAGGTAACCAGACTCAGTTGACGGAGATCGAATTCGGCCTTTGGTATCTCTAGCGGGATCCATCTCGGTGTCTCTGGCCTATATACAAGGAAGGGTAACTCAAAGAATCCCTTTTTTTCTGATAGCGCTCGATTGGGCTATTGCTGGGACGTGCAGATCCACGGTCACGGTGGCATTACCTAGGAATCAGCCATCGCCCGGAAGCTCTTTCTGAGGCTCCCTATGCAGTGACTCATATACATCCTGAATCTTGGGAAGAGGGAAGACACGTTGAATCTCTGTCGTGGTCTGCTAGGTCTGGGGGACACTCGGGTCATGGAGGCAAGGGGGGCTAGTGATACATGTGAAGCTGTCGATCTTCCTCTCTCATTCATCTCGGCATATACGACCTCCTCACATACCGCATCAAAATTCATCGATCATCACCACGGGAAACCACCAGATGTGGATACGGCCGCAGGTCCATGTCTGGAGCGACTTGATACGATGCGGAATCGCTACCAACCATCATGGAAACCCCTTCCCGATTTGCCTCAGATCGAAGATGTAGCCCTTCGTGTCCAGAGCCTCCTGTTCCGGAATCCCGTTATTGGCGAGGGTCCGATGGAAGGTTGCCACGGACCGAGCCATCCTTTCGGCCGACTCCTCGGAGTAGACGGTATCCATCAGCTCCCGTATCAGGGTCGGAACCTCATTTCTGAGGGCTGTGAAGACCTCCTTGATCTCCTCAACATCTTCATTCTTTGCGTGGAAACCGTGTCTCCAGCCATTTTCGTGATCTTCGTGCATCCAGATGCCTCAAGGAGCATTTTGGGTGTTCACTTCATATACCGTTGCTGTTCAGAAGTGAACATTCCTGGCCGGGATCCGGATGAATGCGGGGAGGAAATCAGATAGTCACCTAGTCGCAGCAAGATGAACGCTGCCACAGATGACCTGGACGCCGATGGCTGACAGGGATCGTCCTAGGGCTCGTATCCCTTCATGGTTGCGAGCTCTCTCGGAAGGTGGGCCGACCAGGGCTCCCAGCCTATCCACTCCCCGCTGAGGTAGCCATCGTAATTGGCCCCTTTCAGTAGTCCGACCGCCGCACGATGGTCTATGGTCCCCTCACCGATGGGGACTAGCTGAAGCTTCCCGTCGGTCACCACGCCGTCGTGGAAATGAACATGTTTGACCCATCCCGAGAGGGTTTCGAATGATTCCTCGATGGTGGCAAACCCGTTCCTCACGGGATGCATTATGTCCCAGTTGACGCCGATGTTGGGATGATCGACCCGCTCCATCACCTCGGCGACATGCACAGGGTTGCACCAGGCGTCGTGGGTTTCCATGCATACGACCACGTCCCTCTCCCGCGCCCGGTCCGCCAACTTGCCCAGGGATTCGCTCACCTGTTGAATAGCATCTTCCCGGGATACATCGTCCGGAAAGCGGCCGCCGAAGACTCGGATGCGATGCGCTCCCAGTTCGCCCGCGAGTTCGATCCGTTCCAGGGCTTCCTCTACCTGCTTCTCCGAGTCCCCGGGGTCGGCGAAGCGGCATGAGGTGGCGAGGCACCAGATCGGTATCCCGACGCTCTCGCTCTTCGCCCTGAACCTGTCGCTGACCGATTCTGCCAGCCCGACCTCCACCCCGTGCTTGTGCCCTGCATCCAGCCTGGGTTCGATACCGTCATACCCGAACCGCTTGGCCACGGATAGCATATCATCAAGGCTCAGCTCCGGGCAAGAGAAACTCATGAACGAGTATTTCATCTAGATCTCTCCTGAGGGATTATCGGGGAATATCCTCTCTTAACTGCTTCATCCCGGTATCCGGTTGTTGGAGGTGGCCAGGAGATCCAATGTCAAGAAACCCGGGCCTGTGAAGAACGGTGCGGATAGCCCCCCGAGATCGAGTAGCATCTAAATGTAGGGACAACTAGGCATCGGCGGCGATATATCTTGAGTGGGAAAGGCGAGAGACCCAACATCCTCATAATACTGGCCGACGATCATGGATATGGCGATGCTTCATGCTACGACGGACCCAATATCCAGACACCCAACATAGATCGCATAGCATCTGAGGGCATCATGTTCACCCGTTTCTACGCCAACTCCTCGGTATGTTCGCCCAGCAGGGCGTCCCTGATGACCGGTCGATATCCCGATAGGGTCGGCGTCCCGGGGGTAATACGAACTCACCCGGAGAACAGCTGGGGCTACCTCTCTCCGGGTGCAGTGACCCTGCCCCAGATGCTTTCGAAGGCCGGTTACAGGAACCACATAATCGGCAAGTGGCATCTGGGCCTTGAGCCCGAGAACCATCCCTGTCGGCGTGGCTTCGATAGGTTCAAGGGCTTCCTGGGGGACATGATGGACGACTACTACACCCATCTACGGCACGGATACAACTACATGCGGGAAGGGCAGAGGGAGATAGACCCTGAGGGACATGCCACGGATCTGTTCACGGAGTGGGCGATCGAGACTCTGGAGGCCGAGCGAGGATCCGAAGATCCGTTCTTCCTCTACCTGGCGTACAACGCGCCCCACACGCCGATACAGCCGCCGGAGGAGTGGATCGAGAGGGTCCGGGAACGGGAGCCCGATGCCTCTCAGGAGAGGGTAACGTATGCCGCCCTTGTCGAACACATGGATAACGGAATCGGCAGGGTTCTGGACGCCCTAGACGGGACAGGGCAGGGCGAGAATACCCTAGTGTTCTACACCTCCGATAACGGGGGGTATCTGCCCGCGGGGGCGAGCAACGGATGGCTTCGGGGCAACAAGGGCGATATGTACGAGGGCGGCATTCGCGTCCCGGCCTGCGCTAGGTGGCCCGGACACATCCCGAGGGAGGTCACTTTTGACCGGGTTTGCATGCTCATGGACCTCTTCCCCACCGCCTGTGAACTCGCCGGCCTGGACCCGGTTCAGGGGATCGAGGCGGATTCCATTCTGCCCGAACTCCTCGGTGAGCCGGAGAAGGGTGTCCCGGAGCGCACGCTGTACTGGGTAAGGAGGGACGGCTACCCACGCTTCCTGGGCCTGTGCCAACACGCGGTCAGGCGTGGGGACGTCAAGCTACTCCACAACGGCCCGTTCGAGCCACTGGAGTTGTTCGACATGGCCGACGATGAGGCCGAGGAACGGGATATCTCGTCATCGGAATCGGGAACCTTCCGGGATATGACTTCCCTGCTGAAGGAGGAGATCAGGGTCTCGGGATCCGTTCCGTGGCAGAGGCCCCGGTAAACGGATATCTCCATCGGAGCGATTGGATCGGTTCTAGATTTCGATCGATTCGAGTTTCTCCATCGTCTCTTCCGCGATACGCCTCTCGTTATTGAAGTGCTTCTTCATCCTGTCTATGAATCCCTTCCTCTCCTCCGAGGTATCGTAGTGGCTCATCAGGCCCTTGGTCCACTCGATGTTCTCCTGCACCCTCTCGCCGACCTTCAAGCTGTCATGCTTGACAGCGTCCTGCGGGCAGACATCGTGGCAGATGCCGCAGCGTATGCACTTCTCCATATCTATCTCCGCGGAATCCGTTACCAGGACTATCGCCTCCGTGGGGCATTCGTCGACGCAGATCCCGCACGCGACGCAGTCGTCTTCGTCTATCCAAGGCATGAGGTCGAGGTCTAACCGGGTACATTTAAGTGTGCTTATGCACGAAAAATCAGAGAACCATGATAACCGTGAACAGGGGCCTGTGCCGAGGATGTGGCCTGTGTGTCAACGCCTGCCCGAGGGGCGCGATAACGATAAGGGCGGGGAAGGCCGAGATATCCCAGGATCTCTGCAACGAGTGCATGTCGTGCCTGGCGGCCTGCCCCAACAGGGCAATCGCGAGCTCCTCAACGGATTCGCTGAGGGACACGGCCGAGATGCTGGCCAGAATCGACGGTCAGCTGCAGAGGATCAGGGCCCAGCTAGCACATCTGGAGAGACAGTGATTCGAACTCTCATCGCACAGTAGGGAACATATAACACTCGCAGCTCTCCGTTGGGAATCAGGACGTAGGCGAATATGAAGGCGAGGATGTTCAATCGAAGGGCCGCGAAACCCGAGAGCAAGCCGGATGAGATCCTGAAGGCCCTGGGACTGGAGGAGGGGGACAGGGTCGCCGACATAGGCTCAGGTGGAGGCTACTTCTCGTTCCGCTTCGCCGAATCGGTCGGTAGCCAGGGAAGGGTATATGCGGTTGACACCCAGGCGGATATGTCCGAGTTCGTGCAGGGGGAGGCGAAGCAGAGGGGGCTAGAGAACGTTGAGCCGGTCCTCGTCGAAGAGGATGCATTGGATCTACCAGAAAGGGTGGACCTGATATTCATGCGCAACGTGACCCACCACATAGAGGATCGGGTCCGCTATTTCGGGAACCTGAGGGATTCTCTGAAGCCCGGCGGGAGAGTTGCCATAATCGAATACACCGGCGGAAGCCGTTTCAGCTTCAGGGGGATGTTCGGCCACTTCGTCCCGAAGCCGAGGCTGATAGGAGAGATGAAGGAGGCCGGTTTCAATATCGAAGAGGACCTCGATTTCCTCCCCGAACAGTCATTCACAGTATACTCCCTGAAAGGCGACTCGGTGTGACTCTAGGCCTCTGCAGGGAGGAGCGCTTCGGCCTCAGATCAGGGATCTTATCTCCTCCCAGATCTCCGGGTGATCCCGGATATTTGCGCCGTCGGCCATCTCATTCCAGGCGTACAGGTACACATATCGTGGCGAGTGCTCCTCACAAAGGGAGTAGAGGGTCTCGGGCCTCTCGACCAGAACCTTGCCCTCCACGGGGGTGACGAAGGCGGTGACCTTGCCCGGGAAGAATCGCTCGAAAAGGGCCAGCTCCGCCTCCATGCAGAGCTTCACCTCCTGAGCGGACTTGCAGTACATGTCGTCGCTCACGATGAATCTATCGGCCGGCACGTCGCGCCAGAAAGGGAGGTAGACACACCGCTGGTGATACGCGTCGTGCTGGGTTACTACCCCGTGCTGGCTGAGACCGACTGCGACCTCCACATCCCTCTCCGCCTTCAGCTCCTCGAAGAGCCGACGGTAGAACTCGGAGAGGACGCCGGCCCTGAACAGGCACCAGTCGTCCCATCGGGGATCGGGACGGATGAATATGATATCCCGGTTCTCGTCCCACAGACCAACCCTCGGGGGATCGATATCCCCGGATGCGGAGAACGATGTCCCCCACCTGAGGTTCAGTTCCTCGAGCGTGAATCTCTCCAAAGACCAGTCCCTGAAGTCCTCGATCATAGCCTGTCCGTAGCCCAGGTGGGTTCTGCGGGTTTTGCTCCACGTGGCCATCGACGGCTCCCAGAAGTTAAGCAGCACTCGTCCGTCGATTCGGAACAGGGCATCGCTGTAGTGATCAATGAGATCCGTGAGATAGGCTAGGAAGGGTTCGACGTTCTGCGGATCGTGGGTGTCGATGCAATCCGTCTTCCGGTTTTCCATATCGATGGACGTGGTCACCTCCATCCCGGTGAGTTCCGAGAGGGCGCTTGCCCAGGGGAGGTATCCATAGGAAACGACGGGGACCACGGATAGATCCCTCTCCTGACAGGCCCCGATGACCGTGTCCAGTACGTCCCTTGACCTGTGATACCAGTTATACTGCATGTCGTACGATATGGAGTTGAATCCCAGGTCGACTATCCGTGCTAGGCTCCGCGCCATGCCGGTCCCGAGGTCCTTCTCCGGATCCCACCAAGTGTAGAACGAGAGTATCGATTCCATGATATCGCCAGCAAGCTGGAGATCGGAACTCCGGATCCTGAAATAGTTGATGGGTGTAGAGGTCTGTCCCGGAATCAGTACGCTGAACCGCTGAACGAAAGAGAGAAAAGCCGTTCACCCTCGAGGGGACCCGCGAAGAGAACGAGGGCATATCTTGAACGTCAGGGAGAGGGTATTCACAGTGCTGGAGGGGGATGTGCCGGACCGAATCCCCCAGCTCACCTACTCCAACTTCCTTCCCAGAGGCACCTTCGAGCGCAAGCTGAGAAATATGGGGCTCGGATTCGACATGAGGTGCTCGGTGCACAGGAGCGAGACCCCCAACGTGAGGCGGGAGACGAATACGGTCGGAGATCTCGAGCACAACCGGATCATCACTCCGATGGGAATCCTGGAGTGGAAGCGTCGGATCAACATGGTCTTCCAGAATCCCGGGGGTAGCTGGCGGGTTGAGCACTGCGTCAAGAGGCCCGAGGACCTCGAGATCCTGAAGTTCGTGATCGAGGACACAGAGTACCTGCCCGATTACGATGGCTTCGTGGAGATTGACAGGGAGCTGGCCGGCGACGGAGTGGTGACCGTGTCCGGGGCATACACGCCATTGATGAGGGTCATTGTCGAGTTCACGGGATTCAAGAACTACGTGGTGATCAGCAGGAGGGAGCCAAGAGCCATCGAGGAGGTCTTAGATCTCCTTGACCGGAGGTACCTGGAGATGTACAAGATCATCTCCGAATCGCCGGCCGAGATAGTACGGATGGGGGATAACATCGACGAGGTCCTGGTGCCGCCGAAGACCTTCGAGAGACGCTGCCTGCCCTACTACAACAGGTACGCACGGATACTGAGTAGGGGAGGAAAGAGGGCCATATCCCACATGGACGGGAGGCTCAAATCGCTCAAGGACCTGATCGGGAGGACCGAGCTCGATGCCATCGAGGCATTCACGCCCCCGCCAACCGGGAATCTGCCCCTGCCCGAGGCTCGATCAGCCTGGCCGGGCAAGGCCCTCTGGCTGAACTTCCCTCAGGCCATATTCTTCAGGGATAGGCAGGGTATCGCCGATTACACCCTCAATATGCTGGAGGATATGGGGGACGGATCGGGGTATATAATCGGAATGACGGAGGATATCCATCCCGATCACTACAGGAAGGGCATGCTCGCCCTCACCGAGATGATCCAGACCCATGGGAAGCTGCCCCTCGAGTCCAGGTAGGTGGCGATCCTGCTTCGAACCCGTCCTTCGCTACCAAGGCTTAATCGCACCGAGCATTCAGGGTAGGGCACGGAGGCCAGCCCCCCCGGTTTCACTTTTCAATGATAGGTGCAACGCGATCCCGGTGAACGTTATGGATATCGACAAAGCTTCGTTCTACAAGATGATAGCGCCACGCCCCACCGTCTGCGTATGCACGGCGACCCCGGACGGGACCCCGAACATCGGACCCTACAGCTTCGTCACGCCCGTCTCTTTCGACCCCCCGCTTGTTGCGGTTTCCGTCGGAAGGGGGAAGGATACGATCCTCAACGCCAGGGATACCAAGAGCTTCGTAATAGCGCCCCTCACCGACGGCTGGAAGGTGGAGGGAGTGAGGACCGAGGTGAAGCTCCCTCGGGAGGAGAGCGAGTTTGAGTCCGTGGGTCTTACGGTCGAGCCTTCCGTGCGGGTGGATGCGCCGAGCGTGAAGGAATCGCCGATCAACATCGAGTGTGAATACTGGGGTGAGTTCCCGTCCGGAGATCACATACTGTTGGTGGGAGAGGTCGTTCACATATCCGGCGCGGAGGACGCGACCAGGAACGGAAGGATCAACCTGGAGGACCTGGGCGGAGTGGGTCACGTGACCGGGGAGGAGTTCTGCATATCCCGGGATGTGACCGTGATAGATAGGGAGTGAGGGCGGGTCAGTCCTTCATCGAGTACTGCTCCCACACCAACCTGTTCAGGGTATCCTCCCTCAATAGCTTCTCCCGACCGGTCTCCTGCCCGATAAGGTTGTGCTGTTCGTCGGGGTCATCCTGCAGATCGTAGAGCATGAACCCCGTTCCGTCCTCCCTGAGGGCATACTTCTCGCCAGGGGACCGGAGGCAGATGCGCCTCTCGCCTGCGTGGAGCACCTCGCTCAGCTGTTGGCGTCTGATATGGTTCGACTCCCCCTTAAGCGCCGGGAGAAGGGATCGGCCCAGTGCCCTTGCCGAGGAATCGAGCCCGAGGGAATCGAGAATGGTCGGGAATATGTCAACGGTCTCGGCCAGGGCATCGCTGGTGGTCCCCTTCTCGAAGTGACCCGGCCACCGGAAGATGAAGGGCACCCTCATGCTCGACTCGTGGAAGGTACACTTGAATACCCGGCGGTGATCGCCGAGCATCTCCCCGTGGTCCGACCAGAAGACACTCAGGGTATCGTCCAGCATACCCCTTTCCTCGAGGGCCCCCGTTATCTCGCCTATCCAGTGATCGATGAGGGAGATCTTGCCGTAGTAGTTGGCCCTTACGGCCCGGATGTTCTCGGGGGTGCTGCTTCCCATGGGCTGGAAGTCGTCCATATCCCTGATCTCCGCCGGTAGCCTCTCGTTCTCCCCTGGCCACGGAATGGGATCGGGCGTACTCTCCTCGTCGTACATGGTCGCGTACTTGCCGGGGGCATCCCAGGGCTCATGCGGGCCCGGGAAACCGACGAATAGACACATCGGCCTCTCGTCCCTGTATTCTCGAATGTACTCGGTGGCCTGCCTCCCAACGTAGCTGTCCAGGAACAGGTCCTCCGGGAGTGGACTGGGCTGGACCAGGAAGGGGTTCTCCCTGCGAACGCTCGTCCTCTCGGCGTAATCTTGCTTGAAGGCCTCGTAAAGCCCGTTCTCCTCGAGGCAATCGGTCATGTAACTCCTGGTACCCTGGGTGGCAAGGGGCCCTGTCACCTCGTGAACGTATTCCAGCCCCCTGGAGTGCATGTAGCCCTCCATCTCCTTCATGTGACCCCCGGAGTGTTTGTAGTAGTGGGACTTGCCGATGTGGGCGGTGCAGTAACCCGCCCTCTGCAGGTGGTGGAACAGGGTCTCGTCCTCGGCGGGCAGCTGTCCGCTGTTCCTCCACATGCCGTGGTTGTGGGGATAGAGGGAGCTGATGAAGGACGCGCGGGCCGGCATGCAGACGGGGCTCACCGTGGCGGCCTGGGTGAAGCGGACCCCTTGGGAGGATATCCGATCAAGGTTCGGTGTCCTGATCTGCGGGTGTCCAGCGCAGGACAGGCAGTCGGCCCGGAACTGATCGGGCATCAGAATCAATACGTTTGGCTCGGCCATGCAATGCCGTGGAATCCTCGGGCTTAAGACAGTTTCTTAGCTAGCCCGGCAACTGGGCGATCCCGATCTGAGAGGGAGGCTCAGAAGTAGATTTCGTCCCATTGGAGGGGTATCGTAACCGTGAGAGGGTCATTTTTCTAGCCCAGTTGGCAATATGATGAGGGATTTAACAGGATAATATTTCAATGACCCCTCCACTATTCAACAATAGGCCTAGAACGAAGGGCGAGATGGTGCCACATGAGGGTCTTGAAAGAGACGACCAGCGTGTGTCCCGAGTGCACTCGGGAAGGAAAGCTGAATGTAATACCCGCTAGAGTGGTGGAGTCCGACGGCAAGATACTCTATCAGAAAGAGTGCGAGAAGCACGGGAAGTTTGAGGATGTTTACTGGTCCGACAGCGAGCTGTACGAGAGGGCCGAGAAATACAAATGGGATGGAAAGGGCCCCGTCAACCCCAGGATAGTGAAGGAACACTACAAGTGCCCCTTCGATTGTGTGGGGCCGCTGACCGGCCTTTGCGGATATCACCTCACCAGGACCTGCCTCGGGATCGTGGACGTGACCAACAGGTGTAACCTGAGATGTCCAACCTGCTTCGCCAATGCCGGAGCGGTGGACTACGTGTATGAGCCGACCATGGAGCAACTGGAGAGGGCCTTCAAGGCTATCAAGGGAGATGCCGGGGCGGCCGTGCAGCTGACCGGTGGGGAGCCGACGGTAAGGGACGATCTGCCCGAGATTGCCGAGAAGGCCAGGGAGTACTTCAGCCACGTGGAGGTGAACACCAACTCGATACGTCTCGCCAGGGAGAAGGATTTCGTCCGGGATCTGATCCCGGTCACCTTCTATGTATCGTACGATACCGAGACCGATCCCGGTGTTTACGATCAATTCAGGGGGCACGGGATATACGATCCCGATACCAAGAGAAGAAAGGTCGAGTCCATGACCGGTCAGGACCTGATCGATATCAAGAAGCAGGCCATAGACAACGTTGAGAAGGCCGATGGACGTGTGGTTCTGGTACCCACAATAGGCATGAACAATATCGATCAGGTCTGGAAGATCATCGAGTTCGCGATCGAGCGCGGCGAGGTGATCCGTGGCGTCAACTTTCAGCCAATATCCTTCGGCGGCAGAGGCTCGAAGAAGATCAGGGCTACGATACCGGACCTCATAAACCGAATATCTGAGGAGAGCGGATTCATCGGAAGGGAGGACTGGTACCCGGTTCCGTCGGTAGCGCCACTGTTCGATATAGCCGAATACTACGCCCAACGCCCCTTGCCGGCCTTCACGGTGCATCCCCACTGCGGCGCAGCGACCATCCTGGTCGAGACAGATGGGGACTGGCTGCCCTTACCACAGATGATCGATGTCGATAAACTCTACGAGGCAATCACCAACATCGTGGATATGCTTCCCGCAGAAGGCGAAGTTGGAACGGTGGGAAAGCTCAAGATGTTGCGCGAGTACAGGAAGTTCAAGCAGAGCCTGGAGGAATCCCATCCCTTCATCAGGGATGCCATAGAGGGCATAATGGAGAGGAAGTCCTACGATTCGTTGAAGGACCTCTTCGGGAACAAGAGGATCCTGTTCTTGGGGAGCATGCATTTCCAGGACCCGGGAAATATAGATTTCGAGAGGACCAGGCGGTGTGGGATCCATCAGGCTTATCCCGACGGTTCTCTGATGTCCTTCTGCATCGTAAACTCGGGCATAGTGACACCCAGCGGCATGACGACTAGGGAGGCCAAGCTCAGGCAGTTCGGGATCTCTTGGGAGGAGTATCTGTCGAGGTCGGGCTTGGAGATCGGTGCCGAGGAGCCGCTGAGGGAGATCACTTCCGCCCCGAAGGGCAGTTAGAGTTTGCCCGGGATCGCTTCGGCCCTCATGGCCACAAATGAGCCTTCCCCGTAGCCCTTCCGCGGCTCCTCCAGGGAATCAATCTCGGATATATCCTCGAATATGGTCTGTCTGATCTGGAACTTCCCGAAGCCCGATCCCTCCAGGAGTTCGAGGATCTCATCAGCGCCACGAAATGTGGCGGCTCGGTAGAACGGGTTCTCGGCCTTGCTTTCCTCGTAGCGCTGGCCCAAGACGCTCTCACGGTCGATGAATCCCACGACAAAGGTCCCCCTTGGGATCAACACCCTCCTGACCTCCTCGAAGGACGCGCCGAGATCGCTCACGAAGCATACCGTAGTGATCATGAGCGCCAAGTCGTTGATGGAATCGGCGAGGGGAAGGGCTTCGGCAAGGCCTCGGATCACCCCGATTCCCCTCTCGCGGGCGATCCTCGCCATCTTGACAGCGGGCTCGACGCCAAACTTGACCGATAGCGGAACTGCAAATCGACCGCTGCCGACCCCTATCTCGACGCCTCTGGAACTTGGGGGCACCAACTCTCTCAGGGCCAGAAGCTCCGATCCGTACACACTGCTGTGGGTTTCGAACCATCGATCATACCTTGCCGTGAAATCGTCGAAGGGCGCAATCCTGGGATTGGACATACACTCTGGACCTCTTCCATCGCCTCTTTTCACTTGTTCCCGCCGCTCCGGACAGGCTGACCAGCCCTGATTCGGGCATCGGCCCGGGCTCCAGGGACAATGCGGGGAGGGACTTCCGCCATCGCTATCATCTCCGCCTTCTTCTCAGGATATCGACCAAGGTAACAAGGAGACAGAGAGACAAGGCCGCCGTGACCTCGGGAATAGTCTGGTGAAGCGAAAGGGGGTAATCGAGGAACTGCCTGGCGGGGCCATAGTTGCCCTTATCGTACTGAGCCTGGGCTTGGCCGAGGAATATCTCGTGCCTGGAGACGTCTATTCCCTCATCCCTGGCCCTCTCGATGACATCCGAAGCGACCTCGATAAGGCTTGCGACGTTCATGTCCTCCAGCTCCAGGACAAGCGATTCCAGGTCTGCCAGTATCCTTTCCATGTCGGTATCGGGGCCTATCTCGCCCAGTGCGTGCCTGAGGGAGTCCCGCTGGGTATCGATTGCGGTGGTGTCTGCTTTCAGCTCCAGGGCCTCGGCGAGCCCAGTTTCAAGCTCGACCAGGGCCAGCGACGCGGCAGCCATGCTTCCCACCGGGAGGGTGGTGAGATTCCAGTGGCCGGCCGAGTCATCTGCCACGACAACCCCCCGGTGTATACTCGACGCCGCTTCGGGGTCGGGTTCTAAGGTCACCGTGTATATCGAATCGCTCGCATTCGAGTCAGCCCCCTGACCGTCATCCCTCAGACCGTATTCGACCAGAGAGGTCGGGGGCGTGAATCGCATGGATACCCGGGATATCGGATTCCCGGATACCTTCACCTCCACGCCGAGGGTGATATCCGCCGGTGTCACGCTGGCCGAGAAAGACTGGCCCACGGAGGGGACCGGGACGGTTGCGTTCCAGCCCGTGTAGTGGAGGTAGTCGATCAGGTACCCGGCCAACCTGTTGAAGGTCCTCGAGTAAATCCAGCCGTCCTCAATCCAGCGCCCCTGGGGGTCGAGGGAGTCGATAGCTTCCCGGACGTCAGATTCCAGGTCGGAGGCCCTCGCCAGTCTCTCGGCCTCGGTGGGCTCCCTGTGCCGGTCGGCCAGATACCCTTCCCTCCCCTTCTCCATTACCGTCTTGTACATCTCCTTGGCGCCCCTTCCGTATGCTCCCGTCCATGAGTATCCTAGCCTCCTCTCCTCGCTGATATCTGATAGGTTGTAGTATGTCTCGCCATCCCTGTCGCCGTAGATCGGCCTGTTCGTCCCCAGCTCGTAGAACCTGGCCCACAGATCGTCCCCGATCGTGGATCTGTCGAACCAGTCGATCGCCGAAGGTATGGGGGACAGGTAGGTCTCGTTCCCGGTAAGTAGATAGAGCTCGAGCAGGGTCCTGATATTGTGTCCGCTTACCTTGCTGCAGGCCGCCGCCGGTTCGAAGGCCCGTGCAGGCGCCGGGGTTAGGTTCCAGAAGTACTGCTGGGCCCACCCGCCCTGGGGTTCCTCGATCTGGGAGATGATGATGAAGCCCCCGCCACTCTCCGCGCTACGCAGGTATCTCTCGTCCCCGTACCTGGTGTAGGCCTCCATCATGACCGAGATACAGTCGTTCGTCGCCTGGTCGTTGAAGGTGTAGTAGTCCGGGTAGTGCTCCGGGTACTCGCCGGTCAGGGGATACATCTGGGGCCACGCCCCGTTGGCGAACTGGCTCTTCATCATGAACTCCAGCGCATACATCGTTGCCTCGTGGTAGGGGTCCCGTTGAAGGATCCCATCCACGGCCATCAGTAGCCGGATCGCCTCCTGACTGACATTGTCGTCGAAGACGCATGTGTTCCTCTCATCAGGGTCGTTCGAGTCCTCGTGCCTGTACTGGACGCGGTCCTCCTCAAGGAAGTCTATGACGTAGTGCCAGCCCCCGGGCTCCAGCTGGCCCCATATCAGGGCATCCGCAACGGCGATCGCCGCCTCGAGGTACCTGCGATCGTCGGTCGCCTCGTAGGCGCGTAGGAAGGTGAGCCCCAGTCTCGGCGTTCCGGGTGGCTGGACCCAGATCTGGTTAGGCTGGGCGTGGCTCTCCCCGATCCAGACCGAGAGGTCCTCCCTGTACTCGCCCAGGTATCCTCCCCTGCAGGACAACACGGTTCTGAAGTATCGGGTCGCCGATTCGAGGGCCGAGAAGGCCTCCGCCTGGAGGTCCTCTGAGGCATTCGCTCCCGATAGCGTCAGAAGCAGAAGGATCAGAGCCGTGATCTTCGGTGAATACACGAACGGATACTTGGCCTGACTCCTGTTAAGGTTATCCGTTGATCTCGCGCATGTCTGAGCCATTTATGAGATGCGCGAATATGTCGGGACCCGGTGAGCAGTTGAACAGGAGAGAGAGGTTCCTTAATGTTGCGCTCTTCGGCAAGCCCGACAGGATTCCCCTCGGTGTAGGGGGTGTCCGACCACTCACGAGAAAGGCGTGGCTGAAGCAGGGGCTGCCCGAGGATCAGGACGTCGTGGACTATCTTGGATTTCGCGATTGCACCATCGGCTCGAGGAGCTTCGTGACCTACCCGTCGGAGGGTTTCGCCTGGAAGCCGAACCCCAACGCCGTCAATCTCGGCCCCGATCCGCCGTTCGAACACCGGATCCTGGAGTCCGATGAGAGATACAGGATATGGACCGACAGCCTGGGCATAACCCAGAGGGGGTTTCAGGAGGACTGGAAGGATGGTTGGATGGGGTTTGCCACCAGGGTGTTCATGGATTTCCCAGTTAAGACCCGGGAAGATTTCGAGAGGATCAAGAGGCGATACGACGCGGCGGACCCCGACAGATACCCGTCGGACTGGGACCGGATCGCGGCCGAGTTCAGGGACCGGGACTATCCGGTGTGCGTTACGATCAGGGGGCCATTCTGGTGGACCCGGGACATGACCGGGCTGAAGAAGATCGTGACCGGGATATACCGGGAGCCCGAGTTCATAAAGGAGCTGATGGACTTCTGTGCCGAGTTCCAGATCCAGGTGCTTGAACGCGCCTTCACCGATGTGGAGGTAGATGCGGTGATACTGAACGAGGATATGGGGTACAAGAACGGGCCGATGATCGGCCCCGACTCCGTTATGGAGTTCATGGGCGAGGCCTACAAGATGATGTCGGATTTCCTCCGGGGTCACGGGGTGAGGGTCATACTGGTGGATAGCGACGGCAACTGCGAGCCGTTGATACCGGTGTGGCTGAAGCTTGGGATAAACGGCATCACCCCCAATGAGGCGATGGCCGGCATGGACGTTGTGAAGCTCGGGAGGAGGTTCCCGCATCTGGTCATGATGGGCGGAATAGACAAGACCAGGCTGGCGAGGGGCAGGGAGGCCATCCGGGAGGAGGTCATGTACAAGGTCCCTCCCCTGGTGAAGCGCGGCGGGTACTTCCCCGGCGTGGATCACGCGGTGCCCCCCGATATATCCCTTGAGAACTTCTCTTACTTCGTATCCCTGTTGAGGGAGCTCTGCGGATGGTAGAACGTGATCGCTAGGATAGTACTCCCATTGGGTAGTATTGATTAGAGTCCGGCCCCCGATGGGCTGGAGGTGAGGGAGAGTTGCCCCGTACCGAGGATGACATCTACGACGAGCTGGGGGTGAGGAAGATCATCAATGGCAATGCCACATTGACCAGGCTCGGAGGGTCGATTATGCCCCGGGTTGTGCTGGATGCGATGTCCCAGGCGTCGAGACACTTCGTGGATATGGATGAGCTGCAGGATAGGGTCGGGAAGCGGATCGCCCGGATCACTCGGAACGAGGCGGCTTACGTCTCCTCCGGTGCGGCCGCGGGCCTGGTTCTCGGTACCGCGGCGTGCATGACCGGCCTGGACCCCGAGAAACGCTCGAGGCTTCCCTTCACCGAGGGGATGAAGAACGAGGTGATAGTGCACAGGCACGGGAGGGTGGAGTACGACTTCGCGGTCCGCCAGGCCGGGGGCAGGCTGGTCGAGATCGGCGGCCCCGACGTAACTGAACCGGAGGAGATGGAGTCGGCCATATCGGATAGGACCGCCGCTATCATGTACTTCTACAACCCTTCAAGGATGCACTTCCAGGTTCCCCTCGAAACGGGGATAGAGATAGCCCACAGCCAGGGGGTACCGGTGATAGTGGACGCGGCGGCCCAGCTACCGCCTGTGGAGAATCTCTGGCGGTTCACCGGGATGGGTGCGGACCTTGCGCTCTTCAGCGGGGGAAAGGGACTCTGCGGCCCCCAGCCCAGCGGGCTGATCCTTGGCCGGAGGGAGCTGATAGATGCCTGCGCCTTCAACGCCTGTCCCCGCCACTTCATAGGGCGCCCGATGAAGGTGGGCAAGGAGGAGGTCGTGGGACTCCTCGCCGCCGTGGAGTGGTACCTCGGTCTGAACCACGAGGCGATCGCCGAGGACTACGAGAGGCAGGTGCGTTTCCTGGTAAAGCAGTTCGATGATCCGCCCACTACCACGGCGAGGCGGAGCTTCCCGAGCGAGGCCGGCCAGCCCATGCCCCGGGCGGAGATAATTCTCAACGAACAGGTCCTGGGGATGGGACGTGACCGGGTCCTGGAGCTGCTGAGACGAGGTGAACCGGCCATCGATCTGGCCCCGGCGGGGGAGGATGGCGTGTACGTCAACCCACAGACACTGAAGCCCGGGGAGGCGGAGATCATCGCCGAGAGGCTGCGCCAGGTACTCTCGACTCATCGTTGATCGGGTCGATTCCCGGTCTGAGGTGGATCGCCCGTGATCAGGGGTAAAACGTTTTACCGTGTCCATTAACCGGAGGGGAGGTGTCTAACTGTCGGAAGAACTAGCGTTGCGCGGGGGTCCGAGGGCGGTTCCGGAGGGAACTGTCGCCAGGTGGCCCCCTGTAGATGACGTGGACCGGGAGATGGTGCTCTCCTCCCTCGAGGGCGGGAACCATGCCTTCGGCCCCAACTGCAGTGCCTTCCAGGAGGAGTTCGCGAAATGGAACGGCAATAAGTACTCTATAACCACCAACTCGGGGACGGCGGCCCTCCACATGGGAATCGCGGCAAGCGGCTGCAGCGCCGGGGACGAGGTGATAGTTCCCGCTTACTCCTGGTCGTCCTCCGCGACCTGCGTCCTGCACCACAACTGTATTCCTGTCTTCGTCGATATCGACTTCGACACGATGAATATCGATGTGGACGGAATCGAGGAGGCGGTGAGCCCGAGGACCAGGGCCATCGTGGTGGTCCACCTTCACGGTCTGGCGGTCGATATGGACCCGGTGATGGAGACCGCGAGGGAGCACGACCTCAGGGTAATAGAGGATGCGTGCCAGGCCCACGGGGCCACATACGGGGGGAGGAAGGTCGGAACCTTTGGCGACTGTGCAGCGTTCAGCTTCAACCAGAACAAGACGCTCTGCGGGGGAGAGGGCGGGATGTTCGTCACCGACGACCCGGAGCTCCTCGAGAGTGCCAAACAGGTCTGGTCCTTCGGCGAGACGAGGACGCCCCTGGAGGACCGGGACTACCACGCATACGCTCTGGGATGGATGTATCGGAACAACGACCTGTCGGCTGCGTTCGGGAGGGCCCAGCTCACGAAGCTCGATGGATACCTGCGGCACCAGAGGGAGAACGCCCGATACCTCAGCGAGTGTTTGAGTGACGTTCCGGGTTTGATACTGCCCACCGAGCCCAGGGGTTTCGGCCACAGCTGGTACAACTACACGATCAGGTTCGACATGGAGGAGTTGGGATTGGATCAGGACCCGTCCGGGTCGAGGAATCGGATAGTCGAGGCGATGAGGGCGGAGGGGGTTGAAACCGGGGTGTGGCAGAGCTTCATGCTGCCGGCGATGACGGTCTTCCAGGCCAGAAACGGGTACGGGCGAGGCTGCCCCTGGAGGTGTCACCTGGCCCGGGATATCACCTACAGCACCGAGGATTACCCGAACGCCCGCAAACACTGCGAGAGCCACACCGGCCTCACCACCCCCATAAGGGCCCCAAACGACCGCAGGGTCGTGGAGCTGACCGCGGATGGGATCCGCAAGGTGATGGAGAACCTCGACCAACTCGACGTGTAGAGCTCCGGGCGAAAGCTTGATCAAGGAATCCGCGTCTGTGTGACCATGGCAGCGCGCATTGGATTCGCGGAGGCCGATATAACACCGCCGGTCGGAACCGCGAAGATCGGCTGGAAGAAGCTCATAGTCTCGGATACCGTTCTCGACCCGCTGTACGCGAAGGCCGCGGTGGTATTGGCCGATGGGGATTCTGTGGGTCTGGTCCAGCTCGACACCCTGAGCATCAGATGGACCCAGGTGAACGAGATACGAGACAGGGTTTCGGAGGAGTTCGGCTTCCCGGGGTCGAGCATCCTTGTGGGGGCGACCCACAATCACGCGGGGCCGGCGGTTGCTGACGCGGGGGATGTGAAACGGGACGAGGAGTACGTCAATTTCCTGGTAGAGAGAGTGGTCGAGGCGATCGGTCAGGCTATCGAGAACGCGGTCCCGGCCGAGATCGGGATGGGCCACTGCGCCGAGTTCCGGGTCGGGTTCAACCGGAGGGTGGTGATGAGGGACGGGACGGTGCGGACCCACGGAACGTTCAACGACCCGGATTCTCTGTGTGTCGAGGGACCGATAGACCCCGAGGTGCACGTCCTCGCCGCCAGGGACGGGGAGGGGTCCCCCTTGGGTTGTATCGTGAACTTCGGGTGCCATCCCGCCCATCACGGCGGGACGACGGAGCTGTCCGGCGGCTTCCCGGAGGTGGTGGCAAGTATCATGGAAAAGCGGGGGTGGCCGGTCACCATCTTCCTGGACGGGTCCTCGGGGAACGTTACCACCGTCGATCCAGCCAGGGGCGGGTACAACGTCCCGAAGGAGGAGGCGGGCAGTATCCTGGCGGATGACGTCAGCCATATCCTGGAATCCGTCTCCTACACCTCCGAGGTCGAGGTAGGCGCGAGGTCGAGGCGGCTGGAGCTGCCCTTCCGGGAGCTGACCAGGGATCAACTCGAGGGGACCGCGAGGGGAGCCCAGAGGTTCATAGATTCCGAGATTTACGAGAGGGAGATGCCCCGGCTGGTGGAAAGGGTGAGGAGTATGGGCTCGCAGCCCGCTGAGGTGCAGGCGGTGTTCGTCAACGACAGCGCCTACATTGGGGTCCCGGCCGAGTTCTTCGCCGAGCTCGGACTGGAGATAAAGGAGAGGTGCTACCCGGTCGAGGCCAAGATCGTCGGCCAGGCAAACGGAATGGTTGGGTACGTTCCAACCGCTGAGGCCTTCGAGCGCGGGGGCTACGAGACCACTCTTTGCGGCAGCAGTAGGCTGGCCCCCGAGGCCGGCGGCATGCTTGTCGATGGGGCGGTCGAGCTGGTGAAGTCCCGCGGCTAGCTAGCGGCCCAGCTCCGCCTCGGCTCTCTGCCGGAGAAGGTCAGCCACCACCTGGAAGAGTGCCCCAGCGTCGCAGAGCCGGCACAGCGCATCCCCGACCTTCCCCTTTTCCTGTCCGCCGCACTCGTCGAGGGTGCCCTCCACCTGTCGGAAGTCGTCCATGAATTCCCTCCAGTGTGGCGGCAGTTCGCGGTCGAAGTTCTCGAAAGCCGACCACTGGGCCACGTGTATCATCGAGTTTCTGGTGTGGTCGACGCCGAGCAGCAGAACCTTGCCGCCCAGCTCCTTGAGCCTGTAGAGCGGGTGGTCCCTGGTTCCCTGCCCGGGCCGGTTGTCGTGTCCCTCGGTCAGGTCGATGGCGTGCCTTCCCCAGGCCGTGAAGGAGCCCGAGTACTGGTGGCTCCTGATAGTCTCCCCCCGCTTCCAGAACGCGTCCGGTATCGCCCCCGTCCAGACGGGCATCTTCCACGGCTTCACCTCATCGGGATCGGGCCGGGGGCCGTTTCGTCTGAGCTCGATTCGGGGGTTATCGGTGCCATCGGCGGAGAGTGTGATCTCCCACCCGCAGCTTTCGGTAAGCCTCTTGGACTCCGATTCGAGGCGACGGATCATCTCCTCGGGCGAACCGAATGGGTACTCGATACCCGAGTCCTCCGAGACCGTGCGCAGCAGGCGCCACAGCTCTTCGGCCTCGCCGGTGAAGACCTTCCCCCCAGGATCCTTTCCGAGCGCGAGGGTTTCGAGAAAGTAGATTACCTGGCCGGAATACGTCGGCATCATAATCGTGCCCGATGGGGTGACTACCTCCTGCAGCGCATCGATGACGGTATCCGCCCCGCCATCGACGTAGCCGAGGCTACTCAGACTACTATGCACGACTATGTGATCGCTCTTTGATAACCCGAGCGACCGGATTCCGGCCACGAGCTCAGGCTTGTTCACCTTCAACCGTTGGCCGTGTAGGCCGCCTTCTATTAACTGGGAACGTCTCAGTCCTCTGGTGGGAGTATCAGGCCCCGGTGACTAGTCGGCCCAGAGCTCGAGTGCTTTCCTGAGTTCCTAGTGCTTCTCGGCGTATTCCTGCAGACTGACATACTCTTCCAGGGCGTCTAGAGCCTGTCTCATGGCGGTTGGCCCGGAGTTGCTT
>Ga0180432_10002879_pt1 | contig 25375 bp, 17 predicted proteins | sample SS_ome_10_FD_132414 | JGI IMG/M metagenome (GOLD analysis project Ga0180432, IMG submission 132414) | Hypersaline lake sediment archaeal communities from the Salton Sea, California, USA - SS_1_MS_2 metaG | ecosystem: Environmental > Aquatic > Non-marine Saline and Alkaline > Hypersaline >... | reverse complement strand
TATAAGGTGAGAGTCAAGATCTGTGATTTCACTACTTTTTTCCCTTTAAAAACCGGAAAGAGGATTGACTCTATTTAACAATTCATATAAACTGATAAATAGATGTACTTAAGTACTTAATCGTTTTGTGGCCTGACATCTGTTTGGCAGCCTGCATTATTGCTGGATCTGTATTCGAATATGAGGTCATGTACAATGACAACAATTAAAAACGGTCGAGTTTCAGTCGCCGCTTTTCAGCTACAATCATTTTACGAGGCAATGCCTCGACACTTTCATCGAAGCTACGAGGGGTCCCTTGCTGAGCAAGTTTACGAGCATATTCTCACGTCGTTGGTCTTTCCACCCGAGGGTGTAGAGATTCGAAGCGGCAGTAAAATCACTGAGTCGGAACTCGCAGAAAATCTTCAGATTAGCAATGGACCCGTTCGTGAGGCCCTTTTTCGTCTTCGCCAGGAAGGTTGGATCAAAACTAGGCCGAACCGTGGCTCATATCTGGTAGATTTCAGTGATCGTCAGATCGCCGCTGACATATTTCGCTTTCGCCTGACGGTGGAGACAGGCGCTTTCTGCAGCCTGGCACATTCAATCACAGCCGCTCAGCTTAACGGCCTGAAGAATGTAGTGGGCAGGTTGAATGAAGCCCGTAAAAGAGCGATTATTAGCGATTTTCGAAAGGCCGACATTGAGTTTCACCTGAAGGTTGTTGAATTCGCCGGGGGGCAGGCTCTCAAATCAGTTTATAGGCCAAAACTTTTGCAGTGGTATGCGATGGCATATCACGTTTTGAAGCAAACTCTGGGAGATGAGAACTGGAGAAAGCATATGGAAGTGCCTTCCACGTCTCACTCAAAGCTGTACAGTTCCGTGGCTCAAAAAGATCCTGCGAAGGCAACACAAGTTATTTCGAGGCATTTCGACTACATCGCACGCATTTTGAAGATAAAGCAGACATCGAAATAAGGAGGATGGAATTTCCCGTAGACAACTTGAGGGCGGAAAAAACGTCTTTCTCGATGGTCAGGCAAGAGAAAGGGATCTGGATGATAAAGACGAACATCAAAGAGAAGTGTGCCGGGCTTATTGCGGCTGTATTCACTCCAATGAAGTCTGACTGCGCGTTGAACCTTGACATCGTTCCCACAATTGTCGAACATCTGATCAACGACGGCGTCCAAGGATTATATGTGTGCGGCACGACGGGGGAAGGACCGCTGCTTTCGAGCGAGGAGCGTCGTGCGGTGGCCCAGGCGTACGTGGCAGCCGCCGGAGGGCGGATTCTCGTCATTGTTCAGGTCGGACACAACAGCCTGACCGAAGCTCGCAGCCTGGCGAGTCACGCCGACGAAATCGGCGCCGATGCAATTTCGGCGGTCTCGCCCATGTACTTCAGGCCTGAATCAACAAAGGCCCTGATCGATTGTCTGTGTGAGATTGCCTCGGTCGTGCCCGACCTTCCTCTGTTCTACTATCACATACCAGCTTTTACGGATATGGAGATCGATGTCCTGGATCTGCTTGGCCGAGCTGAGCGACACCTTCCCAGCCTGGTGGGCATAAAGTACAGCGCTCTCACCGTACACGAGTATCAGGCCTGCCTGAATTTTGCGAAGGGACGCTATACGATCCTGTTCGGCTGCGACGAGATGTTGCTCAGCGGATTATCCGTGGGAGCATCCGGTGCGGTCGGCAGCACTTACAATTTTGCCGCCCCCCTCTACAATACCATGATAGAAGCGTTCGAGCGGGGGAATCTGGCAGAGGCGCGACGACTCCAGAGTCTTTCGACACAAATGATCCGCCTCATGTATCGATACGGGGGCCAGCCAGCGTTCAAAGCAACGATGGGACTGTCAGGGCTGGATTGCGGGCCGAACCGACTGCCTCTCCAGATCTTGCCTGCGGATGAAATTCAGTCTATGAAACGGGAACTTGAGGAAATTGGCTTTTTTAACTGGGCCAGAGGGAATGGACAAACGAGATGAATGTCAGACATGACCGAGATTTGTACACACTTTCACATGGTCACACAATGGGCTTTTCCGCTCTGGGTCTGCTGGTGATTGCGACACTCGGATCGGCAGTCCGCGCGGAGCCTGACATCGTCGAAGTCTTCGCTGCCGGCAAAGAAGCTGTTCACGGAGACCTGGGGCAAGATTACGCACAGTTTCGCGAGCAGAATATCGCCGTCACCAATAACGGCACAGTAGTGATCGTGTGTCAGGGTCGCAACAAGAGTCGATGGTCCGACCGATCCGGACAAGACCTTGTTGTTAAGACCAGCAAAGATAGCGGCAAAACGTGGAGCAAAGCAAGACTCGTGGTAACTCACGGCCGCAAATCTATCTGTCCGAATGCCGCCGTATATGATAGTAAGCAAAACCGAATCCACGTACTCTATAACCTTTTCATGTGGGACTACACGAATGTGCCGAAAGATGTAAGAGGAGACATGGGTGACCTGCATTGCCGCCAATTTGTCGTGACCAGCGATGATGAGGGAGAAAACTGGTTGAAACCACGTGAGATATCCGACATGGTCGACACAAACGGCGCGGTAATGGTAGTCGGTTCGGGCGAGGGTATTCAGTTGCAGCACGGCCCTTGGCGCGGGCGGCTGATTGTTGGCGGCGGGGATTTTCATAAGGGCAAGAAAGTGCTGTGCTACTACAGCGACGATCACGGGCAGACTTGGAAACGTAGCAAGGTCGTTCCATGGGAGGGCAAGATGGCCTGGGCCAGCGAGTCGAAGGTAGCCGAACTGCCCAACGGGATACTCGTGCTCAACAGCCGCACGTTCGTGCAGAACGGATCGAAGCAGCGGCTGCGGACCCGCGCGTTCAGCTCCGATGGCGGCACAACATGGACAAAACTGGAAAACGATCCGGCCCTGAAGACGGTCAGTTGCAACGGTTCGTTGATCTCGGTCCGACATCCGAAGGGACGGGATGGAGTTATTCTGTTGTGTTCGGTGCCGGTCGGACCGGGCCGGACGCAAGGCACAGTCTACGTGAGCTTTGACGGCGGAAAGACCTGGCCTCGCACCAAGTTGATCGTTCCAACGGAATTTGCATATTCGTCGCTAATGCAACTGCCGGACGGCAAAATCGGTCTGTTCTACGAAGGCGCCGGCTACAAGACGATTGAATTGGCAAGGTTCACATTGGACTGGTTACTGAACGAGCAATCTTCAATCAAATAAGGAATTCGAGCAATGAGCAAGAGCGGCCTGTTGAATATGTTTCTCATTGCATTGTGCCTGTTGTCGCCGGCGGTCGGCAATGCCGGAACATCGCAGCAGCCGATGTTCAAGCCGGTCTTCAAGCACGGCGAAGATGATTACCCGGAGTATCGTATTCCCTCGCTGGTGACCACGGAGAAAGGCACTCTTCTGGCATTCTGCGAGGGGCGAAAGACATTGTCCGACCATGCGCAGAACGACATTGTGCTCAAACGCAGCACGGACGGCGGACAAACATGGGGCGAGTTGATAGTTGTTCACGAAGACGGCGAGAACGTATTGGTGAATCCTTGCGCCGTCGCCCTGGACTCGGGACGGATATTGATGATGTACCAACACTTCCCGGCGGGCTACCATGCCAGAGCGATGGGGAATCGTATCAAGAGACTTGAAGCAGGTCTGAGCGGGCCGAAAGTTAGTACAACTCTGATCACGTGCAGCGACGACGATGGCAAAACCTGGAGCAAACCGCGCGACGTTACGAAAGGGACCAAACGCCACGCTCCGATTGTATCGACGGCGACCGGACCCGGCCGGGGAATCGTCCTGAGTCGCGGCCGGCACAAGAATCGCATAATCATGCCGACCAACGAAGGATGGTACGTGGACAACGCGCGATTCTTCAACGTCTACTCTTGCTATTCCGACGACAACGGACAGAGCTGGAAGTGCGGTGAGCCAGCTCCGAACGGTTCACAAGGCAACGGCAACGAAGTGCAGATGATCGAGTTGAAAGACGGTTCGATCATGCTAAATAGCCGAAGCGCAGGAAGCAGCGGTTATCGCAAGTTCGCCGTCAGCTCCGATGGTGGGCACACATGGACTCCGCTCGTGGACGAGCAGCAACATCCGGAGCCGCGATGTATGGGGACTATCTTGCGTTACAGCTTCCCTGAAGACGGCAAGGGACGCTTGCTATTTGCCAACCCAGGCACGAAACGGGGACGCAAACAGGGCACAGTGAGATTGAGCTACGATGACGGCAGGACATGGCCCGTCTCGAAAGTCATTTACGAAGCCGGCTATGCCTATTCGTGTCTGACAAAACTGGCAGATGGCTCGGTCGGACTGCTGTTCGAAAAAGATGGATACAAGTCGATAACCTTTGCGCGTTTTACCCTGGATTGGCTGACAGATGGTAAGGACAGAGCCGATTGATGCCGCGTTGGAGAACAAGATGATGAACATTGGCGCGATGACACGTCGCAGAACTTTGCAGATGATGGGTTGCGGAGCCGCTCTGACAGCGGCGCGCCTGGTGACCGCCAGGAGTGATGAGCGGCGCAGCCGACCGAACGTGCTGCTGATTACTTCCGAGGACAACGGCCCCGAACTGGGCTGCTACGGCGATCCTTACGCCAGGGCACCACATCTCGACAGACTGGCAAACGAAGGTGTTCGGTTCGCGAATGCCTTTATCACCAATCCGGTTTGCAGCCCCAGTCGCGGCACGATCTTCACAGGGCTGTACCCCCACCAGAATGGTCAGATTGGGCTGGCAACACACAAGTACGCCATGTTCGAAAAGTGGCCCAACGTCGTCAGCATACTCAAAGAAGCGGGTTATCGCACGGGAATCATCGGCAAGATTCACGTGAATCCCGAATCGGCATTTCCCTGTGATTACCGCGCTCTGCCCGGCAGCAATTTCAACATGCGCGACATGATCAAGTTCTCAGCGGCCGCAGAGGAATTCATTGCCGAAAGACACGATCCGTTCTTCCTGATGGTGAATTTCCCCGATGCGCATTTTCCGCTGATCAAGCAGTATGCCGGTCTGCCTGCCAAGCCGCTCGAAGCCACAGACGTCAGGACAATGCCCTGGGTGGGAGCGGACAGCAAGCGGTTGCGCGGATTCGCCGCGGACTATTACAATTGTTTGTCACGGCTGGACACCGGCATCGGGCTCTTGATGGACGTACTGGAAAGGACTGGGCACGCCTCGAACACGCTGATTATCTACCTCGGCGACCACGGCGCCCAATTCTCGCGAGGCAAGTGCTGTTTGTACGAAGCCGGATTGCGTGTTCCATTCATGGTGAAGTGGCCCGGCCGGGTAAAATCGGCTCTTGTGCGAAACGAACTGATCAGCACAGTCGATATATTGCCAACTGTGTTAGATGCGGTCCGGTGCAAAGGACCGGGGAATCTTCCTGGGCGATCTCTGCTGCCGTTATGTCGGGGCGAAAAGGTCCCCTGGAGACAGTATCTGTTCGCCGAGAAGGAAGGCAGCACTCCGTTTTGGACACATCCCAGCAGGTCCGTGCGGGATGAGCGGTACAAGCTGATCGTCAACCTGCGCCGGGACCACTCCAATCCCGTCTACCAAGCGTATTTGACACAATTCAACGTGCATTTCAGCGCCGGGGCGAACCAGGAGGAGATTGACGCCGCCTCGAAACTTGTGCGGAAAGCTTACGCCACATGGAAAACGCTTCCGCCCGTTGAACTATACGACCTGAAGAATGACCCATACGAGTGGGACAATCTGGCGGATCAACCGCGGCACGCTGACGTGCGCGAACGACTGACCCGAGCGATGAGCAACTGGCGCAAGCAAACCGGTGATCCGTCAGCCGACCCGGAAAAGCTTAAGATGCTTATAGTAGAGATGGATACAGTCATGCGGGAGAAGGTCGAGTACCGCAAAAAAAATAATTTTTCCTGGAAGTACCTGGACTACTACAGAGTCACCAAATGATAGGACATGAAATGAAAAGGAACGGATACACACGACGCGAGGCGCTCAAGAGCATAGGTATGGCTACAGCCGCACTGGCCCGATTCGTCCAGGCTGAGCCGACAAAGACTGGACGACCAAACATCTTGTTCATCGTTTCGGAAGACAACGGTCAGGAATTGAGTTGTTACGGCGACCCGAACGTGCGAACGCCCAACCTGGATTCGCTGGCTAAAGAAGGCGTGATGTTCAGAGACGCTTACGTGACACAGGCGGTGTGCAGCCCGTCGCGCAGCACGTTCTTCACCGGGCTTTATCCCCATCAAAACGGACAACTGGGACTGGCAACGCATCAGTACGCCATGTTCAAGGACTTCGGCACCAGCTACCAGCGATTGAAGAAAGCCGGCTACGCCACCGGCATGTTGGGAAAGACTCACGTCAATCCGGAACAATACGTGGAGAAGTGGATCGACTACCGGGCCATCAAAGGGTCGAATTTCGCCAAGAAGAATCTTGGCGAATATGCCGAGCACGCCCGGACATTCATCGAAGGCGCCGGCGACAAGCCGTTCTTCCTCACGGTCAACTTCCCAGACACGCACTGGCCTCTGCAAAATCAGGTGCAGGGACGGCCCATGCGCCCGTTGTCGCCCGGCGAGGTCAAGCCCATGCCGTACATAGGCGTCGACAACGCCCGCATTCGTAAGCACATTGCCGGCTATTACAATTGCATGCAGCGGCTGGATGGATGTGTCGGCGAGCTGCTCGCCGTGTTGAAGGAATCGGGCAAGATGGACAATACGCTGATCGTCTACATCGGCGACCACGGCGCGCAGATGGCGCGTGCAAAGGTCGGTGTCTGGGAAGGCAGCACGCGCATACCCTTTATCGTGCGATGGAAGGGAGTGACGAACGCAGGCGCAGTCAGCAAAGCAATGGTCTCGACCATCGATTTGCTGCCGACGTTTCTTGACGCCGCCGGCCTGCAGATCCCTGCTCACCTTCCGGGAAAGAGCTTACGGCCGCTGCTCAGCGGAAATTTGCGGCCGGACCGGTTCCGAGACTACCTGTTCACCGAACGCAACTGCGACTCGGTCAATCATTATTACCCCCAGCGGACTGTGCGCGACAGGAGATTCAAGCTGATACTGACGCTGCTGCCCGAGCGAACCGACCCTGCAGGTGAGTTCTACATCGGACACAAGAGGGAGCACTACCGTGGCTCGCCCAATGCCGAGGAACTGAAGACTTGTCCGGATAGAGTCCGACGGGCTTACGCTACTTACCTCAGACCGCCGGCGGTTCAGTTGTACGACCTGGCCAATGACCCGTGGGAGTTCGAGAATTTGGCCGGGCGATCCAAATATGCCGCTGTGCAGCAGCGACTGTACGACAGGCTGATCAAATGGCAGGCGGAAACAGAAGACCCGCTTGCCGATCCGGCACTTCTGAAGAAGTTGACCGATGAACATGATGCACTTTCCAGCACAAACCGCAGAAGTACAGAAGGCGGGTGGAAGTATTTGCAGTACCTGCATCCGGACCGTCTCCGACGGGGTTAGGTTTTGCTGATGTTGGAGAAGTTATGAAGAACAAGATTATCAGTCGACGCGATGCTATCAAAACCATGGGGTTGACAGCAACTGCAATGCTGACCGGCTGCGGCACGGTGCAGATTGCGCCTCGCAAGTCAAACGCCGCTGAACTCCCGAACATCATTCTCGTGATGAGTGATGATCTGGGTTGGGGCGACGTGGCCTATAACGGCAACCCCACGGTTCACACGCCGCATCTTGATGCGATGGCCGAAGAAACGGTTCGATTGGACCAGTTCTATGCGGCCTTTCCCGTCTGTTCTCCAACGCGAGCCAGTTGCTTGACCGGGCGTCATCCGTATCGTTACGGCATCGAATGGGCGGGCGAACTGCCGCTGAAGCGTGAAGAGGTCACCATAGCTGAAGCGTTGCGCGATGCCGGATATGCAACGGGCCATTTTGGCAAATGGCACATGGGAGGACTAAGCAAGACGCTGAAGCAGAGTTACTTTCCCGGGCCGGTCGATCCGGCCAACTACTCGCCGCCTTGGGAAAACGGCTTTGACGAGTGCTTTTCCACTGAATCGATGGTGCCCACCTACAACCCGTCGTATCACGTCGGCGGCGCTTTCGGTGAGGACAACTACCGCCACCTGCAGACCGAATCTGTTGCTTTCAATCAACGCACGGGTGGTCACCGGTGGCGGACATGCTTCTGGACCGGTCACGGCCGGGTTGTCGACCGGTGGCTCGGCGGTTACGAGTCCAAGCTGGTGATGGATCGCGCACTGGAGTTCATGAGCAGGCAGGTTGTCGCCAAGCGGCCCTTTCTAACGCTGGTTTGGTTTCACACGCCGCACACGCCATTGGTTGCTTCCCACGAAGACTGTCAGCTCTACGGCGACCAACCCATGCAGGCGCAACATTGGTTTGGCGCCATTACAGCGATGGACCGGCAAGTCGGCCGTTTGCGCTCCTGGCTACGCGAAAAGGACATACATGAAGACACAATTGTCTGGTTCTGCTCCGACAACGGGCCCTCTTACATCCATGATTTCAACTCTGCCGGCCCCTATCGAGGAAAGAAGGCAACCTTGTGGGAAGGCGGCGTTCGCGTGCCGGGGATTGTCGAATGGCCGAGCCGGATCCAAGGTGGACGCGCCATCAAGGCGCCGATGAGCACCAGTGACTTCTATCCGACGCTACTGGCCGCCGCAGGCGTAAAATTCCCGATCGGCCAGCCCCCGCTGGACGGTATAGATGTTATGCCCTTATTGACCGGTAAACGCGAACGACGTGACGCCCCAATCGCTTTTCAGGCTCCAGTGAAAAGCGACAAGGATGTGCTCGCCGAACCGGGCACAAAACAAATGTCTCTGGTAGACGACCGCTACAAGCTGCTCTCAGTCAACGGCGGCAAGAAATGGATGCTGTTCGACCTTGACTCCGACCCGGGCGAAACCAACGATTTGGCTGCCGATCAAACTGAACGCGTACTGCAAATGCGCCAAGCACTACAGACTTGGATTGACTGCTGTGCCCGCAGCGCAGCCGGTGATGATTATGAACGGAGGCAAGACAACGGAGCATTACTACACAATCTTCAGGGCAAAAGGATGACAGTAAGATGAACATCTGCTTTCCACAATTTGCCATTGTCTTTCTGCTCATCGCAACATCCGTTTCTCATTCGCAGGACACCTTGAATCCTTCGGCCGACCGGCCCGAACCATCGCCTTTATTTCAGGCTGGCGTCGACAAGGCTGATACTCATCAATACACGAACTTTCGAGAGCCGGTCGTCGTTCGCATGAAATCGGGGCGATTGATCGTGGGTGTTCAGGCCGGCAATAGACTCGGCTGGCCGGAACGCTCGGGTCAGGATCTTGCCGTGCGCTTGTCGGACGACAACGGCAAGACATGGAGCCCGATCGTTGTGGCCGGGCCTCATCATGTTCGTGGGAAGAACGATCGCGCACATCAGGATGCGCTTTGCCGGACGAGTAGAGACGGCGGCAAGACATGGTCAGATATCACCATGATCGCTGACGCGGGCATGGATTCAGTCCTGCCGACAGTCCTTGTTTATGACGAACGGCAAGACCGCGTCCTGTTCGTCTACAACGTTATCTTTAACGACCCTGATCGCCCGAAGACGGACAAAAAGCCGTGCCAGCAGTTCGTCATGCACAGTGAAGATGCCGGCGCAACATGGTCAGAGCCGAAGGAGATACTCAAAGACCTGGCAAGCATATGTGTTTTTGGCGGCGGCAACGGGTTCCAGTTGAGGCACGGAAGACGCAAGGGGCGGTTGGTGATCCCCGGCGGGACTCACAGCGGCGGTTTCTCTCGTGGTTACTACTACAGCGACAATCACGGCGAGACATGGGCATTCCGGAAACTCACATTGAAAGGGAGACTCGAAGCAACCGGGTGCGAACTGGCGGATGACACGATTATGCTGAACCACCGACAAAGCGGATACGGAATGGCGGCGACATTCAGTCGGGACGGCGGTGAGACCTGGAGTGCTCAACGGCCCCTGCTTCTCGATGCGTGGTCCGCTTGCAACAACTCGGCGCTGTCGGTCCGCGATGGAAAGGGCAGGGAATACCTGTTGATCGGGGCACCACTCGGTCCTGAGAATGCAAAGAAATACCTTGTCGAGCAGGACGCAGGAAAGCTCCGGCGTGGTGTCGAAGATTCGCGACAGGTTGCACGCCGCAACGGCGGCATCTTCATTAGCCGCGATGGTGGCAAGACGTGGCCGATTGGGGTCTGCGTCACGCCCGGCTGGACCTTCGGCTACAATGCGCTCGTCGCGTTGCCGAACGGTGAGATCGGACTCGTGTTCGAAGGGAGCCCGTCCGGTGTCGACTGGACCAAGGCCAAACGCGATCACAACACCGGTGCCCGTCTCGGTATCTACATGGTCAAGTTCAGCCTCGATTGGTTGTTGGCACAAAAGACCTCACCAACATCCGTGGCAACCGAGCGAACTCGCCCGAATATTCTCTGCATCGTGGTCGATGACATGGGCTATTCCGACGTCGGCTGTTACGGCGGAGAGATCGATACCCCGAATATCGACAAACTGGCGGACAACGGTTTGCGTTTCAGTCAGTTCTACAACTGCGGCCGGTGTTGTCCCACCCGGGCCAGTCTCCTCACCGGCCTCTACCCGCATAAGACCGGTCTGGGCTTCATGACCGCGCGTGATTACGGCAAACCGGGCTATCGTGCACAGTTGAATTGGAACTGCGTGACCCTGGCTGAGGCGTTGAAGCTTGGAGGTTACCGCACTTACATGACGGGCAAGTGGCATGTCTGCAAGGACTTCGACCCCGAGGGTCCTAAACATAATTGGCCCCTGCAGAGAGGCTTCGACCGGTTTTTCGGCACCTTGATCGCAGCGGGCAGTCAATGGAATCCCATGACCCTGACCGAGGGCAACGAGCCCGTTGAACCGCAAGGCGATTTCTTCTACACCGAAGCGATTTCTCGAAAGGCTGTCGAGTATATCGGGTCGCATGACGCTGCTGACCCATTCTTCCTCTATGTAGCGCATACCGCACCGCACTGGCCGCTGCATGCCCGTGCCAGCGTCATTGAAAAGTACCGCGGCCGATACGCCGCAGGTTGGGATATCCTGCGACGCAGTCGTTTAGATCGCCTCGTCCAGGCAGGCATCTTGTCGAAAGATCTGATTTTGTCCGAGCGAAGCGAGGGAATCCCACCCTGGAAAGAGGCGCCGCATAAGCAATGGGAGCAGAGCCGCATGGAGGCGTATGCTGCGATGGTGGATCATGTCGACCAGGGCGTGGGAGATATCGTGCAAGCCTTGAGGCAGAAGGGTCTTCTGGAAAATACCCTTATCTTCTTTCTCTCCGACAACGGGGGCGATAGTCTTGAACACCCGTACGGACGCATTGGATCCACCGGTAAGCCCTGGGCGTATATGCGTTATGTACCCCTGTATACCCGCGACGGTCGCCCGGTTATCGCCGGAGACTATCCGGGACTTAATCCGGGACCGGATCATACCTACGGAGGATACGGCACCAAATGGGCCAACCTGAGCAACACACCGTTTCGGTATTACAAGAAGTATGTGCACGAAGGCGGAGTGGCAACGCCGCTGATCGTGCACTGGCCGGCCGGTATCAAAAGTCGTGGTGAGCTTCGGCATCAGCCGGCGCACGTGATCGATCTTATGGCCACTTGCTTGGAGATCGCCGATGTTTCGTATCCCAGTCGTTACCGAAATGAGCCGATCAAACCTATGGACGGCAAGAGTCTCCTGACGGTGTTTACGCAGGATGCGGCGATTCATGAAGCCCTGTTCTTTGAGCACCACGGCAACCGTGCTGTGCGAAAGGGGAAATGGAAGATAGTTGCGATCAAGGAAGGCACGTGGGCGCTGTATGACATGGAGCGAGACCGCACGGAAACCACTGATCTGGCAGATCGGCATCCAAGTGTGGTCCGCAAGTTGGCCGTGGCCTATGAGCAATGGGCAGCCCAGTCCAATGTACTACCGGTCGATGCGCTTAAGATCGAGGAAATTCCGGGAGCCGAAAATCCTTTGACCCGTGATGCAGATGAGATGAATCGTTTTCTGAAAACCGTGAACCAGGAATTGAGAAGAAGAGGTCTTCCCTTGTTCGACATGGCCAAATGAAGACCCAATTGTAAAAGAGAGATAGAGTATGCAGAGAAGACATTTTCTAAAGAGTCTGGGAACAGTCATCGTAGGTTCCAGCATATCCGACTTGGCCTCTGCATTCACCATGGATGCTGACAAGCCTAATGTGCTCTTCATCGCCATCGATGATCTGGCTGATTGGGTAGGTTGCCTGAACGGACATCCTGACGTCAAGACGCCAAACATTGATCGATTGGCCAAGCGAGGAATGCTGTTCACAAATGCGCATTGCGTTTCACCGATCTGCGGTCCCTCTCGTACCGCCGTATTTACTGGAATGCGTCCCGAGACTACAGGCATATATCACAACAAGGGCAATTATACACACTATGTGCCGGAGGCAGTTGCCCTGCCGCAGTATCTCAAAGACCACGGATACCACGTGATGGGCGCGGGAAAATTGATCCACCCGACAGGGAATGTCGTGCCCGGTTTATTTGACGAATACGGCCCCGACACCGGATGCGTGGGAGGACCCTTCACGCCTGAAGAACTGGCGACAAAGAGCATGGACCCCACATATACAGTCAAGAGAGGCAAACTGGATGTAGTTTTGCCGATGAACGGTATTTCTACGATCGATCGTCCGACGAATCAATTCAGTACGTTTGACTGGGGCCCCGTGGATCTGGCGGATGATGATATGCCCGATGGCCAGATTGCCAGGTGGGCGACCGAGCGTTTGCAGCGACGCTACGACAAACCCTTCTTTCTTGCGGCGGGGTTCTACAGACCTCATCAACCGTTCTTCGTGCCGCGCAAGTATTTCGAGATGTACCCGCTCGAAGAAGTCTCATTGCCGCCCACCATTGCCGGCGATCTCCACGATCTGTCGGAGACGGGCAGGAACTTTGCCCTGCTGCCGTGGACTTCCGGCACGCATAAGACAGTGACCGCGCACAATCAATGGCACCGTGCCGTACAGGGTTATCTGGCGTCCATCAGTTTCGCAGACGCTCAGGCGGGACGGGTGATCGATGAATTGGAACGCAGCCCACATGCCGACAATACCTGGATAGTACTCTGGAGCGATCACGGCTGGCACATCGGGGAGAAGGAGCACTGGGGAAAGCACACCCCATGGGACCGCTCGACGCGAGTGCCTTTGATCGTAGTGCCGCCGAGAAAGAGGGGACCGGAAGGCTTCAAGCCCGCCGCGCGATGCGACGCAATGGTGAGCCTACTGAGTTTGTATCCGACGCTGTTGGATATCTGCGGACTCCGGCCTCATAGCCAATTGGAGGGCAGGAGCCTGATGCCTCTGATCCGGAATCCGCGTCAACCCTGGGACAAAGCTGTCGCAGCAACAATAGGCAGAGGCAACCACAGCGTAAGTACGAAGCGCTGGCGCTACATACGCTACTTCGATGGAACCGAAGAGCTTTACGACCATGGTTCGGATCCGCACGAGTGGTTCAACCTTGCCGGTAATAAAAGCTATGGCGGCATTATGAAGAACCTGTCGCAACATGCCCCGGCCGATCCGAAAACTAAGCAGTTCGTGCGAACCGGCAGATACAAGGCGGTAATCGCCGGGGATGGCAGCATGATGCTCTTCGACATCTTGGCGCCGATGGGAATCTCCGAGCAGACCGAAGTGGCTGAGGAGCATCCCGACGTTATCAGCTATATCAGGGAGTATCTGGAAAAGAACCGTATCACCGCCCGACATGTGACGATTCCTGAAATGCCATGACAGCAAAGATGAACAGCAGAGAAAGGGTGATATGCACGCTGGCTCACCGGGAGCCCGACAGGATTCCCGTCTACGACGCCTTCTGGATCGACACCCTTGCTCGCTGGAGGAAGGAAGGTTTGCCCACCGATGTCGAGCCCGAGGAGTATTTCGATTTCGATATACGAATGATGAGTATCGATGCGTCACCGGGTTTCGAGCCGAAACTGATTCGGGAAGACGGCGAAACGATCACGCTCCGTGACCGTTTCGGATACGTGGTTAGAAAGAGCAAGTTCAAGTCCAGGACAATGGACTTCATATCTCACCCGGTCAACAACCGCGAGGATTGGAGCCGTGTGAATGAAAGGTTCACGTTGCCCGCCAACGAACGGACGCGAATCGACACCAACGCATTTCCGTTTCGCCTTGATACAGGTCCGACATGGGACGTCGCTCGGCAACGTTGCGAGTATCTGCGACACAAGCAGAAGTATATTATAGCCTCGGCATACGGCCCTTACGAAGCGATTCTGCGTTTGCGCGGATTCAAGGCGACACTTTACGAAATGTACGACGATCCGGAACTGATTCGAGACATGGCGACAACGTACACGGCGTTCCTGATCCAGGTTGTCGCCCGGTGTCTTGCTGAACACATTATCTTCGACGGCTTCTACATGATCGAGGACCTGGCGGGTACAAACGGAATGTTGTTTTCGCCCGAGATGTGGCGAGAGCTGCTCAAGCCCTCGGTAGAGCGGATTGGAGCATTTCTCAGAGCGAATAATATCGCCTTCTGGATGCACTCATGCGGCAATGCTCAGCCCATCTTCGACGATCTGATTGAGTGCGGGCTCCACGTCATCAATCCGCTGGAGGCAAAGTCGGGGCTCGATGTGCGAGAACTCAAGAAATCGTACGGAGACCGGCTGACGTTATTTGGGAACATCAATGTGATAACCATGGCCGGTTCGGACGAGGCAATCGAAAGCGAAATCAGGACAAAACTGTCGATAGCCGGGCAGGATGGCGGGTACATATATCATTCCGACCATTCCGTGCCACCCGAGGTTTCATTCGAACGGTATCAGCTTGTTATGAACCTTGTCAGGAAATACGGCGCTAACGGCAATCACAAATAGTAAGAGGTGACGATGAATGAATCCGCGTGAACGAGTACTGACGGCGTTGGGAAGGGCCGAGCCTGACCGCGTGCCTGTGTTCTATCGCGATGTCTCTGAGGTCGGGGCACGTTTGATCCGGGAACTCGGTCTCCGAGATCGAGAGGATCTCCTGCGCTTCTTCGAAGTCGATTTCCGCTGGATCGGGCCAGATTATGTGGGGCCTCCACTGGAGGATGCACAATCGGGCGTGAAGCGCGACATTTGGGGCGTGCCGCACAAGTACATGTCCTTTAGCGAAACTGCGGGGTATTGGGAAGTTGAATCGCACCCGCTCGAAAACTGCGACGATCCCAACGATCTTGATGACTATCAGTGGCCGAGTCTGGACTGGTTCGATTTTTCGACGCTCAAGGACCAGGTCGCCGGATATGACGACTTTGCCATCATGAATGCTCCGGACTACAGCTCACCGGGAATCCTTCAGTGCCCGATTCAGAAGCTGGTTGGGGACGAAAAAGGCCTCATCGACATGGCGGCCAATCCTGATTTCTTTGACGCGCTCGTCTCCCGGATCCAGGAATTCCAATTGCCCTTTGTCGACAGAATGCTCTCGGCGGCGGGCGGTCGCATCGACTTTTTCCGTATCGGAGACGATTTCGGCACACAGAGGGCTCTGTTGATCAGCCCCGAAATGTGGCGGCGGCGGATTCAACCCGCTCTCAGAGCATTGGTGGACGTCGCTATCTGTCACGGTGCTCATTGTTATCTTCACTCGTGCGGCGCCGTGGGCGATCTCATACCCGATTTCGTGGACACGGGCATCGAAGTTCTGGATCCGGTCCAGGTCAAAGCCGCGGGTATGGAGCCAAAATCCCTCAAGGCGCAACACGGCGACAAAATGTGCTTCTCCGGCGGCGTAGATGAGCAACAATTGCTGAGCAAGGGAACGCCTCGGCAAGTGCGCGAGGGTGTCTTTCAACTTCTGGACGACATGGCAAGAGGCGGGGGCTTCTTCGTCGGCCCAACGCACAACCTTCAGGACGACATACCAACGGAGAATATAGTAGCCATGTACGATGCCGCACGAAACTGGTCTTATTGAATGCTGAAAAAGGGTAACATTGTGAAGCGAATTAACATATTTCTGTTATTCTTCTCTTTGATCCTCGTACAGGCAAGTATTGTCAAAGGCGATGTGCGGTTGCTCTCTGTCATAAGTGACAGCATAGTGCTGCAGAGCGATATGTCTGCACTGACGCAAAGTCCTAATTTCACTGGGTTTGAAGCACCTCGGGCCGGACCGTTGAGCAAAGTCACCTTTGACGGTGCAACGTGGTCTGCCCCAAAGGGGCACGCCGAGATATCAGCCAGACTCGCCCGCACTGGAAGACAGTGCTTGCACTTGAATGGTGGCGACCACTCTGAGGTCGAGTTTATTCTCTCCGATGTGCACGCCGCAAAACAATATGGACAGCTTTCCTTTGCCGCCGAACGCTGGACAAAACGCGAGCCGTTCTCATTCCGCATCGAGGTTGTGACCACCAACGGCAATTGGCAAGAGATTTATAACGGCGACGACGAAGTCAAGGTTGGCCGTGCCTATCGCAATCACGTCGTCATCGCTCTTCCGCCTAATGTGCGGCGATTGCGCATGACTTGCTCAGCACCACCCAAAACCGGCGTACTAATCGACGACATGGTTCTGGTCGAAGCCAAACCAATGGAGGTCTCGCGGGTTTTTGTGAAGCAAGAGGCAGTGCCCATCCTCATAGGTCGAGAGAACAGCCCGCTGCTTCAACTGGTTATCGAAACAGAAGGTAGTCTGAGTCCTGTGATGGTCACTGCTGTCGAGTTCGAGCTACGCACGAGAAAGAGGACGCTCAGTCAAATCCGTTTTCGGAATCAGTCCATCAAGCCTGAGACAAAAGTCTTCTTTGAAACAGAGATCCCGCTTGCTGCCGGGGTCAATGTTCTGCCGCTTACGTGCGTAGTCTCGCCGGACGCCAGTCTCGACGATTATGTGTTAGTCGCCTGTACTGGGGTGCATCTCGATGACAAACATGTCGTCACTCCGGACAGCGCCTTGTCGTCCGTCCACAGGAGAATCGGTATCGCTTTACGGCAGCGAGGCCAGGACAACGTCCATACTTATCGCATCCCCGGTCTGGCGACGACGAATAGAGGCACATTGATTGGTGTCTACGATATTCGGCGACGTGGCAGCGGCGACCTTCCCGGCGATATAGACATCGGCATGTCGCGCTCGACCGATGGTGGGCGAACGTGGGAGCCTATGAAGGTCATCATGGATATGGGCAACGATCCTCAGTGGCGCTACGATGGTATCGGTGACCCGGCTGTGCTCGTCGACCGCAACACCGGCACGATTTGGGTGGCGGCAACGTGGAGTCACGGCAACCGCTCCTGGCGCGGATCAGGGCCAGGATTGAAGCCGGAAGAGACAGGCCAGTTGATGTTGGCACGTAGCGATGACGACGGTGTCACGTGGTCGGAACCCATCAACATCACCGAGCAAGTCAAACGTCCAGAGTGGTGCTTCCTTCTGCAGGGACCGGGCAAAGGAATCACGATGCGCGACGGCACGATCGTGTTTGCCGCCCAGTATCAGGATCCGCCGGAACAGAAACGACTGCCGCATTCGACGATCATGTACTCCAAAGACCACGGCAGGACATGGCAGGTCGGTACTGGAGCGTTTGATGACACCACGGAATCACAGGTGGTGGAAATTGAACCAGGCGTGCTGATGCTCAATTGCCGGTACAACCGCAAGCCGGTGCGAGTCGTGATGACAACCCGTGATATGGGTAAAACGTGGCAGAAGCATATCACCTCAGAGCGAACGCTGATCGAGCCAGGCGCATGCATGGCAAGCCTGATCGACGTCGATCGCGAGGTTGGAAAGGACCTTGGTGGCTGGTTGTTGTTTTCCAATCCGGACAGCACTCGCGGCAGGAATCACATCACAATCAAGGCATCATGCGATCGTGGCCTCACCTGGCCCAAGGAGCACCGTCTGTTGCTGGATGAAGGAACCGGAGCCGGCTACTCCTGCATGTCGATGATCGATGACAGAACAGTCGGCATCCTCTACGAAGGCAGCCAGGCGCACCTGACGTTCCAACAGATTCCGCTGAAGGTCTTGTTTGGCAAAGAGAGATCCCAAAAGTCAGCAGCGTCAGGCACAACGCCAAGACTTTGTTTGCCTCGTGTCTTCGGCAGCCACATGGTACTGCAGGCCGATGCGAAGATTCCAGTGTGGGGTTCCGCAAGGCCAGGCGAAGAGGTAACAGTATCGCTCAGCAACGAAACCGGGAACACAAAAGCGAACGAACGGGGAGAATGGCAGCTTCACCTGAAGCCACGCGAAGCCAGCGCTGTTCCGATCAAGATGCAGATCGAGTCGGCGGATGAGCGGATTGAATTCAGAAATGTTACCGTTGGCGAGGTATGGATTTGCGCCGGGCAATCGAACATGGATTTCGCGCTACGGCACTCAATACACGGAAAAGAAGAACTTGCAGCCGCGGATCATCCCAATCTTCGACTGCTCCATTTGTCAGGCGGCGCTCGAGGGAGTCACGGCAGCTACACGCCTCAACATATTGCCCGCCTGACTCCGGACACATTTTGCGAAGGCCGGTGGAAAGGAGCATCCGCCGAGTCAGCCGGCGCCTTCTCTGCAGTGTCCTGGTATTTCGGGCGGCAACTGGAAGAGAAGCTCAACGTCCCGGTTGGCTTGATCTGTCCGGCCGTTGGGGGCACACCGACCGAAGCGTGGATTCCTCGCGAGGCTCTCGAAGCCGATCCGGATTTGCGGGGGCTTGTCGCCGGTAACTGGCTTGACAACAAGCGGCTTGGCGAGTTTTGCCGCACGCGAGGGCAGCAGAACCTGTTGCGAGCCATTCAGGCGGGCGAAGCGATTCCCGGCGATGAGTTTGGGCCGAACCACTCGTTCAAACCCGGCTTTATGTGGTCCGCCGGCATTGAGCCGCTGATCCCTTATGCAATACGCGGCGTGATCTGGTATCAGGGCGAATCAAATGCAGAGACTCCGGCGCGAGTCCTCGAACACGGCCGACTGTTTCCCTTACTGATCCGTCAGTGGCGAGAACAGTGGGCTCAGGGTGACTTCCCTTTTCTCTACGTTCAGCTCCCGGCGATAAATCGATCCGAGTGGCCAGCATTCCGCAACGGGCAGCGTCAGATTCTCGATCAAGTCGAGAATGTCGCCATGGCCGTCACTCTCGACATTGGCCATCCCACCAACGTACATCCGCCCTTGAAGAAACCGGTGGGCCAGCGGCTGGCGATTTGGGCGTTGGGAACTGTCTACCAAAAGGACCTCGTCTATAGCGGGCCGTTGTACCGTGCTATAACCGTCAAAGGCGACACAGCAACGATTTCATTCGATCATGTTGGTAGCGGCCTGAAAACAGACGACAACGCGCCACCTCGCCATTTTGAGATCGCCGGGGATAACGGTGAGTTCCATTCCGCTCAAGCAAGGATCGACGGAGACAAAGTGATAGTCCGCAGCCCATTCGTACCGCAACCTCGAAGCGTACGCTACGCATGGTTGCCATTTCCGGAGCCGCCGGTGAATCTGGTAAACTCAGTGGGGCTTCCGGCTTCGCCGTTCTTAACGGGTCGCGATCAGGACGCTCCCGCAACCATGTTCAAAAGAGGTGACTTATGATGGAGAAACGCTGCAACCGAAGGAGGTTCCTCGCCGCTCTGGGCTTGTCTGCGATCGGACTTTCCCTCACACAGGCTACTCGGTCCCGGCACAAGCCCAGTATAGTGTTCATACTGGTCGATGATCTTGGATGGAGCGACGTCGGTTGCTATAATAGCAGCACACCTTACGAGACCCCGAACGTTGATCGCTTGGCTGCCGGGGGTATGCGCTTCACGGACTTCTACGCTGCCGGCCCGGTTTGTTCGCCGACGAGGGCCTCCATCCTCACGGGCAAGTATCCTGCACGAACTGGGATCACAACCTATTTGCTGTCGCCTGAGCGAGATGCCGAGCATGTTACGAATCATTTAGAATTGAGCGAGCAGACTATTGCAGAGGCTTTTCAAAAGCACGGCTACGCGACAGGATATTTCGGCAAATGGCACTTGGGTTATAGTCGCGAACACTGGGCTACACAGCAGGGTTTCGACGTCGCCAAAGGTGGCATGGATCTGCCCTGGGCCTGGAAACTGGCTCATCCCGACAACGCCGCGCCGCCTTTGGACCGAAACAAGGGTCATACGCGTTTCTTCAGCCCACACCATCTGACTTTCCTGGAGAACGGACCCGAAGGGGAGTATCTGACTGATCGACTCACCGATGAGACAATACGTTTCATCGAACGCAACAAGGACAAAGCGTTCTTTGTGCTCCTGTCTTTTCATACCGTGCACACGCCGTTGCAGGCAAAAGAGCACGTTGTAAAGAAATACGAGAAGAAGATGAAAATGCTGGGATTGGCAGGCAAGAAAGAAAAGAATCGACGATTCAAGAGGTATCAGAACAATCCGAACTACGCGGCTATGGTGCAGCACATGGACGAGAACATAGGCCGGCTCGTTGACCGAATCAGAGAACTCAACATGGAGGACGACACTATCGTAGTCTTCACGTCCGACAACGGCGGCAAGGGCTCGGTGACCTCCAATTATCCTCTGAAGGGCGCAAAACACGACTTGAACGAAGGAGGTATCAGGGTACCGCTAATTGTGCAGTGCCCCGGGAGAATCAAGGCCGGGACCCGTTGCGATCAACCTCTTGTCTCCAACGACTTCTACCCGACACTGCTGGCCATGGCCGATTGTCCTCTGGAGCCTGAGCAACACCAGGATGGCATCAGCTTCAAGAATATTCTGCTGGGCAAGGGCGGTAAGCCCGACCGAGAAGCACTCTATTGGCATTATCCGCACAGTCGGCAGGAAAGTGCCGTCCGTATGGGAGACTTCAAGCTTATTCACTTCTATCGAAGTGACAAAGTCGAACTGTACAATCTGAAAGAAGACATCGGCGAGCAGAACGAACTCAGCGCCCAATGCCCCGCTTTGGCTGAACGCATGTTGAACATGCTTAGGAACTGGCAGAAGAACGTCGGTGCTCGGTTTCAACAAACAAGAAAATGAAAATAAATTCAGAACAATTAGAGTCGGACAGCCGATATAAGTAGTCGGGTTTGTCCATGGGAAGGAGGTGGCTTTGTGAAGTGGAACATTGTGCTGTCTTGGGGTGTTGAAGGAGGCAGCGGACAAAGAATTGTTGTTGATCGTTTAAGTGTTAATTCTTGTGAAGGAGGCTTATCATGTGTAGAAAACTCAGTGGAAAACTGATGTACCTGTCTTGTTTTGTTTTGGTATTGGGGATGGCCTGTAACGTTGCCACCTCTGACGTTTTGGTTGAGTACGACGCCAACGCCGGCAACCCCCAGTCCGCCGCCGATATCCAGAATCCCAGCGAACAGGGTTGGGTAGAGACTGGTCTCGGCGCAGGTGTTACGGTCGAAGGTATAATCGACAACGGCATGAATGCCTGGAGAATAGTGGACGATACAAGCAGCCTCAATCCTCAATATACATGGGCTGTTGCTGCGGATGTTTTTCAGGCTATGTATGACTAGGGGTGGACCTATGAATTTGTGACACGTGGCGTTAGTGCCGGTTTTACCGGCTGGGGGCTGACCACTACCACCGATCCTGGGTGGGGACTAACTACTCGCGAACGGGTCGGCTTTGGAATTGGGGTCTCAGGAGACGCGTCTTCGATTACCCCTATTCACGGGAGCGCGGTCGTCCTGGCGCCGGGCTCTGCAAGTGATTTTCACACGATCCGCTGTGTGGGTAAAGCGCAGTCTTCGGAGTATGAATTCTCGATTGACGGAGTGAGCTATGGCACGTTTGACATCAAGGACGGTAGTTCCAACAGCAGTTTCGATAACGTATTCAGATTCGTTTCCGGCAGCACCACCGGTTCCGGACGGGAGACTCTCTGGAATTTCGTTGGCCTGGGTGTAGGCGAACTGAAGATGCTGGCGCCGCCTGAATTGGCGGCAAGTCCGACACCCGGCGATGCAGTCATCGACGTGCCGCGCAATGTGACACTAAGCTGGACACCCGGAGAGTCTGCTGATACGCATGATGTGTACTTCGGCGAACATCTCGATGATGTCAAAAATGCCACCGCAACAGTCGATCCGGCCGGCGTGTACCAAGGTCGCCAAGGCGTTAGCAGCTATGCTATATCAGAGAGGTTGGATCTTGGTAAGACCTACTACTGGCGCGTAGATGAAGTTAATGCCGCGCCGGATCTCACTGTATTTAGAGGCAATGTCTGGAGCTTCACAGTCGAGCCAGCCGGCTATCCAATTCCCGATGAGGTAACAACTGTCACAGCTTCCAGCTTTAACAAGGATGACGAGAAGCCTGAAAATGTTATCAGTGGTTCCGGATTGGATGAGGACGACCTACACTCGGCGGATAGCGCAACTATGTGGCTAAGTGATCTCATGGATCCTAACATCGCCTGGATCCAATTTGAGTTCGATAGTAGCTGTAAATTGTATCAGATGTTGGTATGGAACTACAATAGTACAGTAGAGCCTTCCGTTGGCTTCGGCATTAAGGAAGCTATCGTCGAGTACTCGGTCGATGGAACCAACTGGTCCGTACTGGGTACTACCTACGAGTTTGCTCAAGGTCCTGGAGAGGCCGGTTATGCCAACGATACCACCATCGACTTTTTGGGCGTAACAGCAAGGTATATCAGGATTACGGTGAATAGCAACTGGAGTCCCTGGGGCCTCAAGCAATATGGTTTGAGCGAAGTCCGCTTTCTCTACACACCTGTTTGGGCAAGAAAGCCCAGTCCCGATTCTGCAACAACAGACGTGGGCGTGGATGCGCCCCTCAGATTTAGAGCGGGAAGAGAGGCCGCTACACACGATGTGTACCTTAGCACTGACGAACAGGCTGTGATAGATGGTTCAGCTCCCGTTATTACTTTGGCCGAGCCTAGCTATGATTCTTCTCTCGAACTGGCCGCCACGTACTCAGAAGTAACGGCAAATATAGCTAACCTGCAAGTCGGACAGGATTGGACTAAACACAGAATTAAAGCCTTGACACTGCGCTTCTTTGGTGATCCGGTCAATGTTGCACAGCAAGTGTATGTTAAGCTGAACGGCACCAAGATAGCATACGACGGCAGCGCCGAGGACATAAGGCTGCCGGGGTGGCAGATGTGGTACATTGACCTTGCCTCAACGGGCGTGGACCTCAGCAACGTCACCGAGCTAAGCGTTGGCTTCGAGCGTATCGGCGCAGTTGGCGGCCAGGGAATGGTTTTCCTCGACGGTATCAGGCTGTACTCTTATGATCGTCAGTTGATTACACCGGTCGATCCGGGAGCGGCAGGATTGCAGGCACACTACGAATTCGAAGGTAACACCAACTATAGTTCCGGCAACGCCCGCCACGGTACGAGTCATCCTATGTTTGTTCCGGGAAAGACCGGGCAGGCTATCGCTTTTAACGGCATAGACCAGTATGTTACAATCACCGGCTATAAGGGCATTTTGGCCGATGCGAGCGGCGTACAGCAGCCGTTTACCGTGGCTGCCTGGGTCAGGACCATCGACGACGGCGACCGGACTATCGCAAGTTGGGGCACCAACAGCAATCAGCTCAGAGTGGACTTCAGGCTTTTCCAGGGCAGGCTTCGCGTCGAGCACGGATCCGGCAACATTCAGGGCGATACGACGCTGAACGACGATGAATGGCACCACGTTGCAGTGACAGTGAGTCAGGGAGCCACAATCTCTTATCCGGAAGTGCAACTGTGGCCGGATGGTAGGGATAACACAAGGAATAGCACCGATCCTGACGCGTTTTCAATAGCGGCCGACGTCGATATGGCTATTGGCTATCGTGCCACGGCTGTAGCCAGATATTTCTTTGGAGCTATCGACGAATTCCGTCTTTACGACAGGGTGCTGTCACATGAGGAAATAGCATGGCTTGCCGGACGAATTGAATCGTTTGACATGCCGTTCTGATAAAGGTGAGGAAGATTCGCATGTTTCGGGGCCCATGCTTACGGATTTGGTATGGGCCCCGGATGTCTTGAACCTACAAAAGCGTATTCTCAACTACCCAGGGCAACATATGAAGAGAGGACATACTTGACTCCAGGTGCTCATGCTACAGCCACTCATCCGCAGGTATTTTATCCACTGCCTGACGTAAAACAGGATTCACATTCGCATAGACCTTGTTTGTCAGATCTGGAGATGAATGTTCCAGCAGCTTTTGTATTACGGCAGTCGAAATACCCCTCTGGCTGTCCACGAAGGTTGATCTGCGACGGCACGCCTCGAAGCGTTCCGACTGTAAAGCCAGAAGATAAGGCTTTTCTTCTTCAAGGAGTTCTGCTACCAACTTGCCTCCATGAACTTCAGGACCTTTACGCTTGAGGTCATTCTGACAATGGTCAAAAAGTTTACCGGCCAATTGTCCGAGCCCGTCAACGTGCGGCTGGGGCGAAAGATAAGTTCGTTCACTACGCTTGCAGCAATTCTCAACATCGTCTTTCTCATTGCCTTTGGCAATATTGCAGAAGCGTGTATCGAACAAATACCACGCCCTAAGCTCTTTGAAACGCTTGGTGAGCCTGCGATTCTTGCCTTTGCCGACCTTGATCACCAAACACTTTAGGTTATCGTATGCGATACGCCGAGGAACTCCGCCGAAGTATTCAAATGCCCGCACGTGGCCGTCGAGAAATGATTCGAGGTCGGCCTTTTCATACGGATACACGAATGGGGCCTTGGAATAGCACAGCTTCATCACGAAGAACTGATACTTTCGCTCTACGCCGTTTTTAAAAACCCATCCTTCATGCCAATCGACATGGGCCTCTTCGCCCGGCTCGAACTGCAGTGGCATGAACACCTCCTTTTGACGATTGGCTGCCTCTTGGATATACCGCTGTACCGTGCCTTAGTGCCCTTTGAAGCCGTATTCATCCCGCAGACGCTCATATATCCTCATAGCGGTCTGTCTCTGTTTACGACGCGTCTTTTTGTTCTGATCCAGCCATGCGTCGATGATGTGCCTAACCGGCTCAATTATCGGTCTTGGGCGCGGTTCACTTAAACGATAGCCTGGCGGAATCCGCAATTTCAACGCCTTGGCTATGGTCTCGCGGGAATGACCGAGTTCCTTGGCGGCATCCCGCTGACTCTTTCCTTCAATGATGACCTTGCGCCTAATCAGTTCGTAAGCGTTCACACGGTTTGGGCTTGATTGTCCGCCGTTTCTATTAACGAAGGAACAGAAACGCCGCTTAGATGACAACTACACGCATCACGCAAATATTT
>Ga0180432_10002878_pt1 | contig 25377 bp, 20 predicted proteins | sample SS_ome_10_FD_132414 | JGI IMG/M metagenome (GOLD analysis project Ga0180432, IMG submission 132414) | Hypersaline lake sediment archaeal communities from the Salton Sea, California, USA - SS_1_MS_2 metaG | ecosystem: Environmental > Aquatic > Non-marine Saline and Alkaline > Hypersaline >... | reverse complement strand
CTCGATCTTTTCTGCTATAATCCCCATAAAGCACCTCCTGGGTGAATGCTCTTTTTAGCTTTTTTATAAGTATTACACCCAGTTGGTGCTTTTTCACTTACATTAACCGGGAATCAGGGTTTGTTGACGTTATTTAACTATAGATGGATAATCTAAAGTATGATTTTTACTTGTAGGGAATTGAGATTAGATCGCTCAGGTTTATTGCCGGTGATTTCATGAGTGAAAGACCCCCAAAAAACATCCGCCGACGCGATTTTCTCGTAAGCTCAGCGGCCGGCGTGGCAGTGACAGCCCTACCGACGACTTCCTGCTCGAGGTCGGCGGTGTCGAATGTTCCGCATCGATCTATCGATCAATCTCTTTGCATTGCCTGTGGGAGTTGCGTGCCATTATGCCCGATGGGAGCTATCGTTTTGAGGGATAAGGCGTGGATCGATCCCGACGAATGCGCTGAATGCGGTGTTTGTCAGCGCTCGGGGATTTGTCCTCAAGACGCTATTCTGCCCGGAAAACTCGAATGGCCGCGTACGTTGCGGGAAACTTTCAGCAACCCGCTTGCCGAGCACAAAGCCACCGGCGTAGCGGGTCGAGGCACCGAAGGCATCAAAACCAACGACTTCACAAACCGATACCGGCGAGGCTTTATGGGAGTGTTCATCGAGCTTGGCCGACCTGCGCTGGGCACGAGATTCGCCGATGTCGAGGCGGTAGTGAAACAGTTCAAATCTCGGGGCTATTCGGTGGTCGATGACAACCCTGTCGCGGGTTTGATTGCCGACCCGTTGACCGGAGCGCTCAAGCCTGAAATACTGCACGAAAAGGCCATATCGGTGTTGGTCGAGTTCATCTTGCCCCAAAGCGCCGTCGCGGAACTGGAAACCATTTTGAACGAACTGGCGGGCGATGTCGAGACGGTGTTCAACGTCAGTATCGCCCTGCGCGCCGGCCCGGACGGCGCTTCGCCGATTGATAATATATTCGGGCCGGATACCTTCAGGTTGCCAAACGGCAAGGTGAACCTCGGAATGGCCGAAGGCATCGCAGGCGGGGAGAAGTAGGCTAGGCCATGTCGCACACTTCACAGCGCCGGGGCCTGAAGGCCGAGCATCCGGGCGAAGAGATCATCGTGCTGGCCATGATCCCCAGGGAATATAAACAAAAGGTGGGGATCGAGTCCGCCATGAGCGAGCTTGCCGAAAAGATACTTGCTCATCACCCTCACTTGTGGATATCGCACAATTTCGTCGAGTTGGACATACCTCGACTGGGGTCGATGCAGAGCATTTTGAGGTTAATGCACCGAATACGGCCGGAAGCCACCCGCGATTTGCTTATGCTGAAGGCAGCGGAAAAATCCAGTGTAATCACAGCTATTTATACCAATCCGCAAAATGTTTACGACCTGCTCGATGATATCCAAGGCGATTGGCTCGAAACCAACCGCCGAAAGGGATACCCTATTTCGATAGTGTTGAGCGGATTATTTGATGATGTTCACAAGTGTTGCAAACATACCGGCCGGCGCGAGCACACATACCTGCATAGTTTGGGATTTTTCGGTCAAACCGGCGGTTTGCCCGGTGAGAGCGAGCTCGAGCTGGTAACAATGTGCGGACACGGCCTGATTTCGATAAACCGGGTGCGTGATCTGGTCGGGAAAATCCAGCGCAAAGCGCTTACGCCGAAGGAAGCGGCTGAAGATATCGCCAGGCCGTGCGTTTGCGGCATAGTAAACCGCGACCGCGCTGAAAAAATATTGCGCCGTCTGGCTAAAGTATGAATATCTTAAGGTTATTCCAGAGTGAAAATGTGCTCGAAACACGGATTTTTCATAAGCGCGCTCCTGTCGCTCATTTTGATTTACACCTTTTGGGCGACGTTTTCAGGCGGCGATTCTAAAAAGCCGGGAGGTGGAGAAATGCAGAACTCAAGTTTAACCCTTGCGACCGCTTCAAAAGCGGTTTTGATAACGGTATTCGATAATTACTTGCACGATACAAATTTGGAAACAGGGTGGGGATTCAGTTGCGTGGTTAAAATAGAAAACAAAAACATCCTTTTCGATACCGGTGCCGATGGCTCCATTTTGTTGAATAACATGGGAAAATTGGGGCTGGATCCGAAGGATATGGACCTTGTGGTTCTGTCTCACATCCACGGCGACCATGTCGGTGGATTGGGCGAATTCCTGGAAAAAAACGTCGATGTGACGGTTTATTTCCCCGCAAGTTTTCCCGAGAGATTCAAAGAAGCACTTGAAAAATTCGGCGCAAAATATGTGGACGTAAGCTCTCCTGTAAAAATATCGGATTGCACCGCCTCAACGGGAGAAATGGGCGGAATGATAAAGGAACAATCCTTGATCGTCAAAACGCAAAAAGGTATAACCGTGATAACGGGTTGTGCCCATCCTGGAATTGTTGAAATTGCCGAGCGAGCGAAAAAATTAACGGGTGACAAAATACACCTGGTAATCGGCGGTTTTCATCTTGGCGGCGCCGACGATTCATCCCTCCTGGATATTATAAAAAGCCTCCGGGAGCTTGGCGTGGAAAAAGTCGCTCCTTGCCATTGCTCGGGGGAAAGAGCGAGGAGACTTTTTGAAAGGCAATATAAAAGCGACTATATTTCAAATGGCGTCGGAAAAATCATAGAAATATGAAAAGCACTTGCCCGGCGGCTTCGTCCGTACCTCGCCTTTAGAGATCATGAAAAACAATATGGTAAATAAAGCCTTAAACTTCATCGGTGGCATCCCGGACATAATTTTAAGGAACGTTCCCGATATAACCAGAAGTGAAAATCCTGTCGGGTATGATGAGTATTTGTCTAACTTGAAGTTTTATTCGCCCCCAAATTGGCGAAACAAATCATTTTTATATTTGCCCGATTCCGCTCCGGGGTTCGAGGAACACTCCAGCCGGAACTTTATTGCCGGCATTGTAAAGGTGCTGCGTTATTCCAGCAGGTATCAAGTACGAAATCCTGCGATGGAGAGTGAATTCAATAAACACAAGGCGAATTTGTCCGGATACTTTCACACCTGGCGTCACGATCAGGACGAACAACGGCCGCTTGTTTTGTGTATACACGGCTTTATGATGGGCTCGCCCCGGCGCGCTATGCGCATGTTCAAAATCAAGAGGCTGTATGACATGGGCGTGGATGTGGGTTTATACACGATCCCGCATCACTGGAAGCGGAGCGATAATCCACCGGAACAACACCTGCTTTGCCCGGAAAATGTACCCATGACCATTGAAACGGTCGGGCAGAACATTCACGATCTCCATTCCGCCGTGTTGTTATTAAAGCACCTGGGCTACGATAAAATCGGTATTATCGGCGCCAGTCTCGGTGGATTTACGGCGGCGCTTTACGCCACATTCGACGTGCCCGTCGATTTCATGTTTATGGTGGTTCCGGCGATAAACTTCAATCACTACCTGAGTCCCTCCCGGGCCAGGTTCTCTTTTAGGGTGGATTCGGAGATCGAGGAAAAAACCTCCGAAGCGTTGCAACTGGTTTCCGCCCTGAATTATAAGCCGGTTTTTGACGTGAATAAAATTTCCGTGGTCATGCATGCCGGAGACAGGCTTGCGGAAGCGAAAACAACCCGCGAATGGATAAAAAAGTGGTCTATCCTTAACTGCGTCGAGGTGACGGGAGGGCATTGGCTTTATTTCGACAGAGATATCCGTGGAAAAACCTGGTACGGCCGGCTCAGGGAAATGGGCTACATAGAATAGATTAACCACCGCTTTTTACGATAATGTAGGATTTAAAAGGCCGATAAAACCTGAGTGCCTTATTGGAGACGTCTCACGACATGCCCGGATGCTTCTCGTAAAATTCAATGAATCTCCGTGCAATCGCTTCCCAACTAAACTCGGCTCGAACCGTTTCACATCCTTGCTTTGCCAGTTTTTGCGCTTCGGTTTTATTGTTCAGCAACGAAAGGATGGTTGAGGCATATTCTTCAGTATCGAACGGATCGAATATCCGACAATCTTTGCCGGAGGTGAGGTTTTCCACAATTCCGGCATGCTTTGAGATGGCGGTCGGCACCCGGCAAGCCATGGTCTCCAACGCAGTCATGCCGAACGGTTCGTATCTTGCGGGCAGTATAAAGAGCTTCGCATTGCGGTAGTAAGGCGGCAGGTCCTGGTTCGGTATTCCCCCTATGAGATGTACCTTGTCGCCGACTTCGTTTTCCTTTATGAATCGCTTTATGTTCGACACGATGTCTTTTTCCTCCTCATCCGGATCCCGGGAACCTCCAGCGATGACAAGGTGAATATCGGGAAATTCGGCCGACACGCGCTTAAAGGCGGGCAAGAGCAAATCATGTCCCTTGGCTTTTGAAAGACGGCTTATCACGAAGATGTACTCATCCGGCAGATCGACGTCCGTTTTTTCCTCTTGCTCATTTTCTTTCAGCGCACGGAACAGGTGGACATCCACCCCCGGTGGAATGAATTCCGCCATTGGCGGCCTGAAACCATATAGCTCTTCAATTTTCCCCAACTCCTCATTGCTTGTGACCGTCTGCGCCGTCACCGACTTGAAGATACGGAGCTCCTCGCCAATCCGGTGAGTGAAATTGAATATTTTGTCCATTTCCTCGGGGTTTCCGCCGGTCCTCTGCTTTTTCCATGCGCCCAGGGAGTGGGATGTGAAGAATGCAGGTTTGGAAAAAGCCTCGGCCACCTCCAGCGCAACTATGCCCGCGTCCACGTAATGACCGTGGAACAGATCGTACTCCAGACGACGTTCTCTGATGAAATCGATCATGTTTTTTGAAAGCTTGGGCAGAACTTCGTAAATAAATTCTTTTGGTATAAACTCCCAATCTCCCGCGGGGATGCGTATCACCCTGGCGCTCCGACAATCCGGGAGGGGATCGATTTGTTTTCGGGAACGGTCGAACCAGCGGGTATAGATGTCCACGTTGACGCCTAATCGGTCAAGGGCCTGAGCCAATCGAAGGATATAGAGCACCTGACCTCCGGTGTCCGTCTTTCCCAACTCCGGCACCGGATCGAAGTATCCATGAGTGCTGAGCATACAGATATTCTTAAGTTTCGTATTTTTCAGGTCCATCATTAGCCTCCGCACGACCCTGGCGTCCAAACAGGCCGGATCAATTAAAATATGCCGGTAAACGATTTTCGGCAAGGATGTGCAATGTTTAACGTTAACGTTATTCTGTTATTCTCGGGACACAATAGAGGATGGCCTCCCGTTCTTTATGTCGGTGCGTCATATTTTCACATCCTAATGGACTGTCGGTACCGCGATAAAAAAACAGCAAGAACCACGATACCGGTGCCATACTCGAAATTTAAAATGATATACCTCTTCTTGAAAAACAAACATTTGTGTTTCTTAGAAGCGGAGTGAACTAAAGCGAAGCGTAAGTCCGTATGGAACGGAGCAAGGCGGATTGAAGCGAACCAGTGAACCGTATGGAGATTCTCAATTTTCCTGCGTCTTTTTGTTTTCCTCGATGAAGCGCCGGGTGAAAGCTTCCGGATCGTCTACCTTGCGTTTGTCAAGTGTCTTGAAGAAATCCATCGTTTTACGCAAGTCGCCGCCGAGCGTTTCGTAAAGCTCACGATACATGTCGAGGTCCACGTAATATATCGACCTGCTCAGTATTGCGGCGTTATTTAGGTCCCGTTCGAGGAACGAACCGTAAGCGGCGCCTCGAAACGGCAGGCCCCTGAATTCTTCCTTGCTTTGAGTGAATATCTTTTCCCGCTCCTTCAATTTCTCAGCGTCGGGCAAATCGGAATCATAAAGTTTCCGTAGCTTGTCGTGCAACCGTTGCAGGAAAGCGCTGAACACCCGGTCGTTATGTATGTTATTTCGTTCGGCGCGCACGTATCGAGAATCCGGCCCGTACTTGGCTGAGAGGAAGTCCAGACTGCCCCGGTTGCCGACGAATAAAGCCATTCCCTCGTTGTACGCCACCCGCCCCTTGAGGAAAACCGTGGTGTGAGTCATCTCGTGGATTGTGACGTTCACCAAGGTGGGAATGTCATATCGCAAAAGCGGGCCGAAGACGGGGTCGGTGAACCACCCGAGAGTACTGTAAGCCGCGGCGCCGCGCAGGTATGTGTCGTATCCCTTGCGGCGCAAGCGAGCTTCCTTCTTGATCGCTTTTGTCTTGTCGAAATACCCCAGGTACGGCATACGCCCCACTATCGGAAACCACCAGGTGACCGGTTCGAGTCTGAGCTTGGGTGCGGCCATAAGGTTCCATGCCGCCACGGGCCGGTCCAGGGCGACATAGGTGGTGTAGCTGTCGGTGCGCTTCAACCCGATAACTTCCTCGCCGTATTGTTTCGCCTCAAGGATTACGCGAAGTTTCCCCTTGATGTCATCGCCTGTGGCAGGATCGGACATTACCCGCTCGACCGGTACCGTTGAGCGAATTATATCCAACTGGCCCCATCCCACGTGCCAGACATAACCGACCGAGCATCCCGAAGCGAAAGAGACTCCAACCACCGATATAACAACAACCGCCGCCAGGATACGTGCCCATCTTGTAGTGAAAATCCGCTTCATTTTCCACGTTCCTCCGTAGAAATAAGGTGTACCAAAAAGATGCTTATCTCAAGGCTCCCTGTGTACTTGACCGGCTAGAAGTAATAGACTATGTTTTTCCAATAGAGATTTTTCCGGAGCAATCGTAATGACAAAGATTCTGTTGGCGGACGATATGGCCCATTTCCTCGACTTGGAGGTAAGTTTTCTCCGGAGAGCCGATTGCCGGATATTTACCGCCGAAGACGGGATCGAGGCACTTAAAATGGCTAAGACCGCTCAGCCCGACATCATTCTCCTCGATGTCGAAATGCCCCGCATGACGGGCATCGAGTGTTGCCGCCACATAAAAAACGATCCCGATCTAAAACACATACCCATCATAATGGTAACAGCCACCAACCGGCACGATGAATGTGTTCGGGCCGGTTGTGACGATTTCTGGAAAAAACCCATCCGAGAGGAAAATTTCCTTGAGGGAATAAGAAAGCACGTGTCAATAAAGGAGCGCGAGACCAAGCGCGTCAGTATCGGCCTTCAGGTGGATTACCTGAAGGAAGGAAAAACCATTAACGCTTTCACCAAAGATATTTCCAACAAGGGGATCTTTATTATAACCCGCGAAACGTTTCCGATAGGCACCCACATCGAACTCACGTTCACGCTCCCCGAAAACGAAAAGCCGATAAGCGTTACCGGGAAAGTGATTCGCGAGTTGAGCGATGAGGAAGACGGTCATTACGTCGGAGGAATGGGGATGTCTTTTGAAAAAATGGATGGCGACACTCGAAAGGCCATTGATGACTTCATCGACTCCAGCCTCCGGGCACTTTAGCAACCAATCCCGGGTTGTCTTTAAACAATAAAAAAATTAAACGACTTCAACGAATTGATAAAGCGAAATCCGCAGACCCATCACAGCAATTTTTCCAAAACGAAATGCCTCTGCTTCATGGCCGCCCTGTGGAAAAGCACCCAGGGCGAATCATAAAACCCGGGCTTCATGTTGAAACTGAGCGTTTGGAAATCCACCGGTCTGTAGTCGTCCCAATCGGTATCCACCTCGTCGCTCGGCTCCAGTGCGTCGTTGCGCCATTCTCTCTTGTCGTAATCATATTTCAGAGGATCAAACATTCTCTTAAATTTCAGTTTCCACCGATTGCATCGTTTTTTTTCGTCTTTGTCGTCATATTCGAATAACTTTTCTATTTTCGGACCGATTTCCACCCAGGGCATGGCGGAATCGATTGCGCCCGGAGCCTGATTCAACCTGTCGTATATCTTTTTAGCGGCCTTCATGAACTCTCCAGTGTTATCCCGAGGCACAAACCTGTTTGTCAGTTTTCGCTTGTACCTCCACTTTAAAAAAGGTTGATCCGGAAAATGCCCCGCCTCTGCATGGCCGATCCGGGGGAGGAAGTCCAGGTAAGCGTTTTCCATCAGCAAGGTTCTCCATCCACCCCCGTTGCGACTATGCTGTATTTCCCCGACGTCGTTTTCGTTGTGATGTCTGCCGGAGAACTTCCGGTGAGCCCAGGTGTCGGCAAAGGTGTGAAGAGCCACTCCGATGCGTATCAAGCGAAATGCATTGCCCTGTTCTTTGAACGCCTCATCCAAAATCATGTTTGCCAGTCTCGAATTCGGCCGGGTGATGAAAGTGTCTTCGGGAGACCGAATCGATTTCGGCGGTAAAAAGTGAAACGGGATGAACACACGCTTCTGAACAGACCACTCGTACGACCTTAGCCCGTAATGGGCCGTCCGCAACGGATCGAACATCATCTCTCCCACCCGGATCGGCTCGCTTTCCGTCGAGTGGTCCACATATTGCGAGGCGTAGGCGATTGTTAAGGCATCCTTTTCGTTAAAACCCGCCGCTTTAGCCAAAACTGCAACGCAGTAATAATGAAAATCAGTTTGCATTTCCCCCTCCCTTCAATTGTTGTATACCATCAGTTCACAAGCAGCTTTGTAATGACACCAATACAATAATACGACAATTACATTTACATCCATGATTTTTTATTACCATACGAACCGACCAAAGTCAAGTACCTGCGGTGCCTGCGATAGATTTTAGGGATCAAATATAACGCTCGTAAGGGTATGACCTATCGCCTATCCGTATGGATGCATACGCACACGTCTGTGTCCGCAGGAGAAAGCGGCGTTACGATCATGATTACCCGTGCAACCTACCTTCATTTACATCGCATGCCGTCTTATAATCCGAAATTGACTCCTTTGTTTTTATATCCTACCATATTGTAGGATATGGAGTAGTGAAGTACGGAAAGGTATGTTCTAATTTAGGACAGAGGAGATCGTGAAGACAAAAGAGAGACAACCCAAAGTCAGGCGCGAGGTTCAGGAACTATCGCTGCTTTTCGAGATCAGCCAAACTCTGGACCGCAACATGGATTTGCGGGACGTCGTCGGCCCCGTGCTCAAAGCTATAGCCAAACACATGGGTATGCTGCGCGGCACCATCACCCTTTTGGATCGAGAAACCGGCGAAATTTTTATAGAAGCGGCTTACGGACTTTCAACCAGTCAACAGGAGCGAGGCCGGTACAGGCTCGGGGAAGGAGTGACGGGGAAGGTGGTTCAAACCGGTCAACCGGCGGTCGTCCCGCGAATATCGGAAGAACCGCTGTTTTTAAACCGGACCGGGGCGCGCAAGCGCCTCCGCAAAAAGGATATATCTTTCATCTGCGTGCCAATTAAGTTGGGCAACGAGGTTATAGGCACGCTGAGTTCGGACAGGTTGTTTGCCGAAGCGGTATCATTTAAAGAAGACGTGCGGCTTCTTTCGATCATAGCCTCGATGATTTCCCAGGCGGTACGATTGCGGCAATCGGCTCAAGAAGAACGCCGGCGGCTTCTGGAGGAAAACGTCAGGTTGCAGGAAGCACTTAAAGACCGATTTCGCCCTTCAAACATTATCGGCAACTCGAAGCTCATGCGGGCCCTCTACGACCTGATCGGTCAGGTGTCGAGGAGTGAAGCCACGGTTCTTATCCGTGGAGAAAGCGGAGTCGGGAAAGAGCTCGTCGCCCACGCCATACACTACAACAGCTTCAGGGCCGGCAAGCCGTTCGTTAAAGTCAGTTGCGCCGCGCTGCCGGAAACGGTGATCGAAAGCGAGCTTTTCGGCCACGAAAAAGGCGCTTTCACCGGTGCGCTCGCTCGACGAAAAGGCCGCTTCGAAATAGCCTCCGGCGGCACTATCTTTCTCGACGAAATCGGGGATTTATCTCCGGCAATACAGATAAAGCTACTCAGAGTTTTGCAGGAAAAAGAATTCGAACGCGTCGGGGGAACTGAAACCATCAAAACGAACGTTAGATTCATAGCGGCCACGAACTGCGACCTCGAAAAACTCATCGACCTCGAAAAGTTCAGGCAGGATCTGTACTATCGCCTGAACGTTTTCCCCGTCCAGGTCCCGCCGTTGCGGGAGCGCAAAACGGATATTCTAATGCTGGCCGATTTTTTCGTCGAGAAATACAGCAAGGCCAATCATAAAGACGTACGCCGCATCACCACGGCGGCCATTGATATGCTCATGAGTTATCATTGGCCGGGCAATGTCCGTGAGTTGGAAAACTGCATCGAGCGCGCGGTGATATTGACCAACGACGACGTTATCCATGCGCATCACCTTCCGCCCACTCTTCAAACCGCCGACGTCACCGGAATTTCGAGCGACACGACCCTGCAAGCCGCGCTGGACAACGTCGAGCGGAACCTGATCCTCGACGCTTTAAAGTCATCCGGGGGCAATAAGGCCAAAGCCGCCAGGATACTTGGGATCAGCGAAAGACTCATGGGCCTTCGGGTTAAAAAACACGGAATTGATCCAAAAAGTTTTCGTACCACAAGATAGGTCGTTGGGATTATTCCAACAAAACGGTAAAAAGGAGGAGCTTAATATCTTAGTAACTAGAAATATAAGCTACAATTCTGTAAGATATTATATCTAAATCCTACATTCCGGTAGGTTATGTTTCGTGGTTGGAAACACGGAGGTGAGACATAAACTTGTGATTTTACGGATGTTTCGGCTTGTAAAACAGCTTGGCACAAGCTTTGCTATAACATAAATAATGAGAACAAATTAAAGCCCCCAAAGAAAACATCGAATGTTTTTCGTTTGGGGACATCCACTAAAGGAGGTAAGATATGCCCGAGAAAGATCGAGAATTTGTTCTAAAAACCGTCAAAGACAAAAATGTGAAGTTTATTCGCCTGTGGTTTACGGATGTGTTGGGGTTTTTGAAGAGCTTCGCGATTACCGTTGAAGAGCTGGAGGTAGCCCTCGACGAAGGAATGGGATTCGACGGGTCGTCCATCGAGGGATTCGCCAGGATCGAGGAAAGCGATATAATCGCGAAACCCGACCCCTCGACATTCACCTTAATACCCTGGCGCCCGCAGGAATCCCCGGTGGCGAGGATGTTTTGTGACGTTCTCACGCCTGAAGGCTTGCCTTATGACGGCGATCCGCGATGGGTGATGAAACGCAACCTGAAAAAAGCTTCAGCTCTCGGCTATACGTTCTATTTAGGGCCGGAACTTGAGTATTTCTATTTCAAAAGCAGCAAGGGAATGCCGGAAACACTGGACGCCGGTGGATATTTTGACCTCACTCCTCTCGACACAGCCAGCGATTTACGGCGTGACACCATCTTCGCTCTCGAAAGCATGGGCGTTAACGTGGAATACAGCCACCACGAAGTGGCGCCCAGCCAGCACGAAATAGATTTGCGGTACATGGATGGCCTCGCGATGGCTGACGCGGTTATGACCTACCGCCTTACCGTCAAGGAAATAGCCATGAAACACGGCGTTTACGCCACATTTATGCCCAAGCCCATTTTCGGCCAGAACGGCAGCGGCATGCACACTCACCAGTCGCTGTTCAAAGGAGATGAAAACGCCTTCTTCGACCCGGAAGACAAGTACCATCTTTCCAAAACGGGAAAATCCTATATCGCCGGGTTGCTGGAACACAGCCGCGAAATATGCCTGGTGATAGCTCAGTGGGTGAACTCGTATAAAAGGCTGGTCCCGGGCTACGAGGCTCCGGTTTACATATCGTGGGCGCGCAGGAACCGCTCGGCGCTGATACGCGTCCCGATGTACAAACCCGGAAAAGCCAAGGCTACGCGGGTCGAGTTCCGATGCCCCGATCCGGCATGCAATCCTTACCTGGCCTTTGCGGTCATGCTGGCGGCAGGACTCAAAGGTGTCGAGGAAGGATACGAGATTCCCGAGCCCATCGAGGAGGATATTTTCGAAATGTCGCTCAAAGCCCGCGAAAAAAGTGGAATCATATCATTACCGGGAAATCTGAATGAGGCCATTGCGGAGACCGAAAAGAGCGATCTTGTTCGGGAAGCGCTCGGCGATCATATTTTCGACAAGTTTATCGAAAACAAAAAGATCGAGTGGGACAGGTACAGCACTCACGTGAGTCAATTCGAGCTGGAGAAATATCTGCCAATTCTCTGATTTTCAGCAATACCCCGTACGGGCGATTCGGAAAGGCCGTATAGCCTGCCGGTTGCCCGTACATTCCCCGTCCGCGCATCTTTCATATCCTGATTACTTGTGATATACTGGAGTGCGGTTCGGCGATACCACGCAAAAAGGCCGGATTTCTGCGAGAATTCGAGCGGCCGGATCGCGACTACGCAATCCAAGCCCGTTAAATTTCTACAAAATTTACGGCTCCGGTAAGAGAGTCGCGCGATCTTCAATGCACATCATCAGCGCCGGTTGAAAATCGTCGGATCGTTTCGTATTCTCCGGGGGTGTTGCCACATGGCATGCCTTTCACCCGGTCTATTCAAGACATGAAACTTACATGGAGAGAGGAAAATAAATGAGCCGCGATTCAAAATTCGACCTCGACATCGTTGTGCTTTATTGTCGGCAATGTGTTGCGGATGAATTCGCCCCGCCGTCTTCCGTTTCGGGCGCCGGTTTTGTCGCCCGCTTTGTGATGATACCGTGCAGCAGCAAGGTCGAGGCGTCCTATGTACTGAAGATTTTGGCCGAAGGCGCCGACGGCGTCGAAGTAGTGGCCTGTCCCGATAAAAAATGCCAATTCCTGGTCGGAAATATCCGCGCTGAAAAGCGTATCGGCTACGCTCGCAACCTTCTGGAAGAAATTAAAATGGGCGCCGAGAGACTGGGAATGACCAAAGGTGAAGGCTTGAGCGAAACGCAGTTGACGGATATCGCCGAAAAACGGGCCGGACAGATCAAGCCGCTGGGGCCGAACCCCATGAAAGGAGAAAACCGATAATGATCATAGCGGAATGGAAACCCATCCCCGAGATGGTCGACAAGCTTCGCGGGCATAAAAAAGTGCTGCTGGTCGGTTGCGCCACTTGCGTGGCCGAATGCGCAGCGGGAGGTCAGCGCGAGGTCGAGACCCTTGCCCCTCTACTCCGTATGGCCATGCAAGTCGAGGATAACCCCATCGAAATACACACCAAAACCCTCGAGCGGCAGTGCGAATGGGAGTTCGTCGAGGAATTGGCAGATACCATCGGCGAGGTTGATGCAGTTCTAAGCATCGCCTGCGGCATCGGCGTACAGGCGATTGCCGAACGCTTCCCGGAAATTCCCGTCTATCCCGGGGTGAACACCACCAGCCTGGCCATTCGGGAAGCTCCGGGGCTATGGACGGCCCGTTGTGCGGCATGCGGTGATTGCATACTTGGAGAAACTTTCGGCCTGTGCCCGGTGGCGCGATGCGCAAAAGGCCTGCTGAACGGCCCATGCGGAGGCACACGCAAAGATGGCAAGTGCGAGGTCGACGAAAATACCGATTGCGTTTGGTACCTCATCATCAAGCGGGCTGAAGAACGCGGCGAACTCGAAAAATTAGCGAAAATTCGTAAAGCCAAGGATTGGTCGAATTCGGATCATGGCGGCCCGAAAAGAATGATCAGGGAGGACTTGCAACCATGAGTTTACTTGCTGGAAGCAGGCTCGAACGTGTTCTGGCGGACGGGCGATTCGCCGTCACTGTGGAAGTGGGCCCACCGCGCGGGCCGGATCCCGAAGTGATACGCGAAAAGGCCGAGTTGTTGCGTGGGATGGCTGATGCATACAATGTCACGGACAACCAGACCGCCGTAGTCAGAATGTCCAGCATCGCCGGAGCTAAAATCCTGCTTGATAAAGGGCTTGAGCCGGTCATGCAAATGACGTGCAGGGATCGTAACCGCATCGCCATCCAGGCTGATCTGTTGGGAGCGTGGGGTTTGGGAATACGCAACTGCCTGTGCATCTCCGGCGATCACCAGAAAGCGAGCGCGGGAGGTAAACTCAAAGGCCATCCCGGAGCTAAAAAGGTTTTCGACGTGGATTCCGTTCAGTTACTTTCCGTATTGAAGGGATTGCGCGATGAGGCGGTTCAGGAGGGCGGCGACTCGATAGACCCGCCTGCGCCGTTTTTCATCGGCGCCGCCTGGACGCCTTTTGCTCCGCCGGAATTCTACCGCGTGCTGCGTCTTCGGAAAAAAATCGATGCGGGCGCGGATTTCATCCAAACTCAGGCGGTTTACGACGTGCCGCGATTTGCCGATGCCGTCGAGAAGGCGCGCGATATGGGACTTACGGACAAGGTGGCGATACTCGCGGGCATCATCGTTCCACGGTCGGCGGGGATGCTCAAGTACATGAACAAAAACGTCCCTGGAGTTGAAGTTCCCGACGAAATCATCCGCCGGATGGAATCCGCTTCCGACAATCGTGCCGAGGCCGTTCGCGTTACCGTCGAACTTATCAATGGCATGAAGGAAATACCCGGCGTCCGGGGTGTGCATCTGCAAGCTATCGAGGCCGAGGAAATGATCCCGGACATAGTAAAAGAAGCGGGGTTGCTGCCAAGGCCGGAGGTTAAATAAAAGAATCAGGTAGGACGATGCCGAAGAAATATCACGTAAAAATAAAACAAATACCGCCGAGATTCGGGCCTGTCTCGAAGTTTTGCTCGATAGAAATCGAGGGTTGCCTCGGTTGTCTCGAGTGCGTCAAACGCGATTCTTGCGTCTACGATATTTTCCTCAAACGGGATTTCGATCCCGTCCGGATTATTGAAACCGGCGATGCAATGTGCCTCAACTGCATGCGGTGTGTACAGGAATGCAAGAAAAACATTTTGTCCAGAGCGATAAATCCGCAGTACGACGCGATGGGCGATGATTACTGGACGCCGGAGATCATCACGAGGATATGGCGGCAGGCCGAGACGGGGAAAATTCCGGTTTCGGGCGCGGGCTATAACGGGCCGTTTACCGGGCCGGGCTTCGATCGCATGTGGACTGACATGTCTGAGATCGTTCGTCCCACGCGGGACGGTATTCACGGTCGGGAATACATCAGCACCATGATCGAGCTGGGCAGGCGACCCGAGCGGCTGGAATTCGACGACTCCGGCAAGCTTATAACCGAGATGCCGGCATTGCTGGAATTGCCTCTCCCGATGATTCTCGACATCTCGTCTCGAGGAATCGGTGGAGCCCCCATTCGTCAGGCTATCGCAAAAGCCGCCGAAATGCTCGGAACGTTAGCAGTGGCAACAGTAGAAGAAGCCCATAACCTATTGGCCGACCATCAAAATCAACTGATCGTCAAGTCGGACTCGGAGCGTGACGATACGGTCTTGCCTTCGGGAACAAACATCGTGGAGCTGCCTTACTCCGACGACGTTATGGAGGGCGTAAGCCGTGTCAAGTCGGCGGTTCCTCACGCTATTGTTTCCATACGTCTGCCCCTCGATGAGCATGCCGTCGCACGCGCATCGAAACTGGCCGCCGAGGGCGCTGAAATATTGCATCTGGCGGCCGACGATAATGGATATGGGTTCGGGGACAGGAAAGATGTTTTCATGACGGAATTGATGCGCGAGGTGCACCTCAAGCTTGTCGAAGACTCGATTCGCGAGCAGGTCACGGTATTGATTTCCGGTGGTATAGCGTTGGCCGAGCACATGGCGAAAATCATCATTTGCGGCGCGGACGGAGTCGGCGTCGACACCGCTCTTTTATGCGCGCTCGAGTGCCGGCTTTGCGCAAATTGCGAAAACGGCATCCGGTGCCCCGTCCAACTGGACAAGGCGCCGGTCGAATGGGCCGCTCAGCGCATCGTCAACCTTATGGGATCGTGGCATTCGCAACTGATTGAAGTCCTCGGCGCAATGGGTCTGCGGGAGGTTCGGCGACTGCGCGGAGAAGTGGGCCGGGCCATGTTTTTCGACGATCTTGAGCGCGAAAGCTTCGCCCCTATATTCGGCGAGCGCGTCGGAGCCGAGGCGGCATCGAGCAACGCCGCCGGGGACAGTTTCTCGAACCCCGACGTTAAACCGGCGGCCGAATCGGCGACGCAAGAAACTTCAATGGAAAACAAACCGATTTCAGAAAACCTTGTTGCGCACTGCCCATCGCGATTCAGAAATGCATTGGGGAAATACAATGTCGTACGTACCTCCGCATGCATCGCTTGCGGCAAGTGCGAGGAGGTCTGCGCTTACGGGGTTCACAAAAAGGCCGGAGGCCGCATGCTGTCACCGCGTTCATACAAGTGCGCCGGGCCGGAAAGATGCCGTGCTGCCGACTCCTACTGCGTCGATCATTGCCCGGAAGACGCATTGCTGGTCGGCCCCGATCCGCTATGGAAAACCTTCGGCGACCCGAGATGGACCGCCGATCTGTTGGTTGCTACATGGGTTCAGGCCGAAACGGGACGCCCACCGGATCAGGATCTCGAATACCGAGTGGGCGCGTCGGGCGGCGGATTCGACATGATAGACTTCTCGTTCCCCGCCGAACCGCCCGATCCGTCCCTCAAGCCCCAAGACGTAGACTTGAGCGTTCCTCTTAACCGCCGGGGCGACGAGCGGCCGGAAATAACTATAGGATTCCCCGCTTACGGCGGCGGTATGAGTTTCGGATCCATCGGCCTGGTAACCATGCTTTCCCGAGCCCGCGCTTACAAGGCTTTCAACTCCTTCACCTGCACCGGCGAAGGCGGCTACCCGGACGAATTGACCGAGTACGACGATAACGTCATCACACAGGTGGCCACCGGGTTGTTCGGTGTGAGCGAGGAAACCATTCAGCGGGTTCGAATAGTCGAGTTCAAGTACGCCCAGGGCGCCAAGCCCGGTCTTGGCGGCCATCTGTTAGGCGACAAGGTCACTCCCGCAGTGGCCAGGATGCGCGAGGCTATCGAGGGCAGTTCCCTGTTCTCGCCGTTTCCGTTTCACTCGGTATATTCGGTCGAGGATCATAAGAAGCATCTCGATTGGATAAAACTTATTAACCCGAAGGCGCTGATGGCCGTGAAAGTATCGACTCCCAGCGATGTCGATATGGTGGCCGTCGGCAGTTATTTTGCGGGCGCGCACATCATACATCTCGACGGCAGCTACGGCGGCACCGGCGCGGCGCCTGATATTGCCAAGAAGAACATCGCCATGCCCATCGAGTACGCCATCCCGAAGGTGCACCAATGCCTTGTCGAGGAAGGTATTCGCGACCGCATCACGTTTATCGCTTCCGGCGGTTTGCGCACCGCCTGGGACGTGGCCAAGGCAATAGCCCTCGGCGCGGACGGCGTGGTGATCGGCACTTCCGAGATGGTGGCGCTCGAATGCATCCGTTGCGGCAACTGCGAAAGCGGCCGAGGCTGCCCGAGAGGTATCGCCACTACGGATGCCGAGTTGGCAAATATGTACGATGTGGACTGGGGCGCGCAGAGAATTATCAACCTCTTCTATTCCTGGACCATCCAACTCCAGTGGATATTGTGGAGGTTCGGGATGAAGTCCATAAGCGAGCTGGTGGGTCGCACGGACCTTTTGACACATAGAGAATATGCCGGAGCATCCGCTTAATAAATTAGAAAAAGATCGAAGTAAATAGAGGAAATTAACGATGTCGCGATTTATGAAACACATGGTGCAATCGAGAAAGCCCTTGATCTCGAAAGCGCTTGCAGACCGCCGGGTGAAATCTGAAGAAGAAGGCGGCTGCGGAGTTGTAGGTTTCGCAGCGAGTATACCTGTTTGCGGCAGACATATCTTCGAACCGTCCATACAAATGCACAACAGGGGTAACGGCAAGGGCGGCGGTGTTGCAGCGGCTTGTTTCAACCCGAAGCAGCTGGGAGTGGACGCAAGCACATTGCGAAACGATTACCTGCTCCAGGTCGCGCTGTTGGATCCCGATGCCCAAAGGGAGGTCGAGGAAACATCGGTCAGCCCATACCTCCAAATCGAACACCGAACCAAACTTGAACCCACCGCCGACTACCGCGAGCTTGACCTCGAAGTAAAGCCGCCGGACATAATCCGCTACTTCGTGCGGGTCAAAGAAGACGTTCTGGCTCGATTCGCGGAAGAGAACGGCATGACGGATGCCTCTCATCGCGAGGTCGAGGATGAGTTTATATACCAAAACAGCGCTCGACTCAATCAGCGCTATTACGCCTCGCTTGGAGAGCAACGCGCGTTCGTGCTGTCTCACGCGCGCAACCTGATGGTTTTCAAAATAGTCGGGTACGCCGAGCAGGTGGTTAAGTATTACGGCCTCGAGGATATCGAGGCTCAGGTTTGGATCGCGCACCAGCGTTACCCGACCAAGGGTCGCGTATGGCACCCGGCCGGCGCACATCCGTTCATCGGGCTTAACGAGGCGCTCGTCCACAACGGCGATTTCGCCAATTTCCACGGCGTCTCCGAATACCTCGGGCAACATAATATCGCGCCCCAGTTTCTCACCGATACCGAGGTGTCCGTTCTGCTTTTCGACCTCTGGCATAGGGTTTACGGCTACCCGCTTGAATACGTTATCGAAGCCATGGCGCCGACCACCGAATTGGATTTCGACCAACTGCCGGACGAAAAGAAGCGTATTTACGGAGCGATCCAGGCTCTGCACATGCACGGTTCGCCCGACGGCCCGTGGTTTTTCATCATCGCCCATTCCGATCCCGACAACGACCGGTTCAAGCTTCTGGGCATCACCGACACGTCGATGTTGAGGCCGCAGGTGTTTGCTCTTCAGGAGGGCGACGTGACCATAGGTTTGGTGGCCAGCGAGAAGCAGGCCATCGACGCCACGCTGCACGGCCTGTCGGAGGAAGACCCGCGCTTCCGGCCCGTGGCCGACCGGTATTGGAACGCCCGTGGAGGCAGCCATACCGACGGCGGCGCTTTTATTTTCACCGTTGACCGCAACAACGGAAACACAAGTCTCACATGCGCCGACAAGTTCGGCCGCGCTATCACCACCGCCCCGGGATCGTGGAATGTCGATTCGAGCATCGAGCCGAAAACGCCGGCGGGAGTCCCGGAGCCGGATCAGGCATCTAAAACCGCCGATGCGCGGGAATTCTTCTCCGAAATTTCCGCGAATGTCGCCTCGTGGGATTTTAGCAACCTCAGGTGGCTGACGCGCGAAGCCGAGCGTATTGCGGCGCGCGACGACGATGGTATCGAATGGGCCGTCGATTTGCTTACCCTGTTCAACGACCGCCGTTACGATTGCGGCAAGATGAAGCGAAGCGTAGTGATTCAAATAGTTCGCGATAGTATCAACCGTATCCTCGACGCCGTTCCCGACATTGCGGAAAATACCGGCGGCAGGTTCTGCAGGATAGATTGGGACACACGTGATAAATTGAGAGCGCCGCAGGGCAAAGAAGAGGTACTGGTGGTTTCGGCGATGGATTTCCCCGCCGAAGGGGAAGAATCCGACGCAAAACTGGTCGTTAAAGCTTACCAAATGGGCTGGAAGCGGTTTATTGCTTACGGCCTGAAAGGACAACGCTTCGCCGGATGCGGCCTAGGCCCGGATACCGATGGAGTACGAATCGACGTTTACGGCAGTTCCGGAGACTACGTGGCTTCCGCCATAGATGGTCTGGAAATATACGTTCACAACAACGGTCAGGATCAAATGGGCCAGATCATGAAGCGGGGCCGACTGGTGGTGCATGGGGATGTCGGGCAGACTTTTCTTTACGGCGCGAAGGGCGGAGAGACTTACATTCTGGGCAATGCGGCGGGCAGGCCGCTCATCAACGCCGTCGGCAGACCTCGAGTCGTCATCAACGGCACCTGCCTGGATTACCTCGCCGAGTCGTTCATGGCGGGAGATCCTCACAAGGGCGGCGGGTTTGTCATTCTCAACGGCGTCGAATTCGATGACGAGGGTATGGTGCGGGATCAGGAAACGCCTTACCCCGGCTCGAATTTGTTTTCGCTGGCCAGCGGCGGCGCTATTTTTCTCCGCGATCCGCATCACAAAATAGTACCCGAGCAGCTAAACGGCGGTGAATTCGCACAAATGACAAACGAGGACTGGGAACTTATCGAGCCTTACCTCGAAGCCAACGAGCGGCTTTTCGGCATTTCCATCGAGCGCGACCTGCTCACAGTGGACGGCGTGCACCAATCGCCTCTCGAGGTTTACCGCAAAGTCCGCGCCGTGAGGCTCGAAGTTCTCGCCAAGGCAAGTGTGCCGGAATAGCTAAGTAGCCGTTACGCCGGCAATTCCCTTTTCATGTGCTCAGGCGCTCCGTTGATGGGCGGCATGTGTATGGTTTGCGTCGGGAAGGCGAATTCCAGACCCAAATCGTTTATGGCCTTTATGATCTTCAGGAGGACTTCTTGGCGTACCTGCAGGTGTTCGGCCCACGCGATGGTTACGGTGAACGTATAGATGAAAATATCGAGGCTGTAGGCGGATAGATCCGTAAAGTTGACCAAAAAAAAGTCCTGGTGAATTCGATTATCCTCCCGGAGCACCTTGCGAACGGCTTCGACCGCCTGAGCCATTTTTTCCGGTGGCGTATCGTAAGTCAGCCCTATAGTGGTTTTAATGCGCCTTTTTTTCATCCATGACCAGTTATTTACGGAGTTTGTTGTGAAAGTGGCGTTTGGCAAGGTGATAAGAGAGTTTGCGAAGGTGCGGATTTTCGTAGTGCGCAAGCCGACATCCTCGACGGTGCCCTCGATATCGCCGATCTCAATCCAGTCGCCTATGTGGAAAGGCTGATCAACAAAGACGACGATGGAGCCGAAGAGGTTTGCGACGGTGTCTTTCGACGCCAGGGCGAATGCCGCGCCGCCCAGCCCGACTCCGGCGATGAGTCCGGAAACGCTGTAGCCGAGAGCCTGCAGCACCATGACCACCGTTATGACTATGACGAAGACCTTTACGCTCTTGCGAATCAGGGGCACTACCTGGTCGTCGATTTTGGTTTCCGTTTCGGCGGCCCCCTTGGCCCATTCATCCGCCAAGCCGTCTATAAACCTCACCAGGAACCACGCCAGCAGTACCAGCCCGACGCCTTTGGCCAGTGCATCCACAAAACGCTGGATATTCAGAGGCTCTTCGGGAATCGGCAGCGCGCTCAACGCTATATAGATACCGCCGGCAAGAAACGCCCATCCCACCGGACCGGCAAGGGCCTCGAACAGAATGTCGTCCAGGCGAAATCGTCCCCCTTCCGTAGCTTTTGACAGTCGTTTTGTTACCGCCACGGATATTTTCTTGAGCACGAAGCCGGCGAATATCGCGCCAAGCGACGCCAAATATTGCCACACCTCGATGCCAAGCAGAGACCTATGAAAAACCTCTTGTAAAATCTCCCACATTTTAAATCCTTTCCTAAGCTTTTATAGTAGTGTTACAATACTTATTTAGCAGGAATAAAAAATTTTTGCACTTCCAAATAGAATAAGGATATTTGCAGCGCATTCAAGAGGAAGTGTATGTTTCAAAGCAAAATTAGAAACTTGCAATAAAACCGGATTTTGCAGTTGACCAAGACGCGGGACAAGAGTGTCCCGCCTACCGGCCGGTGCGGTAGGCCCGACACTCCTGTCGGGTCGGATGGGAGCCTGTATTTTTCGGGATAAAAGAGGCGGTAAGGAAAACTCGTTTCATGGTTGAATTTACATCCCTTGCGTTTGACGGGAGAGGCGGTGTTGAGCCCAGTCGGCCAGCCCTTTTTCGATGAGGAACTCGAATCGGAAGTTTTTCACGCGCCATCGTGCGATTGGGCGGTATATATCCGATAGAACCCGCACGGGGAGAGGCGCGTCGTAGGTGTGCGCCTTGCGATCCAGGAAGTTCGATACGAAATACAATCCTTCACGCAGGCGCTTTTCAGCATCGCCACCACCCTTGAGATTCAAAACATCCCAATGCCCGACCTCGCCCCATTCTCTCAGCGTGCCGGGCGGCTCGAAACCTTGTTTGCACGACAGTTCATACATCTCCGTACCGGGATACGGCGTGTAGATATATATCGGCGATGAGCATGCATGGGGATGAATTCGAAGCAGTTCGAGAACCAGGTCAACCGTCTGCTTGAGGTCTTCACGCGTCTCGGTAGGCAACCCTCCGAGCAAACTGGCGTATACTATTATATCGTAATACGCCAGGCGCCGGAAGGTGTTCTTTATGTTCTCGACGGTACCGGCCTTGCCCATAAGCTTTCTGATGCGAGGGCTGCCGGACTCGACTCCGATTGATAATCTTTGCAGTCCGCTTTCCCGAAGCGCTTCGAGGAACTTATCTTCCATGCGCATAATCGCAACAACGTCCACACCCTGAATCTGCCAGGTTATGCCCAGCTCGCGAATGCCTTCAACTATTTTCCTGTCGCGTTCTAAATCTACGAATATATTGTCGTCAACGAGGTATATATCTTCCGCGCCGTATTTCTCGACGACGTGCCTGAACCGTTCGAGCGTCAGCTCGGCGCTTTGCGCGCGCCAGCGCCTGCGGTTGAAGCGTGGGTTGTAGCAGTAAGTGCATGCATGAGGACAACCGCGCGAGCTCTGGAAATACAGGCTTTTGCGGCCTTGATATGTCGGCATGTACTGCGACACATCCACCAGTTCGTAGGGTATTTCGGGCATCTCCTCGATATCGAGCAATTCTCTCTGCGGCGTCTCGATTATTTCACCATCGTGCATGAAGGCTATACCGGCGACCTCTTCAAGAGGTTTGTGATCCTTGAGCACGCGAGCCAATTCGACGAGCGTCTTTTCTCCTTCGCCCATCACCACGATGTCGCAGTGCGGGTCTTTCAGCGTGTTTTTCGGCTCGAGGGTGGGATGCACGCCGCCCCAAACGATAGGCGCATCGGTAAGTTTGCGAGCTTCGGCGGCCATTTCGAGGTTCCACAGGATCATCGGGCCCGTGTAAGACGTGACGCCCACCATAAGTGTTTCCGGCCCGATGGCTTTACGCAGTTTTTCGCGCCACTTCGGCCCAAGGCGCATGTCCACCACGGCGATTTCAAATTCGTTCGAGGTCAAACTCGCCGCGTGAAGAAGAGAAAGAGGCAGAGCGGGGTTCGAGCGAAATTCGTCCATGTCCCCCACTCGAGGGTGCATGAGCACAATCTCAGCCATGATTAAAAGGTATCACTCGACTCGTTGCGCATCAACCGGAAACGGAGGCAAGTATAAAGTCGTAAGATTGTTGACATTCCTGGAATTGTCCGTAAGGCTCCCAACGGTCGTATCGAGCTTATCGGTGACGTAATCGGGATAACCCCGGCATCTGACCAGAACGGCGCAATGATCATGTGGGTATGTATGCAATAACGCTTCGACCAACGGCTCGAGGTTGATCTGTTCGCCCGTCGGCTTCGGCCCCACCGGCAGCCCGAGCTGACCTATAATGCAATGCAAACCACCAGAAGGAATGCACCGATCCGGCTCCTCGATAACCCTCGCGGCGTTCAATATCACCAACCCCTCCTCGGGGTCTACTCCCAAAAGCGGATAAAGCAATTCGAGAAAACTCATCCCGGCGACTATTTTTACTTCGATGTCACCTTCATCGGACGCCGCCTCTTCAATCCACCTGGGCGTTTTCTCGAAGACATAAGGGTTTCCCGGCAGTGCCAACACCGCGCGGCCCTCGAGCTTCGCCTCTTTTATTACCGCTTTGACGATCAGCTTATACACATCGCCGTATGTAAAAGCCGGATCGGCGTACAGCCGCTCGAAACTGACAACGTCTTTGCCGGCCAATATCAGCATCTTCGCGACGGGGTGTGTACCGTACCGGAAGAAGACCCGCTGCGCCTCGTCGAGCACCTTGCGGGCTTCGACGGTGAGAAGATCGACCGGACCGGGACCGAGGCCGGCTATCACTATTTCAGCCACCACCGGAACCTTTCGTCCAATCCTGCATTTCTTTTGCGACCTGGTCAAGTGTAAATACGTCCTCGCCCCGCGCATAATGCCGGGACAGCAGGTGATAACTTAAGGCATACGAATGATTCTTATCTTTCGTGCCGGGTTTGGCTTGTTTTATCGTTGCAGGCGACCCGCTTACGAAAGAACCGGGCGGTATTTGGGTGTTCTCCGGCACTATGGTCCCTGCCGCAATCATGCTGCCTGCGCCTACCGCTACTCCATCGAGCAGCACTGACCGGAGGCCGACCAGCACGTAATCTCCCACCTGCGCGCCGTGAACTACCGCCCCATGACCCACCGTCACCCATTCACCAAGTTTTGCGTCTTTGAACGGCGAGCAATGTATTACGACGTTGTCCTGTATATTCGTGTACCGTCCCACGGTAATCGAGTTGTAATCGCCTCTTATGACCACTCCGGGCCATACCGAAGCGCCTGAAGCTATTTCGACGTTTCCGTGGATTACCGCCGACGGGTGAATAAAAGCTTCTTCATCGATTTTCATCATACGCTCCTTCTTTTGTCCTTTATTCTTGCCGGGTTATTCCCGGCTCACCGGATCCGCATAATCGTATACCGGCCAACTACGGCGCCTGGCTTCCCGGCGCAATATGGGGTCGGGATTCACCACCACCGGGTTGCCTATTTGCTCGAGCACCGGCAGGTCGGTTACGCTGTCGGTATAGAAATAACTTTCGGAAAGGCTTATATCGTTTTCCTCCGTAAACTTTTTTGCCAATAATACTTTCCCATCCCCATAGCAAGTCGGCTCGACAAGTCGGCCGGTGAATTTCCCATCTTTAACTTCGAGACGGTTGCAAATGTAGTCGTCAACGCCGAGATCCTGTCCCAAAGGCCTCGCAAGGTAAATAGTGACCGCTGTCAGCAGCAATATCTTGTGCCCCTGCTTTCTATGTTCAGTCATTGCATCGACCATCTCCGGGCGAACGTGGCGCCTCACCTTGTCGGCGTACCACTTGTCGCAGTCGCGGATCATATCCTCCTCGCTGTCGCCCTCGAAGCGAGCGGTCATCTTGAAACTGATCTTCTCCCAGTTCAGCCTTCCCAGCCGGTACAGCAGGTACCACCACATGCCGCGCATAAGATCCGCCCTGCTGATACGACCTTCCTGAACAAGGTGTTTCAAATAAAGCGGCCCGGAACTCTTGGCCAAAACGGTACCGTCCACATCAAAAAAAGCCGCAATGCTCATCGTTGATATTCCATTCCTCCAAAAAAACTATTTTAGCACGATTTGATTTTCTTTTCGAGAAAAGAAGGGTTCGAGGGCCTGCGATATAAAATGGGGTTTTGGGGGTCAGGCCCCTACGGGATAAGCCTCTTTTATCTTTTATCTGGGCGTTATCTGGGGACACAATACGGGTTTCTTGTCTGAATCAGGGGGGTATTCAGCGGGATGCCTTATGGTGGACGGACACTTGCCTTCTTTGCTGTCATACTGTATGGTATTCTCATGACTCCAAAAGAAGCTTATGCAACCTCTTGGCCTGAGAGTTATACTTTAGAAGCGGGGTATTTCCTTTACGAAGATCATATAGGCAGGCCGG
>Ga0180432_10002874_pt1 | contig 25397 bp, 19 predicted proteins | sample SS_ome_10_FD_132414 | JGI IMG/M metagenome (GOLD analysis project Ga0180432, IMG submission 132414) | Hypersaline lake sediment archaeal communities from the Salton Sea, California, USA - SS_1_MS_2 metaG | ecosystem: Environmental > Aquatic > Non-marine Saline and Alkaline > Hypersaline >... | reverse complement strand
TCTCGGCCGAGGTGATATCGAATAAGGCCAAAAGCAATAGGGCGTATCTTGTATAATTGAGTGCCACAAAAAAAAACAGAGATTGACCGCCGTATCTCCTTCGCTCTTGGTCTTTTAAGGGCGCACATCAGCGACTATGAACGATTTGGGCACTGTTTTTCTTCACACAACCGCTGTCACTTGCATTTTTTACACAAGAATTATGTGTTCAGCTTTGAAATCCTCCAAGCGGCGACGGTTTGAATACAAGAAGAGGGCTCGCAGTTGGATCGACGGCGTTCCTATCCGTCAACGCCTTTAGTCCGATCGACGTTTTCAGAAACAAGCTTTTCGAGCTTTATATTCCCTGCATCCTGTCGGGGCTCCCGGCGGCATTACAAAAGGCGCGTCCGCTTAAAAACCCCTCCCGCATATATAGACTTCGATCTTGAGCGCAATCTCCTCCCCCCGTCTACTCCTTCGGCTCAAGTTCGAGGGTGTACCTGGCGTCTTTGTCCACCCTATCGCGGCTCAACACGAACGGGCGGTATTTGTGGTCGATCCAAAGCTCCGTCTGGTCGTCGTAGTGGGTGCTCATGAAGTTTCCGGAGACGCCGTTGGGGGTCACCATCTTGGAGTTGTTCATATCCGAGAGGTCGATGATGTATCTCAAAGACGCGCCGTGATAGACCTCCCACGGGTCCGTCAGCCGGTACGTAGCGGGATTGACCGTAAAAAGACTTCCCCCCATGGGAAGCGGGCCGATGTTGAAGAGTTTCCCCATGAGGGCCGACTTCTTCCCGAAGGGGTGGTAGATGGTAAGCGTGTGGAGGTCGCCCCAGGCCCAGTCGTCGATGTCGGGTCCCATCTCCGATTCGAGGTAGCTCACGGCGTCCTTGAAGCTCATGGTGATGACGAAATCGATATCTTCTATCTCCTCCGTCTCAGGGTCGTCAAACCAAGGTGATTTACCCCTCTTGAACATTTTCCTCAGGGAGTTGAAGACGAGGTACTTGTTGCCGATGTACATGGTGTAGAGCTCTTCACCGAGCCTGTTTTTGAACGTCCTCTCGACGATGCCGTTTGCGGTCGCGTGAAAGACGCTCGCGGCGCGGCTCTCCGGTGTGGCGACGAAGTCCCAATCTTTAAGGAGCTCGAGGGCGGCCGCTTCCCGCTCCGACAATTCGGCGCCGGACAGGGCTTCGATCATGGTCGGCACCCAGTCCCGCGCGAGGACCACGTATGTGTCACCCTGCATCTTCGCGAAGTCGTCGGCGTTAAGCTTATCCTTTTCGGTCAGCATCTCCGTTATCCGTATGTACCTGTCCGGGGAGGCGTAACCGTTCGATATGATGTAGGGGTAGCCGTCTTTCTCGATCCGGTTGTTGGCCGTGGCTATCCAGCCGGAGGGCGGGTTTATCAGCTTGGGCTGTTCTCCCTTTGGAACGTATCCCGCCCACTCGTGTTTCCCGTCCCAGCCGGGAACCGGAACGGAGCCGTCAAATCCACTCCTTATTGGGATTCCCGCCACAAGCCAGTAGCCGATGTTCCCCTGGTCGTCCGCGCAGACGAGGTTTATGCCGGGGCACTGGAAAAGCTCCACCCATTTGTCGAAATCGTTGACGGTCTTCGCCCTGTTTACGTAATAGAGGGACGTTATGGCCTGGGCCCTTTCGGGAGCCACCCAGCGCATCGAGAGGGCGTATCCCTTCGGCTCGTCGAACTTGTTCAGGTCGTCGATGATCGGGCCGTGGCGCGTCATTCGGATATTGAAATTGACGTCGTCCGCACCCTTGACCTTTATCGTCTCTTCCCTTGTTTTTATTTCCTCCCAACTTCCCATGTAGAGGCAGCGGTTCGGGTCTTCGGGGTCAAGCTTTTCGAGGTAGTAATCGGAGTCGTCCACCATCCCCACGGTGCCGCCCCAGGCGCAGTTTCCGTTCGTCCCGGCGAAGACAAAGGGGATTCCCGGGAGCATGGCACCTGTGACGTTTAGGGTCGGTGTCGTTATGTGTGCCTCGTACCAGACCCCCGGGGCGCCGTGGGCCACGTGCGGGTCGTTTGCGAGGATCGGTTTTCCGGTCTCTGATTTTACTCCGGAGACAGCCCAGTTGTTGCTGGCGCCCCCTCCCACGCGGCCCGTGATTTCACGGGCGAGGTTCAGGGTCTTTAAAAAATCGATATTTTTACCCACGCTTAAGGGGGGTTTGTTTCCAATGATTGTCGGGCCGTTTTCCGGGTAGGCCGAAAAAATCTCGTCTGTAAGCTCCTTCCCCAGCTTGTCGGCTATGGTGGCCCTCAACATCTCCGTCTTGAACGTCCCGTTAAACTGCCACGCCAGAAAGTAATAGACGCTGACGCAGTCTTCGGGCCTCCACGGATCCGGCTTATACCCCAGCATCTTGAACTCGACGGGAAGGGGGCCGTCCCCGTTTTCGATGTAGTAGTTTATCCCCTTCGAAAAGGCCTCGAGAGAGGAGAGGACCTCGGGGGGGAACTCCCCGACGATATCCTTTTGGGCCCTCGGGGCGGTGAGTGTCCTGAAGAGCTTGTCCACCGACACCACCGACTCCCCCAGGAGCTCCGAGAGCCTGCCGGAGGTAACCCGCCTTATAAGGTCCAGCTGGAAGAGCCTGTCCTGGGCCATCGAGTAGCCGAGAGCGAAGTACGCGTCGCCGTCCGAATCGGCGTAGATATGGGGCATTCCGTAGCTGTCCCGGATGATCGTGACTTTGGAGTCTATTCCGTCGACGACCACCTCTCCCTCATAGCCGGGGAGCGTCGCCCTCAGGTAACCGTAAATGAAAATTACAGCTATGATAAGAATGACAAAGACTGTTCCTAAGATCCACTTAATAACCTTCATCGTGACCTCCCAGGTTAAATATTTTTACGTATACTCATATTACATTTAGGCGGGATTTTCAAGGTAAATATGTGATTAGAGTAGAATTTTAGATAGGTGAGGTTTAGAGGACTTTATTATACAAGATTTCCCTTTATGCTTTGTCAATAAGGCTTAATAATCAATCAAGCTTGAATATCCGTCTCGCATTTTCGTAAAGGAATAGAGACTTCACTTCTTTATCGAGCTTGAGAGAATCAAGGTCTTCGAGGCATCTTTCTGCCGTCAGCATGGGGTAATTTGTGCCGAATAGGACCTTCTTTTTGCCGTTCCGTTTCATATAGTCTACAAGTTCTGCGGGGAATCTCTTTGCAATGTAAGCGGAAGTTTCGATAAAAACATTAGTATGTTTTGTGGCAACGGCTATCATCTCTTGAGTCCAGGGATACCCGATGTGTCCGCACACAATCTTCAATTCGGGAAAATCAAGAGCAGCTTCATCGATGTATGGAATAGGCCTTCCAGGCTCGGACGGGCAGAGGGGGCCAGTATGACCGACCTGAAGACACACCGGAATATCCAGCTTAACGCACTCGGCAAAGATCGGATAGTAGTACCTGTGGGTGGGCGGCAGGTTCCAGTACCACTGAACGATCCTGATGCCGATAAATCCCAATTCTTTGAAGCAGCGGTTGAGTTCTCTTATTCCCTCCATGGGCCGGGAAATATCGACTGAAGCTATTCCCCGGAATCGGTCGGGATTGTTATTGATAATCTCAGCCACCTCATCGTTTGAAATGAGCGCTCCTTGCGGGCCCCACCACGCACAGATAAGTCCCGTGTGAACACCGGCCCTATCCATAGTCCCCAATGTATATTCAATTGGTAAATCCTGCTCGAATTTTTCAATCCCCATCCAGCGGCGAAGTGAATCGAACATCGGATGATTTATAAACTTCATCGTGGGATGCTGCATCCATACGTCAACGATATTAGAATCACTGTTCATTACAATACCTCGATAGTTAACTCTGTCGGCTATTTGCTGTTTTGTTTCATCTCTGCTTCGCAGCTTATTAGGTTGTCGAGGATTTTTCGGAGCTTATCCTCCAAGTCGTCCAACTCCTCTTCCGAAAGGCCCCTGCACACGATATCAGTCATCTCTTCGGAGACTTTGGCATAGGTATCCATTAGGTTATGGTCTTTCTCGGTAAGCTTGATGAGGACCTCGCGACGGTCGCTTTTTGAACGGATTCGCTTAATATGCCCCGCTCTCTCCAGCCCGTCCAACATAGCCGTCAGCGTTGACTTGCTGAGGGAGGTTTCCTTGGCAAGTTGTTGGATGGGGATGTTGTCTTTGCGCCATAAAACGAAGAGTATCCTTCCCTGGGCGGGGGTGATGTGGCCGATTTTGTGTTCTCTGAGGATATTCGCAAAAATCCGACCCGCTGCCTGGTTTATCCTGGCGATCAGAAATGCACCCTCTCGTTTCAACTTCACTTCCTAATCCAAATTTTAAAATTACTTTGAATCATTCTACGATAAAAGAGTATATATGTTCTAATTCGTATTGTACTATATAGAACCATATTGAATAATACTATTCCTTTCAAAATGTTTGTCAAGCATTAATCAAGCTGTCTTATTTTTTTAGAATTTGAGCTGTCGAAGTGATAGCCTTTCGATTTAAGAAAATCGATCGCATCAGATTTGGATTTTCTCTCCTCCGTCTCGAATCATCGATAGCCTTCTCTCCATCCTTATCCAATCTTCTTCTGGAGCGAGCGCGCCGCCACGAGTATCGGGTCGATGGTGGGCGTGAACGGCGGTGCGTATGCGAGGTCGAGGTCTACAATATCGTCGATAGAGAGGTTTCCGGCAAGCGCCGCCGCCAGGATGTTTATGCGGTGGCCGGCTCCGTCTTTGCCCGCGATCTGGGCGCCGATGAGCCTTCGGGTCTTTCTCTCCGCAACGAGGTGCACGCGAATCGGGGAAGAGCCGGGATACAGCCTGGGCCGTGACCTCCCCTCGATAGTCTGGCATACGGCGTCGATCCCCTCCTTCTGGGCGGCGGCAAGCGTAAGTCCCGTGAATCCGACCTCGAGGTCGAACACCTTGAAGTGGGCGGAGCCCAAAACTCCGGGATAGACTATATCTCCCCCGGCGGCGTTCTCCCCGGCGACCCACCCCTGCTTGTTGGCGAGGTCCCCGAGGGCTATGTTCACACCCCTTGACGTGATACGGTGCTTCACCTCGACGCAGTCGCCCGCGGCGTAGATGTTGTCGTCCGACGTACGCTGGCGATCGTCGACCCATATCGCCCCGGTCTCGCCGATTTCGAGGCCCGCCTCCTTAGCCAGCCTGACGTCGGGCAAAAAACCCACCGAGACGAGGACCATCTCCGCATCAAATCTACCCTTGTCGGTTACGACCGACGTGACCTTGCCGTTTGAGACGTCAAAGGAGGAGATCTTGGCGTCGGTAACGAACTTAGTCTCCTTCTCGGCAAGCTCGTCCAGGACCATCTCCGCAATATCTTTTCCGAGCTGCCTCATCGGGAGGTCTCTGCGGTGGATGATGGTGTTTTCTATCCCCAGCTCTCCGAAGGCCTCGGCCATCTCCAGGGAGATAAAGCCCGCCCCGATCGTCACGGCCCTCCTGGGGGAGTTCTCGTTTATATAGTCTTTTATCCTCTTGCCGTCCGAGAGGGATTTCAGGGAAAAGACGTTGGGGGCGTCCTCGTTTTCGACGCCGAGTTTCCTGGAGTGGGAACCAGTGGTGATTATCAGCTTGTCGTAGGGCCTCTTCAGCTCCTCGTTCTTATCGAGGTCGCGGATCAGTATTTCCCTCTTCTTCCTGTTGATATTGATGACTTCATGTTTCGTGTGGATGTCGATATCGTGGTCTTTCTTGAAGACCTCGGGGGGCCTGACGACGTATTTATCTATGACCTTTGACTTGGCTACATCTCCGATGTAGTAGGGCATGAGTCAGGCGGAATAGGAGATATATGAATCCTTCTCGAAGAGGTCTATCTTCAGGTTTCGATCGGTCCTGCGGGCGCGGCTGGCGGCTGCGGTTCCGGCCGCAACGCCACCGCAGATCAGGAGGCCGTTTTGATCTTTCATTTTCAACTTCTCCCAAGCGTTTTGTAATGTTTCAGATCGATTTCTATTATCAGTGGGGAAGGGTAAAATGTCAAGGCCTTAAAAATCAAAAGGGCCAAAATGAGCGGGGAGAGGGGGAGAGGGGGAGGGGGGCGATCTTCGATCCGCAGCTGGATATCTTTTATATCAGTTTTGGTCTCGGCATTTTCCGGGGGGGCTTTTTGAAGATGAGCCGAAAAACCTATTGGTGGAGGATTTAACAATCCAGATCGACGTAGGGCCGGCGATAAAACTCGAGGTCCTGGAAAATGGAGGTCTCCAATTTCACTTAAGGATGAGGAGTCGTTTTACCCTATTCAATGAGAATTTCTCTTGGCCACCCTCTGCTTGATGTCCTCGATGACGAGGTACAGACATGGAATAATAACGAGGGTCAAAAGGACGCCAAACGCCAAGCCCCACACGATGGAGACCGCCATGGGCGTCAGCATCGGCTCCCTGCCGCCGATACCTATCGCCATGGGGAGCAGGCCTCCGATGGTTGTCAGGGTGGTCAGCAGGATCGGCCTCAGGCGAATCTTTCCCGTCTCGATGACCGCTTCATAAAGGTTTGCTCCCTTATCCCTTGCCCTGTTGATGAAATCGACCATGACTATGGCGTCGTTTACGACGATCCCTATCAGCGCAATAATTCCGATGCCCGCCATCAGGGAGAGCTCGATGTTGGTGATAAAGAGGCCGAACACCACCCCGATGAAGGAAAATGGGACCGTTACCATTATGATAAGGGGCTGCACGTACGATCTAAAGAGGGCCGCCAGGATTATGTAGATGAGCAAAACGGCCATAAAGAGGGAGCGGAGGAGCGATAAGATCGATTCCATCGTATCCTCATATTCACCGCCGTACTTGAAAGTATAGCCCGAGTACTTGACGCTTCTGGTTCCGAATTTCTCTATAAGGGCTTCGTTGACCTCCTTCGATGTGTTCTGACCCTCGACGAGATTGGCTGACACCGTAACGGTGCGCTCGCGGTCGTTGTGGTAAATCCTCAGCATCCCGTCGCCGTAGCTCACATCCGCAAAGGTCTTGATGGGGATCCTGTCCCCGTTGCCGTTGGAGACCGAAAAGTTCATAAGGTTGTTGAGGTCTGCCATATCCTCGTTGTATTTCACGACGATGTCGATCTTGTCCGTGCCACGCATGATCTTTCCCGCGTCCCCCCCGGAGAAGGCGCTGCGAAGCTCCGATGAGATATCGTTAACGTTGAGTCCCAGTGAGCCCATCGTGTATTCGTCATATTGAAATCGAATCTCCTCCTTCCCTCTCCTGTAATCGTCTTCGATATCCACCACCCCCTTCATCGAGGCCAATTCCTTTTTGAACTCCTCCGAAAGCTTCAAGAGGGTCTCGAACTCGTCCCCCTGGATACTGACCTCGACGGCCGAGCCCCTCGGCGGCCCCCTCCTCTGGGACCTGTACGTAACGGATGTAGGACCGGCGATGAGATCGCTCTCCTCCCTGATCTCTTCGGTAATTTTCTCGGCCCCGATCTTCCTGTATCCGTGTTCGGTCAGCTCCACCCGGATCCGCCCGTTGTAAGATCTGGAGGACCCGCCCACGGACGCCATGATAACCGAAATCTCGTCTTCCGGGCGCTCGAGGATCAACTCCTCGACTTTCTTGACCACCCGGTCGGTGGCATCAAGGTTGCTGTCCGTGGGAAGGTTTATATAGGCCCTGAATTGTTCTGCGATAGAGCTTCCCATAAAGACGAATTTCATCGTAAAGAGGCCGAAGAAGAGGGTTACAATAGCCACACCCACGAGACTCAAGAGCACCATATAGCGACGTCTCAATATTGATGTAAGGAGATTCCCGTAATATTCCCTGACCCGATTAAACCAGCCCCTCGCCTCCTTGTTGGCCTGGGACACCTTGTTCTTTACGAATTCGTTAAGGTGCGAGGGAAGGATAAAAAACGCCTCCAGGAGCGACGCCAGGAGCGTGACGATGACGACCACGGGAATCGTCTTCAGGAATTTGCCGATGATCCCGGATATGAAGAGGAGCGGAATGAACGCCGCGATATTCGTGGCGATGGCGGCAATGATGGGCATAACCACCTCCTGGGTGCCCGTGACCACCGCCTCCGTGAGGCTGTACCCCATCTCCCGGTATCGAAAAAAGTTTTCCGCCACGACTATGGCGTCGTCGACGACGATACCCAGAACGAGGATTAAGGCGAACATGGAGAGGAGGTTTAATGTAATCCCCGCGTAGCTCATTATGATGATCGTGAGGAGAAACGAGAAGGGGATTCCCATCGAGGCCCAGAAGGCCACCCGCGAGTCTAAAAAGGCGTAGAGAATGAGGATTACCAGTATCATGCCGAGGGCGGCGTTGAGCAAAAGCGTCTTTAGCCTTCTCTCCACGTATAGCGATTCATCGTCCGCCAGCGAAATATTTATGCCGTCATCGAGATGAGTCTGCTCGTTTTTTACAATTATCTTCACTTCTTTGGCTATGTTGATGACGTCCCCTGAGCCGCTCTTCATGACATCAAGTAGAATCGCCCGGCGCCCGTTAAACCTGACGAAGGTGTTCTCTTCCTCGAAGGTCTCGGTCACGTTTGCCACATCCCCCACCCTTACAACGCCGTCCGCGTAAGAGGAGATGATAATGTTTTTAATATCCTTGACCCCCTCCACCTCTCCGATGGACCTTATCAAAAGCTCCTTTTCTCCAGAGTCAAACGTCCCGCTGGGAAGGTTCAGGTTGCGCTTCTTGATGGCGCTTATGATGGTGCTGAACTTGAGGTTCAGGGCGTCCAGCTTCCTCGGGTCAACCTCCACCCAGACCTCCCGATCCAGGTATCCATCCATATCGACGGAGCTGACTCCCTTGACCAATTCTATCTCATCCTTCAATCGGTCGGCGGTTTTTCTGAGCCTTTCCTGATCGGTGTTGCCCCAGATACCGATCGTGATGACGTCGAATCTCGGCTCCCTCTTCACTATATTCGGGTCTTCGGCGTCTTCGGGGAGGTCCGAGACCTTGTCGACCTCGCTCTTTATATCGTTCAGGAGCTGGTCGAGCTTTGCCCCCACGATGTCCGCCTCCGCCTTTATGGTAATGGCGCAAGACCCCTCGCTGCTGGTGGATGTGATCGTATCGATCCCGTCCACATCGAAGATCTGCTCCTCGATCGGGACGGTAATGAGATTTTCGACCTCTTCCGGCGAGGCCCCCTTGTATGTGGTGTTTATGTTGATGTAGCCGAAATCGACGGAGGGGAAGACCTCCCTGTTGAGCTTGGTGGCGAAGTAGATCCCCAGTACGAGGACCGCAATCGTTATCATATTGACGAGGACGGAGTTTCTTACCGAAAATCGAGCTATAGACATTGTGCCGTGTTACTCCTTAATAGTTACTCCTTAATAGTCTTCCGTAACGACAACCGAAGAATCTTCCTTTAGATTTTCCTTGCCGACAACCACCACACTCTCCCCGACCTTTACGCCTGTGAGCACCTCGACGCTCTCCTCGTTCACTATCCCGAGGGTGAGGGGGCGCTTTTTCGCCTTGTCACTTTCGACAATGAAACAGTACGGCCCGTTTCTCCCCTGCTTCTCATACATAATTGCCTTGGTGGGGATAATTACCACTCCCTCTTTCTTTTCGGTTACAATGAAGATGTCTCCGAACATTCCGGCTATGAGGGAGGTAACGCCGTCTTTGAAGAGTAGCTCGACCCTGGCGGTGCGGGTGGTCGTATCGAGAACGGGGCTCACCTGGCTCACCTCGCCGATAAAGACCTCCTTGGAGACGGTGGGCACGGAAAGCTCCGCCTTCATCCCGACCTTTATCAGCGGAAGCTCGCTGTCCGGCACCTTGATCGTCACCGTTATACCGCGGCCGCCCACGATCAGGGAGACGGCGGTCGTCTCCGTTGCGAGCTCCCCCCTGTCGAGGTAGTTTCTGGCAACGATTCCGGATATGGGGGCCCTGACGGTGACCGGCATGTAGTCGTCCCACCTCTCCTGGCGCTCGAGCGTCGCGATGACGCTCCCCTTCCTGACGTGATCCCCCTCCTTGTAATAGTACTTGATGATCTTGCCCGCCGCGACGCTGAAGACCTTGACTTCCTCCTCCGCGTGGAGCTCACCGGAATAGAAGAGGGTGCTCCTTATCTCGCCCAGCTCGACCTTTCCCAGCATAACGGGGACGGCCCTGTCAAGCTTCATCCCTCTACCCCCCTTGCCGGGCGGCTTGGAGGCGAAAAGGCCTATCAGCAGAAGCACCAGTAATAAAAAAACTAGGACGATACCTATCCGGGCGTACTTTTTATTCAATAATTTATTTAACATTTTTTTGATCAATCCAAAAACTCCCTAATTAAAAATCGAAAATCGAAATTCTCTTGAAAAAAAATAGACGGCCCCTCCACGCTCATCTCCTCTTTGATCTCTTTTCGGTAGTCGGCTCCCCTGTCGTATCCGTTCAGCTGATCGGCCCCTCTCTCCCGAGGATCTTCCTTATCTCAAAGAGGGACTTCTCGTAATTGAACAGTGCGGTCAGATAGTTCAGCTTCGCCTCGGTGACCGCCAGGCGCGCGTCGAGAAGCTCCAAAAGGGTGCCGACACCGTTTTCGTAGCGGAGCTCCGCTGTTTTCAGATTTTCCACGGAAAGCCCTATGTTATACTCCTGCAGCTTGATTATCTCTCTGGACTCGACGAGGTTGTAGTAGGCGCTCCTGATGCTGTACTCCACATCCCTATTCGTGTCCTTCAGCTCGATCTCGGCCTTTTTGTATTCCGCATTAGCCTGTTTCTTCTTGGCCATCGAGATGACAAGGTCGGTGATCGGGATCTCCACCATCACGCCCGCAGTGAACTCCCAGTCAGGCTCGTTGAAGCTGATGTTCTCCCATCCGGTCGCCGAATGATCGTAGTTGGCAAAGGCCTTCACCACTGGGAAAAAGTCCCCTATGGCGATATCGACGTTCCTGTCGGCTATCCGCTCGTTCAGCTCCGCGATGTTTTGCTCGGGACTCTCGGCCTCGGCTGCGGCCATAAGCGACTTTAGATCCACCTCCCTCTCGTAATATTTAAGCTCCCCCTCTACCTCGATCGGTTTGTCCAGGTCGATGTTCAAGAGCTTCTTCAGATCCTCATAGGCTACCGTGAGGTCGTTCTTCGCCTCGATAAGGGAGGTGCGGGCGTTGATCGATTCTACCTCTATCCTCATTACGTCATACTTCGGGACGAGGCCGTTTCTGTATTTGCCTTCGGTCTTCTCGAGATTCCTCGTCAGGAGCTCCAGCTCCTCCGTTCGGATCTCGATCTTCTTTTTGGCCAGGAGAATCGAGTAAAAGGCGACCTTAGTGTCGTAAATCGCCTCGTTTACGGCGATCCTGTACTTCTCTTCCGCGACTTGGAGCTGAAGGTGCGCAACGTTCAGCCCCCAGACGATCTTCCCTCCCGAAAAGAGCGTGATGGAGGCGGTGATCCCCAAATCGTATTGATCGTTCGGCTCGTCCAGCGGGGTGGTGATCCCCGAAAAGAGGCCCGATGCAGAAGTGGTCTCAGGGATCAGGCCGGTGTAGGTGTATTTCGCCTCGGCGTTGACAGAAAGTATGCTTGACCATTTCTCGAAGACCACACCCTTTGCCAGTCTTATCCCCTCCTTGGCCGTGAGGATATCGGATGACCTCTCCAGCGCTATTTCTATGCAGTCGTCGAGGGTGTATTTGGATGCCGGCCCGCCTTCCTGGGCGTAAAGGGGGGCGCAGAGAAAGAGGATGAGGATTAGAGGGGAGAAAAACTTTATAATACCGGTTTTCATATCCGTGTCCTGAATTTGGGCTTCTCAAAGGTCTTTGGTTGAGAAGAATTTGAAGTATTGCACAAAACGTATTCTTTGTCTAACTGTAAATGAAAAAGGCATTAGACAAAAAATATTACAATATGTTAAACAGCCGGCCGAAAGAAAACCTTCGGAAAAACTTAAAAATATTTCATCAACGATTATTCTTCAGATCTTCTTTCGGTCAGCGGTAAGCTAAAGTATCTACATGTTTATCAATCTTAACATGAAAAACCTTGTTCGTCATTTTAATATTTCATGCTCGTCGATACTTTTTACCTCTCTCGGCGGCTTAAATAATTATACTCCCTTGTTCAAAAAATGGTATAATAGGCGCGCCTCACATATCGATGTATCGGCTCGCCGCATCCAGGGCTTTTGACGGTGAAATATATTGCGGTGTTAATGTTTTCTTTGGTTTTCCTTCGGACGCTCAAAATTCGGAAGGCCCTTTTTATGGCTTGACGTAGCCCCTCTTTTCCTGCTATCAAAGAGTATGAAGGGAGTAAAGTTTTTCAAGATTTTTAATATTTAGGAGGTAGTTGTGACCGGAGAGAAAAAAGACCTCACCTTTTTTGAGGCGGCATCGGTTGTTACCGGATACGGAGTAGGTGGAGGGATTATGACTGTCCCCTATCTTACATCTTTAAGCGGGATCTTACCGCTTTTTATGCTTCTGATTGTCGGTTATACAATAAGTATCCTCCTTCATCTTATGATTGTGGAGATGATGTTGAGGGATGATGGATCTTCCCAGATGGTCGAGGTGTTGAATAAGTACCTCTTTAGGGGGAAGGGTGGGGCGATCTTCACGTGGATATTTTTTATCCTTATCATCTTCGGGTTTTACGCCTCTCTTTTGGCATATGTGGCCGGTGGTGGGGAGATTTTAAATAAAGTTATGTCAGTTCCCGAATGGGCGGGACAGATTATTTTCTACGCCATTGCGGCGAGTGTAGTTTTTTTCGGTCTTAAGGTTGTGGGGATGAGCGAGAAATATGCAATCTTCGTAATCTTTTTTGTTGTGGCGATCCTCGTTGGAAATACCCTCCTTAAACCCTTTAAGCTCGATTTCGAGTATGTTGGTGGTGTCAAGGATGGACTTGCCCTTTTCGGGATGATTATGTTCAGCTTTGCATCGTTTTTCTCGGTTCCTCAGGCCGTGGAGGGTTTGAGCTGGGACAAAAAGAAGGCTCCCTGGGCGGTGATAGCCGGAATTGGGATGACCTTTGTTTTTATCCTCGTGATAACCCTGATGGCGTTGGGTACTGCAGGAGGGTCCGGCATACCAGTAACGGAAATAGCAATTGAAGGATGGGCGGAAGCCCTTGGAGGTATACCATTTTATCTGGGGAATATTTTCGTGCTCCTTGCAATGCTCACGAGCTTCTGGGCGATATCCCTGGCGTTGGCGGTGGTCTTGCAGGAGCGTTTGGGCTGGAAAGAAAAGATTGCATGGCTTGTGTCCACCCTGCCGTGTCTTATAATTGTCATATTGATACCCCTGAGCTTTTTGGACTACATGGGCATTGCCGGCGGGATAATAGGGGTGTTGATAGCGATTTTGATGGTTCCCGCATATGTGTCTACAAGAAAACATGGTGTGGTTAAAAATCCCGAATGGTCATTAGGATTCTGGGGGGGGTGGATTTTTCTCACGATTGTTGTTATCGGTTATATTATGATGGCGGTGGGTGCCGCGCTTATCCCTTAATCTTAAGGGCATAAAATTTAAGAGATATTTGTGAAATAGATATCTATGAAGTCAGAAAAAAGAAAGAGAGTGGTTATCCTCGGCGCCGCCGGGAGAGATTTTCACAACTTCAACGTCAGGTTCAGGGAGGACGAGGGCTTCGAGGTGGTCGCGTTTACCGCGGCCCAGATTCCCAACATCGAGGGGAGGGTCTACCCGAGGGAGCTTTCGGGCGGACTCTACCCGGAGGGGATACCGATATACGAGGAGGAGAGGCTGGAGGAGCTGATCGTAGACCGGGAGATAGATATAGCCGTCTTCTCCTACAGCGATGTCCCCCACACCCACGTTATGCATATCGCCTCGAGGGTTACAGCCTCCGGGGCGGATTTCGTTATGCTTGACGCCGTCTCCACCATGATACCGTCGGAGAGGGACGTGGTCTCGGTAACGGCGGTGCGCACCGGCTGCGGCAAGAGCCAGACGAGCAGGATGATCTGTCGGCTCTTGATGGATATGGGAAAGAAGGTCGTGGCGATAAGACACCCGATGCCCTACGGGGATTTGAAGAAACAGATTGTTCAGCGCTTTTCCGAATACTCCGACTTCGAGAAGTACGGGGTCACCATCGAGGAGCGGGAGGAGTACGAGCCGATGGTGGAGAGGGGGATCGTCGTCTACGCCGGCGTCGATTACGGAAGGATCCTTGAAGAGGCGGAGAAGGAGGCGGAGGTAATCGTCTGGGACGGGGGAAACAACGATACGCCGTTTCTTAAACCCGATCTCAACGTGGTCATCTTCGATCCGCACAGGGCCGGGCACGAGCTTCTCTACCACCCGGGGGAGACAAACTTGAGGATGTGCGACGTTGCGGTGATAAACAAAGTGGACACGGCAACAGACGAGGGTGTGGATACGGTGAGGAGAAACATCGAGGCGATAAATCCGGGGGCGAAGATTATCTACGCCGAGTCACCGGTCTCCGTGGACAACCCGGAGATCATCAAGGGGAAGAGGGTCATAGTCGTGGAGGACGGTCCGACGGTGACCCACGGCGAGATGGGATTCGGCGCCGGGATAATCGCGGCCGAGATGTACGGCGCCGCGGAGATAGTCGATCCGAGGCCCTTCACGGTGGACTCGATCCGCGGGGTCTACGAAAAGTATCCGCACCTGGGAAAGGGGACAGATTCGATGAGGGACGGTAAGGGACATAGGATGCCGCTACCGGCGATGGGCTACGGCAGCGATCAGATGGAAGACCTCGAAGAGACGATCAACGCCGCGGACTGCGACCTGGTGATCTTCGCGACCCCGATTGACCTGACGAGGATAATTGACATAAAGAAGCCGACGGTCAGGGTCCGCTACTCCTACAGGGACTCCGGGAACCCGACGATCGCCGATATCTTGAAGGAGAGATTCGGCGGATAGACGTCGGGGAAACTCGTGATAGATGTTTTCGGTGATGTTTTCGATGATGTTTTCGGCGCCCGTGAATTAAAACCGATTTTCGGGGGGAGCTATGGATGGGAAAGGGGGGGGCAGGAGGGTTGTGGTGGCCCTGGGCGGAAACGCCATCATCAGGCAGGGGGAGGAGGGGAGGATAGACCAGCAGTTCAAAAACACCCGGATCTCCCTCTCCGGCGTTGTGAATCTTATCAAGGATGGATGGGAGATAATGATCACCCACGGCAACGGCCCCCAGGTGGGAAACCGCCTACTCTCAAACGAGATGGCCCACGAGATGGTCCCGGACCTGCCTCTCGGCGTCCTCTGCGGGGACACCGAGGGCGCCATGGGGTATATGATCCAGCAGAGCCTCGTCAACAAGCTCATCTACCACTCGATAGAGAGGTCGGTCGTTACCGTCATCACCCAGACCGAGGTCGACATCGACGATATGTCGGTGAGAAATCCCACAAAGCCGATCGGCCCGTTCTACACGAAGGGGGAAGCGGAGAGGCTTAACAAAGAGGGGGGGTGGCGGTTCGTGGAGGATTCCGGGAGGGGCTACAGGCAGGTGGTCCCATCTCCATATCCGATCAATATTGTCGAGATAGACGTGATAAAAAGCCTCCTCGGGATGGGCGTGATCGTGGTCGCCCTCGGCGGAGGGGGCATCCCCGTCATGAGGCAGCCGGACGAGACCCTCGAGGGGGTGGACGGGATCATCGACAAGGACCTGGCGTCGAGCCTGGCGGCCAGGAAGATCGGCGCCTCCCTCTTTGTCATGGTGACCGGGGTCGAGAAGGTGGCGTTGAACTACGGAAAAACGGGCCAGAAAGGTATTGACAAAATGACCGTCTCCGAGGCGGTGGGGTATCTCGAAGATGGACATTTTCCCCCCGGGAGCATGGGACCGAAGATAAGGGCGGCGGTGGAGTTTCTTGAGGGGGGGGAAGGCGAGGTGATTATCACGTCGCCGGAGGCGCTTTCCGGGGCCGTTTTTGGAGGCGCCGGGACGAGAATCGTAAAAGATTGAACTAAATGTTTTTATAGGGATTTTATAGGCTTTTTTAAAGGATGGGTGGATCATGAAGATTTTATTTTTGGGCGGAGCGGGTGACATGGCGGTCACCATGCTCGACCTGATGAAAGACGAAAAGGAGGTAAAGGAGGTCACTATCTGCGATCTTGACGGCGACAAGGCGTCCGCCAAGGCCGAAGAATACGGGAAGAAGTTCAAGTCGAAAGGGCTCGATGTGACCGACAGGACGGCGCTGGTCAAGGCGATGAAGGGAAACGAAGCGGTCATAAGCTATGTCGGCCCCTTTTACCGGTTCGAGAACCCTGTGGCGGACGCCGCCATAGATGCCGGTGTTCACTATATCTCCATAGCGGACGACTACGACGCCTACCTGGAGGTGGAAAAGCTTGAGGCGAAGGCGAAGAAGAAGGGGATAAAGGTCCTTACCGGCTTCGGTAATTCCCCCGGCCTTACTCAGATATTGGCAAAGAAGGGATATTTATTCCTCGACAAGCCGAAGGGGATATCGGTCAACTGGGCCGCGGGCGCAAACGAGGACGTGGGCCCGGCGAACATCCTCCACTTCTTTCACCTTCTTTCGGGAAAGACGCTTCAGTGGAGGGAAGGCCGTGAGGAGTACGTTCCGTGCGGCAAGGGCAAGAAGGTGGTAGATTTTCCGCCCCCGATCGGGAGCCTCCCGGTGTTTTACACCGGCCACGCGGAGTCGGTGAGCCTCCCGAGAAATCTTAAAGGCCTCGATTACGTCAGCGTTCACGGGGGCGCCTCGCCGGTCTTCGACGTGATGACGGTGAGGTTTCTGGCGAGCCTCGGCCTCACAAAGACCCACAGGCGCAGAAGGATACTCTATTCCACCGTAAAGCCGATCCTCCCCCTCTTTCTGAACGACAGGGCGCCGGACAAGTCGGTCGGGAGGATAGAGGTCTGGGGGGAGCACAAGGGGAAGAAAAAGACCGTATATTATACTTATGTGGGGCACATCGCCTTCATAACCTCGGCGCCGTGCCTTCAGGCCGCCGTGTGGCTTGGAAAGGGGAAGTTCGACAAGCTCCCCGGCGGCGTCTACGCCCCGGAGCGCCTGATAAAGAACCCGGACCCGTTTCTCGCGGAGCTCAAGAAGAGGGGCTTAGAAATGGAATTCTTCGAGTGAGAATCGGCGGGGAAACAGGGCCGTAGCCGCAGCGTCCAAGAAGGATGCTGTAGGTAATCTATAAGAGGCTGAAAAACGACCGGGTATACGGAGTTTTTCGATAGCCTCGTTTTGAAAAGGCCAAGGCAGATCTCATAGCAGACTTTTTATGACAGGAGGATAAAATGGCCGATCTGGACGTCAAGCTCCCGGTGGGGAGGCTCATATTCGGATATGTAATCATTATTGTACTCCTTGCGTTGGTCACGGCGGCCACCCACTTAGTTCCCGCGGGGATGTATGACAGGGTCGAGAAGATCGACGCCGAGACCGGAAAAGAACTGGAGGTGATAGTCCCCGATTCCTTCAAGTACGTCGATCAGAATCCCCAGGGGGTCGTCGATTTCCTTTACTCCCCGATAAAATCCCTCTACTACAAGGGGATCTTCGGCGCCGTGCTCGTGATATTTATCATTTTTATCGGCGGGTCTTTCATGGCGATGAGGAGGACGGGGGCCCTGGACGCCGGTATCCTGAACTTCATAAAAAAATTCAAGGGGAAGGAGAGTCTGGTCATACCGATAATGATGATCTTCTTCTCGCTGTTCGGGGCGCTGTTCGGAATCCTCGAGGAGCTGGTGCCGTTTATCATCATCATCGTGCCTATGGCGATAGCCATGGGCTACGACTCAATCGTGGGGATGATGATGATCTTCGGGGCGTGCGCCGTGGGCTTTACCGCCGCCATGACGAATCCCTTCACGGTGGTCATCGCCCAGGGCATCGCCGAGCTACCGATATACTCCGGACTCTTTTTCAGGCTTCTTGTCTGGGCAATCATGATCTCCCTTGCGATTGCCTACACGTCCTGGTACGCCCGGAGGGTGAAGAACGACCCGGAGAAGAGCCTGGTCGCCGAATACGACCTGGACTTTCGCAAGGAGTTCGAGGAGATCGAGAGGGAGCACTCCGAGTTCACGCCTGCGCATAGAAAGGTCGTCTGGACGATCGGGATCCTCGTCCTGTTGCTTCTGGTCATAATCGTCTCGGGACAGCTCCTATTTCCCTCGGTCATCGGGGATATCAGCTTTCCGCTGGTCTTTTTGGTATTTCTCATCATGGGAATCCTCTCGGGGTTTTTCGGGGGGCTCGGGGCTTCGGGGACGCTCAAGGCCTTCGGAAAGGGGATACTCACCTTCCTTCCCGCAAGCCTCTTGATCATGCTCGCCAGGGCAATCTTCGTTGTGGCGGACGAGGGATTGATCATGGACACGGTACTCTACAACCTCGCCTCCTTTGTGGGAAACTTCCACGCGGTAACGGCTTCGTGGGCGATGCTGTTGGTCCAGACCGTGATCAACTTCTTCATCCCCTCAGGCTCCGCCCAGGCGATGGTGGCCACACCGGTGATGGTTCCCCTGGGGGAACTTGTGGGGATAACGAGGCAGACCTCTGTCCTCGCCTATCAGTTGGGGGACGGCTTCTCGAACCTCTTCTGGCCCACGAACGTCCTTCTCATCGTGGCGCTCTCCCTTGCCGGAATCTCCTGGACCAAGTGGGCGAGGTTTATCCTCCCCCTCCAGGCTATATTCATCATCTTCGGCTTTCTGGTGCTCACCGTTGCGGTCTTGATGAACTGGGGGCCTTTTTAGGCTAACTAAAAGAGGGGATGTAAAAGTTGTATCAAGTTATCTCATTGGGGGGGCGGGAGTATTCCCGCCCCCTCGGACAATTGACATTTTGTAGTTTTCCCTTGTTTTTGATCGTATTACGATTTATTATTACGAAAACGCGAGTTTGAGGAACACTCTGGTACAGCTCGGAGATTGGGAGATATAAAGATATGGAGATACGGCTCGACGGGAAGATCGTGCTCGTTACGGGGGCGTCGACCGGAATAGGGAGGGCGATAGCCCTGGAGGCGGCGCGGGCCGGCGCCGACGTCGTTATAAACTACAGGAGCAGCGACGCCGCAGCATCGGAGGTTGAGGAGGAGGTAAAAAAACTCGGCGTCCGCTGTCTGAAGGCAAAGGCGGACGTCTCCATAGAGGGGGAGGTTGTGGGAATGTTCGGGAAGATACAAAAGGAATTCGGCTCCCCTCCCGACGTCCTGGTGAACAACGCCGGTAGCATGATCGAGCGCTCCCCCATCTCAGAGATGTCCCTCGATGTTTGGGAGAAGGTGATGGCGGTTAACATGACCACCGTCTTTCTCTGCTCGAGGGAAGCCTTAAAGTCGATGATCCTTAAAAAAAGCGGTGTAATTATCAATATCACATCGATCGCCGCCTATACGGGAGGGGGGCCCGGCTCCTGCGCCTACGCCTCCACGAAGGGGGCGATAAACACGTTCACGGTGGGTCTGGCAAAAGAGGTGGCGAAGCACAAGATCAGGGTCATGGCGGTGGGGCCGGGGGTGATAGAGACACCCTTCCACGAGAAGTTCACCTCATCGGAGAGGATGAAGGCGTTTGAGGATATGATACCCATAGGAAGGGTGGGTACGGCCGAGGACATTGCACCCCTCGTTGTCTTTCTCGCCTCCGACTACGCCTCCTTCGCAACCGGACACCACTTCGACGTTACCGGTGGCATGTAGGCGGGATCTCGGAGAGGGGGTCGTCGGTCGTCTGCTTGGCGACTATTGTATGCGGATATGTGAGTGAAGGGTTTTTGAAAATAAAAATAGCTGGGATAATACGGACGCTTATAAGATGAAAAAGGTTTTCGTGGAAGAGCTTAGCGCGGGGATGCAGGTCGACTCCGTCTTTCTGGTCAGGGACAAGAACCTTGCCACCACCAAGAACGGGAACCCATTCCTCAATCTCAACCTTATTGACAGGACGGGAAAAATCGCCGCCAAGGTCTGGGAGAAGAGGGACGACCCCGGTTACGTGGAGAGGGCCTCGGAAAGCTTCGGCAAGAACGACTTCGTCAGGGTCTCGGGCCGGGTGGATACGTACATGGAAAACATCCAGCTAATCGTCGAATCGATCGGGCTCGTCGTTACCGGAGACGTTACGCTCTCCGACTTCATCCCCACGGGAGACAGAAATCCGGAGGAGATGGTTAAAGAGCTGATGAAGATCAACGAAGATATTAAGAACCCATACATCAAAAAGCTCCTGTCCGCCTTCCTTACCGACGGCGACTTCATGAGGAAGTTCAAACAGGCCCCGGCGGCAAAGAAGCTCCACCAGGCCTACCTGGGGGGGCTTATGGAGCACACGCTGAACCTCGTGAAGATGGCCGAGGCCATGTCCGAGCACTACCCCCACGTCAACCGCGACCTCCTCCTGTGCGGGACGATCCTCCACGATATTGGAAAGATGGAGGAGCTCGATTACGAGCGCTCCTTCGACTATTCCGACAGAGGCAGGCTCCTGGGACATATCTTCATCGGGGCCCGGATGGTGAGTGAAAAGATAAGGGGGATCGAGGGATTTCCACCAAGGCTCGCCGACCTGATACTCCACATGATTCTCTCCCACCACGGCGAGTTCGAGCACGGCTCCCCGGTCCTCCCCGCAATCCCGGAGGCGATCATCCTCCATCACGTCGACAACATGGACGCCAAGGTGTGGGGTTTCATGGGGGAGGTGGAGAGGTCTTCCGATCTCGACGGGAACTGGACCAAGTACTCCAACGTCTACGAGAGGTTTATCTACAAGGGGGATACCTTCCTCGGCTTCGGTGGTGATGAAGGGGAGAAAGAGAAAAAGAAGAAGAGGAAAAAGCTCAGCCTGAGCCTCTTTGACGACGAGTGAGCTGGAAGGGTCGCTTCGTCCTGATTTGCCCCCGTGTCGATCTGTGTCATTTTAGATTGCTTCAATTGGATCGTAGGATCGAATGATTAGGCCCGCTCGATTCGGGGTTCAAGAAGCGAAAATCCACACTATCGATCCTCCCTATATTGAGCTGACCGAATGGAATAAGAATTTATCTATTTTCGGCCTCTTGCTGCCGCTTCAGAAAGGTAAACGGTCGGCTTGTCTCTCCGGCCCACAGCTGTGAGCGTCCCGCCTCTACGTTGTTAGCTGGTTGGTTAATATCCCATTAAGATTCGTCGTTTGAGCTGGATGGAGGTGGTTGGTTTGCTCCCCCTGTAGATTATCTAACAGGAAACAGGCTTTTTGAGACGCGGATTTGTTGGGTCTATAATTTTATTGAGACACCTTTATCGAGGCTTCAGCGCCCTGCCGATTCTCTCCCTTACCTTTTCGACCCCGATAAATATCGCCACCGACTCGAGCTCCGGCCCGGACGTCATCCCGGTCAGGGCGGCGCGAAGGGGCATGAAGAAATCCTTGGCCCTAATTCCAACCCTCTCCATCGCTTCCTTCACCGCCTTTCCGTAGGCCTCCCGTGTCAGATCGTTAATCGGCTTAACCGCCGCCAGAAATGATTCGAGAACGGGTTTGGTTTCCACTCCCGCCAATACTTTTTCGGCATCGCTGTCTATCTCGGGAAGGTCGGAGAAGAAGATCGGGGCGTATCTCCTTGCGTCCCCAAGGAGCGCCATGTTTTCCCTTATCGCCTCCGAGAACTCCTTCAGCTCCGGCCCGCTTATGTCGAAGCCGTCGGTCTTTAGAAATGGGGAGATCAAATCGGAGAGATCACTTGCGTTCAGCCCCCTGATGTGCCTCCGGTTGATACGACCCAGTTTCTCCACTTCGACCCTGACGGCGCCCCGGCCCAATCGCCCTATCTCGAATCGGTCGGCAATCTCTCTGTCCCCTGCGATCTCCCCTGCCGTGAAGGCCGGGTTCCCTATGGAGGCGAGATAGTTTAATATCGCGTCCCTCGTGTAGCCGATCTCCCTCAACTCTTCGAGGTTCGGGTCTCTTCCCTCCCTCTTTTTAAGCTTTTCACCGCCGGCGGAGAGGAGGAGTGGGAGGTGGGCGAAGAACGGCGGGTAAGCCTTCAAGGCCCTGTATATCAAGACCTGCCTGGGCGTGTTCGGGAGGTGGTCCTCCCCCCTGATGACGTGGGTGATTCCCATCAGGTGGTCGTCGACCGTGGAGGAAAAGTTGTAGACGGCCGACCCGTCAGCCCTCAGGATTACGAAGTCCCCGAAGGCTTCGGTCGTGAAGGCAACCCTCTTGTGGACGAGGTCATTGATATTGACGATCTCCCGATTTGACGGGTCGGTCTTAACCCTGAAGCGTATCGTGAAAGGCGTTTTGCCCTTTGCCTCAATCTCATCTTTTGTGAGGTCTCTGCATCTGCCCGAGTAGCGGGGGGGGAGGCCCTTTGCGATAGCCGCCTTTCTCTCCAGCTCGAGATCATCGTCTGTGCAGAAGCACTTGAAGCAAAAACCCTCTTTTAGAAGCGCCTCGGCGGTTTTGCGATAGATATCCCCCCGCTCCCCCTGCCTGTAGGGACCGAAACCTCCCCCGATATTCGGCCCCTCGTCCGGGGTGATCCCGAGCCATTTCAACTCATCGACGATCAGATCCTCGGAGGCGGGGTCGAAGCGCTCCGGGTCGGTGTCCTCGATCCTCAGGATGAGGGCGCCGTCGGTCTTTAACTTGAAGAGGTGGTTTATAACGGCGGTTCTCGCGTTTCCGAGGTGGAGGGGGCCCGTGGGGCTCGGGGCGAACCTCACTCTGACGGCGGCGCCACCGGAGGTCATCTTCCGCCCCCGGACGGTTTTTTCCCTTTTTTCGCGGCGGGCACGATAGCCGGAACAATAGATATCACCGCCCAGGTGGCGATCCCCCTCTTTCTCCCCGTAAATCCCAATCCCTCCGTGGTGGTGGCCTTGATGTTTACAGTACCGGGGTCCGCCTTCAGGGCCCCGGCGATCCTCTTTTTCATCTCGGGCGTGAAGGGGGAGAGCTTAGGCTCTTCGGCTATGATGACCGCATCCAGGTTGTTGAAGACAAATCCGTTCGCCCTCACCTTTTCATAAGCCGACTTCATAAGAGCTATGCTGTCGGCCCCCTTGTATGCGGGGTCGGAGTCGGGGAAGTGCTGGCCGATGTCGCCGAGGCCCGCCGCACCCAATAGAGCGTCCGTTATCGCGTGGGCCAGGACGTCGGCGTCGGAGTGTCCAAGGAGTCCCTTCTTGTGGGGTATGGCGACGCCCCCCAGTACCAGCCTTCTCCCCCTCACCAGTCTGTGTACGTCGTAGCCGATGCCGAATCTCATCAAATCATCTCGTTTCCGGTGTGAAAAAGAGTGAATTCAGGGATGGTAGAAAGAGGACCCGAACTCCGGTTCGGGCCCTTTCCGTTTTCCCTTAGTGGCTTGTGTTTTCGTAGACCCTGTCCGCCTCTTCGCTTTTTAAGACGGTAAAGATCATTCGTCCGGCGGTGGTCTGGAGGACCGAGGTCACCGAGACGTCGACGTTTTTTCCCATCAGCTTTCTGGCGTTGTCCACGACCACCATGGTGCCGTCGTCCAGATAGGCCACCCCCTGTCCTTCTTCCTTCCCTTCCTTTAAAATCCTCACGTTCATTATCTCCCCCGGAAGGACGACCGGCTTCAGGGCGTTCGCCAGCTGGTTGATGTTCAACACGTCAACGCCCTGGAGCTCCGCCACCTTGTTCAGATTGAAGTCGTTGGTGATGATCTTTCCCTTGTTCTTCTGGGCAAGCGCGATCAGCTTTGCGTCCACCTCCCTGATCTTGGGGAAGTCGGTGTCGGTGATCTCCACGTCGATGTCCATCTGCTTCTGGAGCTTCTGTAAAATGTCGAGACCCCTTCTCCCCCTCGTCCTCTTGATCGGATCGGAGGAGTCGGCGATGTGCTGCAGCTCCCGCAAAACGAACTGCGGTATCTGAAATATACCCTCGATAAACCCGGTCTCGCAGAGGTCGGATATGCGGCCGTCGATAATCACTGATGTGTCGAGAATCTTGTAGTTCATCTCCTTCTGTGATTCTCCGGGTATTCTTCTCAAAAACCTGAAGCTGATCTCCGGTCCCTTCATTATTCCTATTCCGCACCCCAGATATGCAAAGACGATATTTGTGAGGATAAAGAGGGTGATCGTAAAGGGATCCGGCTCGGAGATTTTAAAGATAAGGGTGTATGAGATAAGGTTGGCTATAATGATCCCGACTATAAGGCCGATGACACCGCTCATTACAACCTTAAGCTCGTTTTTCTTCGCCCAGACGATGCTGAGAATGACAAGAACGGCCGCTATGAAACCAACCGCCCCGCCGATGAGTGAATTATAAGTCGGGATAACCGTCTCTAAAACCTGTCCCGATATATATCCCAGGGCCGTCGCCACTATCACAAAAATAGCCCTTAAAATAAATGTACCCAAAATTATTTACCTCCTAAAAGATTAAAATGAATGAAAAATCTCGCAGTTTTATTTAATAAATCAAAAAATATAAAAAAAGCTAAATAGATGACCCCCTTTCTCGTTTCATCCCCGCCCGCCGTTTCCCATTGTTATTTAGACGTAAAAACGGGGTATTAGGTTTCATAAAAATGTTTTTGATATAGGAGAGAGGCGTCTGCGAGCGTTTTGATCGGCGGTTATTTCAGCTATTTAGTTAAAATACCCTTTAAATCGAGTCGGACCTGATCCTCATTTGAATCTTCCGCAATTGCGAGTTCTTTAACGAGCAAGTTCGTCGCCATATCAAGGAGCTTGCGCTCACCGAAGGAAAGCTCTTTATCCTGCTTGAGGATGTGTAAATCTCTTAAGACAACAGCTATTTCAAAAACAGACCCGGTTTTGATTTTCTCCATATATTCCCGGTACCTTCTGTTCCAGGTCTGATTGTCGATTTCGACTTCCTTATCTTTGAGAATACTATATACCTCTTTGACCTTCGCCTTGGAAATTATTTGTCTCAGCCCCACGCTCTTTATGTTGCAGGAGGGGATCATGATAGTCATTCCATTGTCCATAATCCGTATGGTATAGAAGAGCTGACATGTTCCGGAAATCTCCTTTTCTTCTATCGATTCAATTCTTCCCACCCCATGGGCCGGATATACAGCAAGATCCCCTACTTTAAACAACATTTTTAGCGTACCTCCTCGAAACAACAAGATTTTCTCAATGACAGTTTATTAGGCTTTTTCAAATCCTCCACTAATCCCGGCTTATTATTTTCAGGTTCCATCGATTTCTCATTTTACGGTCTGAACTTGACCGCCGAACTTAATCACCAAACTTGATCGATATTTAAGTTGCCTCGATCTACATCATAAATATCCCGATGTTAATTCCCCAAGTTAATTTCAATTTCATATTATCATTACGGTTTCGATCTCGAATGCTTCTCAGATATCCAGATATCCTTCTTTTCGAGTCT
>Ga0180432_10002873_pt1 | contig 25397 bp, 14 predicted proteins | sample SS_ome_10_FD_132414 | JGI IMG/M metagenome (GOLD analysis project Ga0180432, IMG submission 132414) | Hypersaline lake sediment archaeal communities from the Salton Sea, California, USA - SS_1_MS_2 metaG | ecosystem: Environmental > Aquatic > Non-marine Saline and Alkaline > Hypersaline >... | reverse complement strand
GACAGCGGCGATGCTCACACCGATACCCAGGAGAGTCAGCACCGTGCGCGTCCGTCGCCGCCAGAGATTGCGCAGCGTCATCCCCCCGGGAATCCGAGTTGCGCGCGACTCGGCGCCTCCCTCATATTGCATCGCCTCCACCGGCAGCAACCTGCTGGCCCACCAGGCCGGATACGCTCCGCCCACCAGTCCCAATGCAACCACCGTGACCAGGGCGCGGCCGAAGAGACCGGGAGTGAGCTGGCTCCCGAACACGCCTAACCAAGAGCTGGACCGGCTGACTGCAGCGATAGCCAGTACGCCGAGGCCAGTGCCCGTCACTCCCCCCAACAGGGCAAGCACCATGGCCTCTCCCAGAATCAGGCCCGTCACCCGCCCGCGTCGCCAGCCCAGGCTGCGCAGCAGTCCGATCTCCCGTGTACGTTCAAAAGCCGACATCAGCAGCGTGTTGGTCATCACGATCCCGCCGATCACGACCGCCAGGCCCGCGATAGCCATCGCCACCCCATCCAGCAACTCCAATAGTTGCTCTTGATCTGCAAAACCCGCCGATGTCGTAACGGCTACATCGGGCAAGCGCCGCTCTATTCGCGCCTGCACCCGGTCGGCCTTGGTGGGATCCTTCAGTTTGACGTACAGCATCGAGACCCGCCGCGGCAGCAAAGCCAGCGCCTGAGCCTCTTCGAGGGGCACGACCGCCGCGCGGTCCTCGAAGCCGCTTCCCGTCTCGTAGATCCCAACCACACGAAACGTGCTACCAGTGATACGGAGAGCGTCGCCCACTTTCAGACCCATGGTCTCCGCTGCTCGCCGTCCCAGGATGAGCGGCGCACCTCGCACACCCCTAGCCTCCCCCAGTGACTGCCCTTCGATGATGCGAAAACGCTCCACTGCGAAGCCATCAGGACTATAGCCAAACACGAGGAGATAGGTGGTGTCGTTTAGCAGAGCGTTGGTGTAGAGCATGCCGTCTACAGCGGCCACCTCTGGCAGAGATCGCACATCGTCGGCCACCGATTCCTCGATACTGCTCATCAGAGCAGTCAACGACTCGGCCTGACTCAGGATCAGATCGCCCTGACTCCCTCCGGTCATGGCGGCAAACCCAGTCTTGATCCCCTGCCCCACGGCACCCAGGGCGATGATGGCAGCCACCCCGATGGAGATACCCACCAGCGTCAGAGTCGTGCGACCCTTTCTACGGAACAGATTCTTGAGGATCATCCACAACATCCTCTCCAGACCCCATCACGACCGTCGGCCTGTGGTTGCGCGGCGGGGCCGATCCGCCACTGCTTCGTCAGGCCGCAACAGCCAGACACCGGCAGGCCACCCGTGAGGCGTCCGGGTCAGTCACCCACCTCACGTCCGATCTGGCTCTCCATGGCGCAGGCGAAGATGTCCCAGTCCTCGTCCTCGATGAGGTCGCGAGCACGATCGCCTAGCAGAGCCAGCACCTGAGGCAGATACAGATCAGTGCGCAAATGATGCTCGGCCACGAACACGAACAACGGACTCCTGGTCCACGAGGCACGAGCGTTCGCCCCCAGCGACCATTCTCCGATCAGTACCTCGCTACCGTCAACCACCAACACCAGTCCCAGCCCGGCACCTTGACTCAGCGCCTCATCAGGCACGGCGGCCACGATCACCCGACCTCCCGGGAGATCGACCTCGGTTGGAGAGTAGACCACCACGCGGACCCCCCGATCGATGGCCCCCTTCAGTGCCGTCTGGAGCATCGGCAACGTGCTGGGCAACAGGGAAAGATAGATCCGCGAGCCCGCCCCTGCTATCATCTCCATCGCCTTGGCCATTATGTTCTCGTGCCCCTCGATGCTCCAGACGTAATCCATGTCAGGAACCACAGCCAAAGACGTCAGGTCTGCCTTCAGCGAGTCTACGAGCTTCTCGTGCTCACGGCGAAGCTGATTGAGGTATTCGGCCGGTTGCATGGGAGCATACTTCGTGGACTCTCCCACATGAACGGTCATGGCCGCACCGCGAGCGGTGAGCTTCGCCGCGACCTCGTAGATCATCGAGCGAGGCACTCCAGAGACCTTGGAAAGCTCATAGCCCGACACCGGGCTCTTCTGCAGTAGACTCAGATAGGCCTTGGCCTCATACTCTGAGAAGCCAATCTGCATCAACCTGTCTATCGGGCCATCAGCCATCTCATTCTCCTTAGACGTTAGTATCCTAACTACGCTCCATTATACCCCACTCGGCTGCATTCGTCAAGACCCCTCGGCCTTCGCGCGCACAGGCTCAAGAGCCACCTCCCAATCGAGTATGAACAGCCCACGCGTTCTACCCCAGCCGAAGCCCGCCTTGCCGCACCCCGTACTGCGGTGCTCGCCGGTCAAGCGCTGGAGGAGAATCCTCGACTCAGTAGTCCTTGCTGTCCCTAGACCACTTCCCCGATTTGCGGTATAATGACACAGAGAGAGGAGGAAGCCGATGAGCAATCGCTGGACGCTGCTGGGATCGCTGCTTGCCGCGGTCTTCGGCTGGGGGGCCTTGATGTATTTCACCTATGCCGCGCGCCCAAGCACCTTCGCCATCGGAGTAGCTCTGATCCTGTTCTTCGTCGCCTCGCTTGGCACCACGACTCCCATCGCCTACTATCTCCACTACCGCTTCGCAGGTTCGGAGAGCCTCAACAGTCATCCCAGAAGGCCCCTACGCCAGTCCACGCTATTCACTTCGTACGTTACGCTCTGCGTCCTTCTGAGAGCCATCGGGTTGCTCAACTGGACCTTTGCCCTATTCGTCCTGGGCCTTGTGGTCATGGCCGAAGTAACCCTGATCACCTGGTTCGACTGAACCGCGTATCGGCACACGAAGATCGCATCCAGCGAAGAGACGCGTAGCACATAGACGCCCGCACCCTCGCCCGGCCGGAGTCACGATTGTGACGCGCACGTAGCCATTCCACGGCATGCACCACGGAACGGCGCTTGTCAGGGTGACTCCGCCAGGACCACGCGTCAGCAAGGAGACTGCGGTCGCGAACGCTCGGCGGAGCCGCTAGCAGGGATTCAGAACGGAGCAACGATCACCGGCACAGCGGAGGCTGATCGACTACCAACTCGCCCACCTCACCCGTTGCTCCAGGCAACGGAAGTGAACGCAGAGAGGCGGTTCTCGCACCGGCAGCATCACGGGAGACGCAGTTTCCTCCGGCAGCGAAGGGAGGATACCATGTCCACACTCCGGCTCACCGTATTGGTGCTGATAGTCTTGCTGTTGGTGCTGGCCAGCAGCACCAACAGTGCAGGGACCGATGCGCTCACATCCGAGCAGGGGATCACTGCAACGCGCACGGTCAGGTTGAGGTCCATGTCTCCACCCGGGCAATGGAAGTGCCTTCTGCCTCTGCTGCTGCGATCGCATCCTCCTAGCCCAACAGCTACTCCCACGGCCACGATCGAGCCACCAACCCCAACGCCCACACTGGAGGCCACGCCCATATCGCCATGTCCTCAGGTAGGCCATTGGACGGGCACCGAGAGCCAGGCTGGGTACGACGTTTCGTTCGACGTTACTTCGAACTGCGCCGTGCACCGCTTCGCGTTCAGGTTTCCGTTTGTGGGCACGAGTTGCTACATGAGATCCTCCGAGGATCTGCACATCGAGAATGGGCGATTCCGGCAGGAGTGGGAGTTCTGGGACTACGTGTCCAGCTTCTCGGGAGAGTTTCACTCCTCCACTCATTCGTCCGGTAGCTACTCGGTGTACTACTGTGACCGCACACTCCAATTCCAGCCCAGCGAGGGCACCTGGGAGGCCAACTGGAGCGGGCCCGCCGGGCACTAGGAGCCTGGCCGCAGGCACAGCACTGGCGGGCACTCTGCTTCGCTGATCCTGGCCGGGCGCATCCTGGGCGAGTTCGGAAGGCGAGACTGGTTCCGAGTGCCCCCCGCACAGCGAGAGTTTGAGTTTTCCTCGGTTTTCGTGTATCATAGAGTTCCTGTCCGGGGAGGCTACCCGAAGTCATCACAGCACAGATCGTCATCGTGTCGCAGAAAGCGAGGTGTAAGCACTTGACCGAGGTCATGCTGCTGAAGGATATCAAGAGATTGGGACGTGCAGGCGACATCAAGCGCGTCAAAGATGGCTACGCCCGCAACTACCTGATCCCCCGTGGCCTGGCTGTCGTTGCCACGAAGGGAGCTTCGGCCCAGGCACGGGAGAGACTGTCCGCAGAATCGCGCCGAAGAGAAACAAAGCTCGCCACTGACTCATCCGTCGCCGGGGTCATCGATCAAGTAAGTCTCACCTTCGTAGTGAAGGCCGGCGAGACAGGCACGCTCTACGGTTCGGTCACCAATGCCGATATCGCCGCCAAACTCGAGGAACAGACTGGTGAGGCCGTCGACAAGCGCAAGGTACTGCTCGAGCAGCCCATCAAGGAACTGGGTACCTACCCCGTGAAAGTCAAGCTGGGGGCAGAGCTCTCGCCCACTATCACTGTGGTCGTTGAAGCCGAGTCCGAGGACTGAAGTACCTGGCTGTGCGCCAGGGACCCTGGCGAGCTGGCGCCAACAGGGGTCATCCCGGTAGGCGGGGCCCAACGCGCGAGGGGCTTGTGCTTTCGGTTCTTTTGGTGTATGATATCTTTAGATCGCCCGGAGTCTTGCGGCAGAGACCGGAGCCAACCTCCAGTCTGGGAGGCGTGGAGGATGAGCACACAGGAGAGCTCGGGGCAACGCTTGTTTATCAGACGTCTCGTCGCCAACATAGAGTGTGCCAACTGTGGTACTCGGTATGAGCTGGGCAACGTCTGCATCGTTGGGCACAGGGATGATCTCTGGATCGCATCCGTGGTGTGTGGCCGGTGCGGCACGCAGGGTCTCATCTTCGCCATGGTGAGCGAGGATGGCACTCAAGAGGTGGTTGCGCGCGATGCATCCCCGGAGGAGATACGCGAGTTCGGCAAGCTGTCTTCCCTGGGAATCGACGACGTCTTGGACATGCACCGCTTCCTGGAGCAATACGAAGGGGATCTGATCTCACTTCTGGCCGAGACCGGTTCCCAGGAACGGTAGCCAGCCGGCGCCCTTGCCAACGATGCCCAGATAGAAAGATGGCGTCGTCGTTCTTGTTCTCCCCTCACAACCGCCTCACTTCATGCGAACGGTCAACGGAACGAACTCGGTCTCGATTCCCTCGACTCCCACGGTGACCAGATCGAAACCGTGCTGCTTCACGCCCATATCTCGACTCGAGAGCGTGCCCCCCCCACAGCCACTGATCACGTACCTCGTACCCGCGACCTGCATGAGACTGTGCAAGTGAAAGTGACCGCAGTAGACCAGATCCACTTCATGAGACTTCATCAGCTTCATGAAACCCTCTGGGGAGTACATTCCTCCCGAGTCCTTCCAGCGCCCATAGTCAGGCGGGCAGTGCATGGACACGATCTTGCACCCATCGGTCTGCAACTGCACATCCAACCACTCGAGTTGCTCGGAAGAGAGGTAATACTCTGAGTTGTCCACCACCACGAAGCGCACGCCCCCGTAGTCAAACGAGTAGTCCATGAAGCCGGTGGAGCTGTTTGTAGACACGTAGCGCGAGCTGAACAGTTCTCGATGGGACTTGGTGTCGTGATTGCCCGCGACCGTCACAATCGGCGCGTCCAGCTCGGCGATCAGGCTCTCGAATCGGTTCAGTTCGAAGGCCGTGCCGCGATCGGACACATCACCCAGATGGATAACGAAGTCCGGTTGCAGTTCGTTGATCTGGCGAATCAACATGGCGAATATCTCGCTCGCGCTGGTGTCCTTCGGATTCTTGTCCTGCGTGTCGCCAATGGCAACGTACGTGAAGGGCAACGAAACCTGCCGGGATGTGAGTTCTGCCAAGCTCTCGGCTGTCAGTCCCTCCGACGGCGGATCGGCCGAAGACTCCGTCTTCGAGACTTCGGTGGGCACAGCCGTGATCGTCGGTATGCCCGTCGCCGAGACCGGGTCTGCCGTGGCCGTGGGTGCGATCGATGTGGCGGAAGGCTCGAGCTCCACACCGGCCCCCCGGTCCCCAACCGGCGCGTTGCAGGCCACCAATACACCGATCACCATCCAAACCAGCAACCATCTCCCCAACGCTCGCCTGCTCAACAGGTTCACCTCCCTCGCGACCCTTCACCACGCGCTACGCTCCGCAAACGCCGCGTCCCATGGATCGAATGATACCTCCATCTTGACGACAGCGCAAACCGAGGGATCATCGACCAACTCTCAACGTTGCCGCTGACTGCAGGCAGTTGGATGCCGTCTCACGAATCGTGCTACCATCCGCATCGGAGCACTCGTCAGCCCGAGTCAGCATCATCTGCCACACGGTGCCCGAGCCCACATGCACTCCGTGGTTGAGGACGGAGTGCAAACAGGCCAGCGGATGGAGTCCGCTGGCCTGGCTTCGCAAGAGTCATCGGGGTATCGGCGCAGATCAGTAATCCTTCTCCCTCGCCAGAACCATGAGGCCCAGAGCAGTGGTGTTGCCTGCATCGTACAGCTTCTCCGGATCTAAGCGTTCCACAGTGTCCAGAGTGGAATGGGCCACATCACCGCTACCTTCCCACGTCAGTACTATCCGTGGGATTCGCATATCCGGTTGCCGTGTGTCCCACTCATCATGCACACCACTACCCCGGGTGTCTATCGGCACTCCGGTACGCTTCCCCGCTTCCTGGAACACCTCAGTCACGCGACCGCTGGTGCTCCTCTTCAGTAGCAAGCTTTCCCCCGAGCCACCCCCGACTCCGCTGAGCTCCACCGCAGCAGCGATCTTGTAGGCCCCGATGAAACCAAGGCGGGCCCTCAGAAATCGCTCGATGTCCGCGATCTGCCCTCGTGCGGCCCCTGCCCATGCAACGAAGAAGACCGTTCGCTTGGGCCGGTAATCCTGTTCGTTCCACAGTCGCAGGATCTCCAGCATCGTCGCGACTCCGCTGCAGTTATCGTTTGCGCCCGAGAAGACATTCCCACCGGGATCGACGCCCAGACCATCGTAGTGTGCAACCACCAACACAGCCTCGTCGTCCAGCTCGGAGTCTACCCCAGGCATGAAGCCCAGAACACTCCTGATCTCGACTCGGTCCCGGATGGTGGTACTGACCTCGATCTCCGCGGTGACGCCCGTCGGGATGACGATACACTCCTCCCCTCGCAACTGACCTTCTCTGCTCCGGAGCCCCTCCGCGGTCTCGTCGACCTGAGCGAGTATCCGGTCAGCCACTTCAGGGCTGATGCCCAGCACCGGAACGTCGAAGTAGAAATTGCTCAGATGCTGCCCGCCCGCGCCCCGAGACGCAGCAGGAAGAGCGTATCTCAGCAAGGCTTCCTCGTCGGGCACGGCCATCAGCAACCCACCGGTTCGATTCCCTCGGAAGGATCCCCAGTAGTCGAACAGGCGATCTGTGAGACCGATCAGGATCTGTCCTCCCCAGATATCCTCATAGCGATCCAGTGCGCTCGCGTTCCATCCAGCGCCTGCGAGGGACTGTGCAGCGTAGACCACATCGGCGGTGATCGCGCCACCTGCGGAGGCCGTCCAGGCGTACTCGGCATAGTCGCGGCGATACTCCAGCTCGCCCAGTACTTCTCCGGCGCGATCTCTGAGAACCAGCTTCGAAGGCGCAGTGTAGTCCCGAAGCCCGTACGGTATGGTCTGGAAGTAGGTATCTCCACCCTCTCCGAGTTCGCCGGCAGGCTGCAGGCCCCACTCCCGGAACTCGCCGGCGATATACTCGGCAGCCAGCTCGATCTCCGGTGTTCCGGTGCGCCTGCCCTTCAACTCCGGCGAGGCAAGGTACTCGATATCAGCCATAGCGCGCTCGGCATTGAAGAGGTCGGCCTGCCCTTTGTACTGAGGCCACGGACCCGTACCCTCCATGATGACCATCACCATCAGGAAGACACCCAGCGCAGCTCCTAGCGTGTACTTGTTGAATAGGCGGTTCAGATTCAGGGTGAGGCGCTCGGTCAGTCGGCGTAGGCCTTCTCCAAGGAAGTTGAACCCCACGATGGCCATCGTGAACGCGAGGGCAGGATAGAAAGTAGTCCAGGGGTAGGAGCGGAAGCGCCTCCACGTGTTGGAGATCATGACACCCCACTCCGGAACGTCGAAGTACACCACCGCGGTATCCATGGCCGTGGTCGTGCGGAATCCGCCACCGATGAAGACACCCAGGAAGCCTAGCTCACCCAACATCATGAGCACGCTACCCATTTCGAGGAAGCCAAGCACTACCAGGGAAGGGAAGAGATTCGGCAACACGTGTCGAAGCAGTACCTCACCGTCGGCCGCACCCGTAGCCAGCGCTCCCTCGACGTAGTCCTTCTCACGGATTGCCATGACTTGCCCGCGCACGTACTGCGTCGTCTCTCCCCAGCCCACCACGCACAACGAGACGGCGAACACCCACAGTCCCTGTTGGACGCCCAGGCCGTATATCAGCACCATGGCAAACAGCAGAGATGGAAACGCCGCCGTCACCTCCGCGGCACCCATCAGCAGACGGTCCAGGGCGCTGTCCGAGAACCATCCGGCGAGGGCACCCAAGACTCCGCCCACCGCAACTCGGGCCAGCGTGGCAAGCAGGGCCAGCCCCATCGTGCGTCGCGCGCCGGTCATGAGAAGGCTAAGGATGTCCCGCCCCTGATCATCTGTCCCCAGCGGGAACGTCTCAGAAGGAGGGAAAGGGGCGTACCTCAGCTCTCCATCGATCTCCATCATGCTCGTCGAGCTGTATGGGTCGTGCGGAGACCATGCGGGGCCAAACACAGAGAGTACCACCAGCACCACCGCGACCACCGAGCCTATCACAAAGGGCAGACTCCCCAGCGTGCTCTGTACCCACGCCCGACGCCTTTCCTTCCGAATGGCGGTCTCCCGTTGCTTGGCCGCAGCAGACCACTCCTCGACCTTCTTCTCGTCGATCAGCCTGGGCAGGGTCGTCTTGTCCTTGCGAGACCAGGGCAGAGCTCCCTTGATGCCGCCCACCATCCGTCTCAGACCCAATCCCATTCCACGGAGGCTCGCAACCCAGCTTCTCTGCGAACTGAGTCGTATGCCCTTGCTCCGTAGTCGCGGGTCGACCATGGTATAGACATACTCGAGAACGGTATTCACCACCGTGAACGCCATCCCCAGTGACAGCGAGAGCGCCACGACCAGATTCATCTGCCCACGGCCCAAAGCCCAGAGCAGAGTAAGACCGACGCCCGGCCAGTCAAACAGAGTCTCCACGACCGGCAGGCTGGAGAGCGCGAAGCGAAGCGAAGTACCAAGCGCAGTGAGAACCGGCACCGCCGCGGCGGGCACCACATGGCCCCAAAGGACTTGCCAACCTGACAATCCCTTCGCTCGAGCAGTCCTCACGAAATCTGCATCGAGTACCTCGACCGCCGCCAAGTAGGTCACGCGCGCCACCTGTGCTATTGGGCGCGCAGCCAGCACCAAAGTGGGCAGGACGATGTGACTATCCCATCCGAACCCACCTACCGGCACCAGCCGAATCCCTGTCTTCCTGTAGAACGTGATCTCAGCGATCTGTAGCAGAAGACCCAGGAAGAAGCTGGGAACGGACACGCCCGCAATGGAGAGCGCAATGAACCACAAGGAGCCCCTGCGGTGCCGCGTCAAGGCCGCCATTATGCCCAGCGGCCCTCCCACCAATCCTCCCAACACCATGGCCAGCAAGAGCAGAGCGGCGCTTTTTCCTACGGTCCTCCCCAGGATGACGCTCACCGGCAGCCTTCCATCGGTAGCCCAATAGTAGGTCGACGCTCTCTGCTCAGACTCTCCGAAGTCGCCTCGGAGAGCTCCTCCCACGTACTCGGCCGTGAGGCCGACCGAGTCAACGGCTATCCGGCCCACACTGGTGTGGTCGCCAACCTGTCCTCTCTGTGCCAGAGCCAAACCGAAGTAGCATAGATACGTTATGACTACCGCAACCAGAGCCGCGAAGGCAATGGGACGGAACACCAGATTGATGACGGGTCCGAACCAGGCAGACCAGCTTCCGAATTCCGCTTCGTATAGATCGGAAAGCACGTCCTGGCTCGTCCTCCCTGAGACCGAAGTACCTTCGGCAGAGCCATCCGGCAACTCGTCTTGAATGATCTCGGGGTCGGGCAGCACCAGGACACGATCTGCCAGCGAGTTGGTTTCGTTACCGTCACTCACGCACAGCAGTGCACACTCTTCTTCTCGACACAGCTCACGGGTAAGGACCAGTAGCTTCTGCCTCGCAGCCGGATCCAGCGTGGAGAAGGGTTCATCGGCGAGCACAACGACCGGTCCATTCACCAGCGATCGAGCCAGTCCCACGCGACTCCGCTGCTCCTCCGTGAGCTCGCGAGGATATCGGGATGCCTGATCGTGCAGCCCGAGACGCTCGAGGAGAACGTGAGCACGCTCCCTTCCCCGAGCCTTCTCTTTGCGCCCGGCATAGCGCAGCGGAACGAGAATGTTCTCCAACACGTTCGCATCGGGGAGCAACTTGGGCCGCCGAAAGATGAAGCCAATGCTGCGGGCCCTGAACTTCGCCTGCTCCCACCGCGGCAACCGGGTGACTGCCTCTTCGGCGACAAAGACCGTCCCTCGGGTAGGCTTCGTCAGACAGCCCACCAGCCCAAGCAGTGTGCTCTTGCCGCTGTTGGGGGGACCGGTGACCGACACGAACTCGCCTCGCCCGACCTCCAGATCGAGACCCCTCAGCACTCGTAGCCGTCCCCCATTCAAGGGGTAGGTAACGCTGAGCCCGGAAGCTCTCACTGCACTATCAGGCTCGTTGGTCCCGGTCTCGGACAGGCTTATAGTACTCTCGGTTCTATCCAGTCTCATCTTCGTCGCCTAGCGCTTGATCCTGAACTCTAGCCGCACGGTCATTCCCCAGCGAAGCTCAGGATCCTGTGTATCGAGCGACAGAGTCACAACGTAGCCAGTGTCCCCGGTGAGTAGCGTGACGCTCTCGGGCGAGATGGAGACCACTTGAGCAGTGAGCACACGTCCCTCCAGGGCAGTCACGTAGGCATCGATGATTTCGCCCACCCGAACCCGTCGCAAATACCACTCATCCACGTCGGTGGTCTCGATCTGGAACTCTGTCATATCGGCCAGAGTGAACACAGGTGTATAGGCACTGGCGTACTCGCCGACCCGCACGTCCGAAGACGTGATTGTGCCTGCAAACGGTGCCAGGATCTCCGCCTTCGCCTTCTGATCGACCTTGACCTGCCTCAACTGTTCCAACCGTAGCTCGGCCTGATCCACAGCCGACTGCAGTATCGCGATGTCTTCCGGAGCCGCCGGGCGCTTCGCCGCGGCCAGCGCTTCCCGTATCTGAGCCAACTGTGCCTCAGCGCCCAGAATGTCTTCCTCTGATGGCCCCTCTTGGGCCCATCCGTACTCCAGCTCGGCGAGGCGCACCGACACTTCCGCCACCGCCGCACGTGCCTTCGCCGCGTCCAAGTCGGCACCCTTGCCCCCCTTGAGCACACCCGCCACAACGTCCTTGCTCGCCTGCGCAGCCCACAGGTTGTTCTTGGCAGAATCCAGCGCGAGCCGTGCTGATTCCACGGTCCGAGGATCGGGCCCTGACCGCAAGCGATCCAGCGTGGCCTCCACGCTGGCCAGTTGGGCGTCGAGCGACGCCAAGGTCTCCGGGGCAGGCGTGGCCCTTGCCTGCACAAGCCTCGCCTTCTGCACCACGACATCGAGCTCAGCGAGTCGCAGGTCGTACGACATGTCATCCACCTCGAGACGTGCCAGAACCTGCCCCTTATCGACAACATCACCTACGGCTACAGTGACCTCCTCGATTCTGCCACCGGCTCCAAAGGCCAGATTCGACCAGCGTACCGGCACCAGGCGACCATGCACAGTCATCGAATCGAGTACGCCACCGACCGTGTCCAGCACCACTGGCGTCGGTTCAGCCTCTTCTCTCACCATCAGCTTTGGCCCTTCGAAGTAGACCACAGCAGCTACGACCAGCAGTACCAGTACTATGACGACCACTTTTCTCATCATTCAGCTCCCTCATGAGTTGGAATGCCAGCACGAACAAGTAACCGGAGCGGATCATCCTTCAACCCCCGCAGGGTAGGAGGCAGCGCAACCAGGATCGTCAGCACGACGGTCCAGATTCCGGCCACCGTGAGCAGTCGTGCGCTCGCCAGCAGACGGGGCACGTCCATGCTCAACTGATCGATCAAGGCATTCGCCGCCTGCACCAGCCACCTTGCGGTCACCGCACCCGCCAGAGCGCCCAGAGCGCTCCAGGCCGCCGCGCTCAGCGCCTGTGCGGAGAGGATACTGCCCTCCGCCGCTCCCAGAGCCATCTCCAGAGCCACCCGTTCGCGCTGCCAGTGCAAATCCAGACCTACCGCGCTCCAGATCGTGGCCGCCATTCCTACCGACAATGCCACAGCAAGAATCACGCACCCGATCGAATACATGAGACGCGCCCGCTGAGCCGACTCGGTCTGCAGATCGGCCGCCAGGCAAGTCACCATTGGGTACTCCGCCGCCACCTCATCCATCTGAGTACCGAGAGACACCACCTGCGCTTCGGGAACACGCCGGGCCAGGTCGAGCAAGAAGGCTTCCCTCAATTCCTCCCTGTCCACCGGAGGGACGAACAGCGCCACACTGTCCAAGGCCTGAGGATTCTGGGTGATCCGACGCAGAGCGTCCAGAGAGACATCTATCCGCCAGTTGCACTCGGCGGACACTCCTTGATCGCACCTCTCACGGATGCCCACCACCGAGAACTGGCTCCCGCGTACGGTCAACGTGTCCCCTACATCCAGTTGATGGTACGCCGCCAAGTCGAAGCCCAGCACCGCTTCGTTCTGGTTATGTGCCTGCACCCCGGTTCCCTTCCAAAGGCCGGACCGCTCGTTCAGACTCATCCCGGGCCCACCCCCATCCGACGCAAGCCCGTAGACCACTCCCGAAGGCGGGATTCTGTCGCCCCACCCGTCCTCGTCTTCGTTGACCGCTCCCCCGTATGCTTCTACCGTGAGCCCCTCTACGCCGGGCAAGATGCTAACGCGCGACAGAAACGAAGTACTGGGCCGCAAGAGCCTCAGACCTACACGGCGGGCCGCTATCCGGCGCACCTCGCCGAGACTCGAGTACAGGGACTCCCTGTAAGAGCCCCCGGCGACCAGAAGACAGGTTCCCGAGGCCAGCACCAGAACCGCAAGGCCCCAGTGCAAGCCCCGCCCCACTCGCCTTAGCTGACCACTGTCCCTGGGCAGGCTCGCATCGACCAGTACCCAGACAGCAGACGCGATCCCCACAGTCAGACCAAGGCCCAATCCCAACATCACCGTCCTCGGGGTCAGGAAGAAGAAGGTTCGTGCATACGCACTCTGCCCGTACGCGTTAAGGCCCAGGGCGACCAGCCCGCCACAGATCACTCCCGTGATCGCCGCCAATCCGGCCGTCCCTGTCGTCATGCCCAGTACTCTCAATCCGACGCTGCCTGCCTCCGTCGGGACCGGACTCCTCGCGAAAGTGTACACCAGTGTCAGCAGACCTGCTCCAAACGCCCACAAGCACAGCAAGACGACAACTGCATGCCACATGCGCGTCTCGGCGCGTAGCTTAGCGGTCATCTCAACTGGGGAGCTGACACCGATGCCCGGCACCCGCTCCCATACGCTGTGGGCAACTTCCTCCACATCATACCCGGTTTGGATATACACCATCAGGTGGCTACGGCTGACGTCTGCACCCGAGAAGTAATCCCGCACTGTGGCCACAGGCAACTGAACGAAGTTTCCTGGCTCGGAGTAGGACGGCGACCAGATTGCGCCTACCGTGAAAGGGTATCCCCGAACCATGATAGCATCTCCCACGTCGAGTCCTGTTAGCCGAGCAAACTCGTACCCCAGGACAGCCTCGTCTGAAACGCCTGGAGCCGGTAGATCCCCTCTCCACAGAGTAACGCCCGGCCCGGGAGACGGGTAGGCTTCTCTGGCCACATCCGAGTCGCAGGCCATCCAGGACACGGATACCCATCCAGAGCGGCTCGTCTCGTCCGCGGATAGGGTACCACCGAGCACCGCGACGACCTCATGCACTCCGTCGATATCTCTGACCAGTCTCTCTGTCTCGTTCCAGCCGAGTGCACCCTCTCGTTGGCGCACGACGGTGTAGGTCTGTGATGCACGGGTCCGGCGAGTCCAGGAAAGGTTGGCCCGCTCAGCGGCCGCGTCCGCCATCACGAGAACGGCAACGCCCAGGGCCAAGACCAGAGTCGCCAGTCCAATCCGGGGTCCTACAGTCTGCTTCCTTGGTACCAACGCCAATCAAACCCTCCCTATGCTGCGCCATGGGCCCGGCCCATGACGAGCGTGATTCCCGTCTTATATACTCCTCGAACGAACGACAAGTTCACCCGCAAGCGCTATCCGCTTCGGGTCCCACGTGGCCTGGACCGTCGTATGTCTCCTACCCGTGTCGACCCGCGAAGGCTTCAGAGATTCGGAGAGGAGAGTACTCCAACCAAAAGGACGATGTCGGCGATCGGGGAAACGCGGTCGCCTTCCAGCGACCCTTGCTCAAGGCTGGGCTGCAACGATGACCTCAACCGAGATTGGCAGAAGCACACGATCGTGCGGCAGACGCTGCCCTTCCCCGTCGAAGGCAAACATGCGATCCGCTGTTGACGGATCGTACAATCCGATCTCGATCAGGCAGTGACCCTGCGAAGCATCTCGATCCACGACGATGTCATACTCATCGATGATCACCTCTCCCACCGCCCATCCCGTCGTCGGACGCGTACCGGCCACGGGTACTCCGTCACGCTGACCCACGAGCTTGCTCTCCTCATCGAGCAGATGCGTGAACACCGTGTAGGGGATGCTTGTTGGCCTCAGAGCCCGCCAGTAGATGGTCAAATGAATCGTGTCTCCAGACGCGACCGTCTGCTCTGTCAGGTCGAACCCCAAGAACTCGATATCGTCGCCGAACCTCGCCTCGCCGGGATGCATGATCGCCGGAACATCGAACAGTCTCTCGCGCGCCCGGACCGTCACGTCCGCCACATGGACATCGTCTTGCTCGAGCGGACGGCCCGTATCCGGGTCCACCAGATTGACCATCAAGGCATAACTGCCGCCGGCGGCCTCAGGCGTGATGTCTATCTGCTGACGGTATCGTGTTATGTCCCCCTGCGGCCAGACGCTGGTGGGATAGCTCGTTCTGCTGGGTGACACGCGCGTCATACCCAGTGTGTGACCGCCCTCGTCCTCCAGCCTTATCATGAGCTCGTAGTCAACTCCCAGTGGCATCAGCGCCTGCCAGTACAGCTCGAAATGCAGTGTCCCTCCGGATCGGACGACTGCCTCCCCGATGTCCGCGCCAACCAATCGAATCCTGTCATCAAAGACGTGACCCAGGAGATGCTGAATCGCAAACTCTTCTGGCTTCGGCGGGTAGGTGGCATCGACAACACGCACGGGCGACAGGCAATGCTCAGTACCGATGGGAATGCCCTCTTCCTGGTCCAGGATCCGAAGACGTTCAAGAGTGTCCAGGAGATAGAACCCCACCTTGAGTTGGTAGCCGCCGGGAGGAGTGCCAGGTCTCAGCGGAAGCACATGATCCCCCACGACCGTCGCGCCCGCTGTCCACTGGCTCGTTGGCCGCCCTTCCTCATCCAAGAGCCTCTCATCCCACTGACTCCACGTGACACCATTGTCATCCACAAGGTGAATGAACAGATGATAGTCCTGGTCCATCGGCCCAACCACATCCCATCGTAGCTCGACCCCCAGCTTGCGCCGATACTCCATGAGCCTGTCGCTGAGCCCGAATCCGGAGAGGCTAATCACCCGCTCGAAGTCCACTCTCGCGTCTCGGTCGACTTCTAGCTTCCCGTATTGGGTCCCTGGGCGGGCGGCGTAGCCGTGCAGCTCGCCATATGCAAACTCGCGCTTGCTCAGCTCGAAACAGTACACGTCGAGCTGTCGCTTGAGCCAGGATGTCGAATCCACACATGCGTCCTCGTACTCAAGAAACCATATGCGACGCGCTCCTCCCGCTACTTGGCTCAGTATCGTAGCTACTTCAGATGCATCATCGCCCTCGACAACGTAGACAGGCAAAGCCCCATCGTAGTGTTTGCTGAAAGCGGAAGCCGTGTTGACGACGACGATATCATCGACCTCCGAGCTCGCCTCAATGTGATCCACCAACTCCACGTAGTGCAGGTTCGGGTAGATCCAGGCATAGTCGATGCCATGCAGACGCACGACGTGGTCGGGCTCTTGACCACTCAACTCCTGCACCAGCGGGCTGTTCGCCTGCACATCGCCCAAGTAGAGAAGGATGTAGTCGGCCGAGGGCACACTGTCTTCCTTGAGCGGCACCACCTGCCCATCGAAGAGAGGCGCAAGGCCCGCCACGGCCCAGGTCGCGACTTTCGGGTCTCCTCCGTCTCCGAGTCCATTCAAGTAGTCAGCGGCTAGCTCGACCCCTTCGCCCCACCCCACAGGCATCTCCGCGGCCGCCGCTGCCCCTCCTCCCAGCCACGGGTTGTAGTACGAGAGGTAGTAGGGAGAGTACGGGATCGACGTCTGGCCCATCAGAAAGACGATCGCCGCCGTTCCCAGTACCACCGGCGACCGGCAGCACCACCTTCTCCAATCGGTGGACTCCCTCCCCAGAACGGCGCCTAGAAGGCGTGCCGCCAGCTTCATCAAGCCGCCGTATCCGACCGCCGCAACGAGATCCAGCAGCGGGAAGAGCGGCAGCAGATACCGGTCGAACTTCTTGGCGCCGAACGTCATGAACGAAACGAAGAGCACGGCCGACAAGATCACCGTGCACAGGCTCCGACGTTCCGCCCGTTGCGATTGCCTCGCGGCCAGCGAGGGAATCGCGAGCAGCAATCCAACCATCACTAGCGGAGTAAGCCGAAACGCCAACGCATGAGGGTAGAAGAGCGCTCCCGGGTCTTCCCCTACGGTGCCGCGGTAGAAGATCGTCTCGTGGGGAGTGATCGCATGGTGACCGCCAACTCCTCCAATGCCCATCAAGGTATCGATGGGGTGAACCCACATCGCCGGGAAGAGCAGCAGGAACACTGCTTCCATGCATATTCCCCAGATGGCCAGATCCATCAGCAGGGTCTTGAATCCCCTCTCGCGCGCGTTCTTGGAGACAACAAGGGCAATCAGAAAGGCAAGGACCACCATGGGCAGCAAGAACACTGCGGGAGACTTGCTGAGCAACGCCAAACCCGCCGAGCATCCCGAGATGACCGCATACCTGCGAGATCGAGGAGTGGCCAGATGCGCCAGAACTCCAAAGATGCTGAGCACCATGAAGCTCGCGGCCAAGGCGTCCACGTGCAGCACACGGGAGTGGGCCAAGCAGAATGGATCCAGGGCGACCAGCGCGCTCGCCAGGAAAGCTACCCAGTCATCAACGAAACGGCGCGCCAAGAGGTACATGCCGGCCACGCACAGTGCCGTTACCGTCCCCACAACGAGCCGCCCATACGGCAGGAAGGGCGCTAGAATCCTCATCGCCTCGGCATCGAAGGGATTCAGGGACGGCCACGAGGAAACGGTCGTCAGGACCTGTCCCACGGGCTGCCCTTCAATCAACCTCCGCAGGCCTATGCCTATCACCCCGCACCACATGGTCGTCACTCCGGGATGCCCGGCCTGGAAGGTGCCGGCGAGGTCACCGCCTGCCAGAGCCTCAACGAACCGGATCGATCGGAAGACCCATTTCGGCTCATCCCACGTGACGAAGCGCGCCGGCTGCAGCACCCGGGCGAGCAGAGCCCCGGCGAACAGCAGCACAGCTACGGTGCGATAGTCCCTAACCCAGCGAGTCAGTCTGCGCATGAATGTGTCTCCACCGACTAGCCTAGATAGCCTAATCCACGAAGGCGATCCCTGATCTGCTCTTCCTCGCTGGTCGACAACTCATAGCCGGACTGAGCGGCCTGCTGCGACCCCTGCTCATGGCGCACGGGATTCGATTCCAGATAGGCCGGCTCGAAGACATCGGTCAACACACGACCGTCCATGTCGTCTGGAACCGGCAGACCCATCAGATGCAGAATGGTTGGAGCCAGATCCACCATCCTGGCTCCTTCGATCTCCCGACCACACCCGAGGGCAGGCCCCCTGGCAACGAGCGCTCCGTGCAAACGGTGACAACCCGAGTCACCGCGGATCTGGGACGTGATGATCTTCGCGTTAGTAGCGAACAAGGGGAAAGATATGTAACGGTACCCATCCATCACCACGTGCAGGTCAGGACCCTCCGCGCTGTGTGGGCCGTGGCAAGTCTCCTCTCGCCTGATCACACGATCCACCAGAGGCCCGCCGCTCCCAGGATGCCTCAGAGTTTTCAGCGCCTCGATCACCTCTTCCCTCACTTGCTCGTACTCGGCACCCGGCCGAACCACTCCCGATGGCTCGCGGCCCTTCAGATTGACGTACACCTGGCCCACGTGCCCCATGGAGTACGCCCTGGTACGAGACCAGTCCACTTGATCGAAGGACAGCAGCTTTCCCACGACCCGATTCCGCACCGACTTGGATACTTTCCAAGTGATGCTCTGCAGTCCCATCCTCTCCAGCCAATGATAGATTCCGGCTGGAGTCAGGCCCAAGCGAAACAGACCGTACCGGCTCCGAGTGATCAGATCGTCTTTCAGGCGTAGCAGTCCCTGTTGCAGAAAGAGATTGTTCAGATTCACAATCCCGTGCAACGGTCCGAACCCATGATCCGACATGACCACCACGGTCACATCATCGCTCACCAAGTCGAGCATCCGTCCAACGATCTCGTCCATCTGAGCGTATATGGACTGGATGCCATCTCCGAATCGCCGGGCCTCCTCGGCAACGTACCAGGGATGAGATTCGTCCATGTAGCGCCACAGGGCGTGCTGCACGATATCCGTCGCGAGGAAGTGCACCATCATGAAGTCCCAAGGCTCGTTCTCCAGTAGCTTGAGGGCAAACCGCCCCCGCTGCCGCACCATGTCCTTCAGATCGTCAAGGAACGGATGCTCGTTGCCGTGCTTGTAGCCCACGTTGGGCGCGACTCGGTAGCTCCCCAGCTCCCGCTCATAGCGTTCTACGAACCCCTCTGGGTAGCTGATCCCTGCACCCTTGGGCGAGAGGAGTCCGGTGATCATATAGCCGTTCACCGGCGTGGGGGGGTAGGTCACCGGCACCCCGATGATGCCCACCCTTGCTCCCTCTCGCGACAACAGACCCCAGAGCGTCTGCCCATCGATCGACGATGCGTTCACCAGTCCAAACGTGCCCTGGGTATTGGCTATGAAGTCGAAGACCCCATGTTTGCCCGGGTTCTTCCCGGTGGCAAAGGACGGCCAAGCCGGCGAGGTCACCGGAGGCAGGGTGGATTCGAGCTCACCACTGACACCACCAGCGATCAATCGTCGCAGAGCGGGCAGCTTCCCAGCTTCCGCCCAGGGTCTCACCAAGTCCATCGTGGCCCCATCGAGGGCCACCACTAGCACTCGATTCATCAGTCGATCCTATATCCCCCCAGAGCCGACGGGCGAGCCATCGTCTCCGTCCAGTACTTCACGTATCACGTAGGTAGTCTTGTTCTGGGACTCGTGGTAGGTACGTACGATCAACTCGGCCAGCAGCCCCATCGTGATGAGTTGTATACCTGCCACCAGCATCAACACGGACAAGAGCAGCAAGGGCCGGCTACTAATACTCGCCCCATAGAGTAGCTTGAGTGCAGTAAGGTACAACCCGATCAGGAATCCAACTCCGAACGACGCCATCCCCAACAGACCGAATAGCTGCATGGGGCGGGCCGAGAAGCTCAACAGGAAGCGCACAGTCAGCAGATCTAGAACTACCCTGAGCGTGCGCGAGATACCATACTTGGACTTGCCGTGCTTCCTGGCGTGATGGCGGACTGCAATCTCTGTGACACTGACCCCCATCCAGCTCGCCAGAGCCGGTATGAAGCGATGCATCTCTCCGTACAGATGCAGATTCTTGACCACGTCGCTCCGATACGCCTTCAGCGAGCACCCGTAGTCGTGAAGCTTAACCCCGGTGACAAACGAGATGAGCCGGTTGGCCAGGATCGAAGGTAGACGTCGGCTCAGGAAGGGATCCTTGCGATCCTTCCGCCATCCGCTCACCACATCGAATCCCTCCTCCATCACCTCAATCAACCGAGGGATATCCGCCGGATCGTTCTGCAGATCCGCGTCGATGGTGATGATGATCTCGCCCCGCGCCGTGTCGAAACCTGCGGAGAAGGCCGCCGTCTGACCGAAGTTGCGCCGGAATCGGACCACCACCAGGTGGTCATCTTGCTCCTGCAGAGATCTGAGGATCTCGAAGCTTCTGTCCTGACTGCCGTCATCCACAGCAATGATCTCGTAGCTTCGTCCGGTTGCACTGAGCACCTCTGTCACCCTATCGTGCAGCTCGACAAGGTCGCACTCTTCATTGTAAACCGGAACGACTACGGACACCTCGACCGTCTTGTCCTGCCTGCTCATTGAGTCACCTCTCGAATCAGGCAATGTACCCCAGCCCCCTGAGCCTCTCCACCACCTTCTCCTCGTCCTCCGCCTCGTAGTCCTCTCCCCGGTGGTCTCTCGCAGACGAGGAATCGGTGTAGGAAGGCTGATGACTCGCAAGATACTCCGCCGTGAACGCCTCCGTCAGCGGGCGACCATCCATGTCGGCGGGGATGGGCAATCCCATCGCATAGAGCGCGGTTGGAGCTATGTCGATGATTCTCGCTCCCTTGACGGTGGTTCCCGCGCCGATCCCCTTGCCGGCCAGTGCCAGAATGCCGGTCATGTTGTGGTGTCCCGTCTGACCGTAGCTGGGCTCGATAACGCGATTAGATCCGAAGTCCGCGTGCCCAAACGAGACGTACCGGGACCGGTCGGTATGCAGAATGATGTCCGGCATCTTTTCCAGGCACGGACCTTCGAAGATCTCTTCCCGCCGGTGAGCGTACTTGATGACGTGTTCCCCCGTCTCTGGGTCGACCAAGTCGAGGGCTTCCCGGGCAATCCTGTCCCTGAGAGCCTCGTACTCTTCGCCCGGCTGTACGCAGCCCTGGGAACGCTGCCCCGCCGTATTGATGTAGACTTGCCCGAAGTTGCCTACCGCGAAGGCCTTGGTTCGACTCCAGTCCACGTCCTCGAATGACAGGAACAGCTTGCGCAACAAGCCTCTTCCTCGCCCCCGTTTCACCCTCTTCCGCAGATTGCTCAACTTCAGCGCCGCCACGATCTTCAGCACATTCATCGGAGTGTAGCCCAGCCGGTAGAGCAGATGCTTGAGAAGACTCAGTGGCGTGCGCTTGAATCTCATCAGGCCGAGCTGACACAACCAGTTGTTCACGTGAAAGAAGCGATGGAAGGCACCGAATCCGTGGTCGGACATTATCGCTACCAGCGTGTCCTCGCCAGCCGCCGCAATGATCTCTCCCAGCTCGGCATCGATGTCCCGATAGAAGCCGACGATCGCATCCTTGGTCGCCTCGGCTTTGGCGTGATCGTGGCGTGGGTGCGATGGGTCCATGAGGTGCCACAGCTCGTGCTGCAGAGTGTCCGTGCTTTCGAAGACGAAGCAGAACAGATCCCATTCCTTGTTCTCCACCAGGTATCGCGCTGCCCTGGCACGCCCTACATCGAAGCTTCGCATGTCTTCAACGAAGAGATCCGCTCTGCCGGAACGGTGCCCCTCGAAAAGGATCAGTGGGTACTCGCCAACGTTCTCCTTCAGCTCCTCCTTGAGCTCAGCCGGATAGATGTACGGACTATCCTGGCTGGGAGCCAGGAAGGAGCTAATCATGAACCCATCGACGTGCTCCGGGGGAAAGGTGATGGGAACACTCACCACCCCAACCTTCCCACCTGCCTCGTTGACGAAGTTCCAGAGAGCCTTCGACGCCCTGTAGCTGACGTTGGACACCAAGACCTGATAGCCATCTTGCTTCGGAAAGACGAAGTCTACCAAGCCGTGCTTGCCCGGGTTCTTTCCGGTCGCGAACGAGACCCAGGCCGAAGCTGAGACCGGTGGAATGGTCGTGGTCAGATCCCCCTGCGCTCCCTCCCGGATCAGCCGTCCCAGAGTAGGGAGAGTGCCGTCGAGAGCCAGCGGACGCAAGATGTCCCACGTCGCCCCGTCCAATCCGATGATCATTACCTTACGTCGTATTCGGCGTTCCACCTACCACACCTCGCTCTCTATCGCAATCATCGTTCTCTTGCACCCTCCCAGCCACACCCACCGGACTGGAGGCGCTTTCCATTCCCTCTGCTCCGGCCTGCGGACACTCCGAGACCGGCTGCCCACTCTTTCGCTCTCCCAGATAGGTGCCGGCACCCAACGCGTAGATCACCCCTCCGATCAGTCCCCCGACCAGCCGGAGTGCGTAGAAGGCCAACGACATGGCCACCGAAGTGGCAGCGTCGACACCCACCTGCGAGAACAGGTAGACGTACGCCCCCTCCCTGATGCCCAGGCCACTGAACGAGATCGGCACTAGCGTCACGAATGACACGATCGGGATGAAGAGCAGGAAATACCAGATCGAAAGATCCACCCCCAGCGCCAAGGCAATCAGATACCGCACCAGAATCCAGGTCACATCGAATACCAGAGAGATCCCAAGGGCGTAGAGTGTGGTCCGTCTATCGTATGCCTTCATGGCCCGATAGACCTTTGCCACCCGATCGCTCTCGACGATGCGACGCAACAGACCAATGCGCTCGCTCAGTCGCCGCCACAGCCTCTTCGCGGAGAGAAGCCAGATCCCCCCCCACAGCCCCACCGCGATCACGAGAATCAGGACTGATGTCTGCCACGGAACGAGATCGTGAGCGAAGACGACGGCCCCGGCAGCTATGGCGAAGAGAGCCAGGAACCCGGTCAGACGATCCATCAGGACCGTACTCACCGCCACGTCACTCCGCTCGCTATATCGTGACAGTTGATAGGCCTTGACGACATCCCCCGACACGCTACCTGGAAGCACGTTGCTGAAGAACACGCCCACGAAGTAGAGCGCCGTCAGAGCGGGCAGAGGCACTCGCACATCGTATGCTCCAAGCAACACTCCCCAGCGAAGGGCGCAAATCAGAACGCCCAGCAGGTACAGACCTAGGGCCGCCGCCATGTAGCCTACGTTGGCCTTACCAAGTGTCTCGCCTATCCGAGGGAGGTCGAACCCGCGCAGCAACACCACCAGCAGCGCCAGACTGACTATCACCCTCAGCACAGTAGGCAACACCGATGTTTTCGACCGCTTCCTTGCTCTGTCTACCACGTCCCGTGTCTCAATCCACACCACTCCGCGCGCACGGCCCCGGCCGTTACGCTTTGATCCGTCTAGGATCCCCTGACCTCCAGGGATCCCAGTTCCACTCCCACCTCGACCCAGGGCACTCCCACCTTCCACACCGGAAGAGCCCCTCCGCCGGAAGGATCCCGAACCAGAAGTTGTAGCTCATAGGAGGCGGGCTCCAGGTCGAGCGGCAACTCGAACGCCGGCTGCCCCCGCACTATCTCGCCCGGCTGCCACTGCGATGTAGGGTACGTCGGGCTGGTAGGCCAGCCAGCCAACTGCGTAGAACGCCGACTCAGCCTGTGCGTGATCCACAGCTCCAACTGATAGTCAGCACTCATATCGCGGAGCGCCAGCCAATGCAGATTGAGCTTCAACGTCCCGCCTGGATCGACTTTGCGCGCGGATGTGTTGTACCCAAGTAGCCGAAGTCTGCCCCCGTACGTCGCATCGGTACGATGAACCAGCGTCAGGTCTTCCGGCTTGGCGGCCGCGCGAGCCCCAACGATCTCCACGTTCCCCAATACGACTGCTTGCCCATCAACCACCCTAAGGAACTCCGATGCTGCCGAAAGCACGCCTCCGTCGTCGCGCGCATAGACTCGAAGCTCCAGCCGGTACCGCCCGGGTGGGGTGCCCGTGGGTATTCGCAGCTCGTGTTCCTGCCTCACCGGGTTCCCGACTGGCCAGTCTGTCGTGGGTAGGAAGTAGAAGGGCACCCGATCCCGCTGCGCCCACAGGTTGCCTTGCTCATCGAGCATCTGCACGGAAACCTTGTAGTCGGTGACGAGCTGCTTCTCGGCACACCAGTTCAGCGACACGGTGGCCAGCTCGCCTGTTTCCAGCGTTCCGCCGGGCAAGCCATACTCCAGAAGCAGCAATCTCTCCCCAAACTCCGCGCCGGCGCTTCCCTCGGGCATGCGTTCGGCCTGCAAGATGGGCGAATCTGGTTGGTAAAGATACACCACGGCATCGGAGCCGTAGCTGTCGAACCTTGTCTGATCCAGCTTGAACATGTTCCTGTCGAGCCACTCGCGCACCAACTGATCGGGATCGGAGAACATGGTGCGGCACTCGACTAGCCAGATACGTTGGTGGTCACCGGCTGCATCTTCCACATCCCGAGCCACGTCTCCGGGATCGGGATGCCCACTCAGCGCGATGCTCGGCAGCCCGACCGCCTCCAGCTCGCCGCAGTAGTAGTGCGAGAACGCGGGCATGTTCTCCGGAGCGTCCACAATCACGAGATCACCGGACCGTCCAAACAGCTCGACGTGACGCGCTGACGATCGGTGATCCTCCTTCGTGCCATAGTGCTCATCGAACAGGTAATTGTATGTCGAATACCCAATCCCGGCAAATACGAGCGCGGAGCAGAGGAACGCGGCAACGAGAAAGGCCACGCTCCTCCTTCGACGCCACAGCGCAGTAAGCCCTGCTCCCACCCCCAGATAGAAGGCCGGGCTAGAGGCTATCATGTAACGGCTGCCCATGTACAGTGGCTTGACCAGCGACGCGAGGTATAGGCCGAGGACGGGAACGAACACATAACCCAATAGGAACACTCTCTTCCGCAGGCTCCTCGCTCCGTCACCTACGCCCGAGAACCATATCCCCAAGACGAACAGCGCCAGAAACAGCAGATCCAGGGCGAAGACCTCAGGCATGCGCACCGATACACCGAGGGAGAAGGAGTTCAGCGTGTCCCCCAGGATCGACACAAGCGGCACGAAAGCTCGTCCCACCTCCGGCCCGGATACCAGGCGACTGAGCGCATAACCCGCCAGTGGGAACGACACGGCAACGAGCAACACAAACACCCAGGGAATCCTGATGCGACGATCCCGAACCGACCACGCGAGCCAGAAGAGGACCTCAAAGACCAGCAGCAGAAACGCGAAGTAGTGAGTGTACAGCATGGCTGCTGCCGCGGCCACGTACGCGACGTACCATAGCCGATCTCCGCTTTCCATCGCTCGCCACAGCAGATACGCGGAGAGTAGGCCCAAACACGTGACCATGGTGTACATGCG
>Ga0180432_10002872_pt1 | contig 25400 bp, 24 predicted proteins | sample SS_ome_10_FD_132414 | JGI IMG/M metagenome (GOLD analysis project Ga0180432, IMG submission 132414) | Hypersaline lake sediment archaeal communities from the Salton Sea, California, USA - SS_1_MS_2 metaG | ecosystem: Environmental > Aquatic > Non-marine Saline and Alkaline > Hypersaline >... | reverse complement strand
GAGGTAAAAAATTAAGTCACACGTCCCCTTGATTCTATGATAGGATATACCGTTGTATACCGATGTGTAGTTATCGGAGGTGTCTATGTCCTTTATCGATCTCGCGAAGAAGAGGTATTCCGTCAGGAGCTATCTCCCCAAACCCGTTGAAGAAGAAAAGCTGATGCGGGTCCTCGAGGCGGGACGGGTCGCGCCGTCAGCCGTGAACTATCAGCCCTGCTTCTTCGTCGTGGTAAGGGACGAGGAAAAGCGCAGGGACATAGCAACGAGTTATCCGAGGCCGTGGATACTTCAGGCCCCGGTTGTCATCGTCATATGCGCCGATCACAGCAGGTCGTGGCGAAGGAAAGACGGCAAGGACCACGCGGATATCGACGCCGCCATCGCGATCGACCACATGACCCTTGAAGCGGCGGAGGCGGGGCTCGGAACCTGCTGGGTCTGCGCGTTCGACGCGATGCTGTGCCATCAGATACTGAACCTGCCGCCCCACATTGAAACGATCGCCTTGCTGCCGCTCGGCTATCCCGCGGACAGCGCGGATCCCGATCGCCATGAAAAGGGCAGGAAGAACCTCGACGATCTCGTTTTCTGGGATGAATACATCAGCTAGCCCGTTCGGGCGGACATCTATGAATGAGGAGGCTTATATGAAGATCGGTGTTGTTCAGCTCCGTCTTTCAGACGCGATAGAGAAAAACAGGGACTTTATCATACGGTACGCGGAAAGGGCGGCTGAATCAGGGGTAAGCATACTCGGATTTCCAGAGACCGCGTTGACGGGCTATGTATACGACGGTTTCCTGAAGGTCGATTTTAACGCGGTTGACTCCGCCCTGGGCCGAATTCAGAACGTGCTGAAAGGGACGGGCCTTCATCTCATCGTCGGAACACCGACCTCGAACGGCGGATCGGTCTACAACAGTGCCGTGGTCCTCTTCCCGGACGGGAAGCGTCTCGTTTATCACAAGCAGTACCTCGTGGACTATGAGACGAAATATTTCATCCCCGGGACGGATACGCTGATCTTTTCAGTTGAAAAGTACAAGTTCGGCGTTATCATCTGCCGGGACCAGAATTTTCCCGGGGCCTGCTCGGTCCTGCGGGACGGGGGCGTTCGCGCGGCTTTCATCTGCAGCGCACACTACTACGAGGCCTCGGAATCGATGCTGAAGAGGGAGAAGAACAGGGCCCTTCCCGTCGCGCGCGCCTACGAGAACGGCATCTTCGTCTTGAAATCGAACGCGGTGGGAACGCAGAACGGCGCGGTCAGCCTGGGAGGGAGCCTCATTGTCGACCCGCGGGGTATCGTGGTCCAGGAAGCGGGAAAGCACGAGGAAGCCATGCTCGTCTACGAGATCGATTTCACGCGGGAAAACCCGTCCTGGTAGCGTGTATACGCCGCCTTCCGCTGAATACTCGGTCATTCCCGGTACCGGAGACGGGTCTACCAGTCGACTATCTGGTAGGTAATGGATGTGAGGGGCGCGTTCAGCGTGTTTAAAACCTTTTCGAGCAGGATCCCCTCGCGCTTCGGAATGTCATACCCGAAGCTCGCCTTGATCGCCGTGTACACGAACTGAACGGCCCTGTCGAGCGCCAGGGGGAGGCTGTCCCCCTGGAGCAGGCTCCCGAGAATCGTGCTCGCGAAGGCGTCGCCCGTTCCGGGATAATACGCCGGAACGTAGCTGCACTTTACCTTCCAGAACCTGCCGTCCCGCCTGTTGTACGCGAAAACGTCGGTTTCGCCCCTCTTTTTCCCGGAAGGCACGCTCGTTATTATGACTACGGGGGGACCCATTTCCGAGAGCCGCAGCAGCCATTTCTTCAGCCGGCCGGAGTCAATGGTTTCCGTGTATTCTTTCTTTAAAAGGAAGGAGGCCTCGGTGTAATTCGGAGTGATGATATCCGCGGTTTTAACCAGGTCCCGCATGCGCACAACCATCTCCGGCGTGACCGTATCGTAGGCTTTGCCGTCGTCCCCCATAACCGGATCCACGAGAACGATGTTCTCCCTGTCGAACCTTTCTATAAACGAGGAAACGATCTCGATCTGCCTGGCGGAGCCGAGGAATCCGCTGTAGATTGCCTCGAAGCGCAGGTCGAGGGAGGCCCAGTGTTCGATGAAGCCCTCCATATGGTCCGTGAAATCCACGAAACGGTAGTCCTTGAATCCGCCCGTATGGGTGGAGAGTACCGCTGTCGGGAGCGGGCAGACCTGTATTCCGAGGGTCGAGAGGATGGGAATAATGACCGTGAGCGAGGCGCGTCCGAAACCGGAGAGATCGTGAATTGCCGCAATTCGCTGTACGGGATTTATCACGAATTTTCTCCCCTTTTTTACGAGGTATTTGAAACCCGAACCGTCCCGTCCATTATACACGCCTCCGGTCCCGCTTTCAACATCGGCTTTCGAGGTTGTCGACCAGGTCCGCTATGAGGAGGTAGTAGCCCGGAGCATGGGGAACGAAACCGGCGTAGAGGTCATCATCGAGGATCGCGGTTCTCAGTTCCTCCGTCGGGATTATTCTCAGATCCTCCACCTCCGCAGGATCGGGCCTGAGGCACGAGGCCGGAACCGTCAGTTTACAGAGGTACACCGAGCAGATCTCGTTGTCTATGAAACGCCCGTTCCTGCTGATGATGACAAAGGGCCGGTCTCCAATATAGAGAAGGTCTCCCTCTTCCACATCGAGGTCCGTCTCTTCCCTTATTTCCCTGACTGCTGCCGCGGGGTACGCTTCCCCCGGTTCGATATGACCGGCCGACGATACGTCCCAGTATCCGGGATGGGAGTCCTTGCTCCGGGCCCTTTTCTGGAAGAGAATGCCCGACTTATTGTACAGCCACACATGCACGGTACGGTGGATTTTACCCTCGGCGTGCGCGCGTGCCCTGGATACCAGCTCTCCCGTGGGATTCCCCTTCCCGTCGCATACCTCGATGTATTCCATGGTACGGTGAAGATAGCACCGGGATTTCGAATCCGCAACCGGGATGTAGGTGGAAGAGCAACTATTTTCTTTAAAAGACGCCGTACGTTCACTATCTTAGGGACAACCGATTAATTCATTACGGGAGGCTTTTGTGGGGACGGATGCCGAGAAAACCGTGAACGAGATTATTCAGAGAAACACGTCGGAGCTCATGGACGTGTCATTTTCATGCGTCTGCGGGAGAACGCATGAAATACCGATTAAATACCTCTCAATCAAGCGTGGAGCCGTGGATGAAATCAGGCAAAAGATGGATGACCTGGGGATAGAGGGGAGGGGCGCGCTCGTCTTCGACCGAAGAATCGGCGATGACGTGGTGAAACCCGTCTCGGACAGGATTTCTGCCCGGGGAGTAGACCTCACCCCCTTTCCGGACGGCGTCGATAACGGGCTCATTCCGCCCGAGATTGCGCGGTCCGAGGAGATTGCCGCACGGATACGGGGAAAAGCCGATTTTCTGATTTCCATCGGTTCCGGCGTCATCAGCGACCTGACCAAGAACGCGGCCCAGGTCCTCGGGCTTCCCTATATCCTTGTGGCCACCGCTCCCTCAATGAACGGATACACGTCCTCGATGGCCGCTTTGACCGAAAACGGCATCAAGAAGACGGTGATGGTCCGGCCGTCGAGCGCGATATTCGCGGATACCGATATTCTTTGCCGCGCCCCCGTGGAGATGGTCAGGTCGGGGCTCGGCGATATCGTGTCGAAATCCGTGTGCAATGCGGACTGGAAACTTTCGAACATCGTTAAAAAGACCTATTTCTGTCCGGTCCCCTTCAGGATAACGGACAAGACGGAGCCGCTCTACCTCGATGCCGCCGAAGAGATAGGTAAAAGGACGGAGAGCGGTATCAGCGCCCTCGCCGACGGCGTCATGCGTTCCGGGCTCTCCATGACCGTTATCGGCACATCCACCCCTTCATCGGGGGCCGAGCACTTCATCTCGCACTACTGGGACCTCGCCGCTTCCATCGAAAAGAAGCCGAAGCTTTTCCACGGGGTCCAGGTGGGTGTGGCAACGCTCATCGCCATCAGGCTCTATGATTATTTCCTGGATCTTCACCTCGGTGAAACGGTGAACATGAAGCGTCTAGAGGAGAGCTACCCGTCAAAGGAGAGCTGCTCCGAGTTCATCGATAAAAAATTCGGCCGCTTTGCCGCGGGCGTGAAGGAGGAATTCTTCTCCAAGTACATGGACTGGGGCGACAAGAAGAGGGAACTGGAATTCATCATGGAGAACAGGGACAGTATCGCGGAGGAAATATCCCCGTACCTCCGGCCGGCCGCTCCCGTGGAAAAGGCATTGAGGGAGGCGGGCGCGGCCGCGGTTTTTTCGGACCTGGGAAAGACGAGGGACGAGGCGGCGGATGCGCTCTATAACGCGCGTTTTATGCGGGGTCGCTACACCATACTCGACCTCGTCAACGAGCTCGGGCTCATGGAAAAGGCTGTCGAGCATATTTGCTAGCGTATCGTTGTTTTTGCGCGATATTCGGCATTGTCCAGGAGCTCAACCCGGTTTATATCTTTTCCGGGTATGGACAGGATGACGTAGGGGTGGGTGAGGGCCTGTATTTGAAAACTGTCCTGCGGCGGTTCGAGGAGCCTGGCCCTGATCAGGGCGGTCCGCTCTCTTTTTCTTACACTGATGACGTCTATTCCGTAACCCCCCGTTCTCTTCCGACCGAAGGAGAAAAATACGACTACGTTCCGGCTGAAATCCAGCCTCTCCGTTTCGGAAGGTTCGGACGCTTTCATGCGTGTACCGGTTATCATTTTATGGAACGCGAGAAATTCGTTTCGATCCGTGAATGCCCTGACCACGGGCTCTTCCGTTTGAAGTGCGGCGTTTTTCCCCTCTTCAATGATGCGGTATTCGAGCGCGGTCTCCCCGGAACGGGCGGGGGCTGAACCCGCTCGGGCTCCCGCTGCGGTCTGCAGAGCCGCGACCAGCACCAGGGCCGTGAAGAGAAGCCCAAATCCGGTGCAAGGCTGGTTCTTTTCCACGTATGCTCCTTCGCACCCGTTAAAGCGGTGCGTCCATTATGGCAAAATCGATCCCGACCAGGTCGTCCCATCCGACTTCGAGGATCCCGGGGCTGTCAGCCTCCGGGTAGAAGCCGTAAGCCTCTCCCGGCTCGAAGATGATGTCATCCCCGTCCCTGTCGGTACTTGCGCCGATTATATACGAGCCCGGCTGGAGGCCTTCGATCGTATATTCGTATTCCTCATCGTAACCCGTCAGGGCCAGCCCGATCACTTCGTAGAGATCGGGATCCACGGCCACGGCATAGACGGTGCCGACGTTCTGCGGTTCATCCGTTATCCCGGTCCCGCTGTAGAGCACGTAAATGGTTTCCGTTCCCCCATCGGACCGTACCGTGAGCTGTTCCGTATGGATACTTCCGTTCATTATCTCCGGATGCGCGTCGGTATCGACTGAAATCGTAATCTCCATGCCGGACTCGTCCGCGGTCCCGGACAGGGGGGAGACCGAGAGCCATCCCTCTCCGCTCGCGGCGGTGATATCGGTGATGTTTATCGGTCCCTGTCCGCCTATGTTTTTAAGCAGAACACCGCCCTCCGGATTGGGTCCTTCGAGAATAAGCTTCTTCGGTTCAGGGAAGAGAACGGGGCCCTGATCTTCCCCGAGCGCCTCCATAACGGCACCGTAGACATTGACGAGTCCGTAGCCGTAAAGGTCGTCCCTCCCGGGTTCGCCCAGGTCGATCGCGGTCGAATAGAGAATATCCATGATTTTTGCGGGCGATGAATTCTTGCCGGCGGCTTTCAATGCCTGTTTGACAAGGGCCGCGGCGCCTGCGATGTGGGGAGTGGCCATGGATGTTCCCTGGTAATAGCCGTAATTGAAGGTGTACGGGCCGTCGGGCCCTTCCTGCTCGACGAGTGTGCTGAGAACGCCGTCGAGATACCCGTCGAGGTTGAGGTCGTATGAAAAGCTTCCTCCCGGCGCGGTCAGGTCGACCCCCGTCCCGTAGTTCGAGTAGTCGGCGGCTTCCGCCCCGATATCGACCGCGCTCACGGATATGACGTTTTCGTACGTCGCCGGGTAATAAGCCGTGTCGTTTCCGTCGTTGCCCGCGGCCGCCACGAGGAGTACGTCCTCGGCATAAGCCTCGTTGACGGCTTCCTCCAGGGCCGGATCGTTTGCCGGGCTCCCGAGGCTCAGATTGATGATGTCCGCCTTTCGGGGGATCGATTCCGAGCTGTTTTCAAGGCCCGCCGCGTATTTGACCGCCTCTATGATGTCGGACGTGGTCCCCCCGCCCGCGCCGAGGGCCCTGAGCACCATGATGCGTGCTCCGCTGTTTTTACCCCCGGCAACGCCCGCGACTCCGATCCCGGTCCCGTCTTCCTGGTTGTGCGTCAGGGCGCCGACGATACCGGCGACATGGATGCCGTGAAAAGTCGAGGTCTGGCCATCAGGGTCGTCTCCCGGATCGGTCGCGTCGTCGTCAATGGAGTCGCCGTCCAGGGACGATTCCGGATCGCTGATGAAATCGTACTCGTCGATAATATTATCGCCCGTGATACCGAGGTCCGGATGGTTCGAGTTCGTTTTAGAGGGACCGCTCCGCGCCAGGCCCGTATCCACCACCGCCACCGTTATTGAGGATACGTCGTTTACCAGATTTTCATCCCATACGTGATCGAGCTTTATGAGTGGATAGTTCCACTGGTAGGGGTATAATTCATCACTCGGTACAAAGAGCGGTTTATAGATATAATTCGGCTGGGCGTATTCGACCCGGGGATTCGAGGAGAGCTCCGCTATTTTCATGAGCGTTTCTTTCATCAGGTCTCCGCGCGACCCTGACGCGGGGTCCGCGATCCTGACGAGCCGCAGGGTTCCGTCACCGAGGGAAGTGGAACGGATTACTTCGAATTCGCCGCCGGGTGCTAGGAACTTTCCTGAAACCGGGTGAGAATCCTCATTGTATTTTATCAGTATCTCTCCGGGGACGAATTCAGCGGACGGCCGTTCTCCAGCGGACGGCTGTTCTTCCGCGGACGCCTGTTCCGACGGCAGGTGCAGCGGAATGGGGAGCGGAAGGCCCGCGGTCTCTCCTGAACCGGGCGTGAGCACGGTCAGCCTGCCTGATAGTGACGCGGGAGTGGGAACAGATGAGGAAGAAGAGCCGCGCCCGCAGCCGCTCAGCGCAAGCGCCGTGATTAAAGCGCCCGCGCATAATATGCTCCATGTACGCATACGATACGACCTCAAACCGGGCTTTTTATTTGACTCGTATATTTCAGGCCGATAAATTGTAGCATTGATTCAACTCTCTGATTCTATTATAATACAGTTTGTTGAGAAACATAGAGGGTTTTGGCCGTCGCTGCTTCATCCTTTGTTCTAAAATCCTCCCGGAAAATTATTGAAAGAGACCGCTCGATGGAATTGAGGGATAAGACACTTTTTCGGCTCATTGAAGAAGGCCGGAACAAGATCGATTATCTGAAGGACATTGAGATAGGTGTTTCCGAGCGGGAGATAGAGGACCTTCAGTCTCTCCTTCAAAATGCGCAGGATTTCGTAGTCGAGGGAAAGCTGTTCATTGCCCAGAACAAACTGAACAACTTCCAGGACGCCTTCTCGGTTCTGGAAGATAAATATTTTTCCAACCTCACCCCCCGGCAGATAGACAACATCTCCAGAAGCGACCAGAGACCGAAGACGCTGGATTACGCCCGGTTCGTTTTTGAGGAATTCGAGGAGCTGAAGGGTATCGATGCGAACAGCAACGATCCGGCGATGGTATGCGGATTCGCGAAACTCGACCGAAACGAAGTAATGGTCATAGGCCATGAGAAGGGGGGGTTCCACGAGGATTTTCGCAGGGGAGGAAGCGCGCTTCCGCAGGGGAACTACAAGGCGATTCAGGCCATGAAGCTCGCGGAGCGGTTCGGTATTCCGGTCATCTCCTTTATCGATACACCCGGGTCATGGCCCCTGGAGGAATCGCTCCCCGCACAGAGGATCGCAAAGAACCTCGAGATGCAGTACCTGCTCAAGGTTCCTCATATATCAGTCGTCATCGGTGAAGGCGGGTCGGGCGGAGCGCTCGCCATCGACGTCTCCGATTACAGGATCATGCTCGACAAGTCCTACTACTCGGTCATTTCCGTGAGCGGGGGGGCCGCGATCATCGCCAGGGACAAGCGGCATATCTCCGAAGCCGATATGGACAGGGCGGCTGAAAACCTAGCCCTTACCGCGCATGACGCCTACCGGCTCGGTATCGTTCACAAGATCGTGGAGGAACCGAGAATCGGCGTCAGGAAGAGTGACAGGGATTTCTTCCCCACTGTTCGAGATGCCATAATCGACGGACTGAATACCGTTAAGGTGCAGGTGTCTCCCTTTTTCATACCCCATTCGAAGATCGAGAACGTTTGGAAGATCAAGGGTATCCTGCTTCCCAGGCTCCTGAGAAAGCGGTATAAGCTCTACAAGCATATCGGCATCTACAACACGAGTGTGTCGGATAAACTCAAGCACTTCATCGGGGAGCTGTACAGGATAAAGTGGGTACACTCTTTCTTCACTCCCTTCAGGAAGAGCATGGACGCTTTCATCAAGTTCAAGGTCAAGGACAAGGATGTAAGGCCCCTTCTCGAGGCGTCCGAACAGCCCAAGGTGCTCTCCTACGAAGACAGATGGGTCGAATGCCCGAATACCGATATTCACAGCTGTCAGGACATCTGGGTTCCGACGCTCTTCGAGGAGTATAACGGGACATGCCCGAACTGCGGTTACCATTTCAGGATGATTATCGACAACTACATCGACCTTATCGCCGATCCGGGAAGCTTCAGGGAGTTCAACGCGGGCATCGAATCCGTTAATCCCCTCGGTTTCGACGGCTACGACGAAAAGGTAGTCAGGGCGAAGGACGCGTCTCACAAGAAGTGCGCCATGATCACGGGATACGCCCTGATTGGCGGGATTCACGTCGTCATGATATGCACGGATGTGAGGTTCAGGGCGGGTACGCTGGGGAGCGCGGAAGGAGAGAAGTTCTGCCGGGCGGTAAAGAGGGCGCTGAGGGAGAAAAAACCCCTGGTAGCGGTGCATCAGTCGGGAGGTGCCCGCATAGAGGAAGGTATGCTCGCGCTTATGCAGATGGTGAAGACCAGCATAGCCATCGCCCGGTACAAGGCGGCCGGGGGATTCTATATATCCGTTGAAACCGACCCGACAATGGCGGGTGTGCTCGCAAGCTACGCGAGCCTCGGAGATTTCACCATTGCCGAGCCCAACGCGCAGATCGGGTTTGCCGGCATTCACGTCATCGAGCAGACGGTCAAGCACAAGAAACCCCGCAACTACCAGCACTCCGAGATGGTCCTGGGAAGGGGCGGTATCGACTACGTGGTCAGTCGCGGTGATCTCAAGCAGAGAATTACGGAGCTCCTCCGGCTGAAGAAGATCAGGGGAAGGTAGCATTCACCCCGGCTGGGGTTAATGGAAAAGCCGGGTTTGGATTTTTCAGGGGTACGGGATGGCGATTGAGACACTTATCGAAAAGCGGGATGACGGTTATTTCCGGGTAAAGAGACACTACTCGAGCCATACGGGAATGGTCTCGATAAAGATCGGGGACGGTGCCGAAGTTGAGGAGGGCGATCTCCTCTATACGATCACCCGGCTTGGACTCATCAAGAAGAGGCTCGCCTGTATTACCGGAACCGTGAGGAACATCAATACCTCGGTCGATAACGTATTCTGCGGCTATTACACGCATGTTCTCGACGTCGAGCACATGCTGAATGACGAAGAGGTCCAGATCCTGGAGGAAGAGCGGGATTATATCTTCGTGGAGGCCCCCCAGGGCGCGCAGTACTATACGACCTCGAATCCGGGGATGCCGCCCATCGTCAATGTCGGAGATAGGGTTGACAGCGGGTCCGTTCTGGCCGTCGCGATGGTGATGAAGAAGAGGCGGGAGATCATCTACGAGGGCCCCAGGGGGAGAGTGGCAAAGATTTACTTCATGAACGGCCAGCAGATGAAGGCCGGGCAGAAACTCTTCGGAATCCTTCCAAAACCCGTGAAGTAGGCCATTACTGAAAACCGGACGGCGCGGGGTAAAAAATATAAATGAAGAGGCTTCCTGACTGGGAGAAGGGCCTCGCCGAAATAATGCGGGAGGCGGGCCTTCCCGTTCCCCTGCTTCACTGCTGCGACTCGGTTTCCTCGACCATGGACGAGGCATTCGCCCTCCCTGCAGATGCTCCTCACGGAACGCTCGTGTTCACGCGGTGCCAGACAAGCGGGAGGGGGCGCTTCGGGCGGGTCTGGCATTCGCCCGAGGGCGGCCTGTACTTTTCCATCCTTCTTACCAGGTATGATTTCAAAGCACCCCATGCGATGATGGCGGCGCAGGCCGTATACCGGTGTTTTCGGAAAAATGCGGGTGATGTCAGCCTGAAGTGGATAAATGATGTTCTGTGGAAAAACGGTAAAAAGGTGGCCGGCGTATTGACCGAGGAGCGGGCCGGGAGAACGGTTGTGGGAATTGGAGTGAACCTGAACGTCCGTTCCATCCCCCCCGTGATCGGGCGATCCACCTCCTTTTTAATAGAGACGGGAAAACAGCTCGATTCGGATGTTTTTGCCTGCTGTGTGCTTCGCGAGTTTTATACAATCAGCGGAGGATATGAAGCCGATCCCCATGGTACGCTTCGCGCGTGGGAATCGGACGCTGACTTAAGCGGGCGCCGGGTGCGCGTGGAAAACGAGAACGGCATATTCCGGGGGACCGCGCTCGGGATTAATGAACAAACAGGCGCCCTCATTATTCAAACGGGAAAGGCCGGAGATCGGCGGAATACCATCGAGCTGTACGAGGGGTCCCTCTTCTATGAATGAACAAACGCGGGACCGAATACGCCTGCATTGGTTCAGGAAATATGCCGTTGTCTTCGCGGTCGTTCTGCTCGCCGCTGTTTTGCAGTTTTCGCATGAACGCGTACAGCAGGACGACTACTATCATATAACCTCGTCCGTTCTCATCAGGCAGACGGGTTTTTACCGCCAGCTCCCGTGGGCGGCCAAGACCGTACTGACCGAACGTTTTGCGGACATGCACTTTCTCTACCACGTTCTGCTGATTCCCTTCGCGTATGAGAACAGTCTGGTCCCGGCAAAGATCAGTGCCGTGCTTCTGGCCGGTCTCCTGGCCGGGTTTACCCTGTGGTTTCTGAGAAAACGAGGGATAGCGTACGCCTCCTTCTGGACCCTGCTTCTCATGTTCGGAAGCAGCTCCTTCATGATCAGGTCCCTCGCGGTTCGGCCCATCACGCTCTCCATTGTTTTTTATGTGGCGGCGGTATGGTTTCTCCTGGAGCGAAGATATGTGTGGCTCGCTCCGCTCAGCTGGCTGTTCGTTCTGACATACCCCGGATTTCCCGTCATTCTCGCGGTGGTAGTCGTTTATGTCATCGTCGGCATTATGAATCCCGGGGAGAAGGCGGGGCCGGATCCCAGGCCCCTTCTCCTGTCTCTGCTGGGAACCGGGGCAGGCCTGGTAGTAAACCCTTATTTTCCGAACAACCTCCGAATACTCTACATACAGATCCTTCAGCGCAGCTTCAGCGATATAGGGGCCGGCATCAATCTCGAATGGCTGCCGCTCACGTCATGGGCGCTCTTTTTGTCGACCTGGGGGGTTTTTATTTTTCTTCTTGCGGTTCTCTTCCTGGTGCTGGGAGCACGGCGAAAATTTTCCTTTCAGACCCAGCTGCTGTTTGCGCTCACCCTCCTCTTTCTGTTCACCTTTTCGAGGTTCGCGCGCGGTGTGGACCAGTTCGTTCCGTTCGGGGTGCTGTTCGCGGCGTCAGCGTTTAATGACCTTCGAATGGATACGGGTAAGATCCTGAAATGGACGGCGACCGCGGTTCTCGCGGTCGTGCTGTGCGTCAACCTTTACTCGGCAATGCGGGGTCTCCGTTCCGTGGATGCGCTGGACAACCGGGGAAGCGCCCGGTGGCTGGAGGAGAACTCCCCTGTGGGGTCCACGGTTTTCCTCTTTAATTACGGGGCTTTCCCGCAGCTCTTCTACTATAACAGGCACAACGTATATACCGGTGGGCTCGATCCTATTTTCGTAAAGGCGCTTGATCCCGGGCTGTTCGATTCGCTCCAGGACGCGCTTGCCCTCCGGACGGACCCCTATCCCGTTATTCGTGACCGGTTCGGCGCGTCCTACCTGCATATAGAGAATCTGCCGGCGAATCGTGTGTTTTACCTGTACTGCATGGAAAGGCCGGACAGGTTCGGCAGGGTCTACCAGGACGGATTTTCAGCGGTATTTATCGTTCGGTAAGACAGCCACCTTGTGAGACGCATACCCCTTGAACTGTTTACCCGTAAGTTGATCACTCCGTGAGCGGTTCTATTCGCACGCTGACGGAAGAGGGAAGATCACGCAGGAACTCCCAGTTTTCAGCGATGCCGATCGGATTGACGGGCGAGATTGCCCGCGGGCGTTCATCCGTGCTCGCAGGCGTCGGCCCGAAGAAAATGCAGAGGGCGCTGCCGCCGGGCCAGTAGGCGAGCTCGCCGAGCTCCATGTCAGCCCGCGCCCCCTTTTCGAGCGGCATCGAGAGGCCGCAGGAACCGTAGTACTCATCCCCCCATCTGGTCATGGGAATCTCCATCGGGAGGTTCGAGAAGAAGGTGCGTGCCGTGTCCGTATCGTTCAATTCGGCGTGGAACCTGCCGCCGTCGAACGTACATAAAATCCTCTCACCCATTATGATTCTCCCCTTGTTGCCGTACCGGATCCTGTCAGAGGCCGTCGATTTTTTCGAGGTGGAAGGGAATCGTGGTTTTGACTTCTTCCCCCTCGATGACGAACTCGCGCAGGGTTTTTTTCATGAGCTCGATCGCGGATACCTTGTCCTGGCCCCATGCGATCACGTTCGCAAGGAGCGAGTCATAGGCGGTCGATATCTGATATCCCTCTCCCTCTTTGATGACGGGTATGAAGGTATCGATGATGACGTTTTTTTTCTTCGGAGGTATAAACTTCTCTATCAGTCCCGGCGAGGCTTCGAAGTCATTATCGGGGTCCTCCGCGTTTATCCTGCATTCCACCGCGAAACCCCTGCTCTTCAGATCTTCCTGTGAATAACCCAGCTCCTCGCCGGCAGCGCACCGGAGCTGCTCGTGAATAAGGTCTTTATTCCATACCATCTCCGTAACGCGGTGCTCCACCTGTATTCTCGTATTCATCTCCATGAAGAAGAAGTTCTCCATTTCGTCCACGAGAAACTCGACGGTGCCCGCGTTCGAATACCCCACGGCTTTTGCGAGCTTGACCGCCGCTTCGGTGATCGCCTGTCGCAGGTCTTCCGATATGTCCGCGGGAGAGAATTCTATGAGCTTCTGATGACGCCGCTGAATCGAGCAGTCACGTTCGCCCAGGTGCACGGCATTCCCGTAATTGTCGGCTATGATTTGCACCTCGATGTGGCGGTTCGGGTGTATGAGTTTTTCGATAAAGACTTCATCGCTGCCGAACAGGGTCTTTGCCTGCGCCTTGACGTGGCTGAGTGTCGGAAAGAGCTCTTCCTCGCGGGTCACGCGCTCCATGCCCATGCCTCCGCCGCCCTCGGCGGCCTTTATGATAACGGGATACCCGATGGAGTTGGTAATTGAGGTGGCCTCCTTCTCGGTGCGCAGGGGGCCGTTCGACCCCGGTGTGGTCGGCAGACCCGCCTCTTCCGCAATGAGACGCGCCTTCACCTTGTTTCCCATTTTCGAAAAGAGCGACGTGTTCGGGCCTATGAAAACGCAGTTGTGGTTCGCCACTTTGTTGAAGTCGATGTTTTCAGAGAGGAAGCCGACGCCCGGATGTACCGCGTCGACCTTGAACCAGTTCGATACGGATATGATCTCGGGTATCTCGTTGTACGCGCGAATGCAGATACTCTCATCCCCCCCTGTCACATGGAGGGACTTTTCGTCACCGGGGGTGTAGACGACCACCGATTTGATGCCGTCCTCTTTCAGCGTTTTCAGTATTCGGGCCCCGATGACGCCCCTGTTTGCGATTAATACTTTTTTAAACATAAACCTATCCTTCATTACGGCTGTTTTTTGAAGATACCATCGAGATACCCTCGCAGTCTATCGATCAGGACCGGAATTCTCCCGGGATTTCGTGCGTACTCGATGGTTATGGGTATATGCCCGGGGCTGTTCGATTTGTCCAGGAGAATTCCCAGGGCCGCCAGTTCAGTATCGCCTATCTCCCCGTGCTTGTCAATATAAACGCCGTCCGGCCTTTTGCCGATACCCGATATGTGTATCTCCCGCACCTGTTCCAGGGGCATGAGGCCGGCGTATAACTCGAACGATTTGAGGATGGCACGGGGATTTTTCCGCCGGGCTTCCTCAGCCTTGAAATCCGCGTCTTCGGACCCCTTCTCATCAACGCCGCTGTACCGGGGATGGTTGCCCGAGGTGATAAGTCCGTGCGCGACATCGAATACGATTCCGTCGAGTAATCCCAATTCCCTGAACCGGGTTACCTGCTCGGTAAAGAAGTCATGTTCCTGTATGTACCGGTACGCCCCGCGGGAGAGGAATTCGGGAATAAACTCGAGGTTTTCGAGAAGAATGAGCGCGTTCGGGAATTCGTTCTTTAAAAGCTCCAGGTTCCGTTCGGTGTACCCGACCAGGGTCGGGGGATCCAGCAGGGGCCCCGTAGCAACCGCCGTGCAGTTCTCCATGTCGGCCCGGCAGTCTTCAGCCGCCGGTCCGAAGTGGAACGAGATATGATCCGGCCCTGCTATTTCGTATGCGCCGGTGAAATCGCCCAGGTTGCGGACGAAATCCCGGGAGGAGGGTTTGATAAAACGGCCGTCAGCGTCGTACTGGAGATGGAAGTAGATCGGCTTGTCCGTCATGGACCGGATACGGCGGGCCTCGGCCGGGGTGATTTTTTTCAGCTCGATATAGTCGGCATCGGAGATGAGGGAACCGTCCAGCCCGTCGAAAAAGGAAACTCCTATTGAATAGCCGTTCATCGTTCTGTTTGCTCCCGTCAATTATGCTCTGAAGAAATCAAGCTCGAGCACCTCGAGGAGGGAGGAGACGACGATATCGGCTTCGGAGAGGTCTTGGTCCAGCGTATGGGCCCCGGGTACCGCGATAACGAAGAGACCGGCCCGTTTCGCCGCCTCGACACCGAACCTGGAATCCTCGAGCACCATGCCGCCCTCGGGCGGGGTGTTCGAGCGCCTGAGCGCTTCCAGGTAAATATCAGGCTCCGGCTTGAGCTTTTCTATCTCGTTTCCGAAGATCATGCCGGTGAACATACCGGAAAGGGGCGTGTCGAGACCGTGATAACGGGTGATGTTATCGAGCCCGGCCCGGGCGTGTTCCTCCAGGGAGGATGTGACGAGCATGCTCTGCAGGCCGCTGGAACGTGTGTGTTCGATAAGCTCGACCGCGCCGCTCATTACCGGGATGGGCGTATTTTTCAGTATTTCCAGGTAGCTTGCATAGCGCAGGCCGAGGAGTTCGTCGAACCGGTCGTCCGGAATATCGAACTTGTCCATGATATCCCGCACATTGCTTCGAGTCGAGGCGCCGATGAACGAGCAGATGTAATCACGTGTAAGGGGAATGCCGATGTGGTTTCCGACCATTTCATAGGCCATCAGGTGGAATTCTTCCGTGTCCGCGATCAGTCCGTCGAAGTCGAAAAATACGGTTTTAAGCTGCATGGATAAAATCCTGCCCACGGCGGCGGCCTGTTTGCCGGATAAACGTAGTGAATTAATTTCCCCTTGACAATAAAAACAGCACTTCCTACATTTGTTCAGCTCGCAGACTCGCTATTACTCCTCGTTACGCAAACATTTAGAGTTTAAATAACGGGCTCGTCAGGATCGAATACCGCGTTCAAAGGGGATGCCCGGGGGTTTTTCGCTTAAACCCGGAAATTATAGAGGAGAAGCCTCAGTGGCCGCAGTCGCTATAAGCCTGGATGACCTGAGCGCATACGAACCCGAGGGTATTTCCGGGTGTATCGAAGCGGAGAAGAGGTCCTTTCCCGACGATGTCGTGCGTACGGTTCGAGGTATTATCGAGGACGTGGAACGCCGCGGTGATGAGGCGCTCATCGAATATACCGGACGTTTTGACGGTGTCCGTCTCTCCCCTCCGGAGATCGTCCTGTCGACGGATGAAATTCTCGATGCTTCCCGGGATGTCGGCCTCGACGCCGTTACCGCGCTTCGATGCGCCGTCGACAGGGTTCGCGGGTTCCACGCTCATACTCCGGTCAGGGACAGCTTCTTTATCGACGGCCTTGGAAACAGGCTGAGACAGAGGTGTACTCCGATTCCCCGCGTCGGAATTTATATACCCGGCGGCAAGGCGTCATACCCCTCCACGCTCGTCATGAGCGCGGTACCGGCGCTGGCAGCGGGCGTGGAAGAGATATCCGTGGTGTCTCCCCCCGCTTCCTTCAAAACCCCCTCCGCGCTGTGCGCCGCGATCGGGGAAATCGGTTCCATAGGAAACGTGTACCGGATCGGGGGCGTTCACGGGGTGGCGGCCCTGGCGCTCGGTACCGAGACCGTTTCTCCGGTGGACAAGATCGTCGGACCCGGCAATATCTACGTCACCTGCGCCAAGAAGGAGCTCTACGGGCGCGTGGACATCGATATGGTAGCCGGGCCGAGCGAGGTCCTGGTGATAGCCGACGGTTCAGTGGACACGAAACTGACGGCCGCCGACCTCCTGGCACAGGCGGAGCACGATGAGCATGCGCGGGCGCTCTGTGTGACATGGTCGGATCGTGTTGCCCGTTCGATACAGGAGTGGGTTGCAAGGCTCGTGAAAAACAGCCCCAGGCGCGCGATAGTCTCGGAAGCGCTGCGGCAAAACGGCCGTATTTACCTCGTTCGAAACGAGGAATGCGCGCTGGCGCTTGCAAACGCGGTTGCTCCCGAGCATCTGGAGCTCCATGTCTCCGAGCCGAACGCCATGGTTCAGGACGTACGGAACGCGGGGGCCGTTTTTATCGGGGCCAATTCCGCCGAAGCCTTCGGAGACTACATCAGCGGACCGAGTCACGTTCTCCCCACGGGCGGAACCGCGAGGTTTTTCTCGGTCCTGGGGGTGCACAGCTTTGTACGGTACAGTTCCTGTATCGAAATGTCGAAGAGAGGAGTAGAGGAGCTCGGCGGGCACGCGCGGACCATCGCGCGGGTCGAGGGCCTTGACGCCCATGCCGATTCGCTCTCATTCAGAATAAACGGGGATTGAACATGGATAAAACACGTTCTGCGCAGGTGCAAAGGAAAACGAGGGAAACGGAGATAGAGGTTACATTCGATCTCGACGGAACGGGTGTTTACAACGTGAATACCGGAATTCCCTTTTTCAACCATCTCCTCGAGCTCTTTTCAAAGCATGGAAGAATGGATCTCGAGATCCATGCCGAGGGCGATATAGAGGTCGACTTCCACCATCTCGTGGAGGATACCGGGATCGTCATGGGCGAGGCTTTCAGGAAGGCGATCGGAGACAAGAGGGGAATCAAACGATACGCGACCGTCTACGTCCCCATGGATGAAGCCCTTGTCAGGGTGTGCATCGATATATCGAACCGGCCCTTTCTCACCTATGAAGTTCCCCTTGAAGAACCGGTGATCATCCATTTCAACGCTCAGCTCATTGAGGAATTCTTCAGGGCCTTCGCCTTCAACGGGGGCCTCACCATGCACGTGGACGGCTTGCGGGGCAAAAACGCCCACCACGTTGTCGAGGCGGTTTTCAAGGCCTTCGGCGCCTGTCTTGGAGAGGCCGCCCGCATCGCTCATCCGGGGGATGACGTGCCCTCCACAAAGGGCGTTATCTGACCGTTCCGGCGGCTTCGAGGAAGAAACAGTGATTACCATTATCGATCTCGGCATCAGTAATATCAAATCTATAACGAGGGGATTCGCTACACAGGGGTTCCGTGTACGGGTGACAAGAGAACCCGACGACGTGCTGAACGCGGAAAAGCTCGTGCTTCCGGGCGTGGGAGCGTTTCCGAAGGCCATGGAGATAGTGAACGGCCTGGACCTGACTGATCCGATACGCGCGCACGCGGCCGCGGACAAGCCCCTTATCGGCGTGTGCCTCGGAATGCAGCTCCTTTTCGATGAGAGCAGCGAGCACGGCCGGACATCCGGGCTCGGGCTCGTAAGCGGCAGGGTCGTGCGGTTCCCCCGGGATCGTCCGGTTCCGCATATGGGGTGGAATGAACTTACGCAGACCGGAGACTGCGTTCTCTTTGACGGGATTACCGACCGGTCGGATTTCTACTTCGTGCATTCATATTATGCGGAAGCGGATAATAGATACGTAAAGGCCGTATGCGATCATTACGGTACGTTCACCGCGGTGGTGCAGAGGGGGAATATCTTCGGCACCCAGTTTCATCCGGAAAAGAGCCAGCGTGTCGGGCTCACGCTGTTACGGAATTTCGCCCTGATTTAGTGAGGACACACACCATGCTTTTCATACCCGCGCTGGACCTCATCAATGGAAGATGCGTACGTCTGGAACAGGGCGATTACACGAAGAAAACGAGTTACTCCGACGACCCGGTTCGGGTCGCCCGGTCCTTCCAGGAACAGGGGGCCCGGTATCTGCACATCGTGGACCTCGATGCCGCCGCGGACCCGGACCGTAACAACAGGGACGTCATTCGAAGGGTGGTTGAATCCGTTGATGTACCGGTGCAGGTCGGAGGAGGGATACGGAGCAGGGACGTTGTCCGCGAGCTCCTGGACGCGGGTGTATCGAGGCTCATTCTCGGAACGATTGTTGTAAAACAGCCCGACCTTGCCCGTGAGCTCGCGGAAGAGTTCGGTAAACGGCTGGCCGCGGGCATCGATTCTAGGGAAGGCCTGGTGAGGGTCTCGGGTTGGACCGAAGGGTCGGCGGTACGCGGGGTGGACCTCGGGAAGAAGGTGAAGGCGATGGGTTTCACCCTCATCGTTTATACGGACATAGGAAGGGACGGCATGCTTGCCGGACCGGATACGGCCGGGATCGCTCAGATGGCCAGGGAGACCGGTCTTCCCGTGATCGCGGCCGGAGGCATATCGAATATGAATGATATTCGGAAGATAGCTCACATAGAGACCGAGGGGGTCGTGGGTGTTATCTCCGGCAAGGCGATCTACGAGGGCACGCTGTCGGTGCGGGAAGCGGCCGCTTACCTACGGGAACGAAAAGAGGGAGCCTGATGTATACAGCGAATAACCCGGCGGGAAGGACGCGGTAACGAGGGAGCCGTCGTATGCTGAAAAAACGCATTATCCCCTGTCTCGACATCACCGAGGGAAGGGTGGTGAAGGGTATCAATTTCGTCAATATCAGGGACGCCGGAGATCCGGTCGAGTGGGCGCGGAGGTACGACGGCGAGGGCGCGGATGAACTCGTTTTTCTGGATATCACCGCGACGTCCGACAAGCGGGACATACTCATAAACGTGGTCGAAAAAGTATCAGACGAGCTATTCATACCCTTTACCGTGGGCGGCGGAATCCGCTCGGTGGAGGACATGCGGAAGATACTCAAGGCCGGAGCCGACAAGGTGTCGATAAACACGGCCGCGGTCCGCAATCCCGGGCTCATAAGCGAGGGCGCCCTGAATTACGGGTCCCAGTGCATAGTGGTGGCCATGGACGTGAAACGCGAGCCCGAGGGGTTCAGGGTTTACGTACGGGGCGGAAGAGAGAAGACCGACATCGAGGCCCTCGGGTGGTGCGGCAGGGCCGAGGACCTCGGGGCCGGTGAGCTCCTCGTCACGAGCATGGACAGGGACGGTACAAAGGACGGCTACGATGTGGAGCTCCTGCATGAAATAGCTTCCCGCGTCAACATTCCCGTTATCGCGTCGGGCGGGTGCGGTGAGCTTTCCCACCTCTACGACGCCCTGATCGACGGCGGCGCTTCGGCCGTACTCGCCGCCTCGATCTTCCACTACGGAGAGTTCACCATAGGGGAGACAAAAGACTACCTCGAAAAAAGGGGAGTTCCCGTCAGGAGGGGATGAAGCCAATCCCCGGATCCGGCGGTCTCGCGGGCATCGTAAATGAAAAAGAAGAACCTCATCGTTTTCGATATGGACGGTGTGCTCGTCGACGTGACGGGCTCCTACCGGGAGGTGACGCGCCGCACGGCGGCGATATATCTTCGGGATGTGATAACCGTCCCTGTTCAGGACGAGGAATTTATATCGCTTTCGCATGTCGCCGAGGTGAAACGAAGCGGCGGCCTCAATAATGACTGGGACCTCACCTCGGCGCTGATCAATGCCTTCCTGGCGGGCGGCCTCGATGGCGGTCTGGAGGGCGGAGGAGAAACGGGTGTAGGCCCGAGGAACGACCGGGATCTCCTGGAGGAAACCCGTCGTACCGTGGGCCGGATGGACCTTTCAGGGCTCGAGCGGGTTCTGAGTGAAAAAACGGTCGTGGAGCTTTTTTTCTCAAAGACGGATAAACGATCGCCCCTCCTGCTGGACAGGCAGGATGTGGGGAGCGGAAACCTCGTGAAGCGGATTTTCCAGGAGCTGTATCTCGGAAAGTCTTTATTCAGGGAGCTGTACGGCGATTCTCCTCTCTTCTACGATGGAGCGGGATACATCGACAGGGAGCGGCTGATCCCCCGCCTGGAGCATCTGCAGCGTCTTTCCCTCGCGCATACCCTCGCCATAGCCACGGGAAGGCCGGGTGTGGAGGCGCGGTACGCCCTGAACAGGTTCGGACTCGATCGACTTTTCAGCGGTCTTGTCAGCGAGGACGATGTCGTGGAAGCGGAACAGGAGGGCGAGCAGCGGCTGCGCAAGCCCCATCCCTTCTCCCTGGATGCCTGTATTTCCCGATGCGGGTACACGAAAGATGCCTCCATAAGCTACGTGGGCGATATGGTGGACGATATGAGGGCATCCCTGCGGGCCGGTATTTTTCCCGTGGGCTTCGTGGACCGGCAATCCGTAGGAGATGAGGAGGCCGACAACCAGATGCGGCGGCTCCGGGAGGGGGGCGCCCGGGCCGTGGTCAGAGATTTTGACGAGCTCCTCCGAATTTTCTTTTCATGAACGCGCAATAATGGGATATAATTAAAGCAAAAGATCGTATTTAATGGAGGCGTGTATGCGAATTTTCCTTTCGGTGGCCGTTTTTCTCCTGCTTCTCGTATGCGCGGTTCCCGGTTTTGCCGCGATAACCGTCATGTATATGAGCGGTGAATGCAGTGTCGACCTGCTCGGTACGGGTGAGTGGAAAAAGACCGCGATCGATATGGAGCTGAAAAAGAGCTCCGTTCTGAAAACGGGAGCATACGGTGAGATAGAGATCGATATAGAGGGTCAGACCATCTCGATCGGACCGAACAGGACAGCGCGCATAGGTGATTTGATCGGCAGTGTGGAAAAAAAGAAGAAGATGGGCTGGCTCAAGGGGCTTAAGAAATATACGGGCAGTGTGACCAGGGAAGAGGGCGAATGGTCGGAGACCGCGCTTGCCGGGGTTCGGGGGGCACCGAGTGAAGAGGAGGAGCTCGAGTGGTTTGATGATTCGGAAATGGAAATGGAAGACGATCCCATGGCGCGGGGTATCAACTGTTTCGAAGCCGGTGACTATTCAAAGGCGATCGAGGAGCTGACCGCGGTCGTGGATGAGGAAGGGGTGGACACGCGGGGCGGCGAGGCGGCCTATCTGCTCGGTCTCTCGTTCTTCAACGTCATGCGGTTCGAGGAGGCGGCCCGTTATCTCGAAGGACCCGCCCGGAAGCGGGAAGTCGGATTCTACGGCGCCGCCCTGCTTTACTACTCGGTGGCGCACTACTTCATGCAGAACTACGATACGGCGATCGACGGCCTCGTTGTCTTCACGGGCGACCTGTCGGATAATGAGCTTGCTCCCTACGCCCTGCTCATGCTCGGCAAGAGCTACAAGGATAAGGGCGATCCGAAGAGGGCCCGTCAGTTTTTCCTCAAGCTCGACGAATCCACGGGGCTGTACGACGCAGCGCAGGAAGAGCTGGAAGAGCTCTAGCCGCCGCTTGAAACCGGATAGGCTTCAGCCGAGGCTTCAGCCCGGAATGCCGGGAACCCGTACGGGACGCACTCCGGGGTCGGCGTTATTCGCAGAAAATCCGGCAGAGCTGCGCTATAATTTTTTTCTCCTTTTCGAAGATGTCCCGTATGCTCTCGGCAATGAAGCAGAGCCGGGATTCGTCCCCGGTCCGGTAAATGTTCAAAAAACCCTCGGCTGCGGCATCCCAGCGTTCGCTCAGCATTATGTATTCACCGCCGATCTTTTCGAGACATCCCAATCCACTGATTGGGCCCAATCCACTGATTGGGCGCGATCCCGTGATCGGGCCGGATCTCACGATCCGGCTGCCTTCCTTCAGGAAATTACCGTACATCCTTCGGAACGCACCCCCCCCCGTACCGCCGTTCTCGTGTATCGCCAGGTAGGCGTGGAGCGCGCTTCTCCTGAGGGTCCGGTCATCGAACGAATGCCATTCCTGAAGCTTCTTGCAGAAGAGCTCTATTCCGTTGAGCCCGATATTCGGAATGCATGGACAGCTCATTTTAGTGCATGTTTCCCGTATCGCCTCCACGACGATGTTCCTGTTGATCGTCCACATCCCGCTCAGGTCGAATGACAGCCACCGGTTGTCCGGAGAAAAATGTCCGCCGCTCGATCCGCGGGACCGCTCCAGGTCCCGCAGGCTTACGGTATGGAACCGGTTTTCGCCGCCGGGTTTTCCGCCGGACATGCCGTGCCGGTCCGATATGAATGCGACCCCCTCCTCGTCGTCCACACCGAATACCACGATCGAATACGGTCCGGAGTCCTTTTCTGCCGGCCCCGGGCAGCCGAGCAATTTCGCGTCAACATATACGATAACGGGGATATCGTTCAGGACCTGTGATCTGAGCTCTTGTTCCGCTCTCCCGGCGTCGTCCGTGGATTGTACCTCTATCGAAATCCCCAGGTTGCAGCCGAGGCTCTCCTCGAAATATCCGACACCCGTACGGCCGCTTATTAAAGGGAGGCCGTTCTCCTCCTGGTAGCTGAAAAAGAGGCCTGAGGCCATCCCGAACACCATTTCTTCGGTAAATGGGCTGCCCGCGTGGTTCAGAACCTGCCTGATCGAGGTGGAAACTGAGTGGTATCCCTCGAGAGGTTTGAAATCCTCAATAACGTGACGCATCAGACTCCCGGATTACTCAGGTCGGTCTTGTAAATGCTTAATAAAAACCATAACAGGGGAGGATATGCGAGTCCAATGGTATTTGGGGGCGGCACATTGAGATGATTTTACGTCAGTACAGGAGAAAAGCGGGTCACATTCCCTCTCTTAGTGCGGTAAGTAACGGGAGCTCGGCGCCGGACAGATACCGAATAAGTGCTCCGCCCGCAGTGGATATGTAGTCGATCTTTCCGGGGTCGGTAAATTTCGTAAAGGAAGTCACGGTATCGCCCCCTCCAGCGACGGTATAGGCACCGGAACGTTCTACCGCCTTCCAGAGCGCCATCGTCCCTTCGCTCGAAATATTTTCCTCGTATACCCCGGCCGGTCCGTTTATAAAAACGGTCCTTGCGTCTTTAACGACTTTAATATACTCGGCGATTGTCCGCGCCCCTATATCGAACAGGAGCCTATCAACGGGAAGATCATCCAGTGCCGCCACCGCCCTTATATTATCCAGCCTGTACGCGACATCACGGGGATAGCGAATTATTTCCCTGTACTTCTTAAGATATTCTTTCGCGTTCTCTATGAATTTTCCGTACCCTTTGTCGATGATGAGCTTCTCGGATGGCTCGCCGAGACAAATCCCGTCCGCCATCATGAAGATATGCCCGACCAGTCCGCTCGTCAGAATGCAATCGGCCGCCTTTTCGTCGAGCACCTTCCTGATCATGCCGAAAGCATCGCCCGCCCTGCTTCCACCAAGCATGAACATACAGGGCCTGCGTGGATTTTTTGTGATCGCATGGAGCGCGGCAAGCTCAGCCAGAAGCAGTCTCCCACCGTAGGAGGGTAAATGTTTCTGGAAGCCGACCATGGAGGGTGAACTGCGGTGGGCGGCGGAGAAGGCATCATTTACGTAGCAGTCGAAGAGCGGTGCGAGGCGCCGCACAAGGTAGACCGAGCCCATCTCGTCCGGTGTGAGATTCACACAATCCTCGAATGTCGATACCTCCTCGGTGAGGTACCGTAGGTTGTCGAGCAGAAGAACTTCCCCATTTTTTAATGATTTAATGCTTTCTACGGCTGCGGGGCCGGCGACGTCTTCGATGAAATGCACCGGCTTTCCGAGCAGGGCTGCGAGACGGTCCGCATGCTCGCTGAGGCTGATCAGGGAGGAATAATCGGTGGTATCGCCCTGATGGGCGATGAGCGTCAGTCTCGCACCCATGTCGGTGAGGTCTTTTATTGTGGGTACGCTCTTTCGTATTCTGTTGTCGTTTACGATCTTTCCTGTTTTTCGGTCTATCGGCGAGTTTATATCGACCCTGAGCAGTACCCTTTTCCCACCGAACTCACCCTCGTCAATGGAGCGAATACCGGGATTTCGTTTCATTATCTTCTATGCTCCTATTTGTTCATCCCGAGATACCTGTTGGTGAGTCCGACAGCTTCCATGCGGTCTTTCTGCATGGGGATCGCGGCTCGTATCGCGTCCATCGTTTCCGGTATGACCACGGCCTCCTGCGGTATATTTATGGAGAATATCAGGTCTTTGCCCGACAATGCGACCGACTCCTCCCAGATGCCGATTTCGTACATGTCGCCGCGCAGGTTGCCTCTATCGCGCGCGTAGCGGAAGAAAGCCGCGTTGGAGTTGAACCCGTCTTCGATTTTTACCACCATCATACGAGGGTGTGCCTTAAAGATGTTGATCGCGGAAGAAACTGAGATGCTCTTCTTCGGAGTCGCCACGATGCTGATGATGTGCCCGTGGGTCACCGGGGTATGGACCAGAACGCCGGTACACGGCACATGCGGCATGATGGTCATGAGATCAACGGCCTGGTGGCTCGGCACGGGATCTATCTTAAGCACGTTTGTGAGACCCCGGTGCGTGTCTCCGGGATCCGCGACCCGACGTATGATGGTGATGGCGGTTTTTTCCACGCCGACCTCCCGGTCGATGCAGTCTATGGCACGTATGAGCCCGGTGGTGTTGCAGGAGGTGAGCTTGAGAAAATCCTTTCCGATTCCCTTCTCGTAGTTCGCATACCCGTGGAAGAAAACGTCCACGATCTCGTTTTTCTCTCCACCCTGGAACACGGCCTTCTTTTTCTTTTGAATATAGAGCGTTTTGTTCT
>Ga0180432_10002871_pt1 | contig 25403 bp, 20 predicted proteins | sample SS_ome_10_FD_132414 | JGI IMG/M metagenome (GOLD analysis project Ga0180432, IMG submission 132414) | Hypersaline lake sediment archaeal communities from the Salton Sea, California, USA - SS_1_MS_2 metaG | ecosystem: Environmental > Aquatic > Non-marine Saline and Alkaline > Hypersaline >... | reverse complement strand
TGCCGGGTTTGCGGCGTTGTGTATTGCTTCCGCTTCGCCTACGGCTCAGCTCCAGCAATACACAACAGAACAGGTGGATAACTCTCTAATCGAGTGTGGTACATAATTCGGGGTCAGATCAGCTGCATTAGCTGCTGAAGCAATTCGTAACACAATCAGCGGTGTTACATTTATAACACTCTAATATTGGCGCAAGCGCAGGTAGTTTGCTTTTGTGCTCTTTCTACCTCTTTATTTTATGCCGTAAGGTCCTCAAGAACTTTATCAAGAGCAACATCTAATCGCCCATTGAGGTCATAATGACCTTCGGTAAGTTTCCGGCGAACATCAAGGACTTTTTCACCGCGAACCTCCGGAAGAGAAGCAATCTTTTTTAACACCTGGCCTATAGGTGTAGTATTGACATTTTCAAGAATCTGCTCCATAAGCAAATCCTCATCAAGAACATCGTTTTTATTGATACGCCCGGCTTGTTGACTTTGGTCACCAAAAGGACATCTGGAATCATAATCCGACATTATATTTCAACTACCTTGCACTACAAGCTGCCGATGACGAAACCATCCTTAATTTTCGTCTGAAAGCCATAACCACTATATATTGTGTACCCCACAAATCCCTTCTGAGGTCCAAAGCACTCTTACAATACTAATATCGACAGGAGCGGCTCGAAAACTTTAGAAAAGTTTGACTTTTACCTAAGCCACACATAAGAAAACAGTTACATAAAATTTAAGGCAAAATACGGCTTATCAGCGTCAAAAAAATGCTTTTTAAAAATTCGATTTCTATGTAAAAATAGGCTATAAACGTCTAACTGGGGAAAATGGGTAATATACTATATATAGTGTTTGGCAAAAATGTTAAAAAACACAATGCAACTGGGGTAAGTCCGGGGTTTCTAATAATAATATTTGAAGTCCATATCAACCTTCCACATATCAGCCACGCCCTTTTTAGGCGTCAGGGTTATCCGTGTACACTGTAAATTAGCCCAGCGAAGCTGGATGGCAGAGAGAAACTGGGCAAATGTTGCTATGCGAACTTCTTTGAGAACCACCTTGGCGCCCTGGCTTTTCTGCCCGCCGGAAACCATTACAGGCAGTGAACTCATCGTGTAATCGCTTGACGATATTCTGAACATGCCGGCAAACCTGTCAACCTCATAGGTATAATCAAATTTGGTACCGTTCTTATTCGGGTCGGCAGAGTCCAGTCGGCCGGGGTCAAGAGCCAGAATCTCGTCTATGGTCTTTTCGGCTCTGATATACTGCTTCTTCCCATCCTGCCACATCTCTTGCGCCCGGGGTGTATATACAGTCCCAACCAACAACGGCCACAACGCCACTACCACAGGAACGAGTACGTAATACAAAATCGGGTTCTTATATACATCCTTCATAAAGTTTTTCCTCATTTTGACGCAATCGCTATTCGGAAATTATCACGACCACCTTTTGACTCGATACTTTCCCTCGAACTCTCCAGTCCGTTTTGTTCAAGTGCTTTGAGCAGTTCAATCGTCATTGCCCGGCTGAAGGTACTGCCCTGCAGGCTGATATTCTTGTCGGTAATTGATATCGAGTCTACCTGTAACTTCGTCTTTTTTGCACATTGGTTAAAAGCGGTTAGTACCAGGGTCAATTTTGCCGATATCGTTTTCTCCCCTTTTGCGCCGAGCTTGCCGCTTTGAACATTTTTAATGCGTCTTAATTCCCCGCCGAGTTTATCTGCGACGGATTTGGCCTTGGACGGCGGCTCCCTGCCTAACATCACCGCAGAGTATTGCGTAGCAAGTTTTTCGCGAAGCATCCGACGTTCCTTATTCCTCTGCAATAAAGGCTTTTGAAAATACACGCCCAGAGCAAGCAACAGAACAGTAACAGATATACTCAGGAACTTAAGGGTCTTTTGCAGCCGCATCTTTTTGCCCTCAAAGGGGCTGAAATCATTGCGGAAATTCACAGTTTGCGTTTTTTCCAGACAAGTCAAGGCCGCCCCGAAGGCAATCGCAAAATCAACCATATCAGCACAATCAGTCAGTGCCTGTGATGAGGCAGCGGCGGCTTCGGCCAAATCTATTTCTTCGGCTTTAATGCCCAGCTTTTCGCCAAGCTGTAGAAAGTTTACAGAATCGGCAGAGTCAAAAACTATAAGATTGTTTATCGGCTCGGTGGTTTTGGCCAGAGTGATGCTTACCGGTGCTTCTCTTGCGAGCAGTTCAGCTCTGTCCTGTGCCGGGCCGAGGAGAAATGTCCTTATATCAACAGGACCGGCAGAAGAAAGCTGCTGTGAATCTGCAAAAACGAGAAAATAACCATTGCAGCCCGAAAGGAAACTAAAAAAAGCCCCGCCCTGCTGAGAGTCGGGCAAAGATATATTCCGGCTGATAAATCTTGACAAACAATGAACATCCGGCTCCATTGTTACAGGGTCAATATTATTGCTCTGCAAAGAACCAAGGGTTTCCATGAGCATTTTCTTCTGCGCGGTAAAAATGGTCAGTTCGGAGCCGGTTTCGTCACTTGAATTTATATTAAAAGCTATCGCCACATCGCTTATATCCGCTGCAATAGCCTCTTCGGTATCGAACCTGATGGTCGCAGAGATTCGTTTGAGGTCGTCAAACTCACTGTGCAGGTTATGCTGCATAAACATTGCACAGTCCAAAGCCACTCCTACCTCGGAAAATTTCAATTCCCTCTCAAGACAACCCTGGGCAATAAGATTGGCCAGCGTCTGCTGTTTTTGCTCTTCGCTTTTATCGACACAAACGCTAAAGCAGCCCAGAACACTTCTGTCGCGGCCCTGCGAACCAAGACAGACCACGGTTGCTCTTTCTTTGCCAAGATAAATGCCCAAATAATTCTGACTTTCCACTTTAGCATACTCCTACATTATATTGCGCCTACTATGATGCGTATTTGTGCTATACACAACAGGCTCCTTAAAATCTTACACTCATCCAAATACTACGGCAATCAGCTTTATTTCGTCGCCTTTTCTTTTCACTGCTATAACTGCCGAGGCCTTTGCCATTCCACTTACCGCAGTTACTTTTATCGTAAAAAAAGTGCTTTTCGTTACAATATATTTTTCACACTCCTTAATCGAATCAGAATATCTCAGCAGTGTTTGCCTGAATTCCTCTATATTCTTAAAAGGCTCCAGTCGCCGCAGCTGTATGATTTCTTCAGCAATTTCCTGGGCGTCACCTCCGAAAGTAAAGGCCGCTTCCAGCACCTGCCGGGGTGCGGTATTAATATTAACCTTGCTTGAGCCCCACACCGCCATATATTTCAGGGCTGATTCTTTTCGGCTCTCGCTCTCTATTGTCGGTCTGGCAAGTATATCGGTATCGATAAGAGAGCTGTGAAAAAGCTTCGCAAAATCACTTATCTGCACAGCAGCAGGTATAACCGTTGTTGTTGTTTTTCTTCTTCTGGTTGCCCTCGTCCTTCTGCCGCCCCTCCTGCTGCTAGCTACCGCTCTTCTCTCGGTCTTCTTTATTTCTTTGAATTCAAGCTTGAAGGGCTTTATTGAACTTATCTCCTTTAGCTCCTTTTTTAACGAATCGATTTGTGCCTCATTGACATCCATCCATTCACAGAAGGTGGTGAACGCCGCCTCGGCCTCACGCTCTACTTTCTTATTGTCAAGCAGCATCCAGCCGATTGGATATTTTGCGTTTTCGTCCTCAATTTCAATTCTGACGGTGGCTGAACCAATCTCGAATTCCATCGGCTCAACCAACAACGGCCAGGCCGGGCCATAAGGTCCGGGCACCGAATTGGGTTCGTTATAATCGGCCACATCGTTAATATCGTTAACATCATCCAAACTGTAAAAATCATTACCATCATTTACATTATTGATGTCATTGGCATCACGCAACCTGTTCCTTTTATAGGCAGACTCATTGTCCGAGAAATCACTTTTAGCCGCCCACTCAGCCAACAACTCCTGGTACTCAACGTCATCAAGGGCAAATAAATCGGAAAAATCCGGCTCATTTGGGCGGTTGACAAGGTTCGGGTCAACCATCTGCAATCTGGTAAGTGAGTATTTCACCGCCGATTCCCGCCCATAGCAGGCAATCTGATAATCTATCATATAACGGTTGCGGTGACGCTGGGCAAAAAGCCGGCTGCTTAAAAGATAACCAAGTGTCGCAAGGACCACCAGCAGCACTAATGTTACCAAGAGCACTATGCCTGAACGGCTTCGATGCTTAAAACGGTTTTTCACACTTTCATCGCACATCTTTAAGTTCTTTAAGTTCTTTTTTGTCATCCGGCCTTACATCATTAGGCTCTTTTTTATCTTCTGGCTTTACATCATTAGGTTCTTCTTTAGGCTCTATTTCAACGTCGTTCGTGTCCTCTATCTTTGGTATTATGAACCTGAGCTTTCTTGTCCTGTCAATAGCTATATTCCGCGTGATTATTTCCTCCTCAGGCACATCCAGAGCACCACTGAGCGACTCAGCAGGCTCGGCAAAAGAAATCGCTATCACAACACCTACAGGCAATTTGCCGGACGTCCATTTATCCAGTAACCTCTCGCCGCTGGGGACCTGTATCCTGAACAAAGTCAGGCCGCTGCAAATGGGGATAAAAGAATAGGTCTTTTCCACGCTCCGTCTTTGTTCGTCAAGCAGTTTATCTTCCAGCATCATACCGCTGTGACTGCGGTACAAAACAAGACCCTCGGTTTCACTTTCAAAATCGTAACCGCTCTGCCAGACAATTTCTTCGAACGTCTGCTTTCTGTTCCTGTTGTTATAAATAGTTTTTGTAATTGTCAGCTTGGCGGATGGGTAACCTTCGGTAACTTTATTTTCAATGGTAATTGTCGTGTCTGCACTGTGTGTAATTACCCTGTCGAGGTCTTCGGCGATACGCTGGAGGACTTCGTTGGGTACCCGCAGGCCCTCAAGCTTATTCGTAATTGCTATCGCCGATCGCTCAGCACGGTTATAAATCCCCAGCACTGTAACCATAATCATCGCCCCTATCACCAGGGCCGCAAGAACCTCAGCTAATGTAAAAGCCCTCTCGTGGCTGCGCATTTTATAAGAAATATTATTCATCTCAATTAAGTGATATCTCTCTTTTCAAAAATTCTTCTATAACGACTACCAACACTCATTCATAAATCTCTCCAATTCTTCCCATTCCATCGGCGGCAGCCTGCCATACTGCTCAAGATAGCAAAAAGCTCTTTCACAGAACGGCAAACTGTCACAATCTACGAGCGGCTCATCAGGTTTAGGCTCCTCACCAGGTTCGGGCTCCTCATCTGGGCCGGGTTTCTTATCCGGTCCTCCTAAAGTTTGCCTGGCCAGAAGCTTTCGCTCTAAAACCTTCGCCAATTCCGCTTTTGTCAAAGCAGTCAGCCAGTGCGTTAATTCCACCTTTTGTTCGGCACCTTCTGCATCAGTATATTCTGCCGAGCAAACCGCCTGCAGCCACATTGCCGAAGTAAGCGGCTCATAAAACGTCTCAACGGTCGTCTGCCACTGGATTGCCGAGTACTTTTCACTGATGCCGAACTCAACCATCTCTTTAGCCGAGCTTTTCGCAAGAAGTTTTTCCATATTATTGCGGGCAACCTCAAAAGCCTGCATCTGCAGCATCGAATCCGACGCCGAGGCGATACTGCGGTTGATAACGACCAGCACGCTCGTACATATAAACGCCAATATAATCAAAGCCACCAATGCTTCGGCCAGGCTAAAAGCCCTGCGTTGAGCAGGTATCCTTTGCGAGCCGCCCCTGTCGATGAACAAATTTCTTTTAAAACAAAATTTCATCTTTAGCCTTCGGTACTTCAAAAGCAACATCGCCTTGTTTAAGCACAACCATTCTGTTCATCCGGTTGACCACTACCGAATACGGCTGCTGCTCCTTATCGAAGAAAACAATTTTCCCGCCATATTGCCAGCCCGAATGTCCAGCCCTGAATTTCGCTATGTCGCTGTCGGTATAGTCCAAATCGTCAAACAAAACATAAACCGCGATACAGTTGTCGCTGAAATTATTTTGAACTATAATGTCCTCCTCCATAACGTCAAACAAGTCAGCTGTTGTAATCCGGCGCATCAAGTAGCTCTGCTCCATCAAATCGATAATGACCTCATATCTTCTATCGCTTTCTGCCGCTGCATTTGCTGCCATTTGCATCGCCGAGACAAACTCCTGAATCTGTGCCCTGAACCTGTCTCTACCGAGCAAACCGAAAAGACGCACCTGCACAAGAAGCACAAACATCGAAACTATCACGATAACCACTATCAACTCGGCGACCGTAAAGCCGCATTCTCTGCCGGCGCCGGTCCTTAGCATACAGTTTTTAGCATATCCGGTATGCCTTGCTTTGTATTGGCTATCTGCCATCATCAATCTACCGTCTTGTTCGGGCTATACGCCGTCTGCTGTTCTTTCTTAGAAGGCATCCGTACTGAGCAGGTCCTTAGCATAGCTCTCACCGCCCTCTTCCTTATCGGCGCCATAACTTATGATTACAAATTCCTTACCGCTCGGAGGAAAACGCTCATAGATAAATTCCTCTCCCCAGGCATCTTTGGGAATTTCCGTGGTTTCAAGATAGCCGCCCGGCGGATAACTTATAACATCGCTTGGCTGCTCGATAAGCTCCTGGAGCCCCAGTTCCTCCGAAGGGTATCGGCCGGTGTCCATATAAAACTGGTTGACCAGAGTATGAAGCTCCTTCAGGTTGGCCTTGGTCGTTGTTACACGCGCCTGGTCTATCTTGTCAGAGACCTTCTTGGCAACCAGACCGAAGAGCAGACCGAGGATAATCAGCACAGCCATCAACTCAACCATCGTGAAACCTTTTCTCTTTCTACTTGTCCGTTTTGTTCCTGCCATATCAAAAACTCCTTATTAATCGTTCAAATTTTAACCGCTGAAATTTCCAGCATCGGCAATATCGTCGCATAGGCAATCAAACCGACTATTGTGGCCATAACAATTATAATAATCGGCTCAATCGCAGCACTGAGCCGTTCAATAACTACGTCGGTCGAGGACTCAAGGTTGTCGCTGATATTTTTGAGCATTGTCTCCAATTCCCCGCTTTTTTCTCCCACAGTAACCATATGGGCGATGGCAGGGTCGATTACACCGCTGTCCCGAAGCGGCGTTGCGATATCGGCACCGGCAAGAATCCTTTCACGCGCCTGACTGACGGCCTGTTTCATAAGAGCGTTACCGGTCACTTCAGAGACCACCCGAAGTGATTCGGCCATCGAAAGACCCGAACCGAGAAGCGTCGAAAGCGTCGAAGCAAAACGCGAAACAACCCGCTGTTTTATAAGAGGCCCGAACAACGGAAGAGCCAACAAAATCCTGTCGCGCAAATACGCACCACGTACCGTGCTGAAAAAACGCTTAAGAGACCAGCCAATCAAAAATATTACCAGAATAATCACCAGCAGCCACCAGCTCCTCAACACATAACCGACGTTCATCAACTGTTTGGTAATCCAGGGCAGCTCTTGGCCGGTCTTGACGATTTGTTCGCCTATCTTCGGAATTACCGCAATCGTCAAAATCAGAATCACTGCAAGGCAAAAAACAATAAGAATAGCAGGATACACCATTGCCGTGATGACCTTGGATTCGACCTTCTGGCGTTTCTCCATAAAGCCCGCTATAGTTGAAAAATTGCCCCCCAAAGAGCCTGTAACCTCACCTACACGCACCATACTTACATATATAACGTCAAAATAATCACTGTAATCTTTTAAGGCGTCGGTGAACGATTCGCCGCTGATAACACGGTCGCGAATATCGACAAGTGCGTTTTTGAACTGCACATCGGAACTTTGCAGCGTAAGCACCGAAAGCGCTTCGGTCAGCTTAATACCCGAATTAAGCAAAGTGGCCATTTGTTTGGTAAAATCTATCATCTGGCTCTTTCTGCCCTTTTTGAAAATCGAAAATAATGCGCTCCTGCTTTCTTCCCTGCTGCTGGCCTGGCTAATCGATGTAGGATGGACGCCCCGCACCCTTAATTGTTTCCGTGCGGCATAAGCGCTCTCGGCGGTAACATTTCCCTTGCTTTTTTTACCGCCTGCTGCTATCGCTGTATAATGATATCTTGGCATCGCCTGCTGCCCATTGTCAATAATAAATGTTAAATGTTACATAATGTCAGCCTGCGTAACCCTTAATACTTCTGAGATTGTCGTTGTTCCCGCAAGCACTTTCCTGGCCCCGTCCATTCGCAGCGTCTGCAGCCCTGCATTAAGAGCCACTTTCTTTATAACGCCGGCGCTCTGCCTTTTGTATATCAGCTCCTGAATTTCCTCGCTAATCAGCATCAGTTCATAAACTCCGGTTCGGCCCCGATAGCCGGTCTGAAAACATCTGTCACATCCTGCACCGATAAAGAATTTGCCGTCCTGCTGTTCCGAAGAGGACAGTACCGCCTCGGGAGCGGCCAATCCAAGCTCCCTCAACTCGCGGGCAGTAGGTTCATACTTCTGCCGGCAGTCCGGGCAAACTTTTCGAACCAGTCGTTGGGCCATTATCGCAATCAGAGATGAGCTTACCAGATACGGCTCAACACCTAAATCTAAAAGCCGGCTGACAGCGCCTGCGGCGTCGTTGGTGTGCAGCGTACTAAAAACCAAATGCCCCGTCAGCGACGATTGTATCGCCATACGGGCCGTCTCAATATCACGGACCTCGCCAACCATTATTACATCGGGGTCCTGACGAAGAACATGCCTAAGTGACGTGGCGAAAGTCATCCCTTTCTTGCTGGCGACCTGCATCTGGCTTATGCCTTCGAGTTGATACTCGATAGGGTCTTCTATGGTCATAATATTTTTTTCAGCCGAATTTAGCCGGTTAAGGCAGGCGTAAAGAGTAGTGCTCTTGCCGCTTCCAGTCGGGCCGGTAACGAAAATAACCCCGTGTGTCCGCCCGAGAAGAGAATCGAATTTCTTCAAATCTTCCTCCCACAAACCCAGTTCGTTCAGCCCGTAAAGAGCGGTGCTTTTATCCAGCAGCCTCAATACGCTGCGTTCGCCATAGCTTGTCGGCACCGTGCTGACACGTAAATCCACCTCACGCTGTCCCAGCCGAACACTGCATCGGCCGTCCTGTGGCATCCGACGCTCCGCAATATCCATACCCGCCATAACCTTGATACGAGAAATAATCAACGGCAAAACGTTCCTGTTCAAGCTCAGTGTGTCATACAAAATACCGTCGATACGGTAGCGAATCTGAATCTTTGCTTCATACGGATGAACGTGAATATCGCTGGCCCGCAATTGAAGCGCCCGAAAAAGAATATCATTAACCAGCCTAATAACCGGTGGGCGATTAACAACATCAAGCAGGTCGTCCGAGCTTGAAACTTCATCGACAAGCTGGTCGAGATTTTGCGAATCAAGCTCCTCAGCCACCTCTTCGATAACGGTTGTCCTCTGCTCATAGGCAATATCTATTACAGCGGTGATGGACGTGCGCGTCGCTATCGCCGCCCTTACCGGCATACCTATCATCTTGGAAACATTGTCCAGAACATTCACATCCAGCGGCTTTGACAATACTACCGTAAGCTCACCGTTCACAGACTTCTCACTGATTATCCCGATAAGATAGTGGTGCTGAGCATAAGTTGCCGGAACTGCTTCCACGAATTCGGCAGGGACATCTTTGGCCTGTATATCAGCCAGAAATTCCTGGCCGAGAGCAGCGGCAAAGAGCTTCAGAACCTCTTCTTCGGTAAAGTACGGACAGCGAAGAAGTGCCTCGTCAAGACGGTCGCCGCTTGTGTCATTCTTGAAAAATTCAGCCAGTTTTTCTGCGTCAACAAAACCTGTGCGCTTAGCTGTTTGTATCAATAAATCTTTCATTTAACTTGCTGATATTTAATCCGCCGAAGGCGGCTGGCTTTTGATTTATTAACCACTATTCTATTAATACTACCGAATAGCTACTTTATTTCAAGAACTTTCAGCGGGTCCATCGGCTTGGGCTTGAAACCGGGCCACTCCTCGTACTCCTGCATCTCAGTTTCATATTTCTCAAACGTTGCACGGTTTTTCTTGGATATTCTTATTATATCGGAGTCTTCCGTAATTTCTTCGCTTGGTCTTAAAATATGGGCTTTAACAAAGACATAAAGCCTGCTCTGGTCATCGGTATTATTAACACTTCTAAATAATCCTCCGACAATAGGAATATCACCAAGGATAGGGACCTTTGTTCCGCCTTTGCTCTGACTTAGCTTCTCCAGTCCGCCGAGTATTATAGTAGTACCGTCGGGAACAGTTACAGTTGTATCAACTTTACTGGTTATTGTATCAGGCGGTGTTGGAATTGTTCTCTCTGTATCTCCATCCTTAACCGTTGTATCTTTCGGAGGGCGAAAATCCGTACGATTCAAAGTTACTTTAAGACGCAGCAAATCGCCTTCGCTTATATGAGGTTCAATATCAAGCGTTATGCCTGCATCGTAACTTTCAAAATTCACTTTGGAAACCTGAAATGATGTTCCAGGCTCTGTTCCCGGTACAAAGCTCGATTCCTCTCTGACAATATACTTTTTCTCCTGGGCTTCAATTGTCCCTACCTCATTGTCGTTAACAAGCAGTTTAGGCCTGGCAAGAACTCGTCCAAATCCTTTCTCTTCCATAACTTCTAATAATGCCTGAACATGCTCATCTGCATAAAATCCCGAACCTCCTGCAGCAGTGGAGGTTACTTCAGCAACTTGCTTACTGGGGAAAGGTGTTAGAAGGGATGTGAGCTTTTCCATGCTGCCGCCGGGTGCGAGTGTTGGAAATTTCGAAACCAGGTCAAGGTTAAAGGTGAACATGTCGTTTTTGGTGACTTCCACAAGTGTAACGTCAATAAGCACCTGAGGCCTTCGCTTATCCAAATGCTGTATAAGATTCTCTATCCACTGCTGGTTCTTCTTACTCGCATAGACAATTATTGAGAAAGTATTTTTATCGGGAATAATGATGATTTGTTCTTCTGTTTTGCTCTTCACTGTTTTTTCGACGATTTTGCCGCTTTTGTCTTCCTTGGTGGTGGTTTCCAGAACAAGCTGGTTCAGCACATCGGCAAGTTCTTCAGGGTCCTGGTTTTCCAGTGGGTAAACAACGTAGGGAATCGAGGCCTGCTCCGGCTCAACGTCCACATAGCCGATAATCACAGCTATCTGAGCGTGCTGCTCGGTCGTTGCATTAACCAAAAGCGAATTCGTCGATTCAATTAATACTACCTGCGGCTCTTCCGTAAGGGGCTCTTCCGCCGCTGCACTGGTTGTCGGAGCGGCGGGCTTGCTGGGGGCGGCCCTGCCCGTTCTGGCAGTGGTGGTGCGGCTGCGCTGGGTGCTTGTCGTCCTGGCGCCGCCGCTGATTATGCCAAGTGCTCCCAGCTTCTCCATCACCTCCTCGGCGCCGACAAACTGTATCTCGTATAGTCGCAGAGTCCGAAGGTCCTGCTGCTCGACATCGAGCGTATCTATCAATGCTTCAACCATATTCAACTGCTCATCAAGACCTATCATCAGGACACGGTTTGTTCTTTCGTCCGTATCGAGATACACGGTGGGCTTCGTGGGTTCGGCGGCAGTCGGGGTGGGTGGTTTCGCAGTAGCTCTACGCCCTCTTGGCGGCTTCGGCGCTGGTTTTGCCGGCGCTGCAGAAACAGTAATCGATACTGTCCCAAGCTCATCGGCGAGCGCCTTTACTTTCGGTACGAGCTTCTCTGCAACGGTATATCTTAACTGCCGGAACCTGAATTGTTTCTTCCTGCCCGGCTTGTCTATCATTTGCAAAAGCTCCTCGATTCGTCCCATACGATAGGCAAAACCGGTTACGATAAGTGTTTTCGCCTCCGAAAGCGATGTGTTAATGTTTACGCCGAGCCCCATACTATCCAAAAGGTTCTTTGCACTGGTTGTATCAATATGCTCAAGCCTGAATATACGGGTTATAATTACATCCCCAAGACGGGGCTGACCTGTTTCGTCGCCCACAAAAGTCGGGTCAATCGCCGCAGCCTCCGCCGCAGGCACTATCGTTACCAAATTGACCTTACGGGCCATCACAAAACCCTTGAACTTCAGCACCGATTCAAGCAGAGGATACAAATCCTTTACCTTGATAGGCCCTCGAAGTTTCAGCGTTACAGTCCCTTTGACTTTGACAGGGTCGTACATATAGTCCAGCTCTAAATACTCACCGACCAAACGCATTAAATCAACGATATTAAGCTGCTCGGGTAAATCCAGGTCAAGCTCAAGGTCTTTCTCCGCAATTCGGCCGTAATTCGGGTCATACGAACGCTGAGTATAATCCATCTCTGTAACTTCAGCCGGCACCCCTTTTTCATCCACCACCGGTTCAATAAAGACTCTTTCGGATTTAAGGGGCTCAGCTTTGGGTCCCTTTTGCAAAGCCGCTTCCCTGGCAGCATCTCTGGCTCGCTGGATTCGCTGGAGCCTTTCCGCCGGTTTCACCGGCTCAGCAAACTTTTTACTCTCTTTTTCCTCCTTTTTTTCTGCATCGGCCAGTAAATCAAGAAGCCTGCCAAAAGGTTCATTGGCTTCGGCCTCGGCTGGCTTTGCTGCCGGCTGTGCTTCTGGGATTTCACTGGCAATCGGCTCAGCTATCTTAGGTTCGCCGGGCCTGCTTAGCCTGGTCGGCGGAGCAGCTTTGACACCGGCTTTTTGTAGTTTTTCAATCGCAGCAACAATCCTTTCAAACTGCCCTGCCTCTGCAACAGCAATAACAGAACCGTTGTGAATATCTATAATCGCTCTTTCCTTGCCGCCGTCTTCCGCCACCTCAGTGAAGCTCCCGATTGACACGTCACCGAGCTCTGCGGCAATTTGCTCATTCGAAGGAATTTGCTCCGCTTTGGAAGCCGTTGAAATCGTCTTGATAACAAACGGCTCTTTGCTGTCAACAAGTTTCAATATAGCACTTACTTTGATTAGCTCACCACGCTTGGCTGTTACTAAAAGCGTATTACTCTTGGGAAGTTGCGAAACTGTGCCTATCTGGGCCTCTGTAAGAAACTTTTTACCCTGCTCACCTGTTATGTTTTTTAGCGGGAAAACCCTGTATCGAGCCAGTTCAGACGCATTGGCCGACCTAACAGCATAAGCATAACCACAGTGAAAAAAGACTGTTAACACAAAAAAAGCGATAAAGGCCCTACAATAAAAGCGGCCTCGAAATTCTCCTTCTCTTGCCATAATTACTCCATTGCTTCCGCAATCCATTCTGCCGGCTGCCCAACTATCTCGATTGTATCTGAACTTTTTGTCATAAGCCCCACAATGACAACCCTTTACAAACAAATAAATTTCTATATATACCCATTTACCAGGCACTTCGGCTTAAAAACTCTAAAAACTGCCGCCTGAATGAATAAATTCGGCCAAATCCAGTGCCTTCTACACTAAATCAGACATAAAAAACGCCCAAAAGTTCCACATTTTCAGGCAGGATTTCCCTCTTTATTGACAAAAAACCAAAAAAATTGCAAAATCTCAATAAAAACAGACAGATACTGCCCCGATATACCACAAAAGTAAATTTCTACGGGTTGAAACCTGTAGTATTGCGGTGGAAGAATAAATGGAAAAAGCCACTTAACAGTCGAAAAATGCAGATTAGGGAAAAATCTCATACATTCGACAATGCTTGTTTTTCCAAAAAAGGCAGCCATCGATGCTTTAATTATCAATTATCACGTAACCAATAAGGGCTGAAACCAATTTCCAATTGCTGCCGGACTAATCTTTACTTTGCTTTTCGACTTCTGCGGCGTGGGCTTCTTCGTATTTTAGATGTGGCTGCTTTGGCTCTGTTTGGGTCCGGACTGAGCTGGCTTTCCCGTAACTTTTGGCCTAAATTGTCCAGCTTCTTCGCCTCGTCAGGCCCTATTCGTGAAGGTCTTGAACCGGGAATAATCTTATCCCTTAACAACGCCGTTGCCTTATTAAGCTCTTCCAAACTTCCGCTGTCTAAGCCCATACCAGGCAGGTAGGTACCTATACCAGGCAGGTCGCCACTTAGTTCGTTCATAAGCAGTTCTCTCATTCTCATCATTTCTTCTTTTTTTTCCTCGCTTAGTTGCCCAAGTCTGCCCTTGGAAGTACTGGAAGGAATATCACCTAAAGCCGTCTTTAATAATTCGTCCTTTATAATTTGCTCAGGAGACCTGCTGCTCGCAGCGGCGGCGCCTGGCATTCCTGAATCAGATATAATTGAATTTTGACCGGTCTCGGCAGGAGATGAAGCCCCCTTTAGAAGATTAATGTGCTTCTTTCTTACCGGTGTAAGTTCAATACTTTTTTTGCCGTCGTTAACCATCACAGAGCCGTCTTTTACCTGCTCGATAAGCAAATGCCCCACTTCGCTGTTTTGTCTGACCCAGCTATAGCCGCTGCCGGGCTGATTTATCAAAGCCATCGACCTATTCGGGTCTGATGCATGAAAACTCGTGCCTATAAGAGAAAATTTAACCGAAACGCTCTTTGGGCTGGGCTTACTGCCTCTTCGAGCCCTCCTGGGGACCTTTGAACGGGAAACAGGTGCAGCAGGAGGATTCAGATACAGCGCAAAGGCCTTTGCCTGCTTTGTGAGCGGAGAAATCTGGTCCTTGGAGGCCTTCGACCTGGCCCGGCTCGAATCTGTGAGAAACTTTTCGACTGCGCTGGGAGAATTAAGAAATTTCTCGGCCTCTTCATTGCCTCCGGCACCAAAAAACACCGGAAAAACGACAACAGCCGACGCCAAAAGCACCGCTATAATACTTGTTATTCGCAATGTCTCTATCATATCTTTATTCCGACTTCCTTTTTATTCGACACCGCAGGGGCTTTTTTGTTCCCTGAAATAAATACATCGTTTGAAATTAAACTGTTCTAAAATAAAATTTAACTCAAAGAACTATTTTTTCAGTAACAAATATGTCATCATTGTAACTCCCAGGCATATCATAAAGATTCCGGTAATCAGATGGAGCCTTTTCAGTCTTAGCTGTCGCCATTGCTCAATCCGTGCCGGCGTGGTAAGACCGAACCCCACCCCCAGGGTAATAATTATAAACGGCAAAACAAATATGAAGTTGTATAAAACCAGCAGACAAACCGCCTGTGTCCGGGTCGCCGTATCACTGAGCATGCCAATAATCACTACATAAGGCCCGGACGTGCACGGCAGCAGAAAAACGCTCACCAGACACCCGATTATAAAAGCGCTGGGCACCGAGGTAACGCCTGAGGTAATCCGTTTCAGTCGCGGTCGCCAGGATTGGGGCACCTCGATGTTCGCCCCAACACCATACCAAAAATAATCTTTCGTATTCCACAGACCTATCAGAATAGCCAAAATACTCACGGCAAAATAAATATATCGCTGCAGGCCGGCTATCCGAATAGTGTAAAAAAGCCCAAAACCCATCAGAAGATAGCAGATGAAGGTGGCAGCCGTAAAGGCAAGACCAGCCTGGATAACATTCTTTCGCTTTGCAGTTTTTGAAATCACCAGCATTGACCCAAGTAAAAGCGCCAGAACTCCGAAGGCACAAGGGTTAACGGCATCCACCGCTGAAGCTCCGATTACCGCAGGAAGAGTTAATCGGTTCTTTATGCTTCCTGTCTCATTTCCATTTTCGGAAACGTGATTAAGGGGAGAAGGCTTCTCAGAACCAACGGCAGAGCGAATTGCCCGTTCGATTTCATCCATCGTTTCGATGCTGCTGCCCTGAAAGCCCTTATCAGCTACAAAAATTGCCGGCGTTCCTTCTTCACGAATCTCTTCGGCATCATAGGCCGCCACAAAACGCATAAGCAAATTTGCATTTTCCGGTGAATGTATTTCGTATCGGCTGATTACAACAGGATAGTTCGGCTCAATCCGCTCTGCTAAGAAATCGTCAATCTCCACACAGGAAGGACAACCCGCTTCATAAAAGTAAAGTATCTCAACATCAGCAGGGGCGGCCCCGGCAAAAACTGGTGCGGCAAACAACAAAGAAAATAACATTACCGTAACAGCCAAATGAAATATCGTGCCGCTGGGGTTACTCTGAACCATTTTACACCTTTCCAAAAACAACACGTCATCTCTCGTATTACCACCTGCAGCCGGTAAAACCAGCGTCAGACTGTTATTTGAAAAGCCCCTTCATCAGGCACCAAAAACAGCCGTTAAGTCACGGGGAACCGGTCCTGCCGCCTCCTTCACTGGATAAGCCAGGTCACCTAAAACACTTCATTTAAGCCATAAACAAAGTTAAACTGCCATAGCATACGCCCGGTTAGTTCAACGGGGGTAATTCGTTACTTTTACTTGAATAAAAGCCTATGCAGACAACTCTTAGCTCTTTGGAACCCTTTACCTTAATGTAAAAAATATCTGTAAACTTATTAGCATCATCCTTGATGGGTGGCGGCGTTACTTCCAGTTTAAACCTGTAACCCTCGCCGCTTTTTTCCTGACTTAGAACCTTTATTAAACCCTCTTTTGACCTTGTTGATTCAATCTCAAAATCTTTACCATAGTTACTTAGTACCGAGAGTTGTTTGGATACCGGCTTTTGCGGTTCAGCCTTTAAAATCATAAAAGTCGGCGGGTTAATCTTAAACTCCGACAACATGTTATACGTGATACTAACTTTCTTGCACTGGGGATGACTTAGCTCAATATCGACTTTACCTTTCATCCGTTTTCTAACCTTTTCCATATCAACTTTGGGTTTGAGGACAAATTCCCTGGCCTTCTTTGAACGCTCATAGTTGATTGTAATAACATTGGAAGAGGACTTGACCCCCCGTATCATAAACGGCTGATTGTCAAGACTCTTAAGTACAATATCAGGGCAGCCGCCGTTCTCCTTCATAAGTGAAAGGTTCAGCCTTTTCGGCCTATAATCCACTTTCGGTGCGACCCTTGCCTTTAAGGTGAGTCTGGCCCTGGGGTTCGTTTTGTCATTGCTGAGAATATACAAATTTTTGTTCGAGACCCCTTTTCTCGCCGGAGCTGAGAATGTAACTTTGACCACACCGGACTCACCCGGGGCGTATTCTTCTTTTTGCAGCTCGGGAACCATACAGCCGCAGCTCGACTGTATCTTCTTGATCTTCAACACTCCTGTGCCGACGTTTGTAAACTTAAATTCATGGGTGTTTCTTGTGCTGGCTTCAATATCACCAAAATTATGACTCGGATTTTCAATTTTGATTCTTGGTTCTTGTTCGTTGGCCTCCGGTGCGGTTACAATTTTTGTCGGACTGACTGCCGGCCCTGAAACCGGCGATTTAGGTTGAGATTTCACCGCCACTGGTTTAGTTTCTACCGCCGCCGGTGTGGCCTCTGCCGCCACAGGCTTTAAGGCCGCTGCTGCAGGTTTGGACTCCTGCACCACCGGCTTAGACTCCGTCAATGCCGCAGTCTCTTCCTGACAACCAGACTGCAACACCAAAATACAGCAGACAATAAAAACCGTTAGAAATAGACATCTGCATCTCATATACATATCTCCGAAATAAATTTTGATATCATACTACTTACTATTCAATAAAACCTGTCGCTAAAATTTTAACAAAAAGCACCACCTTAAGCAAGAAATTTACTCCGGTAATCTCCGTGGTCCAGCTTACATCGGTCTTATCAGGCCGCGATTTGACATTTTTAACTACTCAGATATGCCTTTACAGCCGATATTTTAACCGTTAAGATAGTACAGCAAAGCTGATTTATACGGAGAAGAATATGGCCAAACAAAGCCCTGAGGTTTCGGTGGTTGTACCACTGCTGAATGAGCAGGATAATATCGGGCCTCTTTACGAGCAAATCAAAAAAAGCCTGGCCGACCGATACAACTACGAAATAATATTTATCGATGACGGCAGCAGCGATAACAGTTTCGCTATATTAGCCGGCCTGCAAAAAACCGACTCCGGTGTAAAGGTAATTTGCTTTCGTAAAAACTTCGGCCAGACAGCCGCACTCAGCGCCGGTTTCAATCACGCAAAAGGTAAAATCATCGTTGCAATTGACGCTGATTTGCAAAATGACCCCGCAGATATACCCAAAATGATTGATAGACTTAACGAAGGCTTTGACGTGGTAAGCGGATGGAGAAAGAAAAGACACGACAATGCAATCACCCGCCGCCTGCCCTCGATTATTGCGAACTGGCTCATAGCAAAAATCACAGGCGTTAAGCTGCACGACTTCGGCTGTACGCTCAAGGCCTACCGAAGAAATGTCCTGGCGGAAACCAAACTCTACGGCGAGATGCACCGATTTATCCCAGCCCTGGCAAGCTGGAGCGGAGCAAGAATCTGCGAAGTTGTGGTAAACCACAGACCCAGGACCGCAGGTGTCGCCAAATACGGCCTCACGCGAACATTCAAAGTGGTACTCGACCTGATTACCGTCAAGTTCCTCGGTTCTTTCTCAACAAAACCTATTTATATCTTTGGAGGCCTCGGACTGATAACATCAATCGGAGCACTGGTTTCCGGACTGGCCGTGCTGTACCAGAAATTTTTATCCTCAAAACCTCTTGCAATGAACAGAAACCCTCTGCTCGTGCTGGCCGCTATGCTCATTACTGCCACCATTCAGTTCATTTTAATGGGCCTGATTGCGGAACTGCTGGTTCGCACATATCACGAATCGCAAAATCGCCCGACTTACGTCATCAAAGATATCCTTGAAAGCCCCGATAGCGGCGGAAACAAAAAATGACCGGAGCTTCCCGAAAGAATATGGCCGCCAAAAAAGAAAAATCACACAAACAAAAAACTGTCCTCTCCGATAAACGACAAAGCAGAATAAATGTTATTATTTTAGCTGTCGTAGTAATCCTGGCTGCAATTCCATTCGGTCTCGGTAAATATTTTGAATTCAACACGCCCGGCCCATTTGACAGTGGAGCGTATGTCTATTCCGCCGCACACATACTTGACGGTGCCGAAATAGGTGTAGAGGAAAAACCCAGCGCTCTGCTGGGAACACTGCTGGTCAATATTCTCGGCGTATGGTTATTTGGCTTTAATGAGGTCGGCCCCGAACTTATCCAGGCAATCCTGCAGGCCGCTGCCCTTGTGCTTATGTTTGTTTCAATGAGAAAGCTCTTTGGCAAACTGGCCGCTTCCGTTGGAGTAATCATTGCTTCCGTATATCTGTCCTCGCCGCTAATCGCCAAGTTCGGCAACGTCAAAGAGCAACATATGATTGCCTTTATGGTAATGGGAATAAGCTGTTTCGTCCTGTATCAACTCAAGGGCAAATGGTTCTGGGCCGTCCTTGCGGGTTCATTCGTAAGCTGGGGGCCGTTGTTTAAGCAGACCGGGCTTTCAGCAGTTGGTGCTATGGGCTTATTTGTCATTATACAGCCGCTGCTAAAGAACAGAACTTTCAAACAAACAGGATGTGACATCCTGTTACTGTTGGCCGGCGTAGCTGCGGCGATTGGACCGTTATATATCTGGATTATTGCCTGGGACGTGCAGACTAACTTGCCTTATTCGTTTGTATTCAACACAATCGCAAAGATGCTGCCGGCTGCCCCGGAACCAGGGCAGACAAAAGCAGTATCGAGTTATATTGCAGGAGCCAGAAAACTCATACCCTTCTCAACACAATGGCCCAGGGTATTACGGTTCTACAGTGTGCTCATATTGCCGATTGCCCTGGCAGCCGCCTCTATTATTGCCAGAATAATAAGAATGATTACCCGGCTAACGGGCAAATTAAAACCTCAGAACAGGAAAAATTACGACAGGTTTGTACTGCTCTTTACCGTCTGGTGGCTGCTCGATATGGCCTTTGTCTGGATAAGCCCCCGCTCTTATGAACAGTATTATCTGCCGCTAAACGCCTCAGCCGCTATGCTCGCAGGTTACTTAATCGCACTTTATAGCGATAAACTCGCGGCCGCCAAAATTTATAAGACCCGATGGACAATCGTCGGGCTTGCAGGACTCATTTGTATGATAGCAATGTCGTGGCACATTTTCTTCGGCATAGAAAAAAGCCCGCACTCCGGCCGAAAATATGGCAGTAAACAAAAGGGATACACCCAGAAGTTAAACGAAATCTCTTCTCGCAAAAAGAACAAATCCAAAGGCCCGTGGGAAATAACCGGCGAATATATCCGCATTAATTCCCAGCCGACAGACAAAATTTACGTCTGGGGCTGGTATCCGGGAATATACGTAAAAGCCCGGAGATTCAGTTCCGCTACAAAGGCCTTTAGTATGCCTCGGCCGGCCCCGCAAGTAATGGAAAAGATTGTCGAAGGACTTATAGAAGAATTCGAAAAAGAACCGCCGAAATTCATCGTCGATTCGCGCAAACGCCACGTGCCGATGGAAAGGCCGCCTTATGTATTATGGTCGATAGCACCTAAAGGATTTATGGGCATAAAACAAAACTGGTTCCTGCCTCCAAACCAAAACCTAATCGATGAATATGATATGCAGTGGGCCCGGATGCTTCGTACACAATTTGACGAGGACGAGGCCGCCAGATACGAGGCATTAAAACCGCTTCGAGAATACGTTATGAAAAACTACGAAATTGCAGAACCACAGTATTTTGTACCAGTTAAAGACCAGCGCCTTATTCTGCACAGACTCTTCGGCCAGCATATTCTATTTAAGTTAAAGAACCCCACACCAACAAAGCAGGAACAATAGTCGTGGCGAAACTGAATTTACTGATGCTCAATTATGAATTCCCGCCCATCGGTGGCGGCGCCGGAAAGGCACATCTCTCTCAACTCAACGAGTACACAAAAACAAACGAGCTGAAAATCGACGTACTCACTGCAGCGCCAAAGCCCGGTTTCACCAGGGAGCAATTCTCCGACAACATCACTATCTACAAAGTCGGCCTGCACAAAAAAAATCTGCACTTCTGGCGCAAAATCGAGGTGCTCGAATGGCTGTTCAAGGCACAATATCATTATCGCAAACTTTTACGGGAAAATAACTATGATTTAGTGCACGCATTTTTCGGCTTCCCGACAGCTTGGCTTTGTTTTAGAAGCGCCAACAAACTGCCCTATATAATTTCACTTCGCGGCTCTGATGTGCCGGGAAAACACGCAAGGCTAAAACTTGATTACAAAATTCTTGCCCCGGTCTTCAAGGCCATCTGGAAAAAGGCTTTTGCGCTTATTGCCTGCAGCCAGGGACTGAAAGACCGCGCATTACAGTTTATGCCCTCTGCCGCCATCGATGTCATCACCAATGGTATTGACCTGAATATGTTCCATCCCGCCCAAAACGGTAAAAGCTTCCAGCAGCTAAAACTCTTGACCGTCGGCAGATTGTCAGTTACCAAAAGGTTTGAAATGCTGATTGACGCCGTCGAAATATTGCACAAGGCCGGCTGCAATCTTCGTTTGACTATAGCTGGCGGCGGCGCAATGCTGAACAGATTAAAACAAATCGTCTCACAAAAAAACCTCACCGATATTATTGACGTAAAAGGCAGAATCGAATCCGACCTGATGCCGGATTTATACCGCCAAAACGATATCTTTGTCAGCGCAAGCATGCAGGAAGGGATGAGCAACGCAATGCTCGAGGCGATGGCCTCAGGACTTCCGATTATCACAACTCGCTGCGAGGGTGTCGATGAATTAATAACAGATAACGGAATTGTCATCGAACAGGCCCGGCCTGAAGCAATTGCCGACGAAATAAAAAAACTCGCTGATGATAAGACCGGCTATGAGTTAATGTGCAAAACAGCAGGAAAAAAGGCCGAGCAGTTTGGCTGGGATAACATCGCCGAACAATACCTTAGGTACTACAGGAATGTTGCTGACCGGGACGGCTAAAAAAATGTCCGATAAACAAACTCAAGGTAAAATATTAATCACCGTTGGCGTTCTCAATTACAACGGCGCAGAGAAACTAAAAAAAGTAATCCCTGCAGTTTTGGCACAGGATTATGAGCCGATGGAAATTATCGTCACAGATAACGGCTCAACTGATGAAAGTGTGGAATACCTCAGGCAATTCGGCGAAATTAAAATCATTGAGAACAAAAGCAACATCGGATATGGCGCGGGCAAAAATGTTCTTGTAAAAAACGCCAAAGGCGATTACGTTCTCACACTTGATAATGATATCGAGCTGCCCGAAAGCAATTTCCTCTCGAAACTATTCGAAGAATACAAAACACTGACCACCCCCGCCTATCTTTCACCGTTATTACGCGATATCGACAAAGATTACATCGATACCGGCGGATTATACTTCAACCGGCCCAACAAAAAAATTGAACTGGCCGACATCCTCTCAACAGGAATAAAAAAAGTGCCGCGCTACCGGGGCGGCGCCACCTTTTTCAAAAAAGATATATTTGAAAAACTGGGTGGTTTTGACGAGATTTACCCGATAAACATAGACGATTACGATATGAGCGCAAGGGCATACTTGAACGGCTGCAGCAATTACAGAACCACAAATCTGCTGGGCATTCATCTCGGCGTCGATACACGGACAAACATCGACGCTTTGTGCTGGAAAAATCAATATTATCTGTGCGGCTTTAACAGAATGATTTGGAAAAATTACAAACCGAAAAACCTGATTATATGGTGGCCGGCCTCGTCCCTCTGGATTCTTTATAAAATGCTGAAAATGTCACTCAAATATAAATCGCCGAGGCCGCTCTGGGCTTATACAAAATCACTCTATTTCTTCCTGCGCGACTTCCCCGATACTCTCAAACAGAGAAAAAAGATTCAGTCGCAAAGAACCGTAAAGGACGACCTGTTCCTGAAAATTTAGCCCGACGGAGTTTCGTCAAAATGAAAAATATCTCAGTTGTAATGTCGGTATATAACGAGCCTTTGGACTGGCTGAAAGGCAGCATCGAGTCCATACTGAACCAGACATTCGCCGAGTTTGAGTTTATTATCATCAATGACAACCCCGCCGCAAAAGAGCTCGCCGATGTGCTCAAAAGTTATATGAACAAGGACGAGAGAATCACGATTATCGAAAACCCTGAAAATCTTGGACTCACCAAATCCTTAAACATCGGCATAAAACAGGCAAAAGCCAAATACATAGCAAGAATGGACGCCGATGATATATCACTGCCGGAAAGGCTGAAACTGCAATACCGGTTTCTCGAAAATAACAGCGATGTTTTTCTAATCGGCACTTCCGTCCAAATCTTCGATCCAAACGGCCAAACCAAAGACAGCGTCATTAAACCGCAGGACCACGACCGCCTTGTAAACAACTTACTTGGCGGAAAATTGGCCTTTTATCACCCCACTATTATGTTCAGAAATGAGAATATGTTTTACAGGGAAAAGTTTCAAACCACTCAGGACTATGATTTGTACCTGAATATCCTCTCAAAAGGCAAAAGGTTCGCCAACCTAAAGGACGTCCTGTATTACTACAGGGTATCGAACAAAAGCATTTCAATGAACAAAAGAAGAAAACAGATTATTTACAAAAAACTGGCCTTCAAATTCTATTACGAAAGATTGCAGAAGGCCGGCGACTCTTATTCACACCTTGATTTTAATGATGACCCGGCCCTTATCAAATTCCTTGATATAGACCCGGACAAACTCGAGGCGGAGGCCCTAAGGGAAACAATAGCTTTTGCACTCGGCGCAGGTGACTATAAAGCCGCCCGCCGGGCATTCGCCGCTTACAAAAGCCGCAACCCCCAAAAAACAGAAAAATTTATCCTGCGCCTCTTCATCACCTTCCCACTCCTGCATAAACTGTACAGAAAATTAAGATACCAAATCCTCAGGGCTTAAAGGCCGGATAACAACTGAAACAACTCTCCCGTCCCAAAAAACATACACAAGTGTCAAAACATAGTGTGCTGTTATTTTTCTTGACCCTTACAGTACTTAAAATTAACATAAAATCTTCAGCACCGGCTGGCCGATGCCGATAAATACGAAAATAGTTCTCTCAACAGGACTGGACGAACATTCGGTTAGAAAATCTGAAATATTATGACCATAAAAACACCGAAAATCCTGCACGAAGACGACTGGAGAAATCTGAAGAAGGATTACACCTTTCTGAAAGACGACAAAGATATTTCTCAAAGGATGGCCTTGTTGACGGAATTCTTCAAAAGAATCAGCCCCAAAAAAATCCTGGATATCGGATGCGGCTCAGGATATCTGGGGCATTTAATCAAAAAACTTGACAATAATGTACTCATTAACGGCTTCGACGTCTCCGAGCACGCCGTCACACAGGCACAATCATACGACAAAGTGTATTGTTTAGACCTCGACAAACAGGATATCCCCGAAGAGGACGCTTTCTTTGATATGGTCGTTTGTGCCGAGGTTATAGAGCATATTTACGATATTGACCACTGCCTGAATGAGATAAAAAGGCTTCTTAGACCGGGCGGAAAGGCCATTCTTACGACCCCTAATTTCGGTTACTGGAAATACCGAATATATTGCCTCCTCGGCAGAATGCCGAAATTACTCAGGGACCCAAGGCATATTCATACTTTTAATCATAAATTCCTGGCCAAATTATGTTATAATAACGGTTTTGATGTTGCTTATACTATTAAAGAAAAGAATGGGCCTTTGGCAAAGGCGTTGGAAACCATTTTTAATAACACTATTATTTTAATTTTAACGAAGAAAATTTATGAATAAATTTGGTCGCTACATTAACGCACTGGACAACAATCTCAGAAGAATTACCAATCGAGACCGTATTGGCTGTATCAGGTACTCGGTTACCTGGCGCTGTAATTCAAGGTGCGAATCCTGTGATATCTGGAACAAAGTCACAGGCGAAAATGATTTAACCGTACAGGAAGTTGAAAAACTTTGCAAATCACCTCTTCTTAAATACGTCCGAAGAATTATCCTCAGCGGCGGTGAGCCCACTTTAAGGGACGACTTCCCGGACCTTGTCTCGGTGATGCACAAAAATCTGCCCGCTGCCTACTTCGGCATTACTCTTAACGGCCTGTTGCCGAACAAAACCGAGCAGATGATAAGGCAAATCGTCGATGACAATTCGAACATTAACATTCAAAATATCGGCATCAGCTTAAATGGCCCGAAGGAAATACACGATAAATCGAGAGGTGTGCCCGGCTCATTCGATAAGGCCATTGAGACTTACCACCGCATCAAAGATATCGTCCCTGTAAGATTTAGTTTCACATTCCTGCCGTATAATACCGAACATTTCAACTGGGTCCAGAATTATGCCAAAGAATTGGGCTCACGGGCATATCTGTGCTGGACCGTTATGAACGACCGCTTCGACGTGCCGGAAAAAGACTTAAATTTCTTCCGGGAAGGAATAAAAGACTATTTAAGAGATTATCTAAATGACAG